>Ga0224529_1001980_pt1 | contig 10917 bp, 7 predicted proteins | sample CBST50metaG_FD_179893 | JGI IMG/M metagenome (GOLD analysis project Ga0224529, IMG submission 179893) | Peat soil microbial communities from Stordalen Mire, Sweden - C.B.S.T50 | ecosystem: Environmental > Terrestrial > Soil > Wetlands > Peat | place: Sweden: Norrbotten County, Stordalen Mire... | reverse complement strand
CCTTGCCCTGCACGAACAAGACAACGATCTCGCGGCCCTCGCGGTCTTTCGTGGGCATGATGTCGCGCCAGCGGAGATTTTTCATCTCCACTGGCCTCATGCCCGTGTTGCAGGCAATCAGGATCATGTTGTAGGTAACGGTGCGATACCAGATGCTCGAAGGCTTGTCTGCCTCGCCAATCCATTTGCGCCCGACCGTGTGGAGTTTGCGATACTCCTCCAGCGTGAACTCGTCACGCCGCATCGTCTTGAGCTTCGGGCGCTCGTCGAAACGCTGGCTTGCGGGAACATAGCGTTTCTTCACCGCATAGTTCATGATCGCCCCGAAAATCGACATCTCGAAGCGGATGGTGGAATCGCTGATGAAGGGAACCGCGTGAACATCCTGCGGCTTGACGGCAATCGGCTTCAAAACCCTGATACCCAGGGTCTGCTGAACCTTGGTGCGGCGTGCGGATTCGTGGTCTGCAAAAGACTGCGCTACGTCGGCCGTAACTTCCCGAACGCCGTTGCGCTTGTGGCGTCCCGCGCCGTTCTCCCGCCGCCATGCCGGATAGCTGCCCCAGCGTTCGTCGCCGATAAGGTGTACCTGCGTTGAACCTGCATACCTGTCTAAAGTGCCTTCGATGACGGCACGGAGTTTCTTGGGCCGCGCGGCGCTGATCTCTCCGCGTTTCGCCCGCGCCTCCTGCGTCAACAGATACTCTCGCGCCACCTCGCGGAAGGGGCGATTGAATACGGGAACGTCATGCTTGATGCGAAACCGGATGTCGGCATCCTGGTCAAAGGCGCGTTCACGAGCCGCGCTGATATCGGTCGTTTTGAGCGAAACCGTCTTATAGCGGTCGGCCTTCGGCATCTTCATGCGGCAATACCACATCCGATGATCCACGTCGCCACGCCGGAAGATAATCAGGCCGGGTTTCAGCTCCTCTTTCTCGGTAAGAAACGCCATGTTGCCTCCTGCTGTTTATTCCGTTCTGTGCAGTTTCCGTGCAGATTCTCCGTGCAAGCCATTGATTCTTCGTGGCTGTGCAGGCTTTGTATAGAACATCATAACATAATATGTTGTTTATTTATAATTATTTATGATATAGTTCTCATCCTGAGCGAAGCGAAGAATCCCCGCATTTTGTTCGCAGCGCGATACTCTACACCATTGGTGAAAAAACTCCAGCCTCGCCGTTGCAGCACTCTGCGCGAGGCAATCGAACCCGGAGCGTCAGGATTTTTTGGCCAGCTTGCGGCGGGCCTCGGCGATCAGGCGGCGCTGCTCGGCAACAGGCAGCGCCAGCGTGGAGCGGACTTTTTTGGGCAGCTTGGCCAGGGTGATCTCATACGCGGCGCGCAGCTCGTGCTGCCATTCGGCGTCGCTGAAGACGTCCCACCGCTCGGCGGCGACCCAGTGGGCGCGCGCAAAGTAGGGCGCGGGAACCAGGCCGTCGATCTCCAGCAGCTCGGCGTAGCGGTCGGGGCCGGCGGAGTAGGACAAGAGCAGTTGCTGGTTGTTGGTTGCCGGTTGTTGGTTGGCGGCTCGGCTCGGCGGGGTGGGCTCGTCGAGGTCGATGAGGGCGAACATCTTGCCGCCAATGGCCTTGTCGCCCACCCAGAAGACAAGGTTCGCGCCCCACTGCATCGTCTCGGCGACATGCGGCAGGCCAAGCAGATACGCGCGCAGCCGTTCAACATCCATGGGTAGAAGGTACAAGGTTCGAGGTTCAAGGTTCAACAATGAGGCAACCGGAGAAAGAAGACAAAAGGGGAGATTCTGAGCTTTGCTCAGAATGACGAACGGGTTGTGTCTTTATACTGAGGGATATGGCTACGTTTGCGGCGGTTGAGGAGCAGTTGGACCTGATTGCGAAGGGGGCGGCGGAGATCATTCCGCTGGAGGCGCTGCGCGAGCGCATCGCGCAGTCGCGAGCGTCGGGCGTGCCCATGCGCATCAAGGCCGGGTTCGATCCGACCGCGCCGGACCTGCATCTGGGCCACACCGTCCTCATCCGCAAGCTGCGCCACTTTCAGCAGCTCGGCCACACCGTCATCTTCCTGATCGGCGACTCGACGGCGCTGATCGGCGACCCGACGGGGAAGAATGTGACACGCAGGCCGCTCTCGCAGGAGGAGATCGACCGCAATGCAGAGACGTACAAGGCGCAGGTCTTCAAGATTCTCGACGCGGAGAAGACCGAGGTGCGCTACAACTCCGAGTGGCTGGACAAGCTGGGCTACGCAGGGCTGATTAATCTCGCGGCGAAGGTGACGCTCTCGCAGATTCTGGATCGAAAGGATTTTCTGACGCGCTTCAAGGCGGAGCAGGACATCTCGATCCACGAGCTGCTGTACCCGCTGGCGCAGGGCTACGACTCGGTGATGCTGAAGTGCGACGTGGAGCTGGGCGGGACGGACCAGAAGTTCAACCTGCTGATGGGGCGCGAGCTACAGCGTAAGGACGGGCAGCCGCCGCAAATCGTGCTGATGACGCCGATCCTGGAAGGGCTCGACGGCGTGCAGAAGATGTCCAAGTCGCTGGGCAACGCCATCGGCATCCATGAAGCGCCGGGTGAGATGTACGGCAAGGTGATGTCCATCTCCGACGAGCTGATGTGGAAGTACTGGACGCTGCTGACCGACCTGCGCGGGAGCGAGATTGCCGCGATGCAGGCCGAGGTCGCCTCGGGCAGGCTGCATCCGATGCAGGCGAAGAAGAATCTCGCCTGGGGAATTGTGCGGGACTTCCACTCGGCAGAGGCCGCCGACGCGGCAGCGGAGAACTGGGCGAAGCAATTTCAGCAGCGGGCAGTCGCCGAAAACGCGCCGGTGGTGCAGATCTCGCTGGTAGCGGAGGGGCTGGTCGTCGAACTGGGCTTGCGCGAGGGCTCGGTGGTCCGCATGCCGAAGCTGCTGCAGCTTGCTGGCCTGGCGAGTTCCACCGGCGAGGCAACACGCAAGCTGGGCGAGAATGCAGTGAGCGTGGACGGCGAGAAGTTCAGCGAGAAGCTGTTGAAGGGCGTGAATGCGGGCGGCTCGGTCGCGCTGCGCCTGGGCAAGAAGAGCGTGCACGTGGAGTGGGTTCGATAACGTCGGACGTTACGGCAGAGCCAATCGCGAAGGGTTCGCGTCTAAGGAGATAGATGAGGGTTGCAATGAAAATTTGGGGCGGGATATTGTGCGCAATGCTCTGTGCTTCGACGCAGGCGCGGGCGCAGGATGCGAAGTTTATTGTGCAGCAGGCGGTGAATGTCGAGCTGGAGGCGAACCGCACGGACCACTCGCACTGGCGCTATCGGCGAAGCGAGGCGGGCGGGACTTCCTACATCATCGTCGAGACGGAGCATGGGGCGATCAGTCGCCATGTGGAGGAGAACGGAAGGCCCGCTTCGGCAAAGACGCTGGCGGAGGACGACGCGCACAACCAGAAGTTCATCCACGATCCGGCCATGCAGCAGAAGCAGAGGCAGAACGGGGCGCACGACGACAAGAGCGCGGACGAGCTGATGACCCTGCTGCCGCAGGCTTTCATCTGGAAGGTGGAGGGCATGACGCCGGAGTTGACAACTCTCTCGTTTCGTCCCGACCCGAACTTCCATCCGCCGGACATGGAGGCGCGGGTGATGGGACAGATGAGCGGGACTCTGGTGGTCGATAAGGCACAGCATCGCATTCGCACCATGAAGGGCCGGCTGGGGAGCGATGTGACCTTCGGCTTTGGTCTGCTGGCACGGATCAAGCAGGGCAGCACCTTCGACGTGGAGCGTAGGCAGCTTGCGCCGGGCATCTGGGAGATCACCGAGACGCATGTGCATATCAGCGGTCACGCGCTCTTCTTCAAGACCATCGGCGATCAGGAGGACGAGGTGAAGACCGAGTTCACGCTGGTGCCGCTGGGCACGACGCTGGAGCAGGCGGTGGGGCTGCTGAAGGACGCGGCGAAGTAGCGCCGCTGTGCGTGGTTTACGCGACAGAGACGCGGTAGGGGTATTCTCTGACTGATGGCAAAGACTCCTTATCCGCAGACGGACCGCGAGCTGATCCGGCGCATCGAGCGCTCGGCGGGCCGTCGCGCGGGATACAAGCAACTGGTCCGCGAACTGGGGCTGGGCGGAGGACGCGAGCGGCGTCTGCTGCTGGAACAGTTGGCGCGAATCACCGCGCGCGGCGAGCTGGTGAAGACCGAGTTCGAGCAGTGGGCGCTGCCGGAGGCTGCATTCGAGAAGACGGCGCGAGTGCCGCGTGGTGAGTCGCTGCCACGGGAGATTCGCGCAACACGCGATCGGCTGCTTGCGGGGCGGCTCGATCTACACCGCGATGGCTATGGCTTTGTGCGGCCCAATGGAAGCACCAATCGCGACGACGATCTATTCATTCCGCCGAACGAACTGAACGGCGCGATGCAGGGCGATGAGGTCCTGGTGGATGAAGCCCCGCCGGGACGGGATGGGCGTCGCTCGGGGCGCATCGCACGCGTATTGACGCGGCGAAATCCTACCGTGGTGGGCATCTTTCACTATGCGCGGGGGCGGCGCAGCCGGGGTGCTTGGGACGATGCGCCGCTGGCGAATGAAAACTATGTAACGCCGCTGGATGAGCGGATGACGGGTGCGCCGGGCGGTGGCGCGATCCTGATTCCCGAGGGCGCGGAGGCGCCTGCCACGCCAAAGGAGACGCCGCATCGCGTGCTGGGCGAAGAGGCGCAGCACCAACAGCGCAAGTGGAGCGGTGCGGAAGAAGCGGCGGGCCACACTCCGCTGGAAGGACTTGCCGTCGATGTGGAGGTTACGGACTTCCCTGCTCCCGGACGACCTGCGCGGGGACGCGTGATCGAAGTGCTGGGCCCGCCAGATGCCTTTGGCGTGGATGTGGAGATTGTGATTCGCAAGCATCATCTGCCGCATGTCTTTCCTGCAAACGTGCTGGCGGAGGCGAGTGTGTCGGCTGCCCAGACGGTCGATACGCTTGCCGCGAACGAGCTTGCGCAGCGGCGCGATTTCCGCGGTCTGCCGATCGTCACCATCGACGGCGAGACGGCGCGCGACTTCGATGACGCGGTACTGGTGGAGCCGCTGCCGAATGGCAACTGGCAGCTTCAGGTACACATCGCGGACGTGAGCCATTATGTGCGGCCAGGAACGGCTCTCGACCTGGAGGCGCGACTGCGCGGGACCAGCGTTTATTTCCCGGACCGCGCGGTGCCCATGCTGCCGCCACAGCTTTCCAGCGGCATGTGCAGCCTGCGCCCGGATGAAGACCGCCTGGTGTTGAGCTGCCTGATGGAGATTGACGCACGCGGCGAGGTTCTTGGTTATGAGGTTTGCGAGGGCATCATACGCAGCGCAAAACGCATGACGTACACCCAGGTGCAGGCTATTTTGGACAGCTCAACGGATGCCGCGACCGACGCAGATCGGGCCGTGCGCGCGGACATGGCCGTGCGCGAGCACTTTGCGGAACTTGTAACCAATTTTGAGCAGATGTATGAGCTGGCGTTCAAGCTGAATGCGAAGCGCCATCGCCGCGGCTCCATCGACTTCGATCTGCCGGAGCCGGTGATCGAGTTCGACCCCGACGGCAACATGCAGTCGATCGTGCGCTCCGAGCGCGGCTGGGCGCACCGCCTCATCGAAGAGTTCATGCTCAGCGCCAACGAATGCGTCGCGACATGGATTGAATCGAAAGCAATTCCCGGCATCTATCGCATCCACGAGACGCCCGACCCCAAGCGCATCCTCGACTTCGAGGAGACGTCCAGTGGCTTCGGCTACTCGCTCGGCTTCTCCAGCCTTCCGGTGAAGCGGATGACGATGAAGTCCGACCGGCGCGATGCGCGGCGCGGCTCGAGTGGCGGCGGGCGCGGGCGGCAGGCGAAGACGCACGAAGTTGTCGAGTCGATCCCCGTGACGCCGCAGATGGTTCAGCGGCTGACGGCGAAGATTGAGGGCAAGCCGGAGGAGCGGATTCTAAGCTACCTGATGCTGCGCTCGTTGAAACAGGCGCGCTACAGCGAAAAAAATGAGGGGCACTTCGCGCTGGCCAGCCCGTGCTATACGCACTTTACCTCGCCCATCCGGCGCTACCCGGACCTGATCGTGCATCGGCTGGTTCGCGATCTGATTCGAGCGGGTGCCAACACGCGCGGCGGTGCGATTCTGAGCAGCGACCCGCAGCCATGGAAACAAGATGCTGAATCGGTTACAAATAGGAACCGTCGTCCCGAGGCTTACGCATCCGAGCCGATTCCGGAAGCCGAGCTGGCGGCGATTGCAGCCGAATCCAGCCAGGCAGAGCGGCGCGCCGACGACGCCGAGCGCGAGCTGATGGAGTGGAAGAAGATGCGCTTCATGGAAGACCGCGTCGGCGAAGACTTCAAGGGCATCATTCTCTCCTGCACCAAGTACGGCTTCTTCGTGGAGCTGGACGATCTCTTCATCGAAGGACTGGTTCCAATCACTTCGCTCAGCGGCTGGGGAAACGACGAGCGCTTCGTCTTCCGCGACACCGATAAGCAGATCGTGAGCACGCGATCCGGTCGCGCGTACAAGATGGGCCAGCGCGTGCATGTGCTGCTCGACCGCATCGACCGCCAGCAGCGGCGGCTACAGTTTGCGCTGGTGCCTACAAGCGAAGAGGTAGAGTCAAAGTCCCTACGCAAGAGCAAGACCGCAAAGTCAGCGGTGGGCGATGCGAACGGACACACAAGTCCGGATCGCTCCGGCAAGCCGCGCAAGTCGAAGGCGAGTAAGACCAGGTCCAAGGCGCGCGCACGTGATAAGAAGTCCAAAGGCAAGCGCAAATAATCCCGCTACAACAAACGCATTGAATCTCGATACAATCAGAAGAGACGCAGGAGAGGACACACATGGCGCACATGGTTTTTTGCACGAAGTACAAGGCGGAGATGGAAGGGTTGGACGAGCCGCCGTTCGACTCCGACTTTGGCCAGAAGATATATAAAAACGTCTCCAAGCAGGCCTGGGGCGAGTGGGTGGAACGGCAGAAGATGCTGCTGAACGAGTACCGCCTGCAGCCGTGGACGCGCGAGGCGCAGGAGTTTCTGGTGGAGCAGATGAACGGCTTCTTCTTCGCCGAGGGCGAGGGCGGCTCGCTGCCCAAGGAGTATGTGGCGCCGACACATTAGGACCGGTCTCATCGGTCATCTGCATCGGCACGCGGAGTTCATGAGACGTTTGCAGCGACCGGGGGCCGCGTCCAAAATCCGGTGCGGCTCGTGTACACTTAGAGCTGTTGATACCCCTGCCGTTGCCCGCCTGGGCGATGCGCGAAACAAAGTCGGGACGTGGCGCAGCCTGGTAGCGCGCATCCTTGGGGTGGATGAGGTCGCTGGTTCGAATCCAGTCGTCCCGACCAATCTTCCAAACGAGCCCTTTTGAAGATCATGTCAAAGGGCTTTCTGTGTGTAGGTGTAACATTTACGGCATCTACAGAAAGTTCGAACAGAGCATTCTGAGCAGTTTGGCCCTTTCGACGGAATTCTGCGAAAGATACAGGGAATGGGCCTTATTCGCGAGTTCGAACACTCTTTGAGCATCGAAGGCTCTGCCGCTAGTTTCGGCGTTGATTAGTCCGCTGATCGCCATCTGAACCTGCTGCTCTTCCAGCCTCCACTCGCTCATCTTCCGCTCCCAGAAGTCCTCCGGGATCTTGCCGTCCAGCTTGTCGCTGTACGCAGCATCCATCCGGTGCCGGATTGAGGCCAGCCGTGAGTCCAGCCGCGTCTGCTCAGCGCTGATCTTTCCCACGGTTTGTCTCTTGTCTCCTTGCAGCTTGGCGACAATCTCAGAAACGACCATGGGTGGCACATAGAGCCCCTTCAGCGCTTCGCCCATCCGATTGGCGATGTCTTCCTCTCTGAACCGTGGCAGGTCACACTTCCCATGATTGCCGGTGCAGCGATAGTAAACGTACTTCTCTTTCTGGACATCCCCGGTCAACATGCACCCGTCGTAAGCGCAGTTCATCAGCCCCCGGAAAGCAACGTCCCGCTTCGAGTACTTTGGACGGTTGTGGCCAGCGGGTACGTCTTGCACCGTCGCGAACGTCTTCGGGTCCACGAACAAAGGCTGCGTTCCCTGAAAGGTCTCACCGGCCCACTGGAAGAACCCGACGTAAAAGCGGTTCTTCAGAATCAGATGAATGTTGGCCCGGCTCATTGTCTTGCCATACTGGGTCTTGAGCATATCGCGCAGGGTGGAGAGCGTGTGCGCACCGGTGGCATACAGCTCCATCATCCGGTTGACCATAGGCGAGTCGTCCAGGTCGATCTCGATGGTTCTCTCCGCTTTGTTGTTTCGGTAGCCAAACGGTGCGAGGCCGGGAAAGATTCCCTGGGAGGCCTTCTCCCGCATCCCCTTCTTGACCTCTTCCCGCAAGTTCTCGGAGTAGTTCCGGGCCAGCACAAGATTAATGCCATGGATGAGCTTGGCCTGCGACTTGGCTACCTTGGAGATGATCTGTCCTTCTTTGACCAGATGCGTCTCAATGTCTACGTCTTCCAACGTCACCGCGTCGCGCAGGTTACGGTAGAGCCTGTCTGTCTTCTCTACAAGAAGAACGCGGCACGACCTGTTACGCCGCAGCCAGACCATCATCTCCGAGAATTGTGACCGTCCAGAGGCCTTCGCCGTCTCGACATCTTCGAAAGCTCTGACGATCTGGAAGTCGTTCCGTTCCGCATACTCGCGCAACAACTTAGCTTGCGCACCAAGGGAGAATCCCTCCTGCTGTTATTCGCGGCTGGATACACGGGTGTAGATGATTGCGTTCGTCATGCGGCTATGTCCCGAGCCGGAGGGGGTACTCTCGCCGGTGTGCGCTTCGACTGAAGAATATCATCCCATTTCTGGAGCAGCAGGAAGAAATCAATCAGTAAGCGCAGCTCGGCTTCATCAGGTAGAGGTGTTGGCGAATCCACTAGCGCATCGGTTCCCGGCTTGACGGAGGAATATGGAGGGTTGGAGTGAACCCCTAAACTGAGACATTGCAGGAAGTCCCCATTTACATCGAATGGAGGCATGGATGGGACGGACGTATCGTCATTGGACTCCGGCGGAGAAGCGGGCTGCGGTGGCCGAGATGTCTGTCTGCGGTCATGGGAAGATTGCCGCGGAGCTGGGCATCTCGAAGCGTCAGTTGTACGCGTGGCGGGACTCCATTCGCCGGCTGGAGCAGACGACCCGGCGGGAAGGCAGCCGGGAGCGGGCCTTGGAGCGGGAGAACCGGCAGTTGAAGCAGGTGCTGGCGAGCAAGGTACTTGAAGCGGATTTCTTACAAGGTGTGTTGCGCAGGGCCGAGGCTCGACGCCAGCCAGCCAGCGGCTCCCCACCCCAGCGACGAAGACCTGTCGCTGGGGACCCCGGCTATCGCCGGGTCACGCGTGAGCTACAGAATCAGGGCTTCACGGTCAATCACAAGCGCGTGGCGCGGTTGATGGCCCAGGATAATCTGCTCTGCCTGCGCAAGCGAGCCTTCGTCGCGACCACCGACAGCGGCCATACCCTGCGCGTGTATCTGAACCTGGCCGCGCGGCTGGAGTTGAACGGGATCGACCAGCTCTGGGTGGCCGACATCACCTACATCCGGCTGGCCGAGGAGTTCCTCTTCCTGGCCGTGGTGCTGGACGCGTTCAGCCGCCGCGTTCTGGGCTGGTCGCTGGGCGATCAGCTCGATGCGGGTCTGGCAGTCGCCGCTCTGCGACAGGCCATCGACCTGCGCCAACCCGCGCCCGGTCTGGTCCACCACTCCGACCGCGGCGTGCAGTACGCCTCCAACGCCTACGTCAACCTGCTGCTGGAACATGGCATCGAGCCCAGCATGAGCCGGGCCGGAAACCCGTACGACAACGCCAAATGCGAGAGTTTCATGAAGACTCTAAAACAGGAGGAGATTTACACCCGCAAGTATCGCAACCGGGCCGATCTGGAGGCCCATATCGGCGAGTTCCTCGAGCGGTATTACAATCGCAGACGAATGCACTCGGCGCTCGGCTACCGCACCCCGGAGCAGTTCGAAGCAAGCCTGCTCGACCAACCGGCAGCAGTGCCGGTCGCAAGCATGAGTTTTTTCAGGCATGAGGGAATCTACCGTCCCGATGTTCCGAGACAAGCCGGGGAGCAGCCGCGATGACTGCTCCCCAGGCCCATCGGTTTACAGCACATCGGTGCGATGAGTTCCAGCCAGGTAATCCTCGGCGAGTTGCTCTCCAGCAGAGCTCGCCTCCGCTTCCCCGGCCTCAATCAGCCTGCAACCGCAACTCCCGTCCGCACAAGTAAATCCCAGCGAACGGCACACAGGGACTTCTCTCGCTGTCTCACTCCAGGGGTTCACCCCATCTTGTCAAGCCCCTCGAAGCCCCAATTTCCTCCTAACCCGCTCCAACCAAACAACTTAAAACTTCAAAATACTTGGCATAGTAGTTTCCCTCCACGCCGTATAATTAAATCAGTAAGCAAAACCAAGCAGACCCGGCCAACCGCCGGGTCTTCGCATTTAACCGCTAGCTGTAGAGGGAAATAAATTGTCAGAGGGAAATGAATTGTCATTCTGAGCGCAGCGAAGAATCCCCGCATTTTGTTCGCAGCGCGATATTCTACATCATTGATAAAAAACGCTCTAAGTTATTGATTCCAGAGATAAACAGATCTAAACCATCTGGAATCAATATCATGCAGACTTGATCCAGATCGAGTCCAGATCTAACTATCGTTTTTTGAACGTCTTATGACTTTTAGGGGGGTATACCCCCCCCCCGCAGGAGAGGAACCTCATGTCCGACACAACCGCAACCGCCGAACCCACACAGACCACCATCAAGCGCTTCCTCTGCCGTCACATCCACACCTCGGGCCGCCGTTGCGGCTCGCCCGCTCTGCGCGGAGAACCCTTCTGCTATCAACACCATAC
>Ga0224529_1001979_pt1 | contig 10923 bp, 9 predicted proteins | sample CBST50metaG_FD_179893 | JGI IMG/M metagenome (GOLD analysis project Ga0224529, IMG submission 179893) | Peat soil microbial communities from Stordalen Mire, Sweden - C.B.S.T50 | ecosystem: Environmental > Terrestrial > Soil > Wetlands > Peat | place: Sweden: Norrbotten County, Stordalen Mire... | reverse complement strand
TCAAAAAAACACAGGGCATTGCCACCCTCGGCCTTGGCTTTGCGCAGCGCGGAGTCGGCAGACGAGAGCAGCGTTTCCCACTCTGTCGCATCCGCCGGAGAGATGGCCACTCCAATGCTTGCCGTGCAGGGAAGCCGCAGTACGTCTATGCGATACGGCTCGCTCAGAATGCCGAGCAGTCGGCTGGCCAGAATCGTCGCTCCGTTCGGCTGGGGTATCCCTACTTGCAGAACAACAAATTCGTCGCCTCCCATGCGGGCCGCCAAGTCTTCTTCGTGAATTGAGGACCGAATGCGCGCGGCGAATTGGCGCAGTACTTCATCGGCAATCGTGTGTCCGAAACTGCTATTCATATCTTTGAAGTGGTCCAGATTCACCAGTAGCACCGCGACATGCTGGTTAGTGCGCCGCGTCCACGCCATTGCCCCCCTGGCTGCTTCGCGCAGTCGCTTGCGATTGGCCAACCCGGTCAGACTGTCGTGATCCGCCAGAAACAGCGCCTGCGCTTCGGCGGCTTGCCGCTCTTCCACTTTGCGAATACCCCATAGCGCAGGCACTCCGCCGGCCAATAAAATCGCAATCGCTAGAATGCTTTCGCTCAGTAGGGATGAGTAACGGTAAAAATTCTGCCCGCTGGTTTGATCCAGATAGGTTTCGACTACGCCTATCACCCCCCCTTCCTGCTCGATGGGAATAAACGAAACAGCAAAACTCTTTGGCTCGCTTGCCAATTTCCCGGTTTCAAGGGTTGTCAAGGGCATGCCCGAGAGTATTGAGAGGGCAAGGCTCTGCCCACAACGACTGGCCAGGCTGCTTGGGGTATAAGCTGATCGGATTCTCTCTCCTGTATAAAGCAGGCGGCCTGATTTGTCCCAGAGCCTGTAGCGGTAAATATCCCCGCTCCGACTGGCTTCATTAAGCACACCCTGAGTTCGGGCTGTGATCGGATCACCATCGAAAAGAGCCCGTATGTCCCCAATTCTACCGAGAAGGCTGTCCGACCAGGAACGAGCCGCTGCCTGTGCGTCGTTTTGGCGCAAATTTGCCGAAACGTGACGGTCCAACTCCACGCCCAAAATTGCAACCAAGAGAATGCCTGAGAGAATCAGTACGATTCGTCCTCGATCTGAAGAGAAGAATCGAGAAAATGAGTGGCTCATAAAACTCCCTGCAGATTACTCTTGGTCAAGGTGCTGTTACCTGCTATATCGGTCAGATTAAAGAATCTATTCACGATTGGCTGCGTGAACTGCGAATCAAAGGTACCATGAGGCTGTTGCCGACTTTTTCTGTGAACTATTTGCTACTCTCTGTAAGCTGTCAGCGCTATATGCGATACTCGAAATGATATGTATAAACGCATTGTTCTCAAGTTGTCAGGCGAGGCGCTGGCCGGCGAACGCGGGTTCGGCCTCGATGCCGAAAAAGTAGCCGAAATTACCAAGGAATTGGTCGAGGTTCACGCCCTGGGCGTGGAGGTCGGCATCGTCGTCGGCGGTGGAAACTTTTTTCGCGGTGTGGCCGAGCAGGCCAAGGAGATGGACCGCGTGAGTGCCGACAACATGGGCATGCTCTCCACCATCATCAACGCCATTGCCCTCCAGGATGCCATCGAAAAACACGGAGTGCAGTGCCGGGTTATGAGCGCTGTATTCATGAATCAGGTGGCTGAGCCTTACATTCGTCGCCGGGCTGTGCGCCATCTGGAAAAAGGCCGTGTCGTGGTCTTCGCCGCTGGCATCGGTAATCCGTTTTTCTCCACCGACACCGCAGCCAGCTTGCGCGCGATGGAAATCAAGGCTGATGTGCTGCTCAAGGGAACCAAGGTCGAGGGCGTTTACGATGCCGACCCGGTGCTCTTCAAGGATGCCGTCAAGTACGACCAGATCACCTATATGGACATCTTGCGCCAGGGCCTCAAGGTCATGGACCTGACCGCCGTCAGCCTCTGCAAGGACAACAACCTGCCCATGATCATTTTCAACATGAACCGGCCCGGAAACATTCGCCGCGTCGTCTTAGGCGAAAAAGTAGGATCGTTGGTAACGGCGTAAAAATCAGGCTACAGATGACAGAGGCCGCTCGCTGTCATCTGTTCTCTGTAACCTGTAAACTGTCATCTGTGGAGACACCCAAGCCAGCTCGGCTCAACGCATTGACAGGGTTGCGATGTTTTGCCGCCGTTAATATTGTCCTCTTCCATTTTTCCAATCCTCATTGGTTCGACTTTCACTACAACCTGAACCTCGCCCCGATCAGCGCTCAAACCCTACACTTCAATCTTTGGTTCTCTCCGGTGATCAATGCCGGCTATGTTTCAGTCAGTTACTTCATTCTGCTCTCCGGTTTTGTGCTCGGCTACAACTACAATGCCCGGGCGCGGAACGGCCAGTTGGACCGCAAACGCTTCTGGAAGGCGCGCTTTACCCGTATTTATCCCATCTATTTGCTAGGTCTGCTGCTGAGTTTGGGCGTGTTGGCCCGGGAGTACGCCAGCCACACTCACACCATGTTTTGGATGGGTATGGTGTTGACTCCATTGCTTTTGCAGGGCTGGATTCCGGCTGTCGCCACCTTCCTCAATACCCCCGCCTGGACCATGTCCGCCGAGAGTTTTTACTACTTCATCTTTCCTTGGCTGGCCTGCTGGAAGCGCCCCGAGCGCGCTCTGCCCCATCTCGTCAAGATGGGAGGCGTCTGGTTGCTCGGCATGGTTCCCGGCGCACTCTACATGTTTTTCAATCCCGACGGCATCGCTCACCCCGACCGATATAGCTATGGCCATTGGCTATGGGCGCTCAAATATACGCCTTATTCGCACGTGGCCAGCTTCATCTTTGGCGTCATGTTGGCCGAGCTGGACGAAATTGTCCCTCGCCAGAGCAGAATGCGGCTCTGGCTCGGCGTGGGTGGTTTTGCTGGCATCTACGGCTTGCTCATGCTGGGACCGCTGGTGCCTTACGCCATTCTCCATGACGGCCTACTCATGCCGTTCTTTGCCTGCATCGTGCTGGGGCTGGCTGGCCACAATCCACTTTCACGCGTTTTGGGCGCACGCCCTTTGGTCTTTGTGGGAGAGGCAAGTTTCTGCCTCTATATGCTCCACTTCAGCCTCTGGAATTTGATTCACGATTCCCACCTTCTGAATCGTCTCGGGCTGATCCGCTTTGACCCGTGGATCAGCTACGTCCTGCTCATTGTGTTGGCCGTGGCCGCTCTGCATCTGCTCGAAAAGCCCGCCCAGCGCCAGTTGCGCAAGTGGATGGGCGCTTGACTCCATGAATTTTGCAAGGGGCTTCTTTTTTATGAGTTTTCTTCTTCCACCGGATCCAGCGTAAGCCAGGCCGTCAGCACCACCAGAGTCACCCACAGCGAGTCGGCGGCCAGCAGGTGCGCCACCTGCGTCCACACCGGGGCCAGCAGAGCAACATCGAGTACACCGAACAGGTAGACGCTGGTCAAAAGCGCCACCACCAGCGCGGAAAGCCCGCGATGGTTCTGTTTTCCTGTCCCCTGCGCCGCTCGCAGCAGAATCCAGACCAGGAAGCCACTGGCGACCAGAGCGATCACCGGATGGACCCAGCGCCAACGCACTAGCCAGCCGCTGGGTGATGCAAGGTTCTGTGCAAAATCCTGTGTCAGAGCGCCGGCCAGCGAAGAGGCTGGGAACAAAGTATCCCCCAGCGCCGCCAGCGAGCCGGTCACACCCACAGCCATCACCACCAGAATTCCCAGCAGCGCGCCCCACGGCGCCACCAGCCGAATTGTCTCCGGGCGGTAGCCTGTCTTGCGGCTCAGCAGATGTGCCGTCAGTGCCAGCGCCGCCAGCAACAGCAGCGTATTGGTCAGGTGTAGGGCTAGAAACCAGGGCCGCAGCGGCGACTGGCTCTGCGCCGTCAACCCCAGAGCCACAAGCAGCGCGCCCAGAATCGCCTCCATGACCGTCAACGCCACCGCAACCGCCGACGCCATGCGCGCCAAGTGTCCCCGCTCCGTCGCGGCCCAGCTCCAGAGCAGCAATGCCACCACCGCCAGCAGCGAGAGCCCGCTGGTGAGGCGGTGCGTGAACTCGATCAGGGTGTTGACGCTGGCCGCGTGCTGCATTACGGTACCGTTACAGAGCGGCCAATGGTTGCCGCAACCGGCTCCCGCCCCGGTGGCCCGGACCAAAGTTCCCCACAGAATCACGACGACAAAATACGCTAAAACCGCCCAGGCAAAGCTCCGCAGCGGCAGTGAAGGCGCCTTCTTTGCGTTTCTCGAAATAGCCAATGCGTTCATGGTAGTCCCCGGTTGCCCCCTTAGTGTAAATTAGAGAATCCACTGCCGCGTGACATTCATCACAGACGTACAGGCTAATGTTTGGTCGAGCAGAACTTCGTACAGAAGGTTTCCCATTGGCATCCATTCTCCGTTCCATCGGCCCCGGATTCCTCTGACCTGTTTTCAAGCCAAAGCCTGGCAGGGTATCCGCCTTCACGCAGGAACTCTCCGCAGCGTTGTCCAGCCGAGCAAAGGACAGCGCAACTCATGCGGCAGTCCACGGCAGGCGATGGGAGAATTCGATGAATTTTGCCTCGTTTTTGGTTTTGCATGATATGGACGGCATGGGCAATATGAAGGATATGCCCGCCGGTCACGTCATGAACCACGAATCCTGGTGGCATCACGCTATCCACTGGGTGACAGACGCATTCACTTCTCCAACCAGCATCTTTTCTCCGCAAGCCACGCCAGCCCACACCGTCTTTGGCCTCTCCATGTTGGTGCTGGCCATCACCCTGGCCATCTTTCTAACGGTCAGCGGACTGCTGCTTTACGCCATCATTCGTTTCCGCCATCGTGCCAGTGATCGCGGCGAGCCAACCCAGGTTTATGGCAGCAAGCAGATCGAAGTTCTGTGGACAGTCATCCCCATCCTGATCCTGGTGGTGCTCTTTCTTTCTACCATCCGCGTAATCTCCGTGACCGAGATGGCCAAAAAGCCCGCCAACGCGCTGGATGTCGTGGTGATTGGCCACCAGTATTGGTGGGAATATCGCTATCCCGCCTCGGGCGTGGTGACAGCCAACGAGTTGCACATTCCCACCAGCGACCCCAAAGCGCCAACCCCCACCTATATGACCATGTCCTCCGCCGATGTGGATCACAGCTTCTGGGTGCCCAATCTGGCCGGCAAGATGGACCTGATTCCCAACAAGGTCAACGTCATGTGGATGGACCCGCGCAATTCCGGCCTCTATCTGGGCCAATGCGCACAGTATTGTGGCATGGAACACGCCAAGATGCTGATACGCGTCTATGTGGATACACCGACTGACTTCGCCAAGTGGATTGAGCACCAGAAAACAGCCGCCGCGGAAGATCCCCAAACAGCCGAGGGCCGTGTCGCGTTTGAACATACCGCCTGCGTCAACTGCCACACGGTCAGAGGCACCGCGGCCCAAGGCAAATTCGGGCCTGACCTGACCCACCTGGCCAGCCGCGACACGCTCGCCTCCGGGGTCATCAAGAACAACCCGCAAAACCTGCGCCAATGGCTCGACGATCCCGACTCTATCAAGCGCGGGTCGCTGATGCCCAAGATGAATTTGAGCAGCAAAGAACTGGACGCGATCACGGCCTACCTGGCCTCGTTGCGCTGAAATTGTCGTTCGATGCAAGAAGGAGAAACCGATGATTCCCTCGCCAACGGCCGCCGACCTCCCGCTTGATGCGCCGCCTCCCTATCCGAAGAAGCTGTGGCTCGACGCCGTGAACGAATGGTTCACCACTGTCGATCACAAGCGCATCGGGATGCTCTATATCGGCTACGCGCTCTTCTTCCTGGTCATCGCCGGACTGGAAGCCGCGATCATGCGCATTCAACTGGCGGTGCCCAACAATCACTTCGTCTCGCCCGCGGTCTTCAATCGCATGTTTACCATGCACGGCACGACGATGGTCTTCTTTGTGGGCATGCCTATTCTTTTCGGCTTCGGCAATTACCTGGTGCCGCTGATGATTGGCGCGCGCGACATGGCCTTTCCGCGCCTGAACGCCTTCAGCTTTTGGATCAGCGCCTTCGGCGGCTTGCTGCTCTACTTCAGCTTCGTCGGCGGCGATGGCCTCTATGGCGCGGGCACGGCGCCGGATGTGGGCTGGTTCGCCTATGCGCCACTCACCGCCAAGCTCTTCTCTCCTGGGCACAGCACCGACTACTGGATACTGGGCGTCTTCCTCAGTGGCATTGGCAGCGTGGGCACGGCTTTGAACATTGTCACCACCATCGTCTGCATGCGCTGCAAAGGCATGACCATGGGCAAAATGCCGCTGCTGCCCTGGCTCTATCTGGTCACCTCGGCCATGGTTTTTATCGCCGTTGGCCCGCTCACCGCGGCGCAGATGATGCTGGGCATCGACCGCTTTCTGGGGGCGCACTTCTTCGATGTGCAAGCCGGCGGCTCGGCGGTTCTATGGATGCACTTCTTCTGGATCTTTGGCCATCCCGAGGTTTACATCCTGGTGCTGCCCGCCTTCGCCTTCGCCAATGAGATCATCCCCGTCTTCTCGCGCAAGCCCATCTTCGGCTACTCGGCCATGGTGGGCGCAACCGTGCTGATCGGCTTTATCAGCCTCGGCGTTTGGGCTCACCACATGTTCACCGTGGGTCTGGGACCGGCGGGCAACAGCTTCTTCACTCTCGCCACCATGATTATCTCTGTGCCCACCGGCATCAAGATCTTTAACTGGCTAGCGACCCTGTGGGGTGGCAGAATCCGCTTTGCCACGCCCATGATCTTCTCTCTCGCCTTCCTCTTCCAGTTTTTGATTGCGGGCCTGACTGGCATCATGCTTTCGGCGGCGCCCTTTGACTGGCAGTTAGGCAACTCCTACTTCGTGGTGGCGCACTTCCACTTTGTCTTAGTGGGCGCGATTCTCTACATGATCTTTGCCGCCTTCTACTACTGGTATCCCAAGATGTTTGGCCGCATGTTGAGTGAGACCCTGGGCAAGTGGCACTTCTGGCTCTTTACCATCGGCTTCCATCTCACTTTCGACTTCATGCACATCCCCGGCATTCTGGGAATGCCGCGCCGCATCTACACCTACGAAGCGGATCGCGGATGGGGCATGTGGAACATGATCGAGAGCATTGGCATGATCTTCCAGGCAGCCGCCATTCTCATCTTTGTATGGAATCTGATTCGCTCTTACCGACAAGGCAAAGAGGCTGGCCCCGATCCGTGGGACGCCTGGACGCTGGAGTGGTCCACGGCCTCGCCGCCGCCCCACTATAACTTCGCCGAGGAACCGGTGGTGCATAGCCGCCGTCCCATGTGGGATCTCAAACATCCCGAAGCACCCGACTCCAACTACGAGTAGACAGGCCTATGAGCGCACATACCGCGGTTCTCAAGCAATCCACCGACGAATGGAAGTTGCCGGACAAGGGCAAGGTGGGCATGATCTGCCTCATCGTGGCCGAGGCGGCAATCTTCATCATCTTTGTTCTTGCCTATATCTTCTACCTCGGCAAAAGCCTTAGTGGCCCAACGCCCGCTGAAGTTTTGCAGTTGCCGATTTTGGGAACGGTTTGCCTGTTGTCGAGCAGCATCACCATACACTTCGCCGTCACTTCGTTGGAGCGGAATGCGGCGCGGCTCAGTACCTTTTGGCTGGCGCTGACCGTCTTGCTGGGCGGCATCTTCCTGGCCGACACGGCGCGCGAGTGGCACGAGCTGATCTACGAACATGGCCTTACCATTCGCACCAATCTCTTCGGCACGACCTTCTATTCGCTGGTCGGCCTGCACGCTTCGCACGTTGTGGTCGGGCTTTGCCTGTTGACTCTTGCCCTGCTCTTCGGAGTGGCTGGCAAACTGAACAGCAGTCACGCGCATCGTCTCGGTGTGCTCTCGTATTACTGGCACTTTGTCGACGCGGTATGGGTAGTGGTCTTCCTCGTCGTCTACGTATTGGGAAGGTAAGAGGTACGCCGTGCACGAACCAGAAAAAGCAACCGCACACACCGCATCGCTACATCTGCCCGCTCCTACGGTATGGCCGATGGTGCTGGGGCTGGGCATCACCCTGATTGCCGCCGGCCTCATCACCAACGTTGCCATCGCCGTGCTGGGTCTGCTGCTTTCTGCCATGGCCGCCATCGGGTGGTTCCGCAATGTATTGCCGCACGAACATCTGGAGATGGTCGAGGTGCAACTCTCCGCACCAGCAGATGTCGCAGAATCGCCCCAGGTGACATACTCACCGGGAATCGAGCGCCCCACCTACAGCTTTTCCTCGGGCGTTGAAGCCGGAGTGGCGGGTGGCGTGGCCATGGCCGCGGTGGCCACAGGTTTTAGTTGGATGAAGTTTCACAGCCTGTGGTACGGCATCAATCTGCTGGCCGCAGGTAGCTTCATCGGATGGACCGATGCCACCGACAGCTTCCTTAGTCAATTTCATTTCCAGGGATTGCTGGTCGCGCTGGCCATTCACGCCATGGTGTCGGTATTGGTCGGTTTGCTCTATGGCGCTATGCTGCCCATCTTCCCGCGCCAATCGCTCCTCACAGCCGGGCTGATTGCACCGATCCTTTGGTCGGGGCTGGCTTATTCAATGATCAAACACGTCAGCCCCATTCTGAGCGATCGCATGGATTGGGGTTGGTTTGTGGCTTCGCAGGTGGCTTATGGACTGACCGCTGGATGGGTCATCCATCTGCGCGTCAAGGTACGCTCGACAGAGTTTCAGGCCTTGCCCTTTAACCGTCGCGCCGGTCTGCACACGGATGAAGGCCGCCGTTCCGAGCCAACTAAAGACGGGAGGCAATCATGAGCCGAGTTTCAACACATCACATCGCGCTGGCAAGCGCAGCCTGCCTTCTGCTTGCGCTCGCCGGTTGCAAAGCTCCCGGAAAGCCCGGGCCCGCGGAGCCGCGTCCCGATCAGGTCACGGACTTCGCCAAGCTCTACAAGCAAAACTGCGCGGCCTGTCATGGCGACGAGGGCAAACGCGGATTGGCCGTATCGCTTTCCGACCCCGTCTACATCGCCATTGTGGGTAAAGACGCGATTCGCGCAGCCACCGCCAATGGTGGCCCCGGCAAGCTGATGCCCGCCTTTGCCCGGAGTCACGGTGGCACCCTCACAGACGCGCAGATTGAAGTGCTCACTGATGGCATCGTGCAGCGCTGGGGCCATCCACAATTGCTGGCCGGACAAAATCCCCCCTCCTACGCCGCAACCTTGACCGGCGACGCCAGCGCGGGCAAGGCCGCGTATGGAAGCTATTGCGCGCGCTGCCACGCCGCCGAAGGCACAGAAAAAACGCATGTGGCCAAGACGCATGTGGCCGGCCCGATCACCGACGCAAATTATCTCGCCTTGATTAGCGATCAGGGACTGCGCACCGCCATTCTTGCCGGTCGCCCAGAAGAAGGGATGCCCGACTGGCGCGGCATTGGCCCCGCGCCATTGACCGATCAGCAAGTCACCAACATCGTCGCCTGGCTGGCCACTCTGCGCAAGAGTTCCGCCGCGCCGAGCGCACCCGCAATTCCCGCAACGAATCATCCCACCCAAGGCAAGGAGATCAGCCATGAATAAACCCGAAGAACCTCGCTTGCCGCAGGCAGAAGCACCCGCCGAGTGGCTCGGCACCCAAAAGGAAATCGACGAGGCCCGCTCCACGGTCACTACACGCCGCAGCTTTCTCTTCAAGATGGCGGTAGGGCTGAATGCCGTGGTGGGAGTGGTATTGGCTGCACCTATTCTTGGTTTTCTGCTCGGCCCCGCCATGAAGAAGGAAGGCGCGGACGACAAGTGGATTCCATTGGGCTCTGTTGCGTCTTTCCCTATCGGTGAAACGCGGCTGGCCGAGTATGTGAATCCCATCACCAGCCCCAGCGATGGCGACACCGCCAAGACTGTTGCCTGGGTGCGTCATGCCGACGATGGCAACTTTCAGGTCTTCGCCGTCAATTGTGCGCATCTGGGTTGCCCGGTGCGTTGGTTCGAGCAATCCAAGCTCTTCCTTTGCCCCTGCCATGGGGGGGCGTATTATGCCGATGGATCGCGGGCATCAGGCCCACCGGAGCGCGGACTCTTCGAGTACCTGCATCGCATCGAAGGCGACAAGCTGATGATTCGCGCTGGGCAGTTGCCCACGCTCTCCACGGAAGCCTGCGCGGGCAAAGGGCCTAAGGTGTCGCCAAAAACCAAGCAGGATTTGCTCACCATTCAGGCGTCTTCCATCACGCCGGAAGAGAGGACCTAAATGAAAGACCTGAAGCAGCACGGACTGAACCTGTTGCAATGGTTTGAGAAGCGCACCGGCCTGGTGAAGCCGATGGGAGAGATGGCCGAGCATCCCACGCCTTCCTCTTCGACCAGTTGGTGGTATGTCTTTGGCAGCGCGGCCATGGTTCTGCTGATCATGCAGATCATGACCGGCGTTCTGCTGGCCATGGTCTATTCGCCCAGCGCTAGCAACGCCTTTGCCAGTCTGCAATTCATCAATCACAACCTGCAACTAGGCTGGTTCCTGCGCGCCATGCACGGATGGGGATCGGATTTCATGATCGCCATCGTGCTCATCCACATGATGCAGGTTTTCCTATTCGGCGCCTACAAGTTTCCCCGCGAGTTGACCTGGATCGCGGGTGTCTTTCTGCTTTTGCTCACCTTAGGCATGGCCTTTACCGGACAGGTGCTGCGCTTCGACCAGGACTCTTACTGGGGTATTGGCATCGGGGCATCGGTCACCAGCCGCGTCCCCGTGATTGGCGCGCCTCTGGTGCATCTCATGCTTGGCGGTCCCATCGTTGGTGGCGCCACATTATCGCGTTTTTTTGCCTTGCACGTCTTTCTCATTCCCGGCCTGCTATTGGGCTTTGTCGGGCTGCATCTGCTCATGGTGCTGCGTCTCGGCATCAACGAA
>Ga0224529_1001972_pt1 | contig 10953 bp, 10 predicted proteins | sample CBST50metaG_FD_179893 | JGI IMG/M metagenome (GOLD analysis project Ga0224529, IMG submission 179893) | Peat soil microbial communities from Stordalen Mire, Sweden - C.B.S.T50 | ecosystem: Environmental > Terrestrial > Soil > Wetlands > Peat | place: Sweden: Norrbotten County, Stordalen Mire... | reverse complement strand
CTAGCGGCCTGCTTCCATACTCCCGTGGAGGAATCCCGATACCGATGTTTTCTTTACGCCGTTTTGCCCTTCTGCTGGCGCTGGGGCTGCCAGCCATGACCGTTGTTCAGGCCCAAAGCTCGAGCAGCTCCATCCCAACCCAGGACCAGGCTCAGGCGCAACTAGGCGCAACCACCGAAACGCGGGGACAGTTGAGCGTCCAGGCCCGCATCCGCCAGCGCCGCGAACAACGCCGCGCCACTGCCATTCACGACGCCTACGACCACCGCTATGAAACCTTCACCAACATGGGGTATCTGCGCTTCAGGCCCGGCCACGACGCTCAGCGCGTAACCCTCTATGGATGGGAAACCGGCCTCACCCGCTACTTCAACGAGCGGCTCGGCGCCACCTTTTCCGCCCGCGGTTATTACGGCACGCCCTTTGTCGGCCTGAACTGGAGCGGCCTCACCCGGCCAGCCATCAGCCAGTACGACCTGATGGTCGGCCCCACCTACCGCTTCTACACACAGCCCAAGTACTCCATCTCCGGCCGTGTTCTGGCCGGCTACGCCCTGGGCAACTTCACAGGGGACACCAACGGCTTCGGCAGCCTCTGCTCCACCACCTCAACCACTTCGACCACCAAGAGCTGCCTCCTTTATCCGGACGGCTCCACGTATGCCGCCACGGCTGGCGTGGTTGGCGAGTACAACGTGACTCCCACCTTCAGCCTCCGCCTGGGCTCCGATTTCTTTGTCAACGGCTTCGGCTCCGAAACGGAGTACAGCCGCGGATTCACGGCCGGCATGGTCTACCGGTTCGGCAAGCAGTAAGTAACCTGGCCGGCGACACGTTCAGCCGTGTGGCCGGCAAACCCTGTCGCCGCCTGTTCCCGTCCGCTCCGGGATTGACCCTCCTGCCGGGCAGACCCTCCACGGCACAGAATTGCTCCCGCGCGGCAAGGCTTAAGCTGTCCAGCCCAGGCCTTGCCGATTCGCAACCGTTCCACGGAGTACCGAGGAGTCTCATCCCTATGAAACCTACCTTCTCGCGCCGCAACTTCATTCAATCCAGTTCGCTGATGGCAGCGGCCTGTGTCGCCTCCAGCGCAACCCCCTCCCTTGCCTATGCCCAGGCAGTGTCGGCTTCCGGCAAGCCCTCGCCCGTGCATCTGGGGCTGGCCAGCTACACCTTCCGCGAATTTACCCGCACCCAGATGATCGGCTTCATGAAGCAGCTCAATCTCGCCGATCTGAACGTCAAGGACATCAAGGATCATCTCCCCACGGACCCAGCGAAGGAAGATCTCGCGCTCGCCGACTATAAAGCCGCTGGCATCAAGCTCCACGCCGCCGGCGCCATCTACTTCCCCACCGCCGATGAAAAGGACATCCGGGGCAAGTTTGAATATTGCAAGCGCGCCGGCATCAACGTCATCGTCGCTGGCGATCCCACGCCGGAATCGCTCAAGTGGATCGAGCGGTTCGTCAAGGAGTACGACATCCGCATCGCCATCCACAACCACGGCCCCGAGGATAAGTTCTTCCCCTCGCCGTTCGATGTGTTGAAGGCCATCAAGGACCTGGACCCACGCATCGGCTGTTGCATCGACGTGGGCCATGCCGCCCGCGCCAACGCCAACCTTGTCGAAGCCATTCACGCCACCGGCGCGCGCCTCTATGACATGCACGTCAAGGATCTGGCGAATTTCAAAAGCAGGGACAGCCAGGTCGCAGTCGGTCAAGGCATCCTGCCCTTCCGCGAAATATTCCAGGCCCTCATCGACATCGACTACAAGGGGTTCGTCGACCTCGAATACGAGATCCACGGCGACAATCCCATGCCCGGCGTCATTGAGAGCTTTGCCTACATGCGCGGCGTGCTGAACGGCATGGGCTATCTGACCCACGCATAAGTCACGCACGATTCATTCCTTATCGCTACCCACAAAAGCACCGTGCCCCATCCTTTCGCCTTTTTCCTGGCGAAAGGGTGGGAAGGCACGACCCATGACACGCCACACCTACTGCAAAATCGAAACCCCGGCAATCTTCTGCTGCCACTCCGCCGGGCCGGTCTGATGCACGCTGACGCCCTTCGCATCGACGGCCACCGTTACCGGCATATCGCGCACGTCAAACTCATAAATCGCTTCCATCCCCAGGTCGCCGAACGCCACCAGCCGCGAGCTGTGAATGGCCTTGGAAACCAAGTAGGCCGCGCCACCCACCGCCACCAGGTACACCGCGCCAAACTCTTTGATTGCCGCGATGGCCTCCGGTCCCCGCTCAGCCTTGCCCACCATGCCCAGCAGTCCTGTTTCGGCCAGCATCTGCCGCGTGAACTTGTCCATGCGCGTCGCCGTGGTCGGCCCCGCCGGCCCCATAATCTCGTCGCGCACCGGGTCCACCGGCCCCACATAAAAAATGAACCGCCCATTGAAGTCCACCGGCAGCTTTTCCCCGCGGTTCAGCATGTCGGTCAGGCGCTTATGCGCAGCATCGCGGCCCGTCAACAGCTTCCCGTTCAGCAGCAGCCTTTCCCCCGATTTCCAGGTGGAGACTTCCTCGCGAGTCACCGTGTCCAGGTTCACCCGCCGCGCCGTTGAAACGTCATAGGTCAGCTTCGGCCAGTCTTCCAGATTCGGCGGATCGAGATATACCGGCCCCGAGCCGTCCAGCACAAAGTGCGCGTGGCGCGTGGCTGCGCAGTTGGGAATCATGGCCACCGGCAGGTTGGCGGCGTGGGTCGGATAGTCACGCACCTTCACGTCCAGCACGGTGGTCAGCCCGCCCAGTCCCTGCGCCCCGATGCCCAGCCGGTTCACCTTTTCGTAAAGCTCTACGCGTATCTCCTCGGCCCGCGTCTTCGGTCCCCGCGCCATCAACTCCTGAATGTCAATCGGGTCCATCAGAGATTCCTTGGCCAGCAGCATCGCCTTCTCCGCCGTACCCCCGATGCCGAGTCCCAGAATCCCCGGCGGACACCAACCCGCGCCCATCGTCGGCACGGTCTTCAGCGCCCACTCGACCACGGAGTCGGAAGGGTTCAGCATGGCGAATTTGGCTTTGGCCTCCGAACCGCCGCCCTTGGCCGCCACCGTCACCTCAACCGTCGAGCCCTTCACCAGTTCCACCGTCACGCAGGCTGGCGTATTGTCTTTCGTGTTCTTCCGCGCTCCCGCCGGATCGGCCAGTATCGACGGCCGCAGCTTGTTGTCCGGATCGAGGTAAGCCCGCCGGACGCCTTCGTCTACCATTTCCTGGAGATCGAGTTGAGGAAAACTCGCGGAGTTTTTAAACTTCACATCCATCCCCACCTTCACAAACGCGATCACGATCCCCGTGTCCTGGCACATGGGCCTGTGCCCCTCGGCGCACATGCGGCTGTTGATGAGGATCTGCGCCATCGCATCCCGGGCCGCCGGAGACTTCTCCCGCTCATAAGCCCGAACCATCGCGCGAATAAAGTCCACCGGATGGTAGTAGCTGATGTACTGCAACGCGCCCGCGACGCTGGCGATAAAATCTTCCTGCCGGATGACGGTCATGGAGCAAACTCCTTGAACTCTTTTGGGATAGTTGGATGCAATGTGAGTACGAAGCAGGAGAAAAGACCTTAGCGCTCGACTGCGGGCCGTAAATCCGTATGCCCAAAATCGTCGCCCTTCCAAAGCATCGGTTCCCGCTTGTCGCGTGCCAGGGCGTAGCTGAGACAATCTCCAAAATTCAATCCTGCCGGGTGGCCGCTGCCTTTGCCGTAGTCTCGGTAAGCCTGCCGCGCAATCTGCGCCTGCTTGGCTGTGACTGGCTCGATAACGATATTCACCTCCTCAATCAGATCGTCTAAACCTGCGCTGAGAACGGGATCGTGATGTTTATCCAGAACGATCGAAGTCTCCAGATAGGAAGCCGCTGACAGACGAACGGTTTCCGGTTCGTCCAAGGCACGCGACAACGTCAAGCCGTCAGGTTCATCGGTAAGGATGGCAATCAGAGCCGAAGAGTCCACGATCATTTGGGCAAACCGTCCTCTCCGTACAGCAGTGCATCAACATCCCAGGAGTGAATCGGATCCTTCACACGTTTGGAATATTTCCGGGCAAAAGCTTGAAGGCAATCAGATCGTTTCGTTGGAGACTGTTGCGCGTGCTGTTCCCGGATAGCTTTCTCGCTCTCGATCTCTTTCCGGACAGCAACCGTCACGGCAGAAGTCATGCTCAAGCCCTTCAAAACCGCTAGTTGCTTCACCAGCTCGTAGGTTTCCGCATTTTTGATGTTCAGGCCCACGCTGTTCTACCTCTCTACCGTAGCTATCTACCATTCTACCATTTCCCCTCGTCAGCACCATGCCGTCTGCCCAACTCGCTCCGCAATCCGCCCCAATGACCTACAATTTGAGCCATGAACGACCCTACCCTGGAAACGCCGGCTACGTCAGACATCCTCTTCGATCTTCTTGTTATAGGCGCCGGGCCCACCGGCCTGGCTTGCGCCATCGAGGCGCAAAAATCCGGCCTGCGCGCGGTCGTCGTCGACAAGGGCTGCCTCTGTAACTCGCTGTTCCACTACCCCGCCCGCATGGTCTTTTTCACCACCGCGGAGCTGCTGGAAATCGGTGACATTCCCTTCTCCAGCATCAACGCCAAGCCCACCCGCGACGAGGGGCTCGAGTATTACCGCCATGTGGCCGCCCACTACAAACTGGACGTGCGCCAGTATCATCGCGTGGAGCGCGTTACCGGCTCCGACGGCGCCTTTACAGCGCACACCACGGACCGCTTCGGCCGCCCCGGCACGCTCCGGGCACGCAAGCTGGTCATCGCCACCGGCTACTACGACCTGCCCAACTCCATGGGCATTCCCGGCGAAACCCTCAGCAAGGTGCGCCATTACTACAACGATCCCCATCCCTACTACGGAATGGACGTGGTCGTCATCGGCGGCAAAAACTCCGCCGCCATTGCAGCCCTTGAACTTTGGCGCCACGGCGCGCGCGTCACTCTGGTGCACCGCGAAGCCACAATGCACAACCACGTGAAGTACTGGATCAAGCCCGACCTTGAGAACCGCATCAAGAATGGCGAAATCAAGGCATACTTCCAATCCAACGTGGTGGAAATCACCACCGACAACGTGCTGGTCCAGACGCCCGGGGGCCGCATCACGCTCCCCAACGACTTTGTCTTCGCCATGACCGGCTACCACCCAGACTTTGTCTTTCTGGAGCGGCTGGGCGTGCGCTTCCACGGCCCGGACAACCTGCCGGTCTGCAATCCTGACTCTCTGGAGAGCAACGTCTCTGGCATCTATCTGGCCGGGGTGATTGTGGGCGGCTCGCGCACCAATGAAATCTTCATTGAAAACGGCCGCCTGCACGGCCGCCAGATTGCAGAATCACTGATCTTGAGGCTGAACACCGCCGCCCCCGCAGTGGATACTGGTTCCACAGCCGATCCGATACACTGAGGATCACGTTTCCAAGGAGAGGTAAACACTTCCCATGCGCTGGTGGCCGCGTACGATTCGATGGCAAATGCTGGCCGGAGTGCTGCTTCTGGGAGCCATCTCCCTCGGCCTCTTTACCATCTGGCTCATCCGCCAGGCAGAGATTGTCTATACGCAATCCCAGCAGCGACTGGCCTACGAAGCCAACTCCGTGGCCCTGCAGTCCAAAGAGGCCCTGCTCCAGGAGCGTCCCGGATGGATTGGCCTCTCTGTCAAGATGATGGGCGAAGAGCCCACCGTTTCCATTGTCCGGGTCACCGACCCGGCTGGAAATGTCCTTTTTGTCAGTCAGGGTGAGCCGGAACAGTTTCCGCTGAAGCCCGCCGAGCTTGCCAAGATTCCCCTCTGCCGCCACGAGCAGCCACTTGTCTTCAACTTCGACGGCAGTCGCTGGGAGGCCGTCAGAGCCATCTACACCGGAGCCGACCTGCGCGGCTATGCATGGGTGGCATTTGACAGTGGTTGGGCGCATGAACGAATCAAATCCATCCTCCTCGATACAGCCGTCTTTGGCTGCATCTGGACTGTAGCCACGGTCCTGCTCGTTCTCCTCATGGCCGGCACCATCACCCGGCCCCTCGCCATCCTCCACCGTGGCACCGGCGACCTCATGAACTCGCCGGTGAGCGACGGCCACTTCCCCTTGCCGGTACGCATCCACAACGAAATCGGCGACCTGATCGAGGCCTTCAACCGCATGGTCGCCTCCCTCGCCGAGCAGCGCACAGGGCTCAATAACACTCTGTCTCTGCTGGACTCCATGCTCACCAATGCCCCATTCGGCCTGATCTTTCTGGACCGCAACTGCCGGCTCGTGCGCGTCAATCAGGTCTTTGCAGACCTGACCGGAATGCCGCTCAACAGCCATCTTGGCCGCACCCTGCCGGAACTTCTCCCGCAACCGCTGGCCCGGAATCTGGAGAACGTCGTGCTGCGCATCTTTGGCGGGGAAGAGTCGGTGCGCGACCTTGAAATCAACAACAAGGGCGGCAAGTCCAACCGCCCCTCGACTTGGCTGGTCAACGCCTACCCGGTCCGCACCACTCCGCAGCAGGTCCGCTGGGTGGGCTTGGTTGCCCTTGACGCCACCAGGCGCAAACGCGCTGAAGAAGCTCTCCGCAAGGCAGAAAAGCTCGCCGTCACCGGCCGCCTCGCCGCTTCCATCGCACACGAAATCAACAATCCCCTGGAAGCCATCACCAATCTTCTCTTTCTGCTCAAGAACTACTGCCAGTTGCAGGAGCCCGCCCTGAACTACGTCGGCCAGGCCGAGCACGAGCTCCTCCGCATCGCTGAAATCACGCAGCAGACACTGCGCTTCTACCGCCAATCCACCCAGCCTTCTCGCGTCAACATGTCGGAACTGCTCGATTCCGTTCTCAGCCTCTATCAGGAGCGCCTCAGCACCCTCAACATTCAGGTCGAGCGCGACTACAACAGCCAAATGGATCTGTTCTGTTTTGCCGGCGAGATCCGCCAGGTCATCGCCAACCTGGTTGGCAATGCAACTGACGCTTTCAGCAACGGCGGCCGACTTCTGATCCGCGCTCACCGCTCCAGCAACTGGAAGAATCCCTCCCAGTCCGGAGTGCGCTTCACTGTGGCCGACACGGGCAACGGCATGTCCCCGGAAGTCCGCGAACACATCTTTGAAGCCTTCTTCACCACCAAAGAAGTTACCGGAACCGGCCTCGGCCTGTGGGTCAGCCTGGAGATCATCACCCGGCATCACGGCCAGATTCATGTGCGCAGCCGCGTCGCCGCCTCGGGCCACCTCTCCGGGACCGTCTTCCAGTTCTTCATCCCCGACGGCCCGATTCCGACGAGCGGCGGCGAACCGGCTGCAACGTAGCATGTAGCCTTGCCGATTCATTGCAAAAGCAATTTTGTGTTCCTGAACAAAGCAGGCGCATAACCGGAATGGTCATGCGCTGCGAAGTAGAAGACGCAGCTTGTTAAGAGGTGAAGTATCTTTTCCTCAGCCAGAACGCAACATTCACCAGGCTGATCAGAGCCGGAACCTCCACCAGTGGACCGATGACGCCAACAAATGCTTCTCCTGAATTCAGCCCGAAAACCGCAACCGCAACCGCAATCGCCAGCTCGAAATTGTTCCCTGCCGCAGTAAATGAAAGCGTTGCCGTCTGCGCGTAGTTGGCGCCGAGCTTTCGTCCCATCCAGAAACTCACATGAAACATGATCAGGAAATAGATCAGAAGCGGCGCCGCGATCTTCAGCACATCAAAAGGCAGCTTGACGATCAGGTCGCCCTTCAGACTGAACATCACCAAAATCGTAAACAGCAGCGCCAGCAGCGTAAACGGGCTGATGCGGCGAATGAACTGGGTCTGGTACCACTCTTCGCCTTTGGCGCGGACCAGCACAAAGCGCGTGATCATGCCCGCCAGAAATGGAATGCCGAGATAGATGAATACGCTGTGAGCAATCTGGCCAATGCCAATGTTTACAACCGATCCCTTAAGCCCAAACCATGTGGGCAGCACGGTAATAAAAACCCACGCGTAAAAGCTGTAGAACACAACTTGAAAAATGCTGTTCAACGCGACCAGGCCCGCGGCGTAATCTGTGTCGCCGTTCGCCAGTTCGTTCCAAACCAGCACCATCGCGATGCAGCGGGCAAGCCCGATCAAGATCAGTCCACGCATATATGCCGGCTCGCCGCGCAGAAAAATCAGCGCCAGGGCAAACATCACCAAAGGTCCAACAATCCAGTTCTGGATGAGCGACAAGCCCAGCACGCGCCGGTTGTGAAAAACCTCGCCAAGCTTTTCGTAGCGCACCTTCGCCAGTGGCGGATACATCATGATAATCAGGCCGATGGCGATGGGAATATTGGTTGTGCCCGACTGGAATCTATTCACAAAGGCTGCGGAGCCTGGAACAAAGTACCCTATGGCGACTCCGATCGCCATGGCAAGAAAGATCCACAGCGTCAGATAGCGGTCAAGGAACGACAGCTTCTTCCGGGCGGCTTGCGCGCACGCACATCCGGGCGTCACGGGAAATGTAGACATAGTTATTGCACCTCGCTGCTTGTAAGTGGGGTGGGGAGCGGAGCACCCTGAAGCGCAATCAGCTTTGTGGCAGAACAGCAGGCTCGCTTGAGTCGTACGCGGTCCACCTGCATTGCCTTGTCCTCGTCGAGCCACGCAAGAGTCTGCTGCAAAATCCGCGCGGCTCCCGGATGCGGCGGCATCACGATGCTGTAGTGCATCCACTTGCCTTCCCGTCGCGCGACCACAATTCCGGCGCGGCGCAGATAAGCAAGGTGGCGCGAGATCTTCGGCTGCGGCTGCCCCAGTATCTCGACGAAATAGCAGACACAGACTTCCCGGTCGCCGATCAAGTTGAGCAGCCGTAACCGGGTTTTGTCTCCCAGCGCCTGAAAGAAACGCTCCATGTCAAAAGGTTTTGCTTGCCGTACCATGGAATTTATTATATCCGCATTGACGAATATGTATAGCGGTAATATATTTGCATTAGCGAATATATGGAGGAACGCATGACGAAGCAGGTTCTCGATTCAGTTCGGTCAAAATATGGCGCGGTGGCGGAGAGTTCCCTTTCCAGCAACCATGCCGGCGTGAAGGCCGTGGCGGAGGCGTTTGGCTATACAGCCGAACAGCTCACCTCAATTCCCGCCAACGCCAACATGGGGCTTTCCTGCGGCAATCCCACCGCCATGGCCTCGCTGCGACCGGGTGAAGTAGTGGTCGATCTGGGCTCCGGCGGCGGACTGGATGTCTTCCTGGCGTCTCCGATGGTCGGGCCTGAAGGCAAGGCAATCGGCATCGACATGACCCAGGCAATGATTGACCGCGCCCAGGCAAACGCCCTTGCGGGCGGCTACAAAAATGTTGAATTTCATCTGGCGACGATTGATAAGCTCCCGCTCGCGGACGCCTCCGTCGACTGCGTTATCAGCAACTGTGTCATCAATCTTGCGCCCGACAAACCCGCTGTCTTCCGCGAGATCGTCCGGGTTCTGAAGCCCGGTGGACGGCTCGCCGTCAGCGACATTGCGCTCAAGGCAAAACTGCCTGCCGCGGTAGAGCAAAGCATGGCGGCTTATGCCGGATGCATTGCCGGAGCCATCCCCATCAATGAGTATCGCGAAGGCTTGCTGGCCGCGGGCTTTGAGCATGTCGAGATTATCGACAGCGGCGCGGATCTGAATGCTTATGCCAAGGTTGAAAATCAGTCCTGTTGCTGTTCCCCTGCAATGAGCTCAAGCGATGGCCTCACCGTGATTGGAAGCTCCTGCTGCACACCTAACGCAAAGGCCAATACAGGTACCAGCCTTCACCGGGAGTTGGAAGAGCTTCTCTCCAAATACGACATCAACGCAGCTGCAGCCAGCGTCAAAATCTTCGCGGTCAAGCCATAACAGAACTTAGTACAAGAAGAGTGCGCGTCCATGACGACTTACTAAGTCGTACTCCAGAAATGGCAGGATCGGTAAACAATAGCATCAGCAGAAAGACCGGGGAGTTACCCCATGCAAATGTACATTTTTGCTTGCGTTCACAACGCAGGGCGTTCCCAGATGTCAGCCGCATTTTTCAACCAGTTCGCCGATCCCAGGAAGGCACACGCCATTTCTGCCGGAACAACTCCCGGAGACTGCGTTCATCCGGAAGTTGTCGAAGTAATGCGTGAAGTCGGCATCGACCTTGCCTTTGCCAAGCCGCAGAAGCTCACAGCACAATTGGCTGCGGGCGCGGCGATGCTGGTCACCATGGGCTGCGGCGATGAATGCCCCTACGTTCCCGGCCTGCGACAACAGGATTGGCCGTTGCCAGATCCCCAGGGACGCCCGTTGGAAGAGGTCCGCATCGTGCGAAACGAGATTCGTAACCGCGTTCTCGCGCTCATTGCCGCAGAGGGGCTCGGCAAGGCTTAAAACCAACTCGTCAGCCCGAACAATCCAGCGCCGCTGTTGGATTGTTCTGAATCCTGCGGCCTCCGCTTCAACGCCTTTCGCATTCCGCGCATCTCTTCTTTCAACTACGGACAGTAATGATGGGGCAAACGGCATTGGCCAGCAGCCGGTACGGATAGCTGGTGTGAAGATGCCGCTCCAGCAGCGGCGCTCCATGCGCGCCGATGACCATCAGCGCAGATGGATCATGCGACATTTCCAGCGCCATTTGCGGTGAAATGATTCGCCCCTTCTGAAACTCGGGGCTGCACCATTCCTCTGGAACATCCGGACGCAGTTCCCGCAGTTTGGAGCAGTACTCTTCAATCCGCGCTTTCAGATCGGGCTCCTTTTCCTCCTCGTCCGGCTTCCTGACAATCTGATGAATCTCAATGTCGATAGCCAGGTCTTGGCTGAGCTTCAGCGCAAAAGGCGCCGCCGATGCGGCAGCCGGCCTGAGATTGGATATATAGATCACTTTTTTGAAAGGCGAATCAAGATTAACTCCGCCGAGCGCATGCG
>Ga0224529_1001971_pt1 | contig 10959 bp, 7 predicted proteins | sample CBST50metaG_FD_179893 | JGI IMG/M metagenome (GOLD analysis project Ga0224529, IMG submission 179893) | Peat soil microbial communities from Stordalen Mire, Sweden - C.B.S.T50 | ecosystem: Environmental > Terrestrial > Soil > Wetlands > Peat | place: Sweden: Norrbotten County, Stordalen Mire... | reverse complement strand
ACTTGCCGCACTAGCGGCGGATAACCAAAATCCGGAAGAGAAGCGAGAGGCGCCAGCAACGGGAGCGCCGCCGACGCTCAGCAGGCCTGCCGCGCTTGCGCGATCAGGCTGTGCATAATTCAGGTGTTACAAAACAGCGTTGTTGAGCAGCCTTTGATGCCGCGCCTTTTCAGAACAGCGCCCTTTCAAAAAACGCAGGCTTGTGCAGGGATTTCCTGATTCCTGACTCCGAAATTCTAATTCCTAATCCCTGTCCGCTGCTTCTTACATCTTGTCCATGTGCTTGAATCCGCCGGTGCCGAGGAGCATGAGGGAGAAGAGCAGGAAGTTATAGAAGGCGTGGACCAGGACGCTGGCGGCCAGTGAACGGGTGCTGAGGCGCACCCAGCAGAGGACAAGGCTCACGCAGATGAGAAGGAGAAACGGACCCAGAGCATAGCCGTTCTGCTCGCCATGCATGAGGGCGAAGAGGAGGCTGGCAGCGATGGAGGCAACAGCCATGGCGAAGAAAGACCATTGGGGATGGCCGTTGCGGTCAAGCGGGAGAGCGACCTTGCCGGTGGATCGCTCGATTGCCCAGTCCCAGGCCGTGCAGAGGGCGGGCAGCAGAAAGCCGCGGAAAGCTATCTCCTCAAAGAGGGGCGCGCAGGTGACGCCGAAGCCGAAGAGCAGCCAGGCCGCTCCGGGGGTGCGGAAGATCTTGTCGATGGGCGCGTCGGTGGGGCCGGGCATGAGGATTCCGTTGACCAGGGCGAGGACAAAACACAGGGATGCCGCGCCATAGAGCCGCCGTTGCAGCCGCAGGGCCGTTGCGCCGTTCCACTGCAAGCCGGCAAAAAAGCTCGTGTACCAGACAAGGGGAAAGATGAGCAGGCAGGCGACGAAGGTGATGAGGTAATTGGCGACCTGAAAGCCCAATTCGTAATGAATGTCGGAGATGGCTTGTTGAGCGGTGGAGATGCCGAAGAGATGGAAGTGGAGGGCCAGTCGGGTGAGGAGACTGGCGCCCAGCAGACCGAAGAGCGTAAGCACGGCCAGGAGAAAGAGATGGCCGAGATTCGGAATATGCGCCGGAGGGAATGTTTCCGGCTGGGACCAGGAGTGGAAGAGCGGCAGTTCGGCGGCGGGCTGCTCAGGGCGCGCCCCAGCATCTTCCGCCGCGGGAAAGGAATCTTGAAAGGCAGCAAGCGGCAATGGGGGCGGGGATGAATCCGCCGGTGTGCAGGGGGCTTCAGGATTGAGCGGGTCGTGCTCTGGCAGGTTGCTCATGGGAGTCCCGTTTTCTTTTTGCGCGGGGCGAGCTTCTTTTTGGCGGCCTTTTTGGTTTTGGAACGCTTGACGGGAGGAGCTGCATCCAGGGTCTCAGAAGCGAGAGCTGGGGCACCCGGAGTGTCTGGCTCGGGGACGTCGTCGATTTCAGCCGGCGCGAGATGGCCGTCGGCTGAGGTGTAGTAGCGCCGGAGGAACTGGCCGGTAAAGGAGCCGGGAGTGGCGGCGATTTTTGCGGGGCGGCCCTGACCCACGACACGGCCTCCATCTTCGCCGCCCTCGGGGCCAAGGTCGAGAATCCAGTCGGCGTTGCGGATGACGTCGAGGTTGTGTTCGATGATGATGACCGAGTTGCCCAGGTCGGCGAGGCGATGAAGGACTTCAAGCAGCTTGCGCACGTCGTCGAAGTGGAGGCCGGTGGTGGGTTCGTCGAGCAGATAGAGAGTGCGGCCGGTTTGCCGCTTGCTTAATTCACGCGCCAGCTTCATGCGCTGCGCCTCGCCGCCAGAGAGAGTGGTTGCGCTCTGGCCCAGGTGGACGTAGCCGAGGCCGACATCGACCAGGGTTTGCAGCTTTTGGCGCACCTGGGGCACGTCGGCAAGCACGGGGAGCGCGTCTTCAATGGTGAGGTCGAGGATGTCCGCGATGGAGTAGCCGTGAAATTTTACGGCCATGGTTTCCTGGTTGTAGCGGCGTCCGTTGCAGACTTCGCACTGCACGTAGACGTCGGGCATGAAGTTCATCTCGATGCGGCGCTGGCCGTCGCCCTGGCAGGTTTCGCAGCGGCCGCCGGAGACGTTGAAGCTGAAGCGGCCGGGCTTGTAGCCGCGCTCGCGCGACTCCGGCAGCATGGCGAAGAGATCGCGGATGGGCGAAAAGACCTGGGTATACGTGGCCGGATTGGAGCGCGGGGTGCGGCCAATGGGCGACTGGTCGATGCGGACAACCTTGTCAAGCTGCTCGGCGCCGGTGAGCGACTCGTGCGCGCCGGGATCTTCGCGGGAGCCGTAGATGGTTTGGGCCAGGGAGCGGTAGAGGATGTCGTTGATGAGCGTGCTTTTGCCGCTGCCGCTGACGCCGGTGACCACGGTGATGACGCCGAGCGGGATTTTGATGGTGATGTCCTGGAGGTTGTGTTCGCGGGCGCCGGAGACAGTGAGCCACTTGCCGGTGAGGGGACGAGGGCGCTCGCGCTGGAGCATGGTGGCCGCTCCTGAGAGATAGCGGCCGGTGAGCGACTCGGGGCAGGCCATGATCTCAGCGGGCGTGCCCTGGGCGACGACGTATCCGCCGAGGCGGCCCGCGCCGGGGCCGAGGTCGAGGACGTAGTCGGCATGGCGGATGGTGTCTTCGTCGTGCTCGACGACCAGGACGGTGTTGCCCAGGTCGCGCAGTTTTTCCAGGGCCTGGATGAGGCGGTTGTTGTCGCGCTGGTGGAGGCCGATGGAAGGTTCGTCGAGGACGTAGAGAACGCCGCGAAGGCGTGAGCCGATCTGGGTGGCGAGACGAATGCGCTGGCCCTCGCCGCCGGAGAGCGTGGCGGCGTTGCGGTCAAGGGCGAGGTAGTTGAGGCCGACGGCGCAGAGGAATTCAAGGCGCTCGACTATTTCGCGGCGGATGCGTTCGGCGACCAACGCCTCACGAGACGAAAAGCTGAGATTGATGGCGGCGGAAAGGGCGCGGTTGAGGGGCAGGGCGGTGAAATCGGCGATGGAAAGGCCGCCGATCTTTACCGCCAGGGACTCCGGGCGCAGGCGCTTGCCGCGGCAGACGGGGCAGGGCGTGGCGGACATGTAATTCATCATGTACTCGCGATAGCCGTCGCTGCGGGCCTCGTCGATGGAGTCGCGCAAGAAAGATAGAATGCCGTGGAAGCCGGTGCGGGGAGCCTCGTTTTTGGCTGGGCCATAGACCAGGATGTGCTGCTGGCGCGGAGGCAGATCCTCGAAGGGAAGCTTGAGGTCGATGTCATAGCGGTCGGCGGCCAAGTGGACGAGCCTGAGCAGGTATTGCGAAGAGGAGCCGGGTCCAAGGCCGCCGTCGAGCAGGGGTTTTGACCAGTCAGTGATGACCTTGGTGGGATCGAGGTCATAGAGCGAGCCGAGGCCGTGGCACTCCGGGCAGGCGCCAAAGGCGGAGTTGAAGCTGAAGCTGCGCGGCTCGAGCTTGGGCACGTCGAGGCCGCAGTCGGGGCAGGCCATGGAGGAGGAGAACAACTGCTCTTCGTACCCGGTAACGGCGACCAGCACCAGGCCATTGGCCAGTTGCAAGGCCTTGGCTACGGCCTGGTCGAGACGCTTTTCGACGGAAGGCTTGCCGGGGGGCAGCGGAGGCGCGTCGGGGGCCGGGGGCTTGAGCAGGATGCGATCGACGACAGCCTCAATGGCGTGGTTTTTGCGCCGGTCGAGGGCGATCGGCTCGGAGAGATCCTGGAGTTCACCGTCGATGCGGGCGCGGAAGCCCTGCTGGTCAAGCTGGTCGAGCAGATCCTTGAACTCGCCCTTGCGGCCGCGCACGATGGGAGCCATGACGGTGACACGCTCGCCGAGGCCCAACTCGAGAATGCGCTGGACAATCTGCTCGGTAGTCTGGCGGGAGATGGGCCGGCCGCAGTTAGGGCAGTGGGGCGTGCCGATGGAGGCATAGAGCAGACGCAGATAATCGTAGATTTCAGTGATGGTGCCGACGGTGGAGCGGGGGCTGCGGCTGGTGGTCTTCTGCTCGATGGAGATGGCCGGGCTGAGGCCCTCGATGGAGTCCACGTCGGGCCGCTCGATCTGATCGAGGAACTGGCGGGCGTAGGCGGAGAGCGTCTCAACGTAGCGGCGCTGGCCCTCGGCGTAGATGGTGTCAAACGCGAGCGAGCTTTTGCCGGAGCCGGAGAGGCCGGTGACCACCGTGAGCGTATTGCGGGGGATGCGCACACTGATGTCGCGTAAATTGTGCTGGCGCGCCCCGCGCACCGAGATGTGAGTGATAGGCATGATGAGGCAATCAGGAAGCGGTAGGCAAATCAGAGGGTTGGCGGCGGAGGTTCACCGCATTGCAACAGGCAATGCTCCTGGGGGTATTCTATTTGTCAATAGAAACAAGGGTCAACGCGGCGGGATTCTCTGCGACAATCGCAGGGACGCTTCATGGGCCGGGCCGGGGCAGGATTCCGGGCGGCCGAAGTGCCAAAACGCGGACGTTCAAGGCCCTGAACAAAAAAACAAGGCGAAAATGTGTCGGATTTATTGAATTTTGCGGTGTTGGTTGCGGCGTCGGTGGTGTCCATGGCGTTTGGCCTGCTGGCGGCTTATGGGATTCTACGCGCCGGCTTTGCGCTGATGCGTCCGCGGCAGCGGCGAGTGGTGGTGAGGGCCCGGCCGGAAGTGGTTCGAGTGGTGTAAGGCAGGGGTTAGGGATTAGGGACTGGCATAGACTTTGTGGCCAGTGATAGATATTCTTTACCGATCCCGGACCGGCGGGGGTCAGTTCCAGAGACGATTCCATCCATTTCTGCTTGCTTTCCCAGATCCCAGAATCGGGATCTGGGGCATCCAGCATTGCTACATCTATTGCCGGTCAGGGATCTGGTGTCTTGAGTCTGAAGTTCAATGCATAAATGGTGAAGACAAAACGCAGGTCCTTCGACTCGCGGCGCTCACTCAGGATGACAGCTTTTTTATGGCGCACTTGTGAAACGCCACATCAGCTCCTGATCCCTGATCCCTAGTTTTGCGGTGGCTGTGGCTGCTGCGTGCGCTGCTGTTGCATACGCTGCTGCATCTCGATCTGCTGGGGAGTGCGGGGAGCTGCGCCGGGCGCAAAGACGGGACGGTTGGTGGTGGGAGCAGGCGGCTGTGGCTGGTCGTCGGTGTCGGCATCGTCGTCGTTGCTGGCGACCGGGTTGCCAGAGATGGCCGGCTGCGCTTCTCCGGCGTGGCGGGCGGTGAGCACGATCTGGCGCGGGGCTCCTTGGCCCTGGTCGCCGATCATGAGCACGTTGTAGCCGGAGCCCTGAAGAAGCTGAGAGAGTATGTCGCGCGCCTGGCCGGGACCGTAAGCGCCAAAGATGCGCTCATCCGAGCCCAGGCCCTCGACCTTTGCGCCGGTGGCCGTGGAGACATCGTTCAAAATCTGCTGCAGGCTGGAGTTTGCGGCATCAATGCGCAGGCCCTGGCTATCCCATGTGACGGCAGCCGCGGACGGCTTGTCGTTGGCAGGCCAGTGGGGCAGCACCGGCGCGGGAGTCGCTTGAGCAGGAACTGCGGTCAGACGAGCCGGGCTGGGACGCTTGTGCGGATGAACCGGCTTGTGCGCCGCGGCTGGGGGGGGCGTTGCAGGCGTTTGCGCGGCCAGGATGTGTGCTCCAGAGAGGATTGTGGCCAGCGCCAGGGCAGCAATCGGGGTTCGCACGCATAAGCGAAGCGATTCGAGCGAGAACTTTGATTTGAGCGGAATCGGTGGGTTCATGGGAATCGGCTCTCCCGGCCCGAAGCTGCGCCTAGGGGCGGCAGTTCAATGCCGCTCTGCTGTGTACTAGACTAACAGTGGCCCGCGGACGCTCAAAAAAAAGAGCTGTGTTGGGCAGAGAGGATATCCCAAAAGATGCGCCTCTGCTGTAAGTTTTGGGCTGCTGCGGTTTTGATGGCTGTGCCGGTGGCCAGCCAGGCCGCGAATTGCACTACGCAGGCGGAGCTGTTGGCGCAGGATCGCGACGCGCTGGCGGCAACCGGGGGACGGCTTTCCGAAGCCGTGATGCAGCAGGATTATGACGCGCTGAAGGCGGCCTTGCTGCCGGCCGAGGCGGCGGAGTGGGATGGGATTCGCGGGGCCGTGGAGCAGTCCGCGCCGCTGATGAAGGGCGGGCAGATTCAACTGCGGAGCTTGTATCTGCTGGACGCGAGCACCCTGACCGCGCCAGCCGATACGCAGTTTTTCTGCTCGAATGCGAGCGGATCGCTGACCGTGACCATTACCATGCGGGCGCTGCCTCCGGGCCGCTACGCCGTGGTGCTGGCCGATGCGAAAGGCGCTCCGCTGGGCGGGCAGTTGGGAGTGATTCTGGCCTGGGACGGCCGCGCTGCGGCGGGATGGAAACTGGCCGGGCTTACCGTGCGCCAAGGCATCTTTGACGGGCACGACGGGCTCTGGCACTGGACGCGGGCCCGCGAACTGGCGAAGGCCGATCAGCCGTGGAGCGCCTGGTACAGCTATGAGGCCGCGCGGTATCTGCTGCTGCCTGTGGATTTCCTCTCTTCGCCAAACCTGGACAAGCTGAGCCAGGAGGAGACGCAGATCAAAGGCTCTCCGCAGGACGCTTTCCCTTATTCGATTCCGGGGGGGGAGCGCACGTGGAAGATTGACGCGATCAACCTGGACGCTTCAGTGGGCCATGCCGACCTGGGCGTGAGCTACGAATCGACGGGAGTGACCGATCCGGCGGCGCAGCGCACCGAGGCGGTGGCTGTGCTGAGCGCGCTGCTCAAGGCGCAGCCGGGGCTGCGCGAGAACTTCCATGGGTTGTGGGCTTATGCCATGAAGGATGGCAAACGGACTCCGGTAATTGAGTTGCCCATGGCGCAGATACCGTAGAGGCAGGGAATAGGGAGCAGGGAATAGGGGTTAGGGATTAGAGCGGGTGTGGCATCCGAGGTCTTGATTTTGCTACCTGGGATGCCGCAGATATTGAAATTGGTTCCGCTCGTTCAGCAACAATCCAAAGAAAAGGAAGGAAGAGGAAATTGGTGGCAATAATCGATCTGCGTTCGGATACAGTGACGCGGCCTACGGCGGAGATGCGCGCGGCGATGGCCGCAGCCGAGGTGGGCGACGACGTTTATGGCGAAGACCCCACGGTAAACCTGCTGGAGCGGCGCGCGGCGGAGGTCTTTGGCCGTGAGGCGGCGCTGTTTGTGCCCAGTGGGACCATGGGCAACCAGATCGCCATCCGGCTGCACACGCAACCCGGCCAGGAAGTGATTGCCGAGTCGCGGGCGCACATTCTGGATTGGGAGATGGCCACCACAGCGGTTTTTTCCGGCTGCCTGATCCGCGCTATTCCCGCCGAGGGCGGCATTCTGACCTGGAAGCACATAGAACCGGCGATTCGCGAGCGCGGTTCGCTGCGCGCCGCTACCGGGCTTATCGAGATTGAGAACACCCACAACATGGCGGGCGGGCGCTGCACACCGCTGCCGGTTCTGGAAGAAATCTGGGAGGGAGCGAAGGAGCGCAAGCTGCCGGTGCATCTGGATGGGGCGCGCATCTTCAACGCCTCAACGGCGCTGGGCGTGGACGTGAAGACCCTGACGCGCGGCTTCGATACGGTGATGTTCTGCCTGTCAAAGGGGCTGGGCGCGCCGGTGGGCTCAATGCTGACCGGCTCGGCGGAGCTGATGGAGCGGGCGCGGATCTTCCGCAAGGCCCTGGGCGGCGGAATGAGGCAGGTGGGCATACTGGCCGCTGCGGGATTGATTGCGCTGGAACAGATGTCGGCTCGTCTGCGCGAGGACCACGCCAACGCGCGGCTGCTGGCCGAGGCGCTCTCGCACATGGAAGACGTGGCCATCGATCTGGAAACGGTCGAGACCAACATTGTGATCTTCCGGCTGACGGGAGGACTGAGCGCGGCGAAGCTTGTGGCTCGGCTCAAAGCGCGGGGCGTGCTGGCGAGCAGCATCGGGCCGGATGCGATTCGGCTGGTGACGCACCTGGACGTGAATCGCGCCGCTTGCGTGACGGCTGCCGAGGCGCTGGCAGAGGAGATTGAAGCCGCGTAATTGGAGCCGGGCCGATAGAGGGTTCTCCAATTGCTATACCCCGAAACCACGACCGCCGAGTGGCTTTTTCTTAAGGAAAAGCCACTCGGCACGATCTTCAAAGGTCTACATGTAAAGCGAAAATGCTCTAGCGCGCCGGAATTTCCAGCGCGCCGGTCAGGCTCGCTACCCGCTCCACCTGATGGCTGCGGCACCAGGATTCCAGGCCGCGGGCAAGGCGCTCCACGGCTAGCGGGTCGGCATAGCTTGCCGTTCCCACCTGGACGGCGGTCGCGCCGGCAAGCAGAAACTCCACGGCATCCTCCGCGGTGACAATGCCGCCCATGCCGAGAATGGGGATGGAAACGGCGCGCGCCGTCTCATAGACCATGCGCAGGGCGATGGGCTTGATGGCCGGGCCTGAGAGGCCTCCGGTGACGTTGGTGAGGCGCGGCCGGCGGGTCTCCGCGTCGATGGACATGGCCAGGAACGTGTTGGTCAGGCTTACCGCGTCCGCACCGGCATCCGCGGCCACCTTGGCCATGTGGGCAATCGAGGTCACGTTGGGCGACAGCTTGACGATGAGCGGCCGCGTCGATGCGGATTTGGCGCGGCTGACGAGATACTCAAGCGAACTGGCGTCGGCGCCGAAGGCCATGCCGCCGGCGTGGACGTTGGGGCAGGAGACGTTCAATTCATAAGCCGCGATACCTTCGGCCTGATTGAGCCGCTCGATGACGCAGATGTACTCGCCCACCGTGTAGCCGAAGACATTGACCATCACCTTGCAGCCGGGATAGCTCTTCATCGGCGGCAGCTTGCGCGCGATGTAGTCCTCGACGCCCACGTTCTGCAGTCCGATGGCGTTCAACATGCCCGACGCGGTTTGGATAATGCGCGGCGTGGCGTGGCCGGCTATCGGCTCCAGCGAAATGCCCTTGGTGACGAATCCGCCGATCCGCTCCAGTGAGACGATCTCTTCAAACTCGATGCCGTAGCCAAAGGTGCCGCTGGCGGCAATGACGGGATTGGTCAGTTCCAGGCCTGCCAACCGCACTTTCATGTCGGGTTTCACGCGCGGCAATCTTCCTTTTTCAGTGGTCAGTGGTCCGTGGCCTGCCGGGTTGGTTTTAGCGCCTCGGTGAGCACGCGGCCCACCGACGCCGAAGGCTGATTGATGCCGGCAAGCGAGGCCAGCGTGGCCGCCAAATCGACTGGGGCCACACGCTCATGATACTCGCCCGGCGCGAATGGCGCACCGTAGAACGCCAGCGGCACATGGCGGTCATAGGACCAGGGGCTGAAGTGCGTGGTCGCGCCCCAACTGCGAATGTCCTCCATCTGGTAGCCGCCCAGCGCCAGCATCACGTACCAGTTGCCGTGCTCGGCGTAGCTGTGGGCCAACAGCCGCCCCAATTCCGAGGGCGGCAACTCACCGTGAGCCAGCTCAAGGCGCGTGTAGGCTCCGGCAAATTGGGGCGAGGGCGGCAGGCGATGCTGCGCGGGCAATGGCCCCTCCGGCTGCGGAGCCTGGCTGGCAACGGCCTCGGGCAAAAGCGCCGCAACGGCGTCTTCAGCGGCCTTCTCGTCGATGCGCGCCTTCTGGAATGCGCGCCGGTCAAGCACAATATACGGCAGTTCGGGGCCGGGCATGAGGTACTGCGCCTTTTGGCCTTTCGAGAAGCGCTCGTTCAGCTCGGCGTTCAGCTTTGCATACAGCTTTTCCAGATTCACGGTCCCCGAATCGATGCCCAGCTTGGCGGCTTCCGCGGGAATCGGCGCGATGCCGTGGTCGGCCGTCAGCGCAAGCCACACATTGCCGAGGCCCACGGTCTTGTCGAGCCATGTGTTGAAGCTGTCCAGGTCGCGATCGAGGCTCCGGATCATCCGCTCCTCCGACTCCGAGTCGGGACCGAATTGATGCCCTTGAATGTCGTTGGCTGAAAGCGAAACCACCAGCAAATCGGTAACGCCGTTCTGGCCCAGCTTTTCGCCGTTGATGAGCGACTTGGCAAAGTCCAGCTCATAGCTGTTGGCGGCGGGCATGCGTCCCACCAGTTCGTAGAACTGCGTGGTTCCCTCGACCAGGGCCTCGCGGGCAGCCTGTGCCGGGCGGTCGCCCTCGTTGAAGGCGCGCGCCCACTCCGGCAGGTGCTCCATGTAGTAGGTCGAAGTGGTAAACCGGCCGCTGGCCGTATCGATCCAGAAAGCGCCGTTGGCGGCTTGGCCGGCGGGCAAAATGGCGGCGCGGTCCTTGAGTGAAACTCCATAGACCCTGGCCCGTCCCTGCGTAGCCAGCCGCAACTCATCGCCCAGCGTGGAGGCGCGCAGGTTGCGCGGCGAGGCGCCAATCACGTACTTCAGCGCGTCCGCGGGCGCGCCGGGCTGGTTGGCGGGGATCGAGGCCGCCGGCAGATCGACCAGTTGGTAGCGCTCGTCCTCCACCGAACTCACCTTGTGATCCCAGGAGCGCGACGCGTCCCAGAACTCGTTGGACTCGATGCCGTGGCCATCGGAGTAAGCTCCCGTCCCGATGGTGGCGTGCCCCGGTGCGGTCTTGGTGTTGGCGTAGTCGTAGTAGCAGTCGGTGAACCATGCGCCCTCATCCATGAACAGCCGAAAGCCGCGGCCCTTGAACTCCGCGCGGTCGCGGTTCAGGTAGTCGCCGCGAAACTGGTCGATAACCACCACGACAATCAGCTTGGGATGGCCTGCGTAGGCCTGGGCCGGTGCAGCAGCCGGCAGAAGAACGGCAACAAGAAGAGCGAGGAAAGCGAAGACGGCATGGGTAAAGCGAAGGCGCTGTCGCATAAAAGGATTCTAAGAACTTATCCGTAAATAGTGTCGAACCTGATACGTGCAGGCAAATAGCCGGAAGCAGAGGGTGCAAGTTGGGTGAAGATACGGTTCAGGATGGCACAGATCAAGTCGTGGACGGTATCGG
>Ga0224529_1001969_pt1 | contig 10975 bp, 11 predicted proteins | sample CBST50metaG_FD_179893 | JGI IMG/M metagenome (GOLD analysis project Ga0224529, IMG submission 179893) | Peat soil microbial communities from Stordalen Mire, Sweden - C.B.S.T50 | ecosystem: Environmental > Terrestrial > Soil > Wetlands > Peat | place: Sweden: Norrbotten County, Stordalen Mire... | reverse complement strand
AGGGAGCGGGAATAGACGACCTGGCCGGCAGGAGGCTGGGGTGGAACGGGGAGGGGAGCGCCGTTTTGGGCCGCGCTGGGGAGGGTGGCCAGGGAAAGGACGGCGGCAACGAGCGCGAGGAAAAGACGCGGGGCGGTAAAAGTGCCCGAGAAACGGCCCGCAGGGGCTAAAGCCCACGTTGATTTGATGGCAGTTACGGCACGACTCAAGTCGTGCCCTTTCAAAGCAGGAGTCTCTCGCGTAGCGTGCGGGGTTGGGGCAAGGGACAGCTTCATGAGCCCAGGCCTTTCTGTTTCTTTGGCTTAGACGCAGCACCACCGGTGCGGGTCACTGCGGCACCTGCGTCTCCGGCGCCACCTTCGGCTTGGCGGGCATTTGCGCGGCGCTGGCGGAAGGCTTCATACAGGACCACCGCGCCGGCTGCGGAGACGTTGAGGGAGCTGACGCCTCCGGCCATGGGGATGCGGAGCAGATGGTCGCAGGTGCGGCGGACGAGATCGTGCAGTCCAGCACCTTCGCGGCCAAGGACGAGCACGCAGTCACCGGAAAAATCGAACTGATCGTAGTCGGAGGTACCGCGCTCGTCGAGGCCGATGACCCAGAGGTGCTTCTTTTTGAGGTCTTCGAGGGCGCGGACGAGGTTGACGACACGGGCGATGCGGAGATGCTCGGAGGCACCGGCGCTGGCCTTGACGGCCACCGGGCTGAGAGGAGCGGCGCGGCGCTCGGTGAGGACGATGCCATCGACGCCGGCACCGTCGGCTACGCGAAGGAGGGCGCCCAGGTTCTGCGGGTCCTCAACGCCATCGAGAGCCAGAACAAGGCGGGCGGGCGGCTTGGCGGCACCGGCGGGAGCCTCATGGAGGTCCTCGATGGTGTAAAACTCCTGGCCGCGGACCAGCGCGACCACGCCCTGATGCGCGGCGGTCTGGGCCATGAGGGTCAACTGCTCACGCGACTCCTGGCGAACACGGACACCGGCCTCGCGACAGAGCGCGACGAGCTTTTCGAGCCGTTCGTCCTTGCGCTCGCGAGCTACCAAAACCTGGTCAAAACGACGCCGGCCAGCCTTGACAGCTTCCTCAACCGGATGCACCCCATAAAGAACTTCCATGAGGGATAGTGTAGAAGATTGGCGATGAGGGGGCTTGAGAATGACGGCGTAAAAACAAACGCAGGTCCGCTTCGGCTTCGCTCCGGTCGACAGGATGACAGTTCTGAGGCTTGGCGGCATACTGAGGCTGCGGGGAGGCGTATGGGCGCAAAACTCCGAAAGACCTTTGTTGCGGTGCTGGAGCCGGATGGGACGCGCTTGCGGTGGGTGATTGCGCGCGTTCCGTTCGACGTTGAACAGGCGTGGCCGGTGCGGCGGGGGATGCGGGTGCGCGGGGAGATTGAGGGATTCGAATTTCGGACCTCGCTGTTTGCCGATCCGCGGGGCTTGGGCCAAGTGCTGCTGGTGAACCGGAAGATGCAGGTGGGCGCGCAGGCCAGGGTGGGGGGCAGGGTGCGGATCAGCCTGGAGCCGGACATGGAAGAGCGGCCGACGCCGATGCCGCCGGAGTTGACCCAGGCGATGAAGGGCGACCGGCGGCTACGGCCCTGGTTCGACAAGTTGAGCCCGTCGATGCGGCGAGAGATCGGCAAGTGGGTAGACGAGCCCAAGAGCGTTGAGAGCCGGCAAAAGCGGGCGGAGAAGATGGCGGAGCGGCTGCTGCTGACCCTGGAGGGTGAGACGGAACTACCGCCGGTTCTGCACGCGGCTTTCCAGCGGGAGCCGCTGGCGGGCAAGGGCTGGGAGGCCATGACGCCGACGCAAAGACGCAATCAACTGCTGGGCATCTTCTACTACGAGAGTGTGGAGGCCCGGGAGCGGCGGGCGGAGAAGGCCGTGGAAGAGGCCTTGCGGGTGGCCCGCAAAGCGACTGCGCCCGAAACGTAACCAAAATCGCACGTCAAACGGCTGATTGAGGGAGACTTGGAGCGCAGCTGTGTCGTCTAATGGACTGAGATGAGTATCGCTGCGACTGTACGCCCCTTTTTTGCGCCGGGTTACCCCACTGCCGTTCAGGATCAGGTACGGCAGGAGAGCCTTGCCATTTCAGCGGGGCTGAAACGGCAGGATACGGGGCTGCTGGACGAACTAATTGTCCGCTACCAGCACCGGCTATTGCGCTATCTGCTGTATTTATGCGGTAACCGCGAGATGGCCGAGGACCTGTTCCAGGAAGTGTGGATGCGGGTGATGGTGCGCGGGGCGCAGTTCAACGGGCAGGCACGGTTCGACACATGGCTGTTTACGATTGCGCGCAACCTGGTGATTGACCAGCGGCGCAAGCGGACGATGTCGAGCCTGGACGAGCTGTTTGAGGTAGGAAACGAGGACGACCGTCCGCTGAGCTTTGAGGCTGCCGACGACGAGCCGACTCCGTTCGACCGCTTTGCGAACCTGGAAGACCGGGAACGGATTGCGGCATCGCTGCTGGAACTGGACACGCTGTATCGCGAAGTGCTGGTGTTGCGCTTCCACGAGGAACTCTCCCTGGAAGAGATTTCAAAGGTAACCAAGGCGCCTCTTTCCACTGTGAAATCAAGACTTTATCGAGGGATGGCCGCACTGAAGCCCAAGCTGGAGCGGAGAGCTCTGCGCCGCCTGGAGACGGTGTGAACCCCTGCGGTGGAGCCAAGCCCGCTTCGTCTGGCGCCAAAGCGAAATCAGACCGCGATCTGATTTCGGCGCTGGCGGGGACTGAGGCTGCCCGCGAATGCGCAGTGGCGCACAAGACGCGGCGCGTGGTGTTGGCTTCGATGGGTGTGATGAAAGAGCAGAAGGCCGGCCGCAAAGAGGTTCGCTGCGTGGCGCTGGCCTCGGTTTTTCTGGTCATTCTGGGATTGGGCCCGCTGGCGTGGTGGGTTACGTGCATCCTGATGGCCAGAGAGCGCCTGGGCGAACTGAGCTGCGAGATCAGCCTGATTGCAGGCATTCTTTGCCCGGCGATTCTCGCAGCCGCGCTGGTGGCTGGCTGGACGCGGCACCGTTCCTGATTTCAAAAGAACTGCAACTTAAATGAAAATGTTACGCGTAGCAGGCGCAACTTCCCCAATTCCTATTTCGTCCATTTGAATAGAAGGTGCGTTTTGTTTAATTTTCGGGAAGCCCCTCCGAGGGGCGGGATTGCTTATGCGTGAAACTCAATCGATCACCGTCAACGAAGACGAACACCTGATTCCGGTGTGGTCGGTTGTTGCTGCCCTGGCGGCGTTTGTGGTGGTGGAGTACTACTTTTGGATGGTGTTGCCGGGGCAATGGCCGCATGCGCCTTCTCCGATTGGCTTCCGGCTCTACTTCAACATCTCCTGGGGCGTGCTGACGGCTCTTTACTTCCTGATGGTGGGCTACATCAGCAAGGATGCGCCGCGGCGGGCGATGAGTTCGCGCTTCTGGATGGTGGTCTGCTTTGTGATGCCGGGCGGGATTGGGGCGGTGCTGTACTTTCTGCTGCGCCAGCCGCTGGTTTCGCTTTGCCCGGCTTGCGGGACGCAGGTGCAGAGCGACTTTCACTTCTGTCCGCAGTGCGACTACCGGCTCACGGCCAATTGCGGCCACTGCTTCCGCACGGTGCGCGCGACGGACCAGTACTGCACGCGGTGCGGGCACGAGCTGGCCACGGACCAGATGCCCTCCCGGCTGCGGGCGCTAGGCGAGTGACGGGGTGGCATTGACCCGGCGGGGCGTGCTTCCTACAATCGAACTTCCAGCCTGCATGCCAATCACCGCGCTCATCATCGACGACGAACAACTGGCTCGCGACGAGCTGAAGTACCTGCTCGACCAAGTGGGCGGGGTGGACGTGGTGGCTCAGGGGACCAACGGCATCGAGGCCGTGGACCTGATTGAGGAGCACAGGCCAGACCTGGTTTTCCTGGATGTGCAGATGCCGGGCCAGGACGGGTTTGCGGTGATCAAGCGACTGATGGAACGCAACCGGCCGCTGGCCGGCGAAGAGGCCGAGCCGCTGCCGCAGATTGTGTTTGCCACCGCTTACGACCAGTACGCAGTGCGCGCCTTCGACGTAAACGCCGTAGATTACCTGCTGAAGCCGTTCGACCTGACCCGGGTGGAGCAGGCTGTGGAGCGGGTGAAGAGACGGTTGGCGGGAGGCGCCGGCGGCACGAATGGAACCAATGGAGCCAATGGGGCAAGTGGAACCAATGGATTCTTGCCGGATTCGCCGATCGAGTCGCAACTGGACGCGCTGCTGAAGCTGCTGAACCGGCCGCAAGGAGCATCGCGCACACCGCAACCGGCCAAGCTGGTGGTGCAGGCGCAAAGCCGGCTGCTGCTGGTGAACCAGGCGGAGATCTGCTACGCGGCCATCGAAGAGGGCGTGATCCGGATTGTGACGCAGACCTTCGAGGGGCACTCCAAGTGCCGCACGCTGGAAGAACTGCTGGAGCTGCTGGATCCGGCGCTGTTCTGGAGGGCGCATCGCGGGTTTGTGGTGAACATCAACCACATTCGCGAAGTGGTGCCGTGGTTCAAGTCCAGCTACCAACTGCGCATGGATGACAAGCGGCAGACGGAGATCCCGGTGAGCCGGGCGCAGACAAAACGGCTACGAGAGCTGTTCAACCTGTAATTCTTCCCGGCCACCTGCGGTGGGGCCAACCTCTTTGGTTGAGGTTTATGGTTTCCCAGGTTCCAAAATCGGGACATGGGGCACCTCGCCAACTCTGCCTGTTGTGGCTTGTGGTTTCCTATGTCTCAAAGGCGAGACCTAGGGCACCCAGCGTTGGTGCAGATACGCGCAATCGACAATCCAATCAACAACCTAGTCGTAGCGCTCGAAGACGATCTGCTTGCGGTGCCAGCCGAAGGCGGAGAGTCGCTCGCGCGTGGAGGCGACCATTTCATTGAGGCCGCAGATGTAGGCGCAGATGTCGAAGCGGAGCTCGTTGCGGGGAATGGACGGATCGGGCGCTGGCTGCGGCAACGGTAGGCCGAGACGGGCGGCGCGCTCTTCGACGATCCTGGCGACGTGGTCCTGCACATAGCCGCGGAGTCCGGTCCAACTTTCCTGGGCGCGGCTGAGGGTGGGCAGGTAGTGGAAGTTGGGCTTGCGGCGGGCCAGGGCCTCGAACTCCTCCTGATAGTAGATGTCGGACTCGTAGCGGGTACCGTAGACGAGCCAGATGTCTTTGCCGTTGCTGCGGTCGGGACCGTCGGCTGGAAAGAGCCACTGGGTATAGCCGCGCATGGGCGCCACGCCTGTGCCAGTGGCTACCAGGATCGAGTCCGTGACCGGATCCTGGAGGATGAAGTGCCCGTGCGGCCCGTGCACCTGAATGGTGGCGCCGATGGGCAGGTCAGGCAGATCGGCCAAGTGATTGGAGAAGAAGCCCTCCTCGACACGATTCACGCACAGATCGAAGCGGTTGCCATGGGCGGCCGAGGCCAGCGAGTAGGCGCGGGTCTGCTGTTTGCCGTTGGCGTCGTTGGCCACGGCGGAGACAAACTGTCCGGCGGTAAAGGGAAATCTCTCGAGTTGATCGAGGACAAACTCAAAGTGGTAGCACTGGGCCTGTTCGGAGATGCAGTCTTTGCGCGCGAGACGCGCCGTATAGAGTTCACGTTCCAAGGCGACACCTGCTGGGGGGGAAAGATTCGGCCCACGCAAGAGGGCCGTGTAGGCAAGTATCGTCAGCAGGGTGCGGCTGTGGCAAGGGATATTGCGTGCGGTACGAAGAGGGGCAAGGAAGAGTTCGCGATTTCCCACCCTAGCCCCAAGAACAAAAACGCGGCGAAGGTGGGGCACGCAGTCCGATTGGATTGATACGAAGCCCTGCAAAAGGTTACGAGGCGGCCTCCACTTTTTTGAGCCCGGGGGCAAGCAGGACGATGATGAGCAGCGCGACGAGATAGGCGCTGGCGGCGATGGCGAAGAGGCTGGCGTAGCTGTGGGTCATCTGGAGGATGTAGCCGGCGAAGGTGGCGAGGAGGATGCTGCCGACCGAGCCGGCCATGCCGCCGATGCCCGTGACCGAGCCGACGGCGCTGCGCGGGAACATGTCGGACGGCGTGGTGAAGATGTTGGCCGACCAGCCGCAGTGGGCGCCTGCGGCGAGGCTGAAGAGGGCGATGGCAGCCCACTCGGATTTGAGATAGGTGACTGTGAAGATGGGCACCACGAGACAGGCGCAGAGGAGCATGGCGGCTAGACGCGCGTTAGCAGGCGACAGGCCCATTTTGCGGAAGGGCGAGGGCAGCCAGCCACCGCCGATGCTGCCGATGGCCGAGGCGTTGTAGACGATGATCAGCGGCAGGCCGAGGTGCGAGAGATCGAGATGAAATTTCGCGCTGAAGTAGGACGGCAACCAGAAGAGATAGAACCACCAGATGGGGTCGGTGAGGAACTTGCCGATGGCGAAGGCCCAGGTTTGGCGATAGCCGAGGAGCTTGATCCAAGGCGTGGAAGTACCAGGCTGCTCCGGCTCTTCCTGATTGATGTGGCGCAGCTCGGCGGCGGTGAGGCGGGGATGCTTGGCAGGCTCATGGTAGGTGAAGAACCAGAGGACGATCCACAGGGTGCTGAAGACGCCGGTGATCAAAAAGGCCGCGTGCCATCCGTAGCGGAGGGTGACCCAGGGGACGAGGATGGGCGCCAGAACCGCGCCGACATTGGAGCCGGAGTTGAAGATGCCGGTGGCCAGCGAGCGCTCGCTCTGCGGGAACCACTCGGCCACAGTCTTGATGGCGGCGGGGAAGTTGCCGGACTCTCCGAGGCCGAGCGAAAAGCGCGCAATGCCGAACTCAAGGACGGAGTTGGCGAGCGCATGGCCCATGGCGGAGACGCTCCACAGCGCCATGATGAGCATGTAGCCGATGCGGGTGCCGAGCTTGTCGACGAGGCGGCCGGCGGCGAGAAGACCGACGGCATAGGCAAGCTGAAACGCATCGACGATATAGCCGTAGCCCACTTCGGTCATGCCGATGCTGTGCTCGAGGGTGGGCTTGAGGATCGCGATCACCTGGCGGTCCATGTAGTTGATGGACGTGGCGATGAACAGGAGAGCGCAGATGGTCCAGCGCACGCCGCCCGAGCGCGCGCCGGATGGGGTTTCTTCTTCTGTTGGTTCGGCGATTGGCGTTTCAACTGCCACGGAATGCTCTCCTTGCTGAGCTGCCTTAGGAAACGGCCCACTGCGGCCGGGATAGCGGCGCGGCAAGCAAGGCGTTTGCGTAGTTATTGCCCGTGAAGATTTCCTTCTCCGGGCTCCATTGGAGCTTGTCTTCGACCTGGCAGGCAATGAGGCCGATTTGCGCGATGGAGATGGAGCGGTGGCCCACTTCGATGGGCTCAAGGGAAGGGCGGCCTTCGCGAATGGAGGCAATGAAGTCGTTCTTGTCCCAGAGAGTTTTGGAGAAGTCGAGTTCGCCGGGCTCGGGATCGAGGGTTGCGAGTTCGGGGCGACTCGAAGTCAACACACCGGGATAGCCATCGACCTTGATCCACGCGGTGCTGCCTACATAGGTGATGCTGGGCTTGCTGGTGGCAGTTTGTTCGCAGGTCATGACGACGCCGTTGGCGTAGGCGTAGTGGACCTTGAAGTTGATCATGGTGTTCCAGAGACTGACGGGGAATTGACCACGGCCTTCGACCGTGACGGGACCGGAATGCTCTGTGTTCATGGCCCATTGGGCGACATCGAAGTAGTGAGCTCCCCAGTTGGCGATCATGCCCTGGGCGTAGGTGGAGATGCGCATCCAGTTGGGGCGGAGGCCGATCTGCCTGACGTCGTGCACGCGCTTTTCGGTGTATGGCACCGCGGCGGTGGGGCCGAGCCAGAGGTCGTAATTGAGCTCGGGCGGGACGGGCATATCGGGCCGCACGCCGACCGGGGATGGATCGGAGGGAAGGACGATTTCGATTTTTTCGAGCTTGCCGATGTGGCCGTTGCGGACCAGCTCGACGGCGTGGTTTTGCACGCGAAGAGAGCGGAACTCGCTGTCGGTCCGGTTGGCGACACCAGCGCGCGCAACCGCATCGGCCAACTGGCGGCCCTGCTGCACACTGAGGGTGAGCGGCTTTTCGAGGGCGAGATGTTTTTTGGCTTTGGCCGCCAGAATAGCGAGGGGAACGTGCCAGTGATCGGGTGTGGAGATCATGAGCGCATCGATGTTGGGATCGGCGAGGACTTCGCGAAAGTCGGATTTTTGGGCGCAACCGTTGTAGGTGGAGAGGCCGTCGCGCTTGGCGATGAGCGAGTTCACCAGGAACTGCGCTTTGGCCAAACGCCAACCGTCCACGTCGCACACGCAAACCGGCTGGACGCCGGGAACGGCGAGCATTTGCGGGATGTTGGCGGCGAACGCCTGACGGCCGGTACCGATGAAACCGACGTTGATGCGATTCGAGGGAGCGTTGGCTCCGAAGACGGACGAGGGAACGATGGTGGGAGCGGCGACGGCTGCCAGCGCGCATCCGGACCTGACGACAAACTCTCTGCGATTCATGGGGCGTCTGCTCCTAAGTAGGCATCACTACGGCAGTTGCTTGATCTTGATGTTTTTGAAGGCGACGTTGTGGCCATGATCCTGCAGGAGGATATGGCCGCTGGGAATGGTTGCGAAGCCCTCGTACTTGCTGAATTTTCCGCTAGCCACTCCCTGTTTGAACAGGTCCGATTTGCGATCGACGTTGAGGACCTCGACGCCGTCGAGCCAGTGCTGGATGTGGTCGCCGCGCACGAGAATGCGGGAGCGATGCCAGACGTTCATCTGCGTATCGGCCTTGAGATGGGCGGGAACGACGTCGTAGATGGAGGCGGTCTTCAAGCGTGCGGGAAGATGCATGCCGTTGTAGATATAGTTGGCGTCGTCGATGATCTGGTATTCGTAGCCAGGCTGCGAGCCGACAGGTTTGGGCTGGCGCTCTTCGATGAAGTATTTGACGCCGCTGTTGCCGCCGGGACCGAGCTTCCAGTCGAAGACGAGATCGAAGGACGTGTAGGTTTTGACGGTGACGATGTCACCACCGTCGCCCGCTTCCATTTGGCCGGAGAGCTCGCCGCGCAGTTCTCCTTCTTTGACGACCCAGCCTTTGGTGGGAAACGAATCCATATAAGCGCCACGCCATCCGCTCGTGGTGCGGCCATCAAAGAGAAGCTTCCAGCCGGAGCGAAGTTCGAACGGCGAGAGCACATTGTCGGCCTGTGCGGAGAGAAAGGTGCCCGAGGGAAGAAGCAAGGCGAAAAGCAGAATTGCTTTGAAGACAGGCGACGTCATCTTTGTCCTCTTGCATGAGATGGCGGCAACCGAGACGAACCGGGGATAGAGGGGCTGCGTTCACCGCTTGATTGGCAACGCATGATGATAGGGGCAAGAGGTTTTGTTTGCCAAACAGGTACTACAAATCTACTTCATTGGTTTTCTCAATGAGTGAAAAGGGCCTGGGGACATGATTCATTGAGTGGAACGATGAAGTTGATAGACGGTATCTGTTTGCCGAATGGATGCAGGGTTGCTAGTATTTCGTGTTTCGTAGAATCGGCACCGGCATGGACGCGGCTGCGAGGAGCGGCTTGCGCTGGTCTGCATGGGCCGCGAGCTAAACAGCATGTAAAAGCCGAGAAGGAGACAGGATGAAGAGCACGATGGCGCGGCGGAATTTTTTGAAGACGGCCGGAGCAGGAGCCTTGGTGGGCGCGGGGATTGCAGGGGGAGCACCACTGGCCCGCGCGGCACAGACGGGAGCGAGCGTGAACCTGTCAAAACGGCCGAGAATGCTGAGCAGTTGCTGCGCTTACTCGTACCGGGAACTGCTGACGCACGGAAAGATGACGGTGGAGGAGTTCATTCTGAAAGCGGTCGAGCTGGGCGTGGACGCCGTGGACATGACGGTGTACTACCTGAAGTCGACCGAGCCCGCGTACCTAGACAGCTTGCGGCAACTGGCTTACAAGAACGCGGTGGGCTTCTCTGGCGCGGCGTGCGGAGCGAGCATGGTACAGGCGGACGCGGCCAAGCGCGAAGACGCGCTGCGGCAGATCAAGAAGTGGGTGGACGTAACGGACCGGCTGGGGGCTTCGCATCTGCGCATCTTTGCCGGACCGTTGCCGGAGGGCGCGACCTTGCAGCAGGCTACGGACTGGACGGTGGAGACGATGCAGGCGGCGTGCGGTTACGCGGCGGAGAAAGGCATCCTGCTGGGGCTGGAGGATCACTTTGGCGTGTCGCAGAGCGCGGATGTTTGCCTGGAGATTATGCGGCGGGTGAACTCGCCGGCTGCCGCGATCAACCTGGATCTGACGCATTTTGTTCCGACGCCCACGCAGGATGGCTACGCGCAGATTGCTGCGTGCATTCCATACGCTACGGTGGCGCACGTTCGGGATTATTTTGACGACGGAAAGCCGCTGGACATAGAACGGGTGTGGCGGATGTTTGCGGAGGCAGGATTCAAAGGATATATGGCGGTTGAGTATGACGCGGATTCGCATGGAGGCGAGGCGGCGGTGACGGGAGTGCCCAAGCTGCTGGCAAAGACGCGGGAACTTTGCCGAAAGTATTCCAGCGTGTAGAGAAGGCTTTCGGGATTTGTGTCGCGCGGACTTCTGGCTATCCTACCCTAGCTCCAAAACAAACTGCGCGGCGAGGGTGGGACACCCGTAAGCTACGAACGGTGAAAGGACCGCGGGGGCACGAGTGAATTACATCATGCCAGGTCTCCGACAGCATGATTTCGTGCCTTTGAGATTTAGGCTTTCCGACCCATTCGCCAGCTTTTCCCTCGAAAAGACGGCGAATGGATAGGGCACGGAGTTGGTACCAATTCACTCTGTCAAAGACCTAGGAACTTGTTGAAATTCGCCTGATTGCGTCGTCTTTGCTGGCCAGTTTCGTTCTTTCCTGTTTGAAATCTGTTTGAAGTGCGGCTTTGTCCTGTGTTTATTGAGGTCTGCAGGCCTCAGGGAA
>Ga0224529_1001963_pt1 | contig 11021 bp, 13 predicted proteins | sample CBST50metaG_FD_179893 | JGI IMG/M metagenome (GOLD analysis project Ga0224529, IMG submission 179893) | Peat soil microbial communities from Stordalen Mire, Sweden - C.B.S.T50 | ecosystem: Environmental > Terrestrial > Soil > Wetlands > Peat | place: Sweden: Norrbotten County, Stordalen Mire... | reverse complement strand
CTTACCTCAAGCCTTGGACTAACTTCTACAATTACCAACGGCCTCATGGTAGCCTCAACTACAAGCCGCCCATCAGCCGCTCCGAAAATGGAACAACCTCTTGACCTTCTACAGGCACCCAGCATTGACCGGATATTTCGCGCCAATGAATCCGATGTATCCCAGGTCCCAATTCTCGTTTGCTACCAGGCGTGGAAGGCGAAAAAAACCGCCGCTACCAGGCACACGCCGGCGGCGGCGTGGTTCCAGTGCAGTTGCAGGTGGAAGTAGAAGGTGACAAAGACGGCGAAGACCACCAGCGTAATCACCTCCTGCATCACTTTGAGCTGGATGGGACTGAATCGCTCCGCGCCGAGCCGGTTGGCCGGCACTTGCAGGCAATACTCGAAGAAGGCAATGCCCCAACTGACGAGAATGACCTTCCACAGGGCCTCGTTGCGAAATCTGAGGTGCCCGTACCAGGCAAAGGTCATGAAGATATTGGAGAAGGTGAGAAGAATGACGGTCCACATATTGAAATTAGATACGATAAAGATGGGCTTGGCTGCTGAAATAATTTGAAGGGGAGCGAACGCGCGATCATGGCACTCAAGGAAAATCTGGAACAGATGGAAGAGAAGATTGCGGCGGCTTGCCGCAAGGCGGGACGCGCGCGCGGCGAGGTCGAACTGATGGCCGTTTCCAAGACGCATCCGGCGGCCGCCATTGAGCAGGCCGAGGCGCTGGGCCTCGCGCTCTTCGGCGAAAACCGCGTGCAGGAGTTTGCGGCCAAGAGCGCGGAAATCGCTCCACTGCGCCAGCGCGCCGCCGCGCCGGTTCGCGTGCATCTGATCGGCCATCTGCAATCGAACAAGGCGCAGCGCGCGGTGGAACTCTTTGATGGAATCGATTCGGTGGACTCGCTGCGGCTGGCCGAGCGGCTGAATGAGGCAGCGGGCAAGCTGAACAAGCGTCTGCCGATTCTGCTCGAAGTCAAGCTCAGCCCCGAGGAGACCAAGGCTGGCCTTGATCCGGATTCGACCGAGGCGGCGCAACTGCTGGAGCGGCTGCCGGAGCTGGGGAATTTGCAAACGCGCGGGCTGATGACCGTGGCGCCCCTGGGCGTGACGGAAGCCGAAACGCGCGCCTGCTTCCACAGTTTGCAACAGTGGCGCGAACGCTGGACCGCGGCCTATCCGCGGCTTTCGCTGGAGACGCTTTCGATGGGCATGAGCGGCGATTTCGCGCTGGCCATTGAAGAAGGCGCAACCCGCATCCGCGTGGGCACGGCGCTGTTTGGCGCGCGCAGTTATGCGGAGACGGCCTGATGCTGCGCGCTGCCGCGAACGGCGTCACCCTGGCCGTTCACGCCCAGCCGGGCGCAAAGAAGACGGCGATTACCGGCATTTATGGCGAAGGGCAGGCGGCGCAACTGAAGATTGCCGTGCAGGCGCCGCCGGTGGAGGGCCGCGCCAATCAGGCGCTGATCGCATTCCTGGCCGAGACGTTCTCCCTGCCCAAGAGCGCGGTTGAAGTGACCGCAGGCCAGTTATCGCGGAGCAAGGTCTTTCTGCTACGGGGCGTTACTTTGTCGCAAGTGGAAGCGAGACTTGCGGCGTGGACTTCCAAAATCTGAATGGTATGCGAAATAGGCAAAAATGCTGCTAAGGAAGGCGCTTGTCGGAGGCAACGCCACTGTTTCCCTCTTTAGAATCGGGCGCGGCGATAAAGATTGAAGGCGGTTCAGAAAGACCGTGCAAGGCTGGAAGCGGAGTATCGGATTTCGCGTCATTCTCTGCGGAAAGCAAAGGGGCTGGTTGCGGATGACTGGTGGAAGGGGGCCGAGCCCAGGCGGTCAGATCGTCCGGCGCCAAAACCAGAGGGTGCTTGGGAAGAATGCGATAGCGTCCGCGGAAAAGATAGTCCACCAGCAAGCCTCCTGACAGGTAAGGGCTAACAATCGCAATCGGAATTGCATATAGAGTGGTCGAAAGAGATTCATCAACATCCTTGTTGGAGCGGCTTGGACGGCGATTACCCGGAATCTGAGGAATTTCAAAGACGGTCAACTGCATCTCCGGATGTTTTTGGGCGCGGCGCGCCAGCTTGTGCGCGATTTGCTTGGGCGTGCTCACGCCGGCGTCCGGAAATATGCCGCGCTTGAATGTTCCTGGGAAGTAGAAATTGAGCTGCTTGCGCGCAAAATCAGCGCAGTTGTTCACGATCAGATCGAAATGCGAATGATTTGGCGCGGCATTCAACCGGGCAATCAAGGCGTCGTCCTGTTCCTCCGCGGTTTGAAAGCGGAAGACGTAAATGCGCCGTTCATAGGCCGCGCCCACCAGTTGCGTCCACCCTCCCTTGATCAGGCTGCCCGCACGCAGGTTTTTCCCCAGACCAAGCAGATGGGCTTCATGATACCGGCCGCGCAGGTGCTCAACCGTAAGTGGGAGAACGCGCGGTTGGACAGATGCGACATTTTCGACGGAATAGAGATAGGGAACTAGAGGAATGGCCACCCAGTCGTAGCCGGAGATGCCCTGGTAGCGGGAAACAACGGCGCCCAGTTCTCCGGGCTGGCAGCGCCTCAGCTTGAGCGGAGTTTCAGCACAGATTCGCTCGAAGTAGATGGCGCTGTGCCCCGTTGGATTAACAACGCCGAAAAATCCGTAGGGCTGCTCGATCAGCAGGGCCGCCTGAGCGGAGCCAGCCGCGGAAGAGAGCATCGCGGCTGCCAATGCGGTCAGCAGATAGGTAAATCTGCGCAGGATCTTCGCCAAGGGGTTATGCCTCTTCTCAAACAAAAGATGGTCTGGTTTCATTGTGGTCGCAATGCGGCCGGGAATCTGGTTCATTCAGACCGATAATTTTGTATCTATGAAATTGAGATATGGGGCACCCGGCAATCACGGGCGTATCAGCCCGGCAAGCAGCGCCGCGAGGCCATTCCACGCGATCTGGACGCCAATGCAAAGCAGAATGAACGCCATTACGCGCAGGATGCCGTGCGCGGTTGCCGGCGGAATCACCCTGGTGATCTTCGGCGCGTACGCATAGCAGAAATAGACGAGCAGGCTGAGAACAGCCACGGCGAGAAAGATTCCCGCATGAGCCAGAACATCCCTTGAAATATCTCGATGCGAGATGTGGGCGGTTAGTGTCAGCAGCGCGACCAGCGTGCCGGGGCCGGAGGTCACCGGGAAGGTGAATGGATAGAAGGCGCTCTGCTCCAGAAACTTTGTTCTGGTTTCATCGCGCACCTCCGCCTCCTCCTGCTTGCCTCTGGAAATGGCGTTCGCATCCTTTTCGTTCAAGACAGACCAGCCCATCGCGGCGATGACGATGCCGCCCGAAAGCTGAACAATGGGAAGGGATATGCCGAAGAAATGCAGAATCGCTGCGCCCAATAACTCGATGATTGTCAGAAAGATGATGTTATTGATGGCGATTTTGCGCGCCAGCGAGCGATAGACCTCTGGAGACGCGTCGCCGGCCAACTGAAGAAAGACCAGCGCCGACCCAAACGGATTGATCAGCGGCAAAAGCACGCTGAGGGCGATCATAAATGATGTCCAAAGCTGCAAGGGCAATCCTTTGGGTCAAAACATAAGTCTGGCGACCGGCGCCATCTATTTACGGATCGGTTCTGAGGATGACAGGGCGATCAGCAAACGGGAAAAGGAGCAATGAAAAGGCGCCGCGCTCGCATGCAGATTGCCAGCGGGCCGGCGCCATGACCGATAGGGAGAAAAGCTCCTCGACTTACTCTGCTGGCTGCACCACCAGATCTTGCGCCAGCCGGAAGTGCACAATCGACTCAGCAGGTATGCCGATGTCCCGGTTGCCCGTAAGCCCTGCAACCGCGGTTCCAGCGCCGCCGCCAGCCAGACCGCCTATCAGCAGACCAGTGCCGCCAGAGGCCAGGCCGCCCACCAGCATGCCCAGTCCTGCTCCTCCGCCAATAAATGCAGCTGAACGCCGGCCCTTGCCTTTTTTGCTGCGCGCCAGATCCCGCGTTGCCAGTGGATACCTTGTTCCATTCAGCGTCAGCGAAGTGAGCCGCAGCTCCAGCAGCGAACTGCCTTTGAAGTGTCCACGCCGATGGGATACATCCACCACTCCGCCAACCCGCGCACCCTTTGGAATCAGCACCTTATTGTCGTTGGTTATCACAGGATCAACAATCTCGCCGGTGAATCTGTCTCCGGCGCGGCTGCCTTTCACGCTGATGCTCTGATCGATGCGGATGGCCAGCGATGTTCCCGCTGGAATGGTGACATTGACCGGCGGCGGAGGCGGCAGCGGCACGGCGGAAACGACCGGCGCCGCGGGAGCTGGCAGGGCCGCGCCCGCCGCTGGCGGTGTTGTCGTGGTGGTAATCACTGGGTTCTTCTGTCCGGCTGTGGGCGGCTGCACCACCGTTGTCGTGGTCGTTCCATGTTTGTCAACGGAAACCACCTGCTGCGCCTGGCCCGTCGCCGCTGCCTGTTTGCTGGCCTGATCCAGCGCCTGATTCTGTTTCGACTGGCATCCCGCAAGCAGGACAACCACCATCAACAGCAGCATGACCATTGTTCCCAGCGGCGAATCCGTGCTGGGCGGACGGCTGGCCGGCATCCGCGCAGTATGCTTCAATGCGTTTGACTCAAGCATAATTCCTCTTTTCGTCTGTGCTTTCAAAAAATAACTCAATCGAATTCCTCGGCCTTTGAAGAATGGCTACTGCTGCCTGACTCGCGCTGTTTTGGATAAAATCAGCATCTGCCTGAGTTCGGGCATATTGCTGTTGAAAATCGGATACAGCGCGGCTGCGCGGGCTGGCGACCGCCGCTGTCGAGGCGTGACCGGAAGCAGCGCGGCCGGGTACGGCACGGGTAAATCGGCGCTCTGCCGGATAATGCATGGATTGACTCTGACCCTGGCCAGATAGAACCATGGATATTGCGTCAGCCTGATATGTTCCACCTCGGCGGCATTGAAATGCGTATGCACATGGCGAAGAGTAATCATCAAGGCGTTTGCAATCGCCTCTTCCGAGGTGTCTCCGACGCCGCTGCGCAAGGATTGATCGGCAATCTTGATATAACTCCATCCACTTGCGCTGATTTGCTGCTCGACGCGGCGCGCATTGGCCGCCCTGACGAATCTCCAGCCCTCGCGAAAATCCTCGGTCGGCAGTTCAAGGCCTTCGGGAAGCTCAACATGCACACGCATAAGCACGTCCAGTTTTGTTATGGGGGGCATTCAGTCACTCTTTCTTTCCATCTTTGGCTGCGCGGCTTTTCCGCCCTTGCCGAATGCGGAAAGCCTTTGGAGGAAAAAGCTGATAGGTTCACAGAAGCTTAGGGCAGGCAATTGGAATGGAATGCTTCTAGTCAGAGTTCTTCCGGCTTCGATGAACCACTGCAGGCGTTAAAGTATCTGGAGGCATTCTCCCATTCGGTCATGCGGCAATGCTGTTCAATTCAGTACACGGAAGCAGCGCATTGAATTCCATGCGGCAAGTTAGCGGGCCAAGTCTATGACAGGTTGAAGTTATGCCAAATCCGAGTGCCCCACCCCTGAACCTGCTGTCTGCACCGCACCCGCCTCTCTTTGGGCATAGTATTCTGGGATGGCAGGCAAGCGCGGATGAAAAAAGACAGAAAAGTCGAGCTGTTTGATACCAGCCTTCGGGATGGGATGCAGCAGCCGAACATCGATATTTCCGTGCCCAACGCCGTCGGGCTGCTGGAGCGGATGGGGGCCTTTGGCGTGCAGTACGCCGAAATCGGCTTTGCCGGCGCGAACAAGTTTGTCGCGGAGCTGGCTGCCGCTCTCGATAAGGCCGAAACAGGCGCGATGAAACTGGCGCTCTTCGGCCGGACTCGCGGGCGCGGTGCCAGGGTCGAGGATTGGCCTGACGTGCAGTTCATGGCCGCGCACAAGCAGCGCATTCCCGTAGCGGTCATCGTGGTCAAGTCCCGGCTGCTGGACGTGCGCAAGTCTCTGGAAACTACGCCGGAAGAAAATCTTCGGATGGCCTACGAGACCATCGCCTGCCTGCAGGATCACGGTCTGGAAGTGATTGTGGACCTGGAGCACGCGATGGACGCTGCCTGCGGGCGGCGCGAGAACGGACTGGCCTGCGACGCCAGCCTCGGCCAGCGCTCGCTGGAGTACTTTCACCAGATAGTAGCGCAATGCGCCAACCAGAAGGTGAGCCGGATCGTGGTTTGCGACACGACCGGCGGTGCCAGCCCGGAGGAAGTGGCGCAAGTGATGGGCGGCCTGACGCTGGAACACGTTGGCGCGCGCTTCGGCTTTCACGGCCACACCGATCGGGGCCTCGGAGTGGCCGATACGCGGGCCGCGATTCTGGCCGGGGCCGCGCAGATTCAGGGCACTCTGACCGGAATCGGCGAACGCTGCGGCAACGTGAACCTGACGACCGTGATCGGCAGTATGCAGCTCCGGGGCGAGGCAGAGTTTGTTTCGGCCGAGGCGCTGACCGGGCTGACTGGCCTGGCGCACGCGGCCTACGCGGCCTTTGGGATGGAAGCGCCGCACGGCACGCCGATTGTGGGACCGGGAGCCTTCGGCACGTGGGCCGGGATGCACGGCAGCAGCGAGCGCAAGAATCCGGGGGCTTATCTCTGGTGCGATCCGGCCAGGGCTGGCGCAAGCGCGGTCATCGGGGTCAACGGGCAGTCGGGCCGGGCCAACATCGCCATGCTGTCAAAATCAGTAGGCACGCCGCTCGATTCCCAGCAGGCGCAGGCCCTGATGGACACGAATCAGGCGATGATGGAGGGCGGCGGCTTCACGGCCAGCGACGCATCGTTCAAGCTAGCCTGTATGCGCGTGCTGAAGACGCTGGAGGAACGCTTCAGCGTGAAAAGCTGGCGGGTGATCGACGAGTCGGACGTGACCGGTGACCGTTATGTGCAGGCCGCGATGCTGCTGGAGATTGGCGGCTCGACCGTGATTACCGCGCGGGCCGAGGGCGCCGGGCCAGTGGATGCGCTGACCAAGGCGATGCGCCGGGAGCTGGAAAAATGGTATCCCTCGACCGGCAAGATGCGCCTGGGAACCTTCAGCGTGACGGCGCTGGACGTTTCCGCGCACGACACGGCGGCCTACGTGCGGGTGACCGTCAGCTTCAACGCCGACGGCCACGAGCCCTGGACTACCGCCGGGGTGAACAGCGACTTGAACCAGGCGGCGCTGATGGCCATCGTGGATGGATTTCATTATTGGCTACTGAAAAACGGCGAGTGAAATCAATTCAGGCTGGCTTCCTGCTCTTCGGCTTTTGGGCACAACAAAAACCCCGTCCGTTCTGGACGGGGTTCGCGTCGATGCTGAACTTTTGCATTCCGGCCCTGAAGGCCGCCGGAAGCGCCTTACGCCTTGGCGATCTTGCCGCTCTTGATGCAGCTTGCGCAGACCCTGATCCGCTTCGGCTGGCCGTTGACCAGCGCCTTGACTGCCTGCAGATTCACGCTCCAGCGCCGCCGTGTAATGTTGTGCGCGTGAGAAATGTTATTGCCGAACTGCGGACCTTTCCCGCAGATGTCGCATACCTGTGCCATGATTTTGCTCCAGACTTTTGGTGTTTCGCGCCGCCGCTGCCAGCTTCCCTGGAGCCTCGCACTATGCGCGCCACCCAGAATTGCCAAACAAAGGCCGCCAGCAGGGCGCAAAAAAGACACGCTCCCCCACCAGCTTGCCGAATCTCTATTATACCCGGAATCAGCCGCCGGGCCAATCCCTGCTCTCTTCAAATCCAAAAAAAGCTGGCCCACGCACAAGAGCGGGCCAGCTTTGATCTTCCGATTGATTGCGGCTTTTACGCCACGACTTCAATGCCCATTGAGCGGGCGGTGCCCTTGATGCTCTTGATGGCCGTCTCGACCGAGGCGGCGTTCAGGTCAGGCATCTTCTGCGTGGCAATCTCACGCACCTGCTTTTCGGTCACCTTGCCGATCTTTTCCTTGTTGGGCGTGCCGGAGCCTTTGGGAATTCCGGCGGCCTTCAGCAGCAGCACGGGCGCCGGCGGCGTCTTGGTGATAAACGTGAAGCTGCGGTCGGCATAGACGGAGATGACGACTGGAATGACCAGCCCTTCCATCTCCTTTTTGGAGGTGCGCGCGTTGAACTGCTTGCAGAACTCCATGATGTTGACCTGCGCCTGGCCGAGAGCCGGGCCTACCGGCGGCGCCGGCGTGGCTTTGCCGGCAACGATCTGCAGCTTGACGTAACCTGTAACTTTTTTTGCAGTTGCCATGATCCATTCCTTTGAACCAGCCTCAAGCTCCTGGCGAATCGCTTTTGACTGGAAAACTTCCCTGTTGAAATTTTGGTGTTGGCGCCGCAGCGTTTGCTCGCAACCGGCGGCCCGCCAGGCAGGCGCATCCGGCTAGAAGCTGAAAGCTAGTTGCCGACAGCTGAAGACCAACTACTCAATCTTTTCCACTTTGCCAAACTCCAGCTCGACCGGGGTGGAGCGTCCGAAGATGGTCACCATGACCTTCATCGTTTCGCGATCCTCGTTGATCTCATCCACCACGCCGTTGAAGTTGGCGAACGGCCCATCGGTGATGCGAACCTGCTCGTTTTTCTCGAACCTGATCTTGAGCCGCGGTTTATCCTTGGAGGTATCCGTGCGGAAGAGAATGCCACTTACTTCCTCTTCCGACAAAGCCACCGGCGTATCGCCCGTGCCCAGAAAACCCGTCACCTTTGGCGTGTCTTTCATCACGTGCCAAAGGTCGTTGTCCAGATCCATCTCCACCAGCACGTAGCCGGGCAAAAAGACCCGCTCGACGGTGCGCTTCTTGCCGTTGACAATCTCCGTTACCGGCTCGATGGGAATCATCACCCGGCCAACTTTTTCGCCCAGGCCAAAGGCTTCCACGCGGCTCTTGATCGAGTCGCGCACCTTGCGCTCAAAACCCGAATAGGCGTGCAGGATGTACCACCGAAAGCGCTCATTGCGCTCCGGCGGGGCCGGCTCCGCTGGAATCTGCTCGGCTGGTGTCTCTTCCGTCAAGACCGGTTCGGCGGCTTGTTCGGGTTGTTCCAATTCTTCTGCCATCATGCTCTCATTTCGCGCCTGGGGTTACGGCTAGAATCCGCCCAGCTTGCCCAGCAGCGCATGCAGGCCGTTCTGGAAGATCAGATCCACCACGCCAAAGAACAACCCAAAAAGAAAAACCGTGATGATGACCACAACGGTGGTGGACTGCACTTCCTTCCACGAGGGCGAAACGACCTTACGCATCTCCGCGCGCACGTCGTTCAAAAAGCGCGTGAATTCCTTCCATTGCCCGACTATGCTGCCGAAAATACCGGACACCGGATTGTCTCCGCCATTGCCGCTCGTGACGATTGCCTTCGTTGCCATGCTTCCATTCCTTCGCGCCCGGCTTCATGCCGGGCGCATCCTGACTCAATCTGGCAGGGGCGGAGGGATTCGAACCCCCAAGTTCGGTTTTGGAGACCGACAGTTTAGCCGTTGAGCTTACGCCCCTAAAAGCAGGGTTTAGGGGTTAGGGATTAGGGTTAGTTCGGAACACTCAGTCTCCTGCATGCCGTTCCTAATCCCTACCCCCTAATCCCTAGTCCTTGCTCTTACTTCGCTTCCTTATGCACCTGATGCTTGCGGCAGCGGTTGCAGAACTTTTTCAACTCCAGACGACCGGTGGTGGTTTTCTTGTTCTTGGTCGTCGTGTAGTTCCGCTCCTTGCACTCAGTGCACTGCAATGTAACGATTTCCCGCATTCCCAATCCTTCCAGAGATCAGGGGTCAGGGAATAAAGATCAGCTCGATCTCGCTCTTCCCTGTTCCCTGTTCCCTATTCCCTGCTACTTGATAATCTCCGAGAGCGTGCCCGCGCCCACCGTGTGGCCGCCTTCGCGGATGGCGAAGCGCAAGCCCTTTTCCATCGCCACCGGCGTAATCAGCTCCACCGTCAGCTCCACGTTGTCGCCCGGCATCACCATCTCCGTGCCTTCGGGCAGCTCCGCCACTCCCGTCACATCCGTCGTGCGGAAGTAGAACTGCGGACGGTAGCCCTTGAAGAACGGCGTATGACGGCCGCCCTCTTCCTTGCTCAAAATGTAGACCGAGCCCTTGAAGTTCGTGTGCGGCGTGATCGATCCGGGCTTGGCCATCACCATCCCGCGCTCCACGTCTTCCTTGGCAATGCCGCGCAGAAGCAAGCCCGCGTTGTCGCCGGCCATGCCCTCGTCCAACTGCTTCTTGAACATTTCGACGCCGGTTACCACCGTCTTGCGCGTCTCCCGCAGGCCCACGATCTCGGCTTCCTCGCCGACCTTGATCTTGCCCCGCTCAATCCTGCCCGTCACCACAGTGCCACGGCCGGAGATCGAGAAAATATCCTCAATCGGCATCAGGAACGGCAGATTGATCGGACGCTCCGGCGTCGGGATATAGCTGTCAACCGCCGCCATCAGCTCGTCGATCTTCGCTTCCCACTTGGCCTCGCCATTCAGCGCTCCAAGCGCCGAGCCGCGAATCACCGGCACGTCGTCGCCCGGATACTGGTACTTGGTCAGCAGCTCGCGGACTTCCATCTCGACCAGGTCGATCAGTTCCTCATCCTCGACCGCGTCGCACTTGTTCAGGAAGACCACAATGTACGGCACGCCCACCTGGCGAGCCAAGAGCACGTGCTCCTTGGTCTGCGGCATCGGACCGTCGGTCGCCGCCACCACCAGAATCGCACCGTCCATCTGCGCCGCGCCGGTAATCATGTTCTTGATGTAGTCGGCGTGCCCCGGACAGTCCACGTGCGCATAGTGCCGCGCCGCGGTCTCGTACTCCACGTGCGCCGTGGCGATCGTAATGCCCCGCTCCCGCTCTTCTGGCGCGTTGTCAATCGAGTCAAACGAACGGAAGACGTTCTTCGGGTTATTCTTGCCAAGCACCTTGGTGATTGCCGCCGTCAACGTCGTCTTGCCGTGATCGATATGCCCGATCGTCCCCACATTCACGTGCGGCTTCGAGCGATCAAACTTTTCCTTGCCCATGGTCT
>Ga0224529_1001957_pt1 | contig 11057 bp, 12 predicted proteins | sample CBST50metaG_FD_179893 | JGI IMG/M metagenome (GOLD analysis project Ga0224529, IMG submission 179893) | Peat soil microbial communities from Stordalen Mire, Sweden - C.B.S.T50 | ecosystem: Environmental > Terrestrial > Soil > Wetlands > Peat | place: Sweden: Norrbotten County, Stordalen Mire... | reverse complement strand
GCTTACCATCAGCCAACTACACACGTGGCTGCCGGACCAGTGGAAGATACGCAACTCCGCACATCTTCAAAGCCTTCGGAACTCGGCCGCACAGCCTGCATAGCAATGGAGTTCAGGTACCGCTCACCCGGTATCGGCGTTGACGAGGACGCGCTCGGCGGTTAGTCCCTGGGCACTGTGACTGGTGACGGCGTAGCCGTGGTCGAAGTGGCGATGCTCTTTGGCGTCGAACTCAACCTGCCGATTGTTGTCGAGGCGGGTCGAAATGCGGCCATCGGGTGCGATGGACTCGATGACCGCGAGGTCGCGATTGGCGACGCCAAGCGATTTGTCCGGTGCGGTAAATTGGATGCGATCCCCGACAGAGAATTCCCGGTTGATTTCCCGATAGACACTGACACCGGTCAGGCGGCGTGGATCGTAGGTGGCCAATTCGCCGGAGGCTTTCTCGACCGTCAGCAGGTTGGCGGAGGAATTGACGCCGACCACCGATCCATACGTCCCTGCCTCGATCCCGCTGGCCTTGCTGCCGCGCGCGTAGCGAACCACGTCATTGATTTCGTAGTGGCTGGCCCAGGAGCGTTCGGCACCAGTCATATCCTGCCGCTGAAGGAGTACGCGAAAGGTGTGGTCGTCCGGAGCCAGAGACCCATTGGTCTTTAATTCCTGTCGGACGGCGACATTCAACTCACGCCGAGAGGCGTTGTCCGGGGACACGATCAGGGTTTTCTCTGGCGATTCGGCGTATCTCCGGGCGATAGCACGGACCCGGTCTTCGGTGCTGGGGATTTCCTTAACGCGGCCCTGTTGCTGGAGTGATTCAAGGGCAGACGACACCTGACCTCTGGCGAGCAACTCAACGGCGCATTTCAAAGCCGGATCTTTCTGCCGCACGATTTCGTCGAGTTTAGCCGTGCGCATTCCGATCTCCTGCAACTGTTCGAAAGGACGGCCAGCTTCAACGCCCTGGTGCTGGCGCGTGTCGCCGATCAGGAGTACACGGTCGTTAGGACCAAGCCGCGCCAGGAAATCGCGCATTTGATTGGTGCTGGCAAGGCTGGACTCATCGACAAAATAGAAATGCCGCTGCTCCTGGGCGGCAGCGTTCGGCGAGCGAGCCAGGAACCCCTGCAGGGTTCCAGACTCGATTCCGGCATCGCCAAGTTGGCGAGCCGCGCGGGAGGTCGGCGCGAAGCCTTCGACGTGGTAACCCTGAGCCTCAGCAGCGCTCCGGAGGACGGAAAGCGTCGTCGTCTTCCCCGCGCCGGCAAAGCCCTGGATGCCCTGAATACGATCGCGCGAACTGAGCACATCCTCAACCACGCTCTGTTGGGCGCGGTTGAGATGGGGATGCTGGTCGGCAAATGAGACCGCCTGCATACGCGGGAGAACCGGCTCGACCTGGTTGTGACCGTCGTGTACGCGGCGAACGATCTCCTGCTCCGCCTCGATAGTTCTCGCGGTCGTGACCGGGTGTGTGATGCCTGCCGTCACGGTGCGAAGGTAGTACGGAAGGTAGTACCTCTGGAGCGGCGAGAGGCCGAACTGAAACCGCAGATAGACAAACAACCCTGTCGCTATCAGCGCCAGAACCAGAGCGCCAATCGTATAAATAGGCTGGTGTGGCGGCCAGATAATCGTCTCTTTTCGTCCCCAATTGTTCTCAGCCATGACGCTCCTCCTTGTTCTCCGCCAGGTACTGCGCGATGGCATCGCGGGCGGCGCGGCGCTTGTTTGCTCTCACGTTTCTCATCAGTTCCTGGTACTGCTCTGTACTCATTCGTTCGCCGCAAACGACAGATGATAGCGCATTGGTCAAGAACAACTGCAGGCCGACAATCTCGGTCAACAGTTGTTCTGAGCCGAGATCGGCAGAAGCGGAGCGAGCTGCCTTCAGGACAATCTCGCGCACCCACTCGCCCACAGCGCGGCCGTCGGCTTCAGCCACGGCCTCGACTGCCGCAAGCTCCGCCGTCGTCAACTTGGTATTGAGTGACTTGTCACGGCTTTCGCGTCCGCGCACCGCGCCTTTCTTTCTGATCGCGTCGATTTGATTGACAGGCATCGAATCCCCCTTTTCTCTCCACCCCGCACGGGAACCTAATAGGTTCCCGCCTTTTCGCAAGTCGTTTGTTTACGCGCGGAACCCATTAGCTCCCAAGGAAACTAAACAGTTCCCTCCGAGGGGTGGAGTGTCGAGATAAAGCCGGTGCGAAGCACCGAACGGGCACTTGGCGGCTGCACAACTAGCTGCGCTGGCGCGATTCACTAGAATTCTCCACGACTTTGGCAGGCTTTCCAGACTGCGAGACTGGCTCCGGAGTCGCGCCATTCTGTGGCGTGCGACGGATGCGCAGGCTCTGCGCTGCGCTCGTGGCTTCCGGAGTCCTCAGGAACTCCTGGAAGTCGCGGTCTTTGGCGAAGACGTAGGCCAGCGCCTTGTCCACGACATCATCGGCGGAGGCATGAAGGAAAGCCGCATACTGGTCGATCTGTTCGGCAGTCGATTCCTCGAGCCGGATCGTGGCTGTAATCTGTCGGGTTTGAACAATCTCAAGCAATGGCATTTTCGGTCTCCTTTGGGTTGGCGAATTGAAGGTGGTTTGTCTGGTCAATCTCGGCGCTTGCAGCTGCGAGAATGTCGATGGCATAGGCACGGGCAAGGTGGGCGGGAAGCTCGAAGCGATGGCGGAGCTCAAGCATGGTGAGAACATCCGCAATCGGAAACCCATCAGTCAGCCAGCGCACCGCTAACGCCGTATCCACCAGCCGACGCGCAAATGCTTTGCCGTAGCATGTCGTTAGCTCGCGGGTGAGCGTCCTGGCATCCGTGTCATTCCGAATCGCTTTCGACAGGGAAATTAGGCTAACGTCCGAGGCCCATGCTACCGGTGGAGACATCGGAATCTCACTCGATCGCTTGGCTTGGGTCCCACACATAAAACTCCCCCTTTCGCTCGCGCCTCGCTGATGTAAAAAGTGGATATTGCCCCGCCTCAGTTTCGCCGTTCGCCTCGCGTTCTGCTGGGTAGATGTACTCCGTTTGGAAGCTTTGAGTGCTGCGATCATAGCCGTGCAATCGCAGCACCTCGCGGATGACTCTGCGACCTGGTTCGCGCTCCACATGAATGACAAGATCGACGGCCTCTCCAATCTCGGCTTCCACGTCTTCAAAGGTGGCCTGGGAGTGGCTGCGCAGCACGAGGTTGGCAAAGCGGCGAAGCGCCTTTGCAGCCGAGTTGGCGTGGATCGTAGCCAGTGAACCAGCGTGTCCGGTGTTGAAGGAATCGAGCAGCGTTCGCGCCTCGATTCCGCGCACTTCGCCCAGAATGATCCGGTCAGGCCGCCAGCGGAGAGCTGCCTTTAGGAGGTCGTCGAAGGTGACTGGCTTACGATGCGTATCGGTCTGGCATTCGACGGGCAGAATATTCGGCTTCTTGATGTGAAGTTCGGCAGTATCCTCGATCACGACGATGCGCTCGTGATCGGGAATCGATTGACCGAGAATGTTCAAAAGTGTTGTCTTCCCGGTGCCGGTTCCACCACTGATAAGGATGGTCTGGCCGCACTCAATCTGGGTCGCGAGGAATTCTGCGAGCGGCTGCGTCAGCGTACCGCGAGCAATCAAGTCGTCTATGGTGAACTGCCGGCTTGTGAACTTGCGGATGACCATGGCGGGCGTCGAGCGAACCACCGGGGGAATGACGGCGGCAAGCCGGCTCCCATCGGGGAGCTGCGCATTGAGCAGAGGGTTGTCTTCGTCCAGCTTTTTGCCGAGCCTGTTGGCAACCACTTCAAGACCGGTTCGCAATCGCGCCGCATCGAACTCGATGCTGGCGTCCCGGCAAAGAATCCCGTCGCGCTCATACCACCATGTCGAATCGGGATTGCCCATGATCTCGCTGATGCTCTCGTCAAGCAGGAGGGCCTCGATGGGACGAAGGAAGGGAAGGATCAACTCGAAACTCATTGCGAAATTCCTCACGGTGGCGGAAGCCCAGTGATTGGCTGGGCTTCCGCGAATGAAGTGGAAGGGCCTAAGCGGCCTCTTCCTCGGGGCTGGCCCCTTCGGTTTCCTGCTCCTCCGGGCTGATCTTTTCCGCACGGTCGAGCTTCAGGATCGAAGACACCCGGACTTCCCAAACGCGCTGCGTCGCGCCGGTCTTCTTATTCGTCTGTTCGCGGCTGCGCAGCTCGCCTTCGACGGACAGGTGCGCGCCCTTCGTGAGCGTCTTCGCGTACTCGGCAAGCCGGCCCCAGACGACGCAGCGATGCCATTCGGTATGGCTGTTGTATTCGCCGGTCTTCTTGTCCTTGAAGCTGGATTTGGTCGCAAGCGAAAGCACTGTGAAGCTGGCGTTATTGGCAGTGCGGGTGGTGGCGTCGTTCCCCAAAAATCCGATGAGTGTTATGCGATTCAAAAACATGGTGAGTCTCCGTTGTTTGAAGTCCCGGATTGACCGGGTCACTCCCCGGCGAAGCCATAGCGAGAGGCCCGGCTCCCAAGCGCCAAGCCGCGCATTCTGGAGCAAGGGCCCAAACTTGATTTGGGAGAGGAGTCCGGAAAGCAGAGCGGCGACGTGCCGCAGGGCGCCGAGAGTGGCCCGAAGCGTGTGACCGGACAAGCAAGGGATCAACACGAGAGACGAGCGATTCATGTGTCGCATAGATCGAGGCATTCGATGACCGCCAGTCCCACGCCGCAACCGGCTGCGCCTTACGCTCAACACCCCTGTGAAAGAAGATCGGCGAGGACAATCATCGTGTTGCAGTGCGGCTGAGAACGCGCTCCGGCGCCTTTGGAGAAACGAAGGGCCTATCTGCCGCGAATTGAAGTCGCGTAGGGACATGGAAAACGCCTCGAATGGGATGTAGTTGCGTCTACTCGAAAGCTTGATCGGCTCGGAATCGCACGATGGTTAGTCCGAGGGGATCAACGGCAAGCTCGTTGTTCTTTACGTTCTCCCGGAAGACGTAAGTGACACTGGCGGTCCAACGCTCCCTTTTCAACTCGGTGTGGTCCGCCGGATTGCTGAACACTTTCACGAACTCTATCCGAGCCGAATAGGGGGACTGTCGCAAATCGTCAAGGACGACCTCTTTGACCTCGACATCGACGTATGGAAGCGAGCTATTCTTGACGTAAGTAGGGATCATGTTGTCTTTGCGTTCCTGATCGATGACGGCACGCTGAACATCGCTGTTGAGGAAATAGAGGGCGCTCGTCTGGTCGCGCTCAATAGTGAAGCGATTCCGGCTGAAATAGAGCTCGGCCCAGCGGGTCAAGTAATACTTGTTTTCCGCTTCCTGCGGCCGGTATTGAAAGTTGCGATAGTCAATCGCTTCAGCCCTGCCAACGTCGTTGATACGGACGATCAAGGGATGCATGGCTGCGAGCGCTTTCTGGCTCTTGAAAGTGAGCGCAGCCAGCACTAGACAGACAGCCGCCAATACGAGAATCGTGACCTTCAAATAGGTGTTCATCACCAGCGGATCGCCGTACTGCTCCAGGTACCGTTCCGCAGCCCGTGTAATCTCTGGGGATGTTGTTGTCTGGGAACTCATCATTACCTCCTCAAGCGGCCATCATGAGGGCACGCGCAGCCATCATCGCTCCAGCCAGACCACTCCCGCCGCCGCCCGCGTGACCGCTGAAGAGCGCTTGCGTCATTGCTGGAATCTTGAATAGAACGTAGATATTGACCAAGACGAGAAGGATCAGCAACGGCAGTACCTTGACCATGTTGCCCGGGTCCGAAAACGCTACGAGTTGTACGTAGTATTGCGCAAGGAGATGACCGAGTATGCTGAAAACAGCGGCGGCCAAAACTTTATAAAAGCAGAAACCTATAAAAGCGCGAAGCCAACCCCAAAACAAAAATTCCAGCTTCTGAAAAACGAGGAAAGGAATGAACACTGGACCGAGCAGTCCAATTACGGCGGTGCCGATTGCACCGTAGGCGATGATGGCGCTCACTACGGCCGAAAGTGTAGCGACCATTACCTGCATAACAACATACACAATGGCGTAGTAGGGATTGAGCATGGCCTTCGCAATTCCGGGCCCATTGGTGGACTCCGCCTGCATCAATGTGGTGTGGATGTTCGAGACACTGTCAGTACCAATGATCGACACAAGGTATTGTGCGCCGCCATTGATGAATCCCCGGAGCGAATAGCCGATGCCGGGGATGGCGCTGTCGTAGAACTTTACCATCGTATATGCAAAGGTGATGAGCATAAAGAAGCTCAGGAACTTGCCCAAGTTGAATCCTGGACCGCCACTTGCGGATGCAAGCGCTTCCTGAACTCCGAACCACACAAGCATGATGGTTGCGAGAGCGATGCAAATCCGCAGGCCAAGCGCATCAATTGACGGCGAAGCTGTTGCTGCCAGTGCGTCGCATCCCTGAAGTATCCAGTTGAGTATGCCCATGTTCTGCCTCTCTCTCGGTTGGTGGTTTCAGTAGGTCAATGCTTGAGCCGCTCCGTTGTAAGCTGGAGCAACTTGAGACTGGAAGATGTCGCTAAAGTCGCCAGCATCCTGGAATCCGGCTTTCAATGCATCCTGCTGCTGCTTTTGAGCAATCATTTGTTGGAGTGCCAGGTTGGCGTTAATCTGGTTTGCATCTTGCTGAGTCCGCAGTTCCAAGAGAAGTGCCTGGTTGATGCGCTGGAGCGTGGCCATGATGGTCTGCTGAGATGGGTCCTGGGTCTGCGATGCGGCCTCAAGATTGGCTATGTCCGTCTGCCTTGCAACCTGATTTGCGCGGATCGTTCCAAGCACTTGCAGGTTGGTAGTCATCACGGAATCACCGATGTCGATGGTGGCTCCTTGAGCAGCAATCTGCTGCTGTCCTGTGATACTCATGGCGCCATAACCGGGAACCGTATGGGGTGTGCGCGGCACGGCCGCTTGTTGATACGAAGCCGCCGCTCCCGTTCCCGTATTCGACGCGTTGAGCCATCCCATCGAATTGCCGTAGGTGTTCGAGATCTGCTGCATCAGCATCAGGTCGCTACGCGGGGAAAGGAATCGCTGATAGAGCATCGTTGGCGAGTTCATCATCTGGCGGTAGAGATTGTACTGCTGCTGTACGGTGTTGTACGTTTGCAGGGCCGTTGTAGCGATCTTCACCGTGTTGGTAAAGATCTTTGTTCCGTTCTCAATCTGCGTGGCTTCGTTCTGAAGCGACCTGCCTTCGTTCTCGATCTGGGTCAGGGCGTGAGCCGACTGAGTTGGGTCGAAAACAACGCCGGAGCCAAACTGCGCATGCGCGCCAGTTGCTCCTGCGAAGACGACCATCGTTGCGACGAGCGAAAGTCGATTCATAGTCAAGTCTCCTTTTGCGGAAAGTGCCGAGTGTTTCTGTTACTGTTGCGGTGGTTGTTTAGGAGTGGGTTTCTGGGCTCCTGTTGAAGAGTCATCTTTGAGGCCGGAAGCATCTCCGCTTGTGGCCTCCGGTAGATCTTTTCGCTGCTGGTTCGCATCCTTTTCTGCCTCGCGGCAAGCTACAACCGAGGTACCGGATGCGAAGCACTCTTGCACCGCCTTACAGACAGCGGGCGAATCGCCGGCAGCACATTCTTCCTTCTTCTTGCAACTGGTGAATACAACGGTTGTGGCGAGCAGAGCGACGAGAGGGAAGGAACTGTATCTCATTGAAACCTCCTCAAAACGTCTGTGGAATAGTGTGATTCGTGTACGCAGGCAAAAGCATGTCCTGGGTGAAATAGATCTTCACGCGGTGTCCCTCACGGATCGTAATCGTCGGCGGAATCTGCATGAATCGATCCAAGAGAGTGTTCGCCGATTGAGAGATGCTGCCGGCGGTTCCAGTGGTAAAGGCCTGGGAACCACTGGTACTGATCGTGCCGCCGCCCTGGGTGATTTCGCCAGCGCCCGCAATCACACCTAGCGCGATAGACGCTCCGAAGATTTCAAAGTAATGGTTATTGACCTTGTCTTTCAAGCCCTCTTCGCCAATTTGATCGAGACCATGAAACTGGTCGAGATCGACCGAGTAGCCGTCAGGCATAATGAGGCGGTGAAAGATGACGGCAAGCCGCCGTCGCTGGCCGAAACCCGTCGAGCCGATCTTCTTCGCTTCCCCAAGAGCAACTGTTCCTTCCGGAATGATGACGTGCTGATGGTCGTGCGAATACAAAGGATTTGAGACCAGAACCTTGACCGGGCCAGCGGCATCGCCGTCCAGACGGTTCATCAAGACCGTGTCGAGGACTGAACCCTCGTAGAGAAGATATGGCTGCCCTCTGGCCGAATCGATATCTGCCTCGACCGGACGTTTGTAGCCGGTCGATTCCTGCGGTTCTCCCGCAGACCGTGGCGGAACAAGACTTGTATCCGCCTGGGGTGCGGTAGGCGGGGCATATTGGGTGGTCGCCGCAGCCTGACCGGGCACTGGTTGTGGCTGCTCCTGGCCGCGAGAGAAGACGAGATTCGAAGCGAAGCGAGAATCGTCCGCTCGCTCGCGCTCCTTCGCCGCGATGAGCTGTGCCTGCTGCTGCTCCGGCGAAAGCTGGGGCTGAGCGTTGCCGGGCTGGCCGTAGCTTGCCTGCCCATAGGCAAGTTGCGGGCACGGTTGGCCCGGCACGCAGGGCGCTGCCACGCCGGTCGGCCCATAGGCCGCGGCGGCAGCGCGTTGCGCGGGTGTCGCAGAAGACAGTGCAGGATCGCCTCCCGGAGCGCCAGACATCCCGGCCTGTTGTTGTTCTCGATCGCGGTCCGCCTTGAGTTGGTTTTTCAGATCCTGCACGTTGTTTTCGGTGTTGTCTTGAAGGTTGGGCTGCGGTGGTTGCCCTTTCGCCGCCGCTTGCTGCGCAGGCGTCTTCTTGTTGGTCGTGGAGCTGAACAGCGCAGCGGCGATTACGAGCACAGCGACACCAAGATACACGAATATCTTCAGGTTCTTGTGTAGGACTCCCTTTGGATCGATTGCCGATCTGCGCAACTCTGGTTCTGGAAGAGTCTCGGCAGGTGGAACAAAGTTGTTCTCGGCCATGGCGGTCACCCTTTCCGCGTGAAGTCCATCCGCTTTTTTCCCAGCTCGACATATCCCGAGTCCATCACCTTTGGGATGATGTAGGTTCCATCTCGAAGGTCGTAGGTAATGAGATTGGGCTTGCCATCCTTCATCTCGTACACGCTGAACTTTTCCGGCGCATTCGTCTTGATGTATGTGAACTTGTCGTCGTGATAGATCGATTGAATGTCAAAGGGCGCCTCATTCCACTTATAGGTGTAATCGAATTTCAGCTGCACGGGGTAAGCGCTCTTGTACTCGTCCACCGCCTGTTCGACATGAGATTGGAGTGCGGCAAGTTGCTGCCGGGTCTGCTCCAGTTGGACTGCCGAGACAAACTGTGGAGGGCCGTTGGCGGCGACAATGGAGGAGCGGTCGGCGGGCTCGATCAGAACTTTCAAGTCTGGCGCATCGGATGTGCCTGACACATCCTGGAGCGTGAACGAGTAGATGTTCCCCTTGTCGGTAATGAGGTTTAGATTGGAACTGATGCCGGCCTTGGCCGGGTGGACAAAGCAGAAGTTGCCCACCACGTCCACAATCCAGAAATCCTTGTCGCCGGTTGCGGCCTCCATGATCTTCTCTGTCGGCGGAACTTGGATCAGGGTTGTGTACTTCAACTTCGCGTGAATGGGAACGATGTCCTGGGAGTGGTATTGAATTGTGCGGGCCGACGCATCTTGCGCGACGACCAGGGCGCGCGACAGCGCAACGGCAAGCCAGGCGATGAAGATGAGTTTGCGATTCATATAGCGGCTCCTTTGGCGTGGGGAATGACAGCGCCGGCCAGGGCGCGAGGCCGGAAAGGGAAATCTTCAGCAAGTCGTCGCAACCCGTCGGCAAAGCCGAAGCGCTCGAAGTAATCGCGCTTCCGCAGGTTGTCGCGGGCATTATTCGTCGCCATCCAATGCGAAATGGAATCGACATTCAGCTGAACCTTCTTGGACGACTGCGCTTTGCGAATGAGCATCTGGCCGGGTGGAACTAGTCCGGCTATCAAGTCAAGTTCCGTATCGTTCAGGTGGAACGCTTCCCGGTACACATCCCGGTTCATTTCCGGGTTGGCAAGGAAGATCTTTGTCGGGCAGCTCTCGGAAACGATCTGCAACATTCCCGATTCTTCCAACTCCTTGATTGACTGCGTCGCAAGAATCATGGCGGCGTTGTGTTTACGCCAGGTCTTCTGCGCCTGGACAACATAGGTGCGGATGGTTTCGTTCTTGATAAATAGCCATGCCTCGTCGAGCAGGAATGTCTTGAAGGTTGCGAGCTTGGCCGGGTCGGTAATTTCGTTAGAGGCCCGATGGAGCACATAGAAGAGAAGGGGCTCCAGAACATCTTGCGAGTCGCCCCAACCTGTGAAATTGAAGGTCTGGAAGCGACTGAAGGAGAGCGTGTCTTCGACGTTGTCGAAAAGGGACCCATGCTGACCTCCACGCGTCCAGCGTTGCAGGCGGTCCTTAAGTTCGCCGATAATGTTGGCGAAATTGGTGATCGTACGCTGCCCCGGCTCCAGAACGTAAACGCGTTCGATCGCATCCCACAGCTTGCGCTCTTCCTTGAAGTCCAGCCGGTACCGCTGGTCATTACCTTCAATCAGCACCCGGAAGAGGCTGAAGAGAAATTGCAGATTCTCTTTGCTCGGCGCAAGGGAGAATGGGTTGATGGTGAAGTCGCGCGATTCCTGGCCCACGTTGAGGTACGATCCGCCGAAGATGGACGTGAGCGACTGGAAGCTGCCGCCGATATCGAAAATGAACGTTAGGGGCGCATATTTCTGAGCGTTCTGCAGAATGAAGTTGCAGAAGTATGACTTGCCGGAACCGGTCATCCCGAGGATGAGCGTGTGTGCAACTTCGCCGTTATGCAGGTTGAGAAAGTACGGAGTGCTGTTGTCGGTTTCAAGCGCGGCAAGGTACTCCGAACCGAGATGTGCATTCGTCTTCTCTCCAGACAGGATCGTGAAGAGAAACGACAGGTCGGCGTAGTTCGTGTTCAGCAGGTACAGCCTGC
>Ga0224529_1001956_pt1 | contig 11060 bp, 3 predicted proteins | sample CBST50metaG_FD_179893 | JGI IMG/M metagenome (GOLD analysis project Ga0224529, IMG submission 179893) | Peat soil microbial communities from Stordalen Mire, Sweden - C.B.S.T50 | ecosystem: Environmental > Terrestrial > Soil > Wetlands > Peat | place: Sweden: Norrbotten County, Stordalen Mire... | reverse complement strand
CCGCATCGCGGAGCTCTGCGTCTTGTGCACGCTTGCGGGCGGAAAGCGAGTTGTCTATGTCACGCCGTTGCGTGCCCTGTCGGCGCAAGTCGAACGGGTACTTGCCCGAACGTTCATTCCACTCGGATTCAGCGTTACGTCGTTGTATGGTGCGGCAGGAGCCACCATCGCCGATGCAGAGAGCCTCGCTGGCGCCAATATCGTTGTGGCGACGCCGGAGAAGCTCGACTTCGCGATGCGCCAAGACCCGGCTGTACTCGACGATGTCGGTCTGATCGTTTTCGACGAGGGCCACATGATCGGGCTGGGTAGCCGCGAGCTGCGCTACGAAGCCCTGGTGCAAAAGCTGCTCCGCCGCAGTGACGCACACCAACGACGAATCGTGTGCCTGTCTGCCATGTTCAACGCGCAGGACCCCTATTTCGAAGATTTCACCAAGTGGTTGCGGAGCGATGACCCCGGAATCCCCGTGCAGGTCTCCTGGCGTCCCACGCGCCAGCGTCTTGCGACGCTCGACTGGTATAGCTCCTCCGAGTCTGCCCGATTGACATTTCGCGAAGAAGAGGCCTTCGTCCCAAACTTCGTGAAGGTTCGTGCCGCCAAGGGGCAGCGTACGAATGATTTTCCCCAGGACGAAAATGAGTTCCATGTCGCGACAGTCGACGCCTTTGCTGGCGATGGCCATTCCGTTCTGGTGTATTGTCCGGTGCGCAAGCAGACGGAGAGTTTAGCAAAGGCGTTCTTGAAGGCATCGAAGCAGAAGTATTTGGAGCACGTTCATCCTCTCGCGCCATCGGATTTCACGTTTGCGGCGGCGATCGGGCGGGAATGGCTTGGCGAGTCGCATTGCGCCTACAAGGCACTGAAGGCTGGGGTAGGTATCCATCACGGCGCGCTTCCCAGGCCATTCCTGAGCGCCATCGAGCAACTGCTACATCAACGCAAGCTGAGGGTCGTGATCGCTTCTCCCACGCTTGCGCAAGGCCTCGACCTCTCCTGTAGCGTGCTGGTATTTCGTTCGCTGCAGCGATACGAGCAGGACGGCTGGAAGTGCATCAGCGCGGCAGAGTTCTCGAATGTCGTTGGGCGTGTCGGACGTGCGTTCGTCGATCTCGACGGGATTGCCGTACTTCCGACCTTCAACGGAGCCAAGCGCGCGGAGCAGCACAAGCATTATGCAGACTTGATTGAGGCATCGGCAGGGCAACAACTCGTCAGCGGGCTGGCACGTCTCGTTGCGAATTTGGCTATGCGCATGTCTGCCTTGCTGCGAGTTCCAACCCAGCAATTCTCGGAGTATGTGTTGAACCATCCTGCGCTGTGGGATGATCCTCACCTCGCGGATTCGAAGGACGACGAAGAGGACGAAGAAGCTGAAGCGACGACGCAACGCCTGTCGGCTGATCTCGCGGACCTAGATGTCGCCATCTTATCGACCGTGGACCAGCTTGGCGCAGATGTTTCGCAGATTGCAACGTTGCTCGACCAAACGCTACAGGGGTCTCTGTGGAGGAGAACCCTCAACCGTTCGAACGAACTCACACAAACGGTGGAGCGCAATGTTCTGATCTCGCGGGCTACGTGGCTCTGGAACCGGACATCCACCCAGCAGCGCGCTGCGCTCTACTCATCGGGACTTGGGTCTGAACCCGGATTGTTTCTCGATACGAATCGCGAGGAATTAATCGACAGCCTAGCGAAATTGCACGCTGCCTTTCTGATCGCAGATGCACAGGTCGTGGGCCAAGAAGCAGTTCGCTTTGCCAAGATCGTGCTTGACCATCCATTCTTTGGCGTGAGGACGTTGCCGGATGCCTGGGAGACCGTACTCGCGCAGTGGATCGCTGGCGTCCCTGCTGCGGACATTCTGGAGGGCCGGAAGGGACACGACTTCAATCGGATGCAGATCTTTCTTCAGGACGCTGTTGCCTTCAAACTGGTTTGGGCCGCCGAGGCGGTGCGAGTCCAAGCTGTTGCACTGGCTCATGCCCGATCCCTGGAGTTGGGAGAAGGGCCTGCACTCGCGTTCACGTATGGTGTAAGCAACCAACCTGCAGCCTTGCTCTGCCAGATGGGTTTGGCGTCACGGACAGCCGCCTTGTGGGCCGTCGAAAAAGCCAGCGGGAAGTTCAAAAACACCTTCGGAGCCAAGCTGTGGTTATCGAACCACGAGCAACTGCTCGCGCAGCGAGACTTCTGGCAGACCGATGACCAGCATCTGCTCTGGAACCATTTTGTAACGCGAGAGGAGATCGATTCGCCACGAGAGTGGAAGCGTCTGCAATTTTCGCTCGATGTCCAGTGGAGCGGCGTTCCGCTTCCGCCGCAAGCTACCGTCCGAGTCATCCCCAGGGCAGACCGCACAGGGCTCGTCTGTACCAGTGAACTAAGGCCGATGGGCCGAATGGCGATGCCGTTTGACTGTACTGCGTGGCATACCGAGGCCGTGATGGGAGACGACGGCAAGTTGATGCTGACTCTCTATGGACCGGCGAATTACACCATGAATTGATCCGCCATTCGACAGACAGCTATCCCAGTTGGAGGGCGTATTGGAGCCGGACTATCTTCGCTACTATGTGTACTATGACGGCGCCTTCGATGGCCGGTTCGATCCGCTGCCCGGACTCGGTCTTGCCGTCGCATTGGATCTGTCGGAGCTTGAACCCGAAGACTGGAAGCGGACGGGACGAAAGATCGAGCAGAGCATCCGCAAGATGCTGATGATGTGGGTCGCGGGAGACAAGGCGCTCGAAGCAGAACGGGAGTTTTACGCAACTACGATACAAGAGGCTCCGGCGCTTCTGGGACGTCACGCCGTGGAAGTCCAGTACCACTGCGAAGCTATGATCTTTTTCGCTCGCTCAGCATTGGACCTCGCTGCATATGCCTTTGCAAAACTTCTGCCACCTCCGCTCACGCAGAAACGCACCGATAGCTTTAACGATCTATTGAAGGCCATTGTGGCTACCGAAGAGCATAAATCCCTCGGGGAACTTGTTGACAGTTGGCGAACCGCTGAGCCGGGCTGGCTTCCGTTGGTCGCCGAAGTGGAGAAGGGTAGATCACTCCGGGATCAGCTCGCCCATCAGATGGGTTTTCCTCTCGGCTATCCTAACCAACCCCATTGACCTACGTTACCGGCGATTGGCGATCTTCGGAGAAAAAAGATGACACATAGGTATCTGGCGTTTGACATTGAAACAGCAAAGGAGATTCCCGGCGACGATTTGGTTTGGCGCAAACATCGACCACTCGGCATCGCGTGTGCGGCGACTTTAGCAGCTGACGAACAGCAACCTGTTCTTTGGTACGGCAGGACGCAGCATGGTGACCCTGCGCCAAAACTGAGTACAAATGATGCTCAGCATCTAGTTGACTATTTGTTGCGGATGGTTGCTGGTGGGTACAGGATCTTGACTTGGAACGGGCTAGGATTTGATTTTGATGTTCTGGCAGAGGAATCGTCGGCTACTACGAGCTGTAGGGAGTGTGCTCTCGAACACCTGGACATGATGTTTCATGCGTTCTGCATTCTTGGCTATCCCATTGCACTTGATAAAGTCGCACAGGGCATGGGACTACCTGGAAAGCCTCCAGGTATGAGCGGCTCGATGGCTCCGAGACTTTGGGCGCAAGGGCAATTCAAGGAAGTGCTAGAATATGTCGCTCAAGACGTAAGAATTGCTCTGGACATTGCAAAGGCTTGTGAGCAGCGCGGAAGCTTAGAGTGGATAACTCGTAGGGGCTCGAAGAAAGCAATTCAACTGCCGAGCGGCTGGCTAACTGTACGACAGGCATTGCATCTTCCTCAACCGGATACCTCGTGGATGTCTGCTCCGGTTCTACGTAGTGATTTTACTGCCTGGCTCGATACAAAGTGAATCGAGCCGCCAGAAACAACTAGCCTGAGAGACTGCGCGACTGGCAATAGCATTGCTCACGATCCGAAATGTTATCGGAAACTGCGCTACGATTCCAACACCGTCGGTACTACGAATGGACGTTTGTCAATCTTACAGATGCGCAACTGTTATGCAGAAAGGAGCAGCGCCAATGAATGGTGATCAAAACATCGCATGCTACCTGCAACTTTTCAAAGGGCGAGACGACTACTTCGCGGAGCAAGGAGAAGACCATTATCGCCCGGTGCAGAATCCTTTTGGCGAGTACTACCTGGACCAGCACCTACGGGGCGACGCAACATACGGACTATACTTGCTCAACAGCGGGAGCTACTGTCACCTCCTCTGCGTTGACATAGACATTCCGAAGGGCGATGTCTGCGCGATCAATATCTCAAACCGCATCGAGAAGTACAATTATTTACGTCCAAAGTTACAAGCGGTTGTTGACACACTTCGCACAAACCTTGGGATTCCTTCGGAGTCCATTCTGCTGGAGGACACGGGTGGGAGGGGCTATCACGTTTGGATCTTTATGGCCGGCCCACTAGATGGCAGAACCGCTGTAAGATTCGGCGCAATCCTAAAAACTCATTTGAAGTTTGAGGTGGAGTTTTTCCCCAAGCAAGGGACATTGAATGAGAAGCGCAAGTTCGGTAACCTAATTAAATTGCCACTCGGAGTTCATAGGAAGTACGGATTGCGAAGTGTGTTCTTTTCCATTTGTGGCGAAGATCCGAGGTTTATAGACGGAGTTAAAGAGAACCTTGAGTACCTCATCTCTGTGGTGCCTGTCGCGCCGGACGCTCTTGCTCACTCTGCCCAAACGTTGGTGAACGATCTTCCAGTGCCTGACTATGCGCTTCCGGAGCTTGTGAGCGCGGTTGATGAACGACCGCACTACGACGGAGATTCGAAGACCCTTCTTTCGCAATGCAGGGCTCTGTGTAATATTCGCTTAAAGGCAGAGAAAGGAGAAGCGCTTAATCGTTCCGAAGCATTCCATTTTGCGAATGCCATGCTTTCCGTTTCTGGAGGTGAGGGGTGCGTTCATGCAACAATGCGGCTTTCCTTTGGGCAAAAGTACGACCAGCAACGGTGTCAAAAGGAGATCGATAATATCCTTCCACTTCGTCCAACGAGTTGTTTTACCCTTGTCCAGACCTCCATTTGCTCTGAGTATTGCAAGGACAGCGTGCGCAAGAGGAATGAAGACCCATTGGCGCCCAATACTTCTCCTTGCAGTGTCTGGCTTCGTCCAACCCGGCGTAAACGCGTGGCTGACGGTGCGGATCTACTGAACTTGATTGCCACGCCTAGCAACGTAAAGTCTGCATTCTTCCAGCTTCGGCAATACCATGAGCACGAAGACCTTCTGTTCTTTGATCCATTCGATTTCAAACACTTTGAGAAACATCTCGATGCGAACTGCGAAGTGATCTCTAGTGCCTTGAGAGAGAGACATCCGTTGGCAACTACCGGATTTCTCCCTGTTCGCCTACCGAAGAAGCTCGATGAAAACCTCGTTTTGGACTTTCGGACCATGTCCTATTCGAGCATCTATGACCTGGCTCCCATTCAAGCAATATTCAACTGTGTCGCTCCCATCATTGAGGAGGCATTCCAGGACACATCTTACGGCTACCGCTGGAATCTGGACACCGACGACCCTTCTCGCATCTTTGAGGACTGGAGGACGTCCTACCCTAGATTTCGGAATGCGATTATGGCCGCGCTTCGTCGGATTCCAAATGGGTATCACGTTTGTTGCGACATTAAGGGATTTTACGATCATGTGGATCACGAGATCCTCGTCCGGCAGATACGGAAACTGGTGGCCAACGATTATGTGTATGGCTCAATTGAGCAAGTCGTACGCAAGTACGAGTTTCAGAAAGATAGCGGAAAGGGACTGCCGCAAGGACCAGCGTACGCACGACTTCTTGCCAACTTATATCTCAATGATTTTGACAAAGCGGCCGCTCGCATCACCCCGGAGTATTTCCGTTACGTTGACGATCTTGTTCTCGTATTTACGAACAAAGAGGAAGCCGAGCGAGGATTAGAGAACCTGGCTAGAGTTCTCTCGGAATTGCACCTTGAGTTCTCTCAAGACGAAGCAAAAAAGCCGGCGATCAACGTAAATTCGGACGTTACACGCGTTCGAAAGATGCTCGATACAATCCAATACGGCATTCTAGATGGCACAAGACATTTGCCGCACCTCGCTCAGCAAGCCGTGAAGGATTTTGGCGATGCAATCGAGCGACGCAATGTCTCACCAACAAATCTCAGCGATCTCATTCAGATCAACGACGTGCTCCCGTCACTTCTGTATGTCGTTACACAGGCGTCCTTAAACCCGCACCCTCTACGAAAGAAAACCTGTGAAGTTCTCCGGTTTCTTGTAAAACGCCACTATTTCTGTCCAAAGAAACTCAAAACAATCTTCTACTCACTCCTTCAGCTCGAATGGGATCACGGTGTTGTACTTGAAATGTTTCGAGACATGGAGCCAACTCACAAGGCCTATTTCATGCTTAGCGTCTTCGCGCGCTGGAAGAGCCAGACCGAACACCGCGACTTGCTTGAGGGAATGCTACATATTGCATCGACAGACGATGATCCTTTTGTTTGGGGCTTTGCGATTGCAATTGCCTCTTTTCTTGGCATCGAGAGTGACCGTGCCACTCAGCTTGGTCATCTGAAAGAGGTGTTATCGCGTGATGCCGGTCTCTTCGGTCTTCTAAAAATGGTTGGAGTAATCACATATGATTCTTTGAGCCCTGAGGAACAAAAGAGCATCAGTGGGCTAGTAGTCGCAAATAGCCCCGATCTGGCGAAGATTCTTATGCTTGGTGCGTTGCCCAATCTACCAAAGAGTTACATCGACGGGCTGTACTTCAGAAGCATTCTTCAAGGCGCGAGCGTCATTGTACTGCCTGCTGTGTCGGTTCTTCTTGCTGCGGCAAGCGACGCCACCCAGCTCTTTTATGATCTCATTGACTTCGGTTTGCAAAGATTGACTTTTAAGTCACTATTCATTTCGCTCGTGACCAAGGAACTATTCGTTAAAAGGGCATCCTCAGGCACAGCGGAGCTCGATAACCTCAGAGAACTATATGGACAAATTCGTGATCCTGAATTGGCCAATGCCATGCTCGGCGCTTTGTCGCGCATTTCGCAGCATGCCCCCGCATGCGAAACAGAGTTCGCCAAAATGCACCGACGACTCGGCGAATACAACGAATGCTTTCTGTTCGAACGCACGGTTTCAGACGCCTCCTATACTTATGTGGAGCTAATTCCGGAAAGTAGATTGCGCGAATACTTGCACCGCGACCTTGATTATGCGCGGAATATTGTCGCCGATCTTTCCGCTAGTGATGTTCTGCCGCCCTCTAAGTTTGTCTATTTCAGTGGCGTAGGCGAAGTCCATCTTGAATTCTCCAGCCAGATGCAATATGTGGAACTGGACCGAAAACAGTTCACCCTGACGCGGAGCACAATTCAACTTGCTCTTCGGCTCGCGGCCCAGGCGTATCAGAAGGCGATGTTCTTTCATCGCAGAACCGGAAAGGTAACACCGATAACTCTTGACAATGTTTTGGTGGACGCGACGAAGAATACTCTAGTATTCCGGACCGTAGGCAAATGCCTCTGCGTGCCTCATTTGCTCGGCGGAGTTCCTGTTGGAGATGAGGTATCTGACATCGCGAAGATGGTATCTGCATTCTTGCGAGACCTTTTCTTTGAGAATGAGGTTGCAGCCCGAACGTTTCTGGAGAAGAAGCATCACACGGGCATGGAGGCTGTTCTTTCTGACTGTATTAAGAATATGAAGGGCAAGGAACCTTCCCATCGCTATACCTGCTCACGCTTTGCTTATCTTGTCGAGCAGTTCACAGAACCTACTGACCTGTGCGAACAACAGATTTGCATGCGGTATCTCCGCGAACGGCTCAAAGCTACCCTGTTTAGGTCTAACTCTCAAAAGATCACGTGGGCTGGGATCTGTCGCGCACTCAACGACCACATTTCTGAACATATTCGATTTGTATGTGAGTCTGAGGTCTTGGGCAAAGCCTCATTTCGGAACCGCCTTTTTCTTAGAGGTCATTCTACCGGCGCGCTTCACACCCTCTCACAGGAATTATTGAATCTCGTTCTCAATCGCCAGGATGTGCTTGGAGCCAATTACGCGGCTGATCCATATTGCGACCTGGTCGAATTCCTCCTGCTTTACGGCATCATCTGTGTAGAGACAGTTTCGCTTGCAGTGATGCTTAACAAGAAGCAAGTGTTGAAGGAGTTCTTTGCAACGAGCCCGCGATGTGGAGATATAGTACGGGTCGAATCCGCCGGACTGAGCGCCGACTTTGTCGTTGAGGAAATTGGCGCTCTTCTCATTGACGAGCCAAAAGAGAGAAGAGATCAATCAATGATGGCCCTCTCTCTTCGCCAATTGGCGGTCCAGTCGTTATTGTCGTGCTGCGTAGTTGAAGTTGATGGGCACACATTGAAAGCAACGAAGCCGGGGCGAATGAGCGACGATGTATTTCATCGGCTTTCTCATGCCTGTCTCATTCGGCTTCCGCAAGTTGAGCAGTTCGCAGAAGCAAATCTGAACGCAGTGTTCTCGGCTTTACGCTCAAATGAAGATCTGGAAAAACCGGGAAGGTTGCCTGAATCCTGGGAAGCGGTAGAGATCCTCTCGGAGGATCTACAACAGGCCAGGCGTTCTCTTGCTATAGTACGACGGCACGGACATGCAAATGGCAGATACTTTCCTGACATCTCGTGCAATAGCTGGCCTCGGCGAGAACGAATAGCCAAAGAGGAGTCTCTCCCCGGATTTGGATTGACTAACTCGTTTCCGATAAGCCGAGAAGGATACGCTTGCTCATGGGATCAGCGAGATGCTACGGTAGACAACTTAGTAATTCCGAGTGAAGGGGTCAATTCCCTATTGAGGGACCTTGTGAAAGGGAGAATCTTTGGCTACAAGGTGTTGTATCTATATTCTGGAAAGGCGTTGCTTGCATGGGATATTGCCGGATTCATTGGTAGTGGAATACTTGAAGCAGCCTGCTGGTTGATAAGAGCAGGCGCAGACGTTGGACAGATGACGAAGGGGGTATGCACAGTTGGTACCTACGTCTTTGGATGGGCAATTGTGTTGTTCCTCACAAAAGGATTGCTTTATGACCTGAAAGATTGGCTCGGACCTAACAAGGGCGTTACGAGAGCTCTCCGCGCGGTGTTTACTCTGCCTCGAGACACTACTTAGGTGCAGCACAGAGCCTCCGACAGGGCACAGAAGGACGAAAATAGAGGATCGGTTCTAAACTGTCCACACGATGAAGCACTTCGGAATCACCGACGCCTGCGTTCGGCGCCCGGTGGGGATGGAGAAGATCCTCGGTTGACTCTTCCTTTCATCAGCTGGCCATCAGGTCGCCGATATTCCGGACTGTTACAAACATCTGTTCGATTACTCCTCAAAAGTCGCCAAGTGTCAAGGAATGTGATGTTTGAGAGTCATCTGTTGCCAACAGCGCAAAGTGTGTTTCCAGTCTTACCTGCGATGGAAGTGCGCTTCGGGGAGTAGTCACACAAGGAAAATCTGAAGTGTATTCAGCTGGTGGTTATTAACCGCGACTTCCGGTGCTGGAGTGAATTACAAATGTATGCCAAATTCCTCAATGATTGCCTCTGCAAGAGAGGGTTCCGCGACGCCGAGATTGGCCATCTCTGGTTGAGGTGTCGATAGCAATTCGGCCGCGTTGGGGCTCTGCGCAAGCTCTACCTGGAGCGCCTGCGTGGCATCGGATGTGTAGACGGAAAGCTCCTGGATGTTGGGATGGAGGCGCGCCAAATCGTCTTCAAGGCCGGCAAGTTGCAGAGCTCCACCGGTCAAAATCATTCGGTTGGCTGCGACGTTTGCAGCAGTCTCGATGGCATAGCCGTAGTCGATATGGCGAGCCGCTTTTGCGTCGAGATCGACGCTCTTACCGTTGTCGAGCTGAACGGAAAGATCGGGCACGATTTGCTCCACGGTGGCGAAGTCGCCGGTGCGGATGTGATTCTCTTTGTCGGAAGAGGTAAAGCGAATGCGCTCTCCCTCCGCCATCTCCCGCGACTCTTCCCGGTAGACCTTGCTTTGGCTGGTCTGGCTCCGAAGTTGAGCGGGATTGTAGGTGACTTGGCTACCATCGGTAGTCTCGATAGTGAGCGTATTTTTGCTTGCATCGACTTCGAGAACACGGACAGTGCTGTCGTGCGGAATGCTTTCATACGCAGGACTGCCGGTGCGGAAATGTATCTCGTCGTCGGGCCGGTAGTCCCCGGCAAAGTACGGATTTGGAAACTTCTGCTCAACCAGAACCGAAACAGAATGCTCCTCCGAGGCAAGCCGTCCACTGCTGCGATGGTCGGCGCGAATCAACTGGGTCAGTTCCTGGCGCTCCGCTGCGTCTGGGGCGACTACGACTGTCCGATCAGGCTGCGCCGCGTAATCCAGAGCGACCGCCGCAAGGCGATGATCCGGACTCTGGTACTCATGGACTCGACCCTGCTGTTGAAGCCGTTCGGTCGCCGCACTTGGCTGATGATCGCGGAAAAGCTGGATGGACTCCCGCGCCTGCTCGGTTGCACTGGACGGGCGAAAGTCCACCGCGACAGTCTTCGAGATGTCGGCGGCGAGCCGCTGGCCCAAAGTTTCGGCATTGTTGGTGTAGATGTGCACGTCATCGGAGGCGCGGGAGACAGCAACATAGGCGAGCCTGGTGTTGATGAGCATTCGACTCGATTCGGTGTCGATGTTGGCGAGTACGCGGCCCGCCGTCAGTCCCTGGGAACTGTGACTGGTGACCGCATAGCCGTGATCGAATTGACGGAACTGAGCTGTGTCGAAGACGATCTCGCGCGACTGCTTGCCATCCAGGCGCACGGCCATTTGCCCATTGTCGATGGAAGTAATGGTGCCAAGATCCCGGTTGGCGACGCCAAGCGTCTTGTTGGACTCGGTAAATTGGATGCGGTCGCCGGTCGAGAACTCGCGCGTGCTTTCGGTGAAGACATTGACACCGCGCAGACGGCGCGGATCGTAGCTGACAGAGGCTCCATTGTCGAGTTCGACGGTGAGCGTATTCG
>Ga0224529_1001953_pt1 | contig 11063 bp, 7 predicted proteins | sample CBST50metaG_FD_179893 | JGI IMG/M metagenome (GOLD analysis project Ga0224529, IMG submission 179893) | Peat soil microbial communities from Stordalen Mire, Sweden - C.B.S.T50 | ecosystem: Environmental > Terrestrial > Soil > Wetlands > Peat | place: Sweden: Norrbotten County, Stordalen Mire... | reverse complement strand
ACCTCGTTCCGGCCTTCAATCCGCCCCACGCGAGGTTGATCAAAAATGATTGCTTTGCCGCATCCGCGATTTCGCCCTGTCCAAGCTGCCGCCACGCCTTGGCAGACGACTCCGGCAGGATGGGGTAGACGAGCGCGGTGATGACGCGAATGGCCTCGGCGGCGGTGGCCAGCACGCGGGCCTGAAGCGCGGCGTGATCGGCCTCGCTGCGGTCGGTGGGCCGCTTCCAGGGCGCGTTGGCGGTGAGGTAGCCGTCGGTCTCGGCCACGAGAATCCACAGAGACTTCAGGGCCTCAGAAAAATTCATTTCATCGAACGCGGGACCAAAGGCGGCAATCGTGCGCTCCGCGCTTTCGCGCAGAATGGTTTCGGCTTCGGTCTCGGGGCCAGTCTCCGGCACAACTCCGCCGAAGTACTTGTGAACCATGTTGACGACGCGACTAACCAGGTTGCCATAGCCGTTCGCCAGGTCGCCGTTGAAGCGCTGGACGAGAGCGTCAAAGGAAAAGTTGCCGTCCTGGCCGAAGGGAATCTCCCTGAGCAGGAAGTAGCGCAGGGCATCGGCGCCCAGAACCTCCTGCACCGTTTCGGCGCGGACGATGTTGCCCCGCGACTTGGACATCTTGCCCTGGTCGAAGAGCAGCCAGCCGTTGGCCCGGACCGAGCGCGGCAGCGGAATGCCCGCGGCCATCAGGAAGGCCGGCCAGTAGACGCAGTGGAAGCGGCTGATCTCCTTGCCGATCAGGTGCAGGTCCGCCGGCCAAAACTTCTCGAATCGCGCCTTGTCGGCAGGATCGTCCGAGCCGTAGCCGAGCGCCGTAATGTAGTTGACCAGCGCGTCCAGCCAGACGTAAATCACATGCTTTTCGTCGCCGGGAACGGGGATGCCCCAGGAGAAACTCGTGCGGCTTACCGACAGATCCTTGAGGCCGCCGCGCACGAAGGAAATGACCTCGCGCCGCGTGGATTCGGGGCCCATGAAATCTGGATTCGCGTCGTAGAACTCCAGCAGCTTGTGCTCGAAGGCCGAGAGCTTGAAGAAGTAATTCTCTTCGCTCACCGTCTCGGTCTCGCGGCCGCAGTCGGGGCAGAGCGTTCCCGGAGGGCCGTCCACATATAGCTCATCGCTCACGCAGTACTGGCCGCTGTAAGAGCCTTTGTAAATGAAGCCCTTATCGCGCAGCGTGGCGAAAAACTTCTGCGTGCCGCGCTTGTGGCGCTCTTCAGTGGTGCGGATAAAGTCGTCGTAGCTCAGGCCCAGCTGGTCCCACAGCCCGCGAAACTCGCCCGAGATGGCGGTGGCGAACTCATCGGGCGTGCGCCCGGCCAGGGCGGCGGAGCGTTCGATCTTCTGCCCGTGCTCGTCGGTGCCGGTCAGGAACCAGGTGTCGATGCCCTGCGCCCGCTTGCGCCGCGCAATGGCGTCGCAAACGATGGTCGAGTAGGCATGACCCAGGTGCGGCCGCGCATTCACGTAGTAGATCGGCGTGGTCAGATAAAAGCGAGATGGATGGGAAGCTGAATTTGTCATAGGCTGGCGATTGTGTTGATTCCGCGCTGCAGGCAGGCGGAAGCAGAGGCAATCTAGTCATTATCTTACGGCATTTGTATTCGTCGCTCTGCTGGCAGTTCAGCCTGAGTGCTCCATCCTTGCGACTATTTCTCGTCGCAAGGGCGGGAAGCCACGAATCTCAATCGCGTTCCTTCTCCAGCCGCAAACCCGCGCGCAGAGTGCCGCTCTGATAGAATCAGCCTTGAAAATCAAGGTTTTTTGAGGTCTATCGACGTGTATCTGGAATTGCAAAAGCGGCTTGAGCAGCATCTTCGCGCGGTCCTGGCGGAAAAGTACAATCTTCAGATTGAAACCATTCCGATGGAGATTCCGCCGGAGCTGAAGTTTGGCGAACTGGCCACGCCTGTCGCCTTCGAGCTGGCCCGCAAGCTGCGCAAGGCGCCCAAGATCATCGCGCAGGAGATTGTGGCCGCACTGGGCACGGTGGAGGGCATAGCCAGCTTCGAGCTGGCCGGAGCGGGCTACATCAATGCGCGGCTGGACCGCGCCGCCGGCGTGCGCATGACCGCCGCGGCTGGAGAGGGAGCGGCTCCGGGGAGCGGCCTGCATGTCCTGGTTGAGCACACCAGCATCAATCCCAACAAGGCCGCGCACATTGGCCATCTGCGCAACGCCATTCTGGGCGACACCTTCGTCCGCCTGCTGCGCGCCGCCGGGCAAAAGGTGGACGTGCAGAACTACATCGACAACACCGGCGTGCAGGTGGCCGATGTGGTGGTGGGCTTTCAGCATCTGGAAGGCAAATCGCTGGCGGACGTGCGTCTGCTGCTCGATGAGTTGAAGAGCCAGGGCAAGCGGATCGACTATTACTGTTGGGATCTCTATGCGAAGACTTCGCAGTGGTACGCGAGTGGCACGGACGAAGAAAATGCCGAGCGCAAGCAGTTGCGCTACGCCACGCTGCACGAGTTGGAAGTTGGCGGCAACGAGACCTCCGAGATTGCCGAGTTGATCTCCACGGCGGTCATGCGGCGGCACCTGGAAACCATGGAGCGGCTGGGTATCGAGTACGATTTTCTGCCCCGCGAGAGCGAGATTCTGCACCTCAAGTTCTGGGAGTCGGCCTTCGAGCAACTGAAGAAGACCGGCGTGCTGTACTTCGAAAACGAGGGCAAGAACAAGGGCTGCTGGGTAATGACGCGGCCCGGCGCAGAGATTGCCGAAGGGGCGACCGACGATGACTCGAAAGTGATTGTCCGCTCCAACGGCACCGTCGGGTATGTCGGCAAGGACATCGCCTATCATCTGTGGAAGTTTGGCCTGCTGGGGAAGGACTTCGGTTACAAGCCTTTCTTCACTTACCCCGATCATGAGTGTTGGATTTCGGCGGAAAAGGGCGACGAGCCTCATCCGCACTTTGGCGGAGCGCAGGCGATTTATAACGTCATCGACACGCGCCAGTCCGATCCGCAAGCCAACGTCATTCAGGCGCTGCGCGGCATGGGGCACACGGATCAGGCCGATCGCTATACGCACTTCAGTTACGAGATGGTGGCGCTGACGCCGCGCTGCGCGGTCGAGTTGGGTTACGACGTTTCCGCGGAAGACTTGGCGCGGCCATACATCGAAGTCAGCGGGCGCAAGGGTTTCGGCGTCAAGGCCGACGACCTGATCGACAAGCTCATCGCCTCTGCCCAGGCCGAGGTGGACGCGCGCCAGACCGGCCGCGACGAGGCCGAGCGCAGGCGCATCGCCGAACAGATCGCCATCGGCGCGCTGCGCTACTTCATGCTCAAGTACACGCGCAACTCGATCATCGCCTTCGACTTCAAGGATGCGCTGAGCTTCGAGGGCGAGACCGGGCCTTACATCCAGTACGCCGTGGTGCGCGCGCGCAATATCTTCCGCAAGGGAGAAACCACGCCGGAAGCGGAGTTAGCAAAGCTGGCAGGAGTGGCGGAGTGAGGCGCCTATATGCAAGCCGCGGCCGACGAGGATATCTGGGCGTTGTGGTTCATGGCCGCGCGGCGCACGATGGTTTTGACACAATGCATTACAACATCCGAGCCGGCCTACTTAGCCAAGCACGCCTTCCAGTTAGCGCAGGAATTCAATAACTTCTACCATCGCCATAACATCCTGAAGGAAGAAGACCCGGCGCGGAAGACCTTTCTGCTGGCGACGGCAGCCGTAGTGATGCGCGAGTTGATTCTGATGCTGAGCTGGCTGGGAATCGAAAGCCCGGAGGCGATGTAAGGCTGTCCGGGCCTGGCGCAAAGTCTTTTCTATTGATAAACAAGGTTCCGCCTCCTAACTTTGCAGGGGAAGCAGAGGCATATGTGTGTCATCTTGTCGGCACAGCGTTATTTGATCGAACTTTGCGCCATCCCCGACAAGTGAGGTACAGGATGAAAAACTCCCCTGATCTGTTCGCGCGCATCCTTGCGCTCGCGCTCACATGCGCCAGCGTCGCTGCCTTTTGCCCAGCCGCCAAGGCACAAACCGTTGCGCCCGGCACCGGCCGGTACTGGAAGAAAAACCCTCCTGCCCCGAGCACTGCTCCAAGCGCTGCTCCGTCAACCAACGCCCAGGCGGCAACTGCCAATGCCAAAAGCAATGCGGATCAAACGAAACAAAGTGCCGGCAATGCCGCAACCGTGGCGAAGAACCTGAAGGACGCAGCCGGCAAGGCGGCGCAGGATGCGCAAAAATCCCAAAGCGACGCGGAGGCCGCCGCTGCTTTGGCCAGCGACAAGGCGAAGGCGCTATCGCAGGCGCGGGCTGCGCAGGAGCAGGCAATCTCCAAACTCGTCGAACAGGCCAAAGCCACGCCTGTGGCGCCCGCCAAGGGCGCAAAACCTGCCGGCGCGAAAGCCGCGGCTGAGGCTCAACAGTTCAATGCCGCCATCCTGGCAAAGAGCAGCGACGTCGCCAAGGCAAACGCCGCGGTGACGCAAGCCGAAGCAGACGCAAACCAGGCCGCCGCGGATGCCAAGGCCAAGGCTGGTGCGGCCGCCACGGCCAAGACTGCGGCAGCCAAAGCGCAGGCGGATGCCGATGCCGCTTCGGCGCTTTCGGCGAAGGCTGCCAGCGACGCGGCGGACGCGCAAACCGCTGCCGACAAGGCCGCCGCCAGCGCTCCCCCGGCCTCGTGCACCGTCATCAATGAGGATGAGACAGGGTATGGCTTCTGTGTTCTGCCTGTTCCCGCGGGTCAGGATCTGCCGAGGATTACGATTTCGAAGACGGGCGATACGGACTCCACCGGAGACTTCAAGCTCGCGGATACCTGCGCGGTTTCCAATGGCAAAACAGCGGCGGCTTGTTCCGTCCTGATTGGATTTCACACCACGGGGACAAAGGACGAGACGGTCAGTTTGCAGACGGCGCAGGGCGGTTCTTCCACAACCCTTACCGGGCATCCGGCAACGGGCAAGACAACGAGCCCGGGTATAAGGACAGGGCTTTTTCCGCTGAACCATAATCCGAAGGCTCCGGAATTTGCTCACCCGACAATCGAGGATCATGCTATCGCCGATAAAGAGGCGCAGATGGAAGTGGACTTCGGCGCTCTGCGCGATATGATCGATGCTTTCTGGAACACGAATGGTCAGGGGAGCTTCCTGGGGCAGATCAAGTCGATTTATAACTCAGCCGCGCAATCCAACACGGTAAATGCGGACATAGCCGACTTGAATTTTGGGGATGGAGTGCAATTTGGAATTGCGACGAATATTCAATCGAATTCCTCGAATACGACCACGCCACAAGTCACCTCCGGAACTCCAACGCTTTCATCGGCACAGGCGGCCCAGGCAGCGCAAAGCATGGCGAACGGAGGAAATCTGTATTTTCACGGGGCATTGCCGTTTTTTCTCGTCTCTCCCGATCCTCGAGACAGCGCTTTCCAGATTCAAAGCTATTTCACGGTGCGAGACGGAATAAGCATCCCCAATTTTGCCGGGACAAGCACCGTTGTTTCCGACCCCGCGAATCATTTCAATATTTCGAATGAGACGTTTGCCCAGTATGACGGCTGGCAGCCCGGCGGGGGCTCCGATGCGAAAGGGTCGATCTTTGTGGACGGGAGAATCGGCTACAACTATATTTCGCATGAGTTTGCCCGGCAAGGCGGATTCAACTCGCACGTGAACAGCCTTGCGGGTCAGCTATCGGCAGGAATGATCATTGCCGGCAAAATCAGCTTTGTCGCCCAACGCAATTTTGGTCCGTCCCAAGCCTGGATAGACAGCACAACCAATACGCTGAAGAGGGGAAACAACTTCCAAACCTGGTCGATTGGGATCACTTACTCCACATCGCAGGGAGCGAGCGGCTCATCCAGTCAGGCAGCGAAAAAGTAACATCGATCAACGCGCGGAGCTTTCAGAGCATTTTCACTGTTTCTGTAGGGTCGAATTCGTGGTTTCCCACCCATTTCACAAAAAACGTGAAATGGATGGGGCACGGAGTTTCATTACACCATCCTGGAAAACACTATATAGAGACCCGCCTCATGGGCAGCATTGAGGCGGGTCTCTCATGCGCCAGCGACTCAGTAACTCCGCACCCACTCCAGAATCGAGCGGACTCCGACGCCGCTGGGGCCTTTGGCAATGTAGGGCTTGCCCTCTTGCAGCCAGGCCAGGCCGGCGATATCGAGATGAATCCAGGGAGTGTCTTCGACGAAGACTTTCAGGAACTCGGCCGCGGTGATGGCGCCGCCCCAGCGGCCGCCGGTGTTCTTGATGTCGGCGATGTCGCTCTTGATCATCTCGGCGTATTCGTCGCCCAGCGGCAAGCGCCAGAACTTCTCGCCTGAAACAGCCAGAGCCGCGTTGAACTTGCCGTAGATGGCCTCGTCGTTCGAAAATGCGCCGGCGGTGATTGTGCCCAGGGCAACGACGCATGCGCCGGTGAGGGTGGCCGCGTCGATCAGATGGGTTGCGCCGAGCTGGCGCGCGTAGGTCAGCCCGTCGGCCAGGATCAGCCGGCCCTCGGCGTCGGTGTTGATAATCTCGATGGTTTTGCCGGGCTTGCCGGGCGCGCTGGGCATGGCCGTTTGCACGTCGCCGGGCTTCTGCGCCTTGCCGTCAGGCATGTTTTCCGTTGCGCAAATGACGGCCAGGACGCGCACTTTGGGCTTGAGCAGGGCGATGGCGCGCATGGCGCCGAGCATGGCGGCAGCTCCTGCCATGTCGGTCTTCATTTCGTCCATATCCTTGGAGGGTTTCAGCGAAATGCCGCCGGAGTCGAAGGTGATGCCCTTGCCGACCAGGCCGAGGACCGGACCTTCGGTCACTCCCTGGGGCTGATAGCGCAAAACGATCAGAGCGGGCGGCTCATTGGAGCCTTGCGCGACGCTCCAGAAAGCGCCCATTTTCAGATCCTGGATTTTGTCGGTGGAGTAGGTTTGACACTGGAGGCCGACTTCCTCGGACATCTGCACGGCGCGCCGGCTGAGAATGGTGGGTGTGAGCTTGTTGCCCGGTTCGTTGACCAGCGAGCGCGTAAAGTTCTGACTTTCGCCGATGATGATGCCCTCGGCGAGCGCGGCTTCGAGCGCGGCCTTGTCCGCCTCGGCGGGGAAGGCTTCAGGGGCCTTCTTTTCCGCCTGGGCTGACACGTGTTCAGGCGCTGTTTTGTCCACCTGGGCAGGTGCGGGCTCGGACGCCTTTTTCTCTTCACTTGCAGGCGCGGCTACGAGCGGGGCCTTATCCGCAGCGGCGGGCACGGCTTCAGATGCCTTTGCGTCCGCGGCTTCGGGCGCTGTCTTGTCCGCCTCGGCTGGTGCGGCTTCTGGCGTCTTCTTCTCCGCCTCGGCGAGCGAGCCTGTGGGCGCGGGTTTCTCCGCCTTGGGGGGCGCGGCCAGGGTAAAGAACTGAATGCTCTGGTCCTTGCGGTTGCTGCGATAGGTGTCGGGGTCGAAGTCGCCCACAAAAGCGCCGTCGATGGCGGCGCGGGTGCAGACTGCGGCGGGCAACTGCTCGGCAACCGGCAAGGCGAACGCCAGCTCGCGGATTCCGAGCGGCTTGACGAAGCGGACGGCAGCGCCGGCGGCGTTGCGCACGGAGTTTACCGTGGCCTCGTCCTGCTTGCCCAGGCCGACCAGCAGCAGCCGCTTGGCAGTCAGACCGGCGGGCACGTGCAGGAGCGCCGTCTCATTGGCGCCAGCCTTGAATTCGCCGCTCTCCAATAAGGTTTTCGCGGCAGCCTGAACGGCCTCGTCGGCGATCAGCAGCACGGGGGCGGGCTTGGCGTCGGGGGCCATGGAGGTTTGCGTGTCGGCCGCCAGAACGGCCAGCAATTCGGTTTCAATTCCGGCAAGAGGCGCAAAAGACAATTTGGTCTTCATGTTGTTCATTATTTCACTGTTGCGGGCGGGTGAGAAAGAAGGACTCTGAAATCGTGACAGGGGAGATACAAGTGTCACGCATTTGATAATGTGTCATAATTTGTCAGGAGGCCATTATGGCGTCTACTGTTATGGGACAGCATTTTGTTTCCGGCAAGATCAACGCGAATGGCCGTATCGTGATTCCTGCCGCAATTCGCCTCCAAATGGGGATCAAGCCCGGGGATTCCGTGCTGATGGAAGTCGAAGACGGCGTCTTGCGCATGGAGACGCATCGGGCGCGGATTCAGCGCATCCAGAGGGAGATCGCCCAGTACTGCAAGCCCGGTCTTCTGGCTTCCGACGAACTGATTGCAGAGCGCCGTGAAGAGGCGCGCCGCGAAGAAGAGGAACTGGAGCGAGATCGCGCGGAACGTAACCGCTGGGCAAAGGTGGATCAAGTTGCCTGAGGCGGCAGTGCTTGATTCTTCCGCGGTTCTAGCCCTCTTCTTTGGCGAGCCAGGCTGCAAAATCGTGGCGCCTCTCGTTGAGGGCGCTCTTGTGAGCACGGTCAATCTCGCCGAGGTTCACGGCCGCATGATCGATCGCGGCGCGCAGCCGGAGCAGTCCTGGGGTTGGATCCGGAGTCTGGAATGCAGAATTTGCTTCTTCAGCGATGAACAGGCCCGCATCGCCGCCGAATTGAAGCGGATCACTCGCCCCTTCGGCCTCTCGCTGGGCGACCGGGCCTGCCTTGCTCTCGCCATCGAGCGCAAAGCTACGGTCTACACGACGGATCGCGTCTGGAAGAGTCTGGACCTGGGAATGAAGATTGAAGTAATCCGCTGAGCGCGACGCTTACTCTGGTTCCGCTCTAGCGCCCCATGCGCTGCTTGCTGGCGTTGACGGCGGCGCGGGCTTCGCGGTCGGCCTCGCGGCTGCGCTCGGTTTCGCGCTTGTCCCAGTCCTGCTTGCCCTTGGCCACGGCCAACTCGCACTTCACACGCCCGTGGCGGAAGTAGAGCCGGGTGGGAATGAGCGTGTGGCCCTTGATCTGCGTCTTGGAGAGTAGCTTGCGAATCTCGCCCTGATGCAGCAGCAGCTTGCGCGTGCGCGTCTCGTCGTGGTTGGCTATGTTTCCGTGGGAGTAGGCGCCGATATGCATGTTGAGCAGGAAGGCCTCGCCGTCCTTGATGAGGCCGTAGGAGTCTTTGAGGTTGGCCTTGCCCTCGCGGATGGACTTGACCTCGGTGCCGCGCAGGGCGATGCCGGCCTCGAATTTGTCGAGCAGAAAGTAGTTATGGCCGGCGGCGCGATTGTGCGCGGCGTCCCGCTCGCCGCTGGCCACGGGGTCGCGGGGGCGTGCGGGCTTTTCCGGGCCTTTGCTGGCCGGCGGAACAATCGCGTGGCTGGTTTGGCGAGCCATCAAAAGGCATCCTCAACTCTCAATCGTAGCATTCAGGCGGCTTTCAGCCGCGTTCCAGCGGGGCTTTGCTAAAATGAGGCAGTATTGAATGGGAATTTTCGCCAATCGGGATTGCGACAAGAATTGCGTCTGGGGCTGCCAAGGCAGCCCGCGGGAGTCCGGCGGGAAGTGTGGGCCGGAGAAGACGCCTGGGAGTTCGATGAACCGTCGCGTTGATGCTCCGGCTGCCTCAGGACACGCGCTCTCAAGAGCCGTTTTCCGTATTGCGCTCTTTGCCGTTCTGGCTGTCTTCGGCCTGTCCGGCGCGATGCTGCGCGCCCAGTCTGCCAACACCCTCTTCAAGCGCGGCGTGAGCGCCGAGGCGCGCGAGGACTACGACGCCGCCTTCGACAACTTCCAGAAGGCAACCAAAAAGGACCCCAAGGATCTGAGCTACCGCGCCGCGCTCTACCGTGTGCGGATTACGGCTTCGGCGACGCACGTGACCAAGGGCAAGAAGCTGCTGGACGCTGGCAACGATCAGGGAGCGCTGGCGGAGTTTTTGCACGCCGCCGAAATCGACCCCAGCAATGAAGCCGCGCAACAGGCCATTGAAGCGGTCCGGAAGAAGAACGGCGAGATCTTGCCCACAAGCGAGACGAGCCTTCCGCAAGCGGAGGGCAAGCAGGAGGCTCTGGACTCGATGGGCGCGCCGCCCACGCTTCGGCCCGTCTCGAACGAGCCCCTGACGCTGCACATGCAGGAAGACTCCAAGGTGGTCTACCAGGCCGTCGGCAAGGCCGCCGGGGTGAATATCCTCTTTGACCCGGACTACAGCTCCAAGCGCATTCAGGTGGACCTGAACAGTGTGTCGCTGCTGGACGCGCTGCGCATTATCGGCACCATCTCCAACACCTTCTGGCGGCCGGTTACCGACAACACGGTGTTTGTGGCCGCGAACACCGCCGGAAAGCGCAAGGATCTGGATGAGCAGGCGGTGCAGACCTTCTATTTGTCCAACGCCTGGCAGCAGAACGACCTGACCGACATGCAGAGCGCCATCCGCAATTTGCTGACCAGCGTCAAGGCCTACGCCGTGGCCAGCCAGAATGCCATCGTGGTACGCGGCACGCCGGACGAGCTTCTGCTGGTGCAGAAGCTGATCAACGATCTGGACAAGGCGCGGCCCGAGGTTGTGGTTGACATCGCGGTTCTGGAGGTCAGCAAGAACTGGGAGAAGACCCTCGGAATTGCCTGGCCGAGCAGCGCGTCCGTAGCGTTGCAAACCAACAGCACCAGCACTTCTTCTTCCTCTTCCTCTTCTTCGTCTTCCTCTTCTTCGTCTTCCTCGACGACGGGGACGCCGACACTGTATGACCTGTCCCACTTGAAAGCAACGGATTTTGCCGTGACGATCGGCTCGGCCACGGCCAACCTGATGCTCAGCGACACGAATACCAAGATTCTGCAGAATCCGCGCATACGGGCCACCGACGGACAAAAGGCGACGATGAAAATCGGCTCCAAGATTCCCATCGCCACCGGCTCCTACCAGACGGGCGCATCCACAGCGCTGGTCAGCTCGCTGGTCAATACCCAGTTCCAGTACCAGGACGTGGGCGTGAATATCGAAGTGACGCCCACGGTTCACTTCGACCGTGACGTGACGCTGAAGATCAAGGTCGAGGTCACGGCGCAAAGCGGCAAGGTGACCATCAGCGATGTGACCGAACCGATCATCAGCCAGCGCACAGTGGACCAGGTGATCCGCCTGCGCGAGGGCGAGGCCAGCATCCTGGGCGGCATTCAGG
>Ga0224529_1001949_pt1 | contig 11082 bp, 5 predicted proteins | sample CBST50metaG_FD_179893 | JGI IMG/M metagenome (GOLD analysis project Ga0224529, IMG submission 179893) | Peat soil microbial communities from Stordalen Mire, Sweden - C.B.S.T50 | ecosystem: Environmental > Terrestrial > Soil > Wetlands > Peat | place: Sweden: Norrbotten County, Stordalen Mire... | reverse complement strand
ACCACGGTTCCTGTCAGCCCGGTCGGAGCTGGGGGAGTTTTGGTGCTGGCGGTCCCGTAGCATGTGGCGGCGTTGAAAGAGAGCGGCCCACCCGCGCCTCCATCCGATCCACCCATGACCTTGATGTAGCAGTTCTGGGCGGGGTTTCCGTAGCTGTGTCCGCCGGGCCCGTTTCCACCCGTCACGTCCGGTCCGGTCGAAGGATAGGCCATCGATCCCCACCAGCCAGGCTTGCTGGAAAGATAGAACGAGGCGGGCAGGCTCTGGCTGACGCCGGTCGCCCATGTGGTCTTTGAGGTGATGTTGCTATAGTTTCCGTGCAGCAGGTCGGTCGACGAGGTGCCCGCAAGGTGACAGGGCGCTGTTCCGCCTCCGCATCCTGAGCCGGTGCCATCGTCGCCCGACTCTCCGTAGCCGAAGGACCAATTGTAGACAGCGCCGTCGTAGGTGCGCGCGGCGGGATATTCAATGGTGTCGACTCGGGCCATGGCGTTCGTTCCGTAAGCCAGCATCGACTCCGCTTGCGTGCTGCCCACAACGTTCCCCACAAAGCTGTTGCGCGTGGCCAGATAGGAAATGTCCATGGCGCGAGCTGCCTGGAATCCATAGACGCCGTTCGATCCCGAGCAATTCACGGTGCTGCGTCCGCTGGATGGAGTGCAAACATGATTGGTGCCAACCACCCAGTTGCGATATGCCGTCGTATGGCTGGACGTTCCCCAGATGGAATCCGGCTCGATCAGCGTGACGACGTTGCCCTCCAGTAGATTGAACTGCGGATGTGCTCCGTGAAAGTCGATTCCTCCAATCAGAAAATTCAGCGAGCCGCTGTCGAACTCTCCCATCGTGTAGTTATAGGAAGCCACGTTCCCGGCCGCTCCCCATTCGAACATGATGGATACGTGGGTGCGCTCAACGATGTTGTTTTCAATCAGAGTGGCGCTGGTCTTATAGGCAACCTGGATATCGGAATCGTGGTCCCCGGGCGAATGCAGATACGCATTTGAGAAGTAGCTGTCGCGAATTTCGTCGCGATATCCCCAGTACACTTCCACATGATCGCCGTCGGCGTAGTTCGATTCCACGCCTTTGACCCAGCAATACGCACAGGCGGAGAGTCCAAAGTTGGACGAATAGCCGGTGTTGTTGGCATACACCTGAAGATTCTCCACACCGGCATAGCTGGCCGACATGGTGAATGGAATAGCCACCGGGGAGTTGGTGTACGCCCCGTAAAGTCCGGGGGCAACCGTAACGGTGTTGCCGCTGACGCCCGTCACCTGGACGATCTGGCCGCGCGCCAGGCTTCCGGAGGTCGTCAATCCGTCGCACCAGCCGCAGTTTCCCTCGCTGCCAGAGACAGACACGAAACTGGGGTTGTTGGTTTCAGAAACGAGAAGGTAACTGCCCGTCGTGACGCCGGATGTGTTGGCGAGCACAATGCTGGTTGACCCCGCGGTGGACCCGCTGCTGATCTTAACCGGGTTGTAAGACACCGATCCGGAGCCCAGGCTGACAACGTCCCCGCCATTGGATCCGGTTGCATTCAGAATCGTCAGGTTCGCTCCGGCGCCGCGCAAAGTCACGTTGGAAGGAATGTTGATCGTTCCAGTAATCGAATACTTTCCCGCCGCCAGATAGACGGTCTGGCCGCTGGGGCAGGCCGCAAGTGCAGAGTTGATCTGTGCCAGACTCGCCGACGAAGTAAGGCTCGCGCAATTGGTCGCGCGCGCAGGAATTCCACCTACGCCCGAGTTCGACCAGTTAATGGCTTGGCTGGAGCTCAGTATGGGTGACCATTGCTGAGCCTGCCCGTAAAGTGACATCACAAACAACGTCAAGGTAAGTACGACCCGTGCTCTGTTGTTCAACATAAATCCTCAATTCAAAAGTGTTTAGCTGTGCCGGTTCGAAAGCCGCTGAATCCGACACGATGATCACGTTTCAGGGTGCAGATGCCGGCGTAGCTACCCTGCCGGCACCGCAGTAAGTCAGCTGCTCACCTCAGTCGCCTAGGGCGTCGTGATACTGAGCGTGTTGGAAGGAGAGCTTACAACCCCGGAAGCGTCAACGCTTTCTACGATGTAGGCGTAGATCGACCCATTCTGGACCGTCGTGTCCATATATGTGGTCTGGGTAATGATCGATGAGTTCACTAGCTGAGGTGAGCTGCTTCCACCCGTTGAGCGATAGATGTTGTAACCCACCACTGGATCGGTTGAAGAAGCAGGAGCATTCCAGCTCAGACTTACCTGGGGTGGCACGCCTGTGCCGCTTAGAGCGAGCGTTGCTGTGGCATTCGAGGAAGAGTTGCTGGTGATGGCCAACTGACCGGTGGTCGCTCCCGCGGTTGTGGGATCGAATTGTACCGTCAGCGTTGCAACTTGGCTTGGATTCAACGTCACCGGGAAGGTAACCCCCGATATCGAAAATCCGGCACCCGTCACTGTCGCCGCACTGATGGTGACAGATGAAGTCCCCGTGGAGGTCAGGGTCAGCGACTGCGTTGCGGGAACGTTGAGTCCCACGTTGCCGAATGCTATGCTGGTCGCATTGATGCTCAGAGCCGCCGTGCTGGCGCTCAGTTGCAGGGCAAAGCTCTTTGAAACGCTCCCCGCACTTGCCGTCAAGTTTACTGCCTGCGCGGTTGCAACCGAGGCGACCGTCGCTGTGAATGCGGCGCTGGTCGCATTGGCAGCCACCGTCACCGTTGCCGGCACCGTCACTGCTGCATTGCTGCTGGAGAGGCTTACGCTCTGTCCGCCGCTCGGCGCTGCCGCGCTCAGCGTTACCGTGCAAGCATCGGTCCCAGACCCTGTCATGGACGCGCTGCCGCAGGATAGTGCGCTTAGCGCCCCCGGAGAGACTCCAGTACCGCTCAGCGAGATGGTCGCCGTGCCGCTGGTTGAAGAGTTGCTGGTAATGGTCAACTGGCCCGTGGCCGCTCCCGCGGTGGTGGGATCGAACTGTACCGTCAGCATTGCTGCATTACCGGGGGACAACGTCACCGGGAAGGCGCTTCCCGACATCGTAAAGCCGGTCCCGGTCAGTGTCGCGGAACTGATGGTGACTGGAACGGTGCCCGTGGAGGTCAGGGTAAGGGATTGCGTTGCCGGTGTGTTGAGTCCTACGCTGCCGAATGCTACGCTGGTTGCACTGACGCTTAATGTTGGTACGGAAGCGTTCAACTGCAGCGCAAAGCTCATTGATACGCTGCCCGCGCTCGCCTTCAGCGTCACCGCTTGGGCGCTCGTGACGGAGGAGACTGTCGCCGTGAAAGCGGCGCTGGTCGCATTCGCAGCCACCGTCACTGACGCCGGCACTGTGACCGCCGCATTACTGCTGGAGAGGCTCACGGTGAGCCCGCCACTTGGCGCAGCCGTGCTCAGCGCTACCGTGCAGGCGTCGGTACCTGCCCCGGTCATGGACGCGCTGCCGCAGGAGATGGCGCTAAGCGCCGCGGTCGTGGCGGCCGTGCCCGTTCCGCTCAGGTTGACCGCTGCCGTCGGATCTGTCCAATTATTGTTGCTGGTGATGGTCAGCTGCCCTGAAACCGCTCCCTTGACGGACGGATCGAACTGAATGTTCAGGGTCGCCGTTTTGCCTGGGTTCAACGTCAATGGGAAAGTCAGGCCTGACATGCTAAAGCCCGTACCCGTCAGCGTCGGCGCATAGACCGTCACGGGCAGATACCCCGTCGATTTCAAGATTACCGATTTCGTTACTGCTGTATTTACCGCCACATTGCCGAAGGACAAGCTGCCGGGACTTACGGTCAATACTTGTATGTCTGGTTGCACTTGCACAGTAAAGCTCTTCGAGGCCCCGCCCTGGCTTGCGGTCAGAACTACCGCTGTCATTGTCTCGGTCCATTGGGAAAGCGCCGAGAACCGGGCGCTGGTCGCATTTGCCGGTACGGTCACACTGGACGGTACTGAGACCATATAGCTGTTGTTGCTGGAAAGGTTCACTTTGATCCCACCGCTCGGCGCGGGCGTGCTCAACGTTACCGTACAGGGATCGCTGGACCCTCCAGGGAACGACGCGCCCTGGCAACTCAGCGCACTGAGCGTCGATGTGGCGTGGGCGGATACTGCAAGGGGCAAGAGGCAGAATGATAGGAAGAGACCGAAGATTGGCCCACGGTTCAGTCGGCATGCTCCAGCGCGCCTGTGCGCGGGACGCCGGCTCTGCAATGAGCCAAGGTTGGAAGGGACGGTGCTGGTTGCCGCAGGGTCTAGACCCGATATGGGCTGAGCAAGGAGATCCTGCATCGGTTTCACATGTGAGTACATACACACCTCTAGTTGCAAGGTTCACTGAGCCAACCTGAAAGGGAATTCACCGAAGGATTATTGCCAGATCGGGGAATATCGCCATACGTGTCTTATCGCCGAATGGCTTCAGATCATCAGCTACGAACGTTACCTTGGAGCAACTCTGATATTACTATAGTACAAAAAAGTAATCTTTCTAGTGCTCGTGGTTTGAGTGCTCATCTAACCGTCTATGGCTGTATTAGTTGACCCCTGAAAATATTTTTGTGACGTCACTTGTCCATTATCTATGCGACAGGCGTACATACTCCGATGGGAAAAGTGAAACAGGCCGAAGTGTTGATAGGAAAGAAGGTTAGTTCGCGGGTAATCGGAAGTCCGGTTACCTCTGGAAGAACTGTGCAATCTGGATCGGATTTCTTGGCCGCTTTTCTTTCCATGTGAGTTGCTGTTGTGCCATCAGATCGCCGTTGTTCATGCGCTTCAAAGTATGCAGACAAAAGGCTTCTGTACAGGAGATCTCTCTGCCTTGAAAAGGCCGGGCCTCCGCCGCTCCAACCGATTGGCTACAAGCAGAATGGAGCCTTGGCCCAAGAGAAGACGTATTTTCAATAGTTTGCATTCCATCGATGAGTGAAGCCGCAACCGTGTTTGACAACTTCTGGGACGTTGCTGAAGCTTGCCCTTTCCCGGCCGGACCCGGGGACGGGTCTTTGTCTCTGGAGTTGACAAGCAACAACTAATTCCGCAGCCAGCTCAGCCGCCGTCCCCCGTCAGCCCTGAACAGATCGCCAACCATCACATATATATAGTTGGGCGTGGACTCAAAAGTGAACCTTCCAGAAGTGCCCAACTGCCCAAGTTGAGAAATGATGGATCCGCTCGCGACGGTATATCTATCCCGGGTTGTGTAAGTTGTGTCAACAAGTCGCAATCGCGAAACGCTCTGGATGATTCACCTGCGCTCCGTGAAATCTGCTCCGCGATGCGAACTGCCGAGGCGAATTCCCCAGCCACTCCGGACGGTTACCCTTCATGGTGACGTGCCCCTCCGCGTGATTCCTGATCGACGACCGATCCCGCCGGCTAGATAACCCTGGTGTCAGGGTGCAGTTAAGCAGCGGAGGAGCCTTAGTGGTAAGTTAGTAAGTGCTTACTACCATACGGCCACTCCGCACTCGGCGGCCCACCCTCCATGCGTTCATTCATGCTCAATGTGTCGCGTAGGAGCGCTGCCTGGGATCGTTGCCCTGGTGAGGGAAGAATGGATCGGCTCTGAACTCGGGGAGAGTAGGAACGCGACGACTTCTTGACCCGCTGTGATGGGGCCAGCAGGTAGTCACAGAGCCTGTCCCGCGCAGCGAAGTGGCGATCCTGCAAGAGAGTTGTCTTCCTGCCTTTGTAAGACCGCACCCTATTACCAGTGGTGTATGGAGCTTGTTACTGCAGAATCGTGCCCTAGGCTCCCGCGTACTGTTGAAATCCAAAAAACTAAATTGAAAGTAGCACGTACTTCCTGTATATTGACCACGCGTTCTACATCTCAGCAGCGGGTCAGCCGTGGGATATTCATGGGCCATGACTCCAGCATTTAGACCCGAATTTCTTTCCCCAGAAAGGTTGGGTGTTCCATGTCTCAGTTGCGCTTGGATTCCTGGAAGGCAATCGCAGAATACCTCAAACGAAGTACACGCACCGTGCAGCGATGGCACACCCATTATCAGATGCCGATCCATCAGGTCGGTGGGGTCAAGGGCTCTGTCTTCGCTTACTCTGAGGAACTCGATTCCTGGCTGACCCGACTTGGTGAGACCTTGAGTGAAGGCCAGTTTGAGCACGATGGTGCAATAGAACTGCAGAAGAAGAGATCGTTCGAATCGACGGAAGCAGCCTCTCAAATGTGGCAAGCCCGCTCGGAAGACAATCTCGATCTGATTGCGGTGCTCTATCGCAAAGCCATCAACCTGCATCCAGGCAACAGCGCGGCTCTTGCCGGTCTGGCTAATTGCATGATCTATGGGGGCCTGCTTCACATCCTCGATGGCTCTGTCTCCTACCCTCGTGCCAAGGCAGCCTTGAGCCAGGCAACTCAACTTGATTCCGAACAGGCTGACGTCAAATGCGGCATCGCTTGGCTCAATATGATCTACGAGCGCAAGTGGCGACGGGCCGAGGAAGGCTTTATCGAGGTCTTGAGCAAACTGCCCAGGCAGGAATTTGCGCTTCTTGGTCTCGCACTGCTGCGCGTTTCCGAAGGCAACCTCACCGATGCGGTCCGAACTGCCAGGGAGGCGTGGAAGGCGAATCCGCTGATTCCGTGTCAGGGCGGTTTCCTTTGCGCTTGCCTCTATCTGACCGGCGACTATGCTGACGCATTGGATTTGCTCGCCGAAATTCGTCTCACCGGTGAAAAGAGCTCCATGCTTGCTGCTGTCGAGGCGCTGGTTCTGCTCCAGATGGGCGTTCCCTCCTCAAACCTGAGACGGATAGAGAGCCTGAGCAGGGAGTACCCCGGGTGCCGTATCGTTCAAGGCCTGTTGGGCTACGGCTATGCCATTTCGAATCAGGTTGACAAAGCCGAACAAGTGCTTGAGGACCTGGAACAAAACAGGGCCGGCAAGATCAGAAAACCAGCCTATGCGATTGCCATTATCCTGCTCGGCCTGGGAAGAGTCCAGGAATCGCTCGAGATGCTGGAAGAAGCCTACGAGCAGGGGTCGTTGTGGTGCCTCGCGTGCCATTCGGACCCCATTTTCAAGCCGCTTCGCGGTGACAGGCGTTTCCAACTTCTCCTGCAGAGGTTTGGGAATCCTGCCGCCCCCGTTCACCACGGCACGACTCGCCATGGAACCCATTCCTATGTTGCAACGCCGAGCCTTGTTCAGACGTTCTAATCGAGTGCACCACGCAGATCGCGGTTCCCTGAAAACGGCCTGACCGCGGGTGCCTTGACGCACTGAGAACTTTCCGTTCGTGCTTGTGCCTGTCATCGTTCTCGCAGGGAAGATGAGTTTTCTTGATCTTGGGAACCGTCTGATCGAGGAGCCGCAGAAACTCCATCGCCTCTTGATGCCGGCGCCATTCACGGTCCCTGCCCGTTGCGCCGGCAGTCGCCGGTCTTAATCTGTACGCGGCTGATCTCCAAATGAGGTTGGGCCGCGGTGTCATCCGGTGCCCAGCTCCGATTCACTTTATGGGCGCGCAAAACCAGCGCATCTTCAAGCAGGTTCACATCCAGGCCGACGATTGCATCGTGTATCCACAGGCCGTCCTGCTCTTTCCCTCTTGCCCGCCAGAATCTCCCTCCTCGTCCTCCACAGCTTTTGTTCTTGACAATCTCATCAGGCATAAGTAAATTATGCCTATGAAAGACAGGCCTAAACCCGGAATGCCTCCGGGCGCATTGCCCATGCTGATCCTGCGCGTCCTCCAAACCCGCTCGCTGCACGGCTATGCCATCGCGCAGCGGATTCACTTGCTCTCCAGCGAAGTCCTCGCCGTTGAAGAGGGCTTGCTCTATCCAACCTTGCAAAAAATGCTGGTCAAGGGCTGGGTCACCGCCGAGTGGGGCGTTTCTGAAACCAACCGCAAGGTCCGCTTTTACAGCCTCACTCCTGAGGGCCGCAGTTGCCTTCAGACCGAGCTTTCCGACTACGGTCGGGTCACGCAGGCCATTCAGGACATTCTTCGCACCGCGTAACAGCGCTCGTACAGGAGACCGACAATGGGCGAAATCTTCCGCCGGATCCGCTATCTGCTTCGTCGCCGCCGTTTTGATGCGGAGTTGGAAAACGACATGGAATTCCATCGCGAAATGGCCGCGCGCCAGGGCCGCAGCAACTTCGGCAACGTGCTACGCATGAGGGAACAGGCGCGTGAGGCCTGGGGGTGGACGTGGCTCGACCGCCTGGTTCAGGACCTGCGCTATGCGGCGCGCACGCTCGCCCGTTCGCCCGGTTTCACCCTGACCGCTGTGCTGGTCCTGGCCATCGGCATTGGCGTCAATGTCTCCGCCTTCAGTCTCTTCAACATGGTGGCGCTCAAGCCCCTGCCGGTGCGCGATCCGGACTCCATCGTGCGGCTGGAAAGGCGTTCGCCGCAGAGCTACACCAGCGAGATGCCGTACGCTTCGGCGATCTTTTATCGTGACCACGCCAAGTCGTTATCCGCGATGATGGCCGTGCTGGGTGTGCCTCCAATGGTGGTGGACAACGACCTGCAGCCTATCCCCGCCTCCTTTGTGACTCCCAACATGTTTGCGGAGTTGGGAACGGTGCCAGCCTATGGCCGCTTGTTCGACCCCGCGCGCGAGGCAGCGTCCGATGCGCCTCCGACCGTCGTGCTCAGTTATGGCCTCTGGCAACGCCGCTTCGGTGCCGATCCCTCCGTGGTGGGAGGGACGGTTTATCTGAACGGGAAGCCGGCCACTGTCATCGGTGTCACGCCGTATGATTTTGCCGGCCTCGGAGGCGGAGGCCCCGACCTCTGGCTGCCCATGGCCCAGCAGCCGTATTTCGTTGAAGGCAGTAAGGTGCTCACTGATCCCTCTGCCGGCAGTGTCAGAATGTGGGGCCGACTGGCTCCGGGCGTAAGCCCAAAGATGGCCGCACAGGAATTGCGGACGCTGACCAATGAGCTGCGCCGCCAATATCCCAAGGAAATCTGGGACAACGAATACATCGACATCAAGCCGGGCGCGCACCTTCAGGTGATGCAGCCGGAGATGTATCGCGTGGCCGCCATGGTCGCGGTCCTCACGCTGCTGATTCTGGCGGTCGCTTGCGCCAATCTCGGCGGGCTGCTGCTGGCCCGCGCCGTCACGCGCGAGCACGAGATGGGGATTCGTATCGCCATCGGCGCCAGCCGGGGCCGCATCTTCAGGCAACTGTGCACGGAGAGCCTGTTTCTTGCATTCTTGGGAGCGGCGGCGGGTCTTGGGTTGAGCTACGCTGTCCTGCAGGTGGCTCTGAGCCGCTTGGACACACCCAAGTGGGTGACGGCGACGCCGGACTGGCGCGTCCTGCTCTTTACCCTCGGCATTTCCGTGCTGGCGGCGCTCTTCTTCGGCCTCACGCCGGCCCTGCAGATTGCGCGCCAGCGCCAGCGGAAGACCATCGCACGTCAGGTTCTCATCGGCGCACAGGTGGCGGCCAGTTGTGTGCTTCTCATCGTGGCCGGCCTCCTGGTGCGGGCCTCGCTCCATGCGCTCTATACCGACCCTGGCTTCGGATACGAGCAGTTGCTCTCGGTCGATCCGGAACTCGGCCAGCATGGCTATACCCCGGCCGATGCACAGGCGTTTCTCACCCAGATGCGGAGCCGCCTGCTCGCAGTGCCGGGCGTCAAGTCGGTCTCTCTGGTCAAGTTGCCGCCGCTGGGACACACCATCTCACGCATGGATACTGAGATTGACGGCCATTCCGTGGCCATCTATCCCAATTGGGTCGATTCGGGATTCTTTCGCACCATGGGCATTCCTTTGCTGCTGGGGCGCAGCTTTTATTCCGGCGAAAAGAATGCCGTCATCGTGAGCCAGTCTCTGGCGCGGAAAGAGTGGCCGGGACTGAACCCGATCGGGCAGAAGTTCAAGAACGGGGACGACAGCTTCCTCGTGGTCGGTGTGGCCGGAAACGCCCGGGTGAATGCCATCAACGACGACGATGCCGTCGAAGTCTACTGGCCGGCGCAACTCGCGGATATGGCCGACATGGTGGTGATGGTCAAGGCGGCTCGCGAGCCCGGAACCCTGCCACCCATCGTGAAATCCATCAGCGCAAGCCTCGATCCCAAGCTGTTTCCTGAAACGCGCCAGATCAAGAGCCTGTATCACGACAATGTCCTGGGTGTTGAGCGCGTGGCGATGGTGGTAAGCCTGATCGGCTTTGTCGCGGTGATGGTGGCTGGCGTCGGCATCATCGGCCTGGTCTCTTTCTCGGTATCGCAGCGGTTGAAGGAAATCGCGATCCGTCTCGCGCTGGGCGCAAAGAAAATTCAGGTGCTCGCCGCCGTGCTGCGCCAGTTCGCGTGGCCCATCGTTCTCGGCATGGTGGTGGGCACGGGCATTGCCGCTGCCGCTTCGAAGGTGCTGCGGAGAGCCCTTTATGGGGTTGACAACCTGGACCCCGCAAGCTACGCCGTGGCGATTTTGGTGTTGCTGGCGATCGTAGGGCTGGCAGCCTTGCTGCCCACGCGGCGCGCTCTGCGCCTGGATCTGGCGAAAACCCTGCATTATGAGTAATGTCTCGTCGGGTTGGCGGTTGTGGGGCGCATCCTTGCATGCGCCCCTTAACAGGTTCTAAGGCGTCTTTGCTGTATCTGAGGCGTTTTTGCTGTGGAAATTTTGCCGGCTATATTTAGTAAGGCGTTTTGTGTCAGTATCTTGGAAAGCATAAAGCGAACAAAAAGTGAATGTGGCCCCCCGGGGGGTGGGGGTACCCCTTCGAGGTACGGACCGGTCTCACGCCTGACATCTCGGACCGGTTACCTTGATTGTGCGCGAAGTGGGCGCAATGATCTGCAAAAAGGCCGCTCGCGGAGAAGACTTTTCTCAGAGCCGAACCGGAGCCGACGTGGACTTGCATAGAGCCTTCGAGGTGCCGTTTCATGAGGCCGACTTTCGGGGAGCAATCGCGAGGGGCGAGGCTCCGAGCTTTCCAAGGCCGAGGTCTGTGCTCTCCCCAGATTCTCTCTTGAAAAGCAAGCTTCGTGGCGTTGAGACTTTGGATTTTCAAGGCATGGGGGTCTATCCCTCCGATGATTTTTGGGCGAGCAGTTGCCTTACCTGCCCGCCCATTGGTTCATCGTC
>Ga0224529_1001948_pt1 | contig 11084 bp, 8 predicted proteins | sample CBST50metaG_FD_179893 | JGI IMG/M metagenome (GOLD analysis project Ga0224529, IMG submission 179893) | Peat soil microbial communities from Stordalen Mire, Sweden - C.B.S.T50 | ecosystem: Environmental > Terrestrial > Soil > Wetlands > Peat | place: Sweden: Norrbotten County, Stordalen Mire... | reverse complement strand
GCCAGGCAGTGGGCTGATGTATTGGCGGCGACTCCAGAAGTGCGTTTGCCTCAACCTGCCAAGGCGTGGGAGGTATATCGGAGAGAACTTGTCGAATGGGCTCCGCTGCTGTCTGTTAAGTTCCCCGAATTGCACCTGTGGAGCGACCGGGCGCTGCGCTTAGCCAACGGAAGCGCAATTCAAGGGCTCGATCCCGCAATTGCACCGGGCTCATGGATGTTTCTCGAAAGGGCCTTGGCAATTCCCGATGTTCAGAACGAACAGAAAAAGGCCGGATGGTCACGGCCCATCTACGTGCTTCGCAGAGGATTCAATATCATCTGCGGCTATCTCGAAAAAGACGGCGCTGGATACGCTCTGTTATCCAGCGTCCACGGGTATGGTTCGAAAACTACGCTCGCCAAGGATGAACTTAAAGATTTATGGCGCGCAAGCTGCGTTTTTATTCCGGTCTAGCAGCGTCATCGGAAGCATCTGTCATCCCACGATGTAATTTTGGCCAAAATGGCATCTTGCCATTGCACCACGGATGTAACTTTCAAGTGGTGCAACCCCTTTGGATTTTGTCCGCGAGAGTAAGTTTGGCCATCTCCGCAATTTTCATCTGCAAACATCGTAATTCGCGCTAAGCTCTGTCTCATTCCGGTCTGTTTCAAGTGGGCCGGATTTGCGAGGAGACGCGCATGAGAGATTCCGGCACTCATTTACGAACCATTGCGAATCAGGATGGCGCTGTCATTCTAAATTCCGCGGCGGGGACAATCACAACGCTCAATTCTACGGGAGCGTTTGTGTGGCAGGGGCTGGAACGCGGTGAAAGTGCGGACATGATCGCACAAAATCTGGCGCGTGAAACCGGCAAAGAAGTAACCGCAATTAGATATGACCTGCTGGAATTCATTGACTCCATGAAGAAAGCAAAGCTGTTCACCTGTTCATGCGGAGGCGATGCGGTGACACAGGCCCACGCTGGTTTGCCGAAGGGAGACCTCGATGAAGCGTCTCGTCTTTGAAAGCTGGCTTCTGTTGCTCTACTTCGAGTGGAACCTACGGTTCCGTGCGTTCAAGTCGCTTCACAGGATGGTAGGCGGGGAGGCTGTTTGTGCAATTGCATCTGCTCGATTGGTCCCGAAAGAGAAACTGTGCGAAGCGATGGATCTCGCCTGCGTGTTCTATTTCAGGCGCGTGCTTTGCCTGCAACGGTCCGCTGCGACGGCGAGGCTCTTGCGGCATCATGGCTGGAGCGCCGAGATGGTGATCGGCGCACAGGTCCTGCCCTTTCAGGCTCACGCCTGGGTTGAGGTGGAAGGCGCCGTCGTCAACGATAAACCTTATGTCGCAGAGATCTTTCAACCGCTGGAGCGCTGCTGAACGGGAGGGCGTCATGAGCATACTCTTCGGAATTCGCAAACCGCACGGCCGCATCGTTCTTGATCAGCAATTACGCGAGTTTGGCAGCGCCACTTCGCGATATGCGCCCGAGGGAACATTTGCGACAGTTGCTGGATGTGTGGGTATGGGATTTCAGCCTTATTCCACAACTAGCCGGTCCGCTCTTGAGCAACAGCCGCAACACGACCATGCAGGAAATCTGCTCACTTTCGATGGACGGCTCGACAACCATGAAACCCTGCGTGAGACTCTGCACGTCGAAGACACGGCGGCCACGGATTCGGAACTGGTCCTTGCAGCCTACCAACAATGGCACGAGGAGTGCTTTCGCCGCTTCGCCGGAGACTGGGCGCTCGCGCTGTGGGACGCCAAAAGCAAACACTTGTATCTGGCGCGTGACCATGCAGGAACGAGAACGCTTTATTACCAGAAACGAAATGACGCCCTGGTGTGGGCGACTTATGTCGATACCTTCTTTGCTGGCAACGCAGAGCAAACAGTGGACGAAACCTATGTGGCTGCGTACCTGGCCGGGGCGCCAAGGCAGGACCGGACACCCTACGCAAACATTCGAGCCGTACCTCCAGCTCATGTCCTTATCGCCAGCGAACGCGGTATGACGCTCAAGCGCCATTGGAGTTGGATCGCGGAGGACCGCGTCCACTACAAGAATAATGGTGACTACGACGCGCACTTTCTTCATCTCTTTGGACAATCGGTAGCACGGCGCGCTGCACAGGGAGAACCCATCCTGGCCCAACTGAGCGGCGGCATGGATTCGACTTCTATCGTCTGCATGTCGGATCACTTGCGCCGGCAAGCTGATCCGCACAGCATCCTTCTCGATACGGTCTCCTATTACGACGACACGGAGCCATCCTGGAACGAGAAGCCTTACTTCACCATCACCGAAGCCCACCGTGGACGAACTGGCCTCCACGTCAATGTCTCGATTCCTCGCCGCAGCTTCCAGCCTGCCGCGAGTACTCTAGGCCAAATATTCTATCGCTGGCCCGGCTTCGATAAGGAGTCCTGGGAGCACGAGCAATGGCTTTATGAGCAACTCCAGTCCTATGGCTACCGCATCCTTCTCTCGGGCATTGGCGGTGACGAATTGCTGGGCGGAGTTCCCACCCCGATCCCGGAGTTGTCGGACACACTTGCGGTTGGCAACCTTGTAGGGCTGTTCCGCAAGGCGACGCAATGGTGCGTAAAGACACATACCCCCGTGTTTCACATGCTTGCGGATGTTTTACGGTCTACCTGCGCTCTGTATCTCCCCATGCATTCGGACCGGGTGACGCCTCCTTCATGGATGAGCCTGCGACTGAACCGGCTGTTGCAGGAACTGCCTTCGTATGCCCCGGATTCAGAGCGCCTTTTCGGCCTTCGTCCATCCGCTATCTTCGCTGGACGCGCGTGGTTGTCCGTACTGGAGTCCCTGCCAAGCCACAACCCGGAATTCTTCTCCCGCTACGAGTATCGCTATCCCTATCTGGACAGAGACCTGGTCGATTTCCTACTTCGCGTTCCAAGAGAGCAGCTCGTTCAGCCCGGTAGACGCCGGGCCATGATGCGGCGCGCCCTCGCCGGCATCATTCCCGAAGAGATTTTGGAGAGAAAGCGCAAGGGCTTTATCGCTCGCCAGCCGCTCGCTGTCCTGCAGAACTCTTCGACTGCGACTCGAACGCTCTTTGCTGATCCTCTGGCCGCGGCCAACGGTTGGGTCGATCTCAAAGAATTGCAGCGGTCAGTCGAGCGGATTACGAGCGGACAGGAAACCGAGTCATGGCCAGCATTCCAACGGCTTGCCGCCATGGAGATTTTCCTCCGAAGCGGCGCCGCCGCCAGCGCACCCCAGGCCAGCCTTGAGCAGCATGAACCAGCAGATGGAATCCGGTCTGAATTCCATCTGCTACGGAACGACACTGCGTTTGTGGAGGATGCACGATGACCATGCCGGAAGTAGATCGCGAAGGCATAGTGTGCCAGGTCGCCATGATTCTGCCCTCCCGCGAGATCCTCGTGGAAGACGACGCCCAGAGTCCATCGTTACCACGCATCGTGATTCCACCCTGGACGCGCTTGGGAGAATCCGTGACCGCCGCCATCGCAGATCGATGGCATCTTGCGAGCCTTCTGCTTTCCTGCGCGCGAGATGATTTCTCATCCAGCCTGCTTGCGATTGTGGAGGTTCGTTTGCCCGTGACCAATTCCGAACTGACGCCGGTTCTGGGCAGCACGATCGTAGAACAGCTACCGTCCGGATTGAAGAACCCGCTCGATAGAATTCTTCATAACCACGTTCCCGGCAGTGAGCCATTCTCCCGTCTCGGCTGGCTCGACGAAGCACTGGCATGGATTCAGGCATCCGTCCCCGTCGGCAAAATCCCGTTCACCGGCAAAACTTCTCAGTTGAATGCCAGCGGTCAGTTCCAGCTCATCCGATTCGACACTGAGCGCCCGCCCGCATACTGGCTGAAGGCCACCGGCCATCCCAACACCCACGAATACGCCATCACCACGTTTCTTGCGTCGCGTACTCCTGACTATCTTCCGCGCATCGTAGCGGCGCGACCGGATTGGAATGCCTGGGTGATGGAGGAGCATGGGCAGTCGCTCTATCACTCTCTCAGCCTGGCGACTGCAAAGACTGCGCTGGTGCGTCTGGCCGAACTGCAGCAGCGATGGGTTGGACAAGAAGCCGCCCTGTTGGCGCACGGATGCCATGACCACCGGCTTCATATACTGCTCGCGCAGATCGACGCGATCATTGACTATCTCGACGAAGCAATGCGCCGGCAGACCTCGAAGAAGGTTGCGCCGATGAGCCGGGAGCGTCTCGCCGCGCTCGGAGAAATTCTAAAGGACACCTGCGCCGCAGCCCTCGAATTATCCATCCCGGATACGCTGCTTCACAACGACATCAGCCCCGGAAGCATTCTCTTCGACGGAAGCACGTGTGTCTTCTCCGATTGGGCGGAGGCATATCTCGGCAATCCGTTCCTCACGCTGCAACAGTTCTGTTCTCACCTCGAACGCTGCCGCTCTGACGCAGTCGAATGGATACCGGAGCTTCGCAGCCTCTATGGCCAGTGCTGGATGGACCGGCTCGGCGCATTCACTGTGGAACGCGCACTGGCTTTTTCTCCTCTTCTCGCGGTTCTCTCATATTTCTATGCGCATGGATTGTGGCTGGAGCATCCCGATTTCGAGGATGCACATTTGGCCGGTTACCACCGGAGTATGGCAAGGATCATGGAACGGCTCGCCAACGAAAACACTTTGATGGAGGCGCTATGCTAGTTACTTCATCGCCGTTTGAAGAGGTGGTAGAAACCCTGCACGGGACGCCCGTTCACGATCCCTATCGCTGGCTTGAAGACAGCACCTTGCCCGAAACCCGCGCATGGATCGACGCGCAGCGGGCGCAACTGAAGCGCTACTTCGCCGGAGATCCGCTCCTTGATTTCTTCCGTGACCGCGTCCGAGCGTACCTCGTGTGCGCCGACCTCGATCAACCCTGCTCCGTGAATGGAACGTTCTTCTATCGGTGGCGAGATGCTGAGAGCGAGCAATACAGCATTCGCGCCCGCGGTCGAGAGGAGGGTGAAGAACGGGTACTTGTCGATCCATCGAAAGATGGTCCGTTCGCCACTGTGCTGATTTCCCGCATCTCCAGCGACGCGGCGCTGCTTGCTTACGAACACAGGATTGGCGGCGAGCACACTCGTGCCATTCATATCGTCGATGTGCGGCAAGAACGTATCCTTGAGGATTTTCTGCCTACCGGCTACGCACGGGGTTTTGTCTTCGCTGCCGGGAATCGAGGTTTTTACTACTGCCACGAGCCAGCAATGCCGTCTGAGAGCGGTTGCAGCGAGCACGTCGTCCGCTACCACGCTTTTGGCGCATCGCCGGATGCCGATCCCATCCTCTTTCGCGTAACGAAGTCTCCCGATAGCAAACTGGTCTTGATCGGCGACGATAGTAACCTCGGCTGCATTCACTACCAGCGGCACGACGAAGCGTATACAGCCGACCTTTATGTTGCCGCGCAGTCCATGACGCCGCCGCACTGGCAACGCGTCTGCACGGGCAGGAGCACGCCATTCTCGGCGATGCTTCGCAACGGCGAGATCTTCGTCCAAACCTGGGAATCGGCGTCCAACGGCGAGCTCATCTGTCTTTCCCCAAGCGGAGCACGGCTCCGCACCGTGATTCCGGACACGGGAGAGGAAATCAGGCAAATCGCGGTCATCGGCGATCGACTCTACGCCGGCTACGTGATTGAGGGCGGGCCGGTCATCCGTATCTGGAATTTTTCCGGAGAACACCTCGGCGAGTTGTCCATCGATCAGAAGGTCACGCCGCAGCTATGCCCAGCTTACAGCCAGAACGCGGACGGCCTCTTCTACATCACAGAATCCTTTCACCAGCCTCCGGCCGTCTTCCGTTATCACACCAAAGACCAAAGCTCTGAACTGGTCTTCCGCAAGGACATTCGCTCTGCGTCAGAAAGCTATGAGGTAGAACGCGCGGCCTGCACCTCCAGAGACGGAACATCGATTCCCATGTGGCTGGTTGCTAGCAGCAAACCTCTCCAGAGCAAGCAACGGCCGGTTATTCTCACGGCCTATGGAGCCTCCGGTTTTTGTATGCTGCCGCAGTTCACGGTGTTCGTCTCCATCCTTCTGGAATTAGGTTTCGTCTTTGCGCTGCCGCTTATTCGGGGCGGCGGAGAATTTGGCAGGAAATGGCACGAGGCCGGGCGCAGAAGGAACCGGCAGAACTCCATCGATGATTTCCTTGCAGCCTCGCAGTGGCTCGTCGACCAACGCATCACGACGCCGCGGCGACTGGCCATCTTTGGCGGGTCGTTCTCCGGACTTCTGGTGGCCTCCGCAGTCACACAGCGTCCCGATCTCTTTGGCGCCGTGCTCTGCCTGTCGCCGCTGCTCGATATGGTCCGCTACCATCTCTTCGACCGCGCCGTCGTGTGGGCCGACGAATTTGGAACGGCGGACGACGCAGAGGATTTCCCAGTGCTGCTCGGGTATTCGCCGTACCACCACGTCGACGAAAACATTAATTACCCTGCGATGCTCTTTATCACCGGCGAGCGCGACACGCGCTGCAATCCCGCGCATGTATGGAAGATGGCGGCCCGTCTTCAGAATCGGCACATACAGAAGAACCCCATCCTGGTGGACTATGCCCGCGAACGCGGGCACGCCGCAGGGATGCCGCTGTCTGTGCGGATTGAAGGACTGGCACGGCGCCTCTTCTTCATCGTTAAAGAGATTGGGCTTGCTGAAGAGTTGGGGCGCCATCGCGATTCGCAGCGCCACGGCTCTCATGCCGCCCAGTAAACCTGAAGAAAGGAGGAGACATGGAGTATCGAAGACCTCTCATTGTTGGGAGCATCCAAGCCAGCACTGCCATTTCTGTCGCAGCCAATGGGAGCAATCCGCTGACCAAGAAAGGAGTGCTGGAAGACTTCTTCAACATTTGTCTGTATCGATCGACCAGCGGCGCCTATCAGGCGGACGAATAGAATCGCTGGCAATTTCTGATTTGCCAACAGCGTCGCGCCGGGCTTGGTTGCCGGCACGGAAACCATCCACCTCTAACCAAAAAAGGAGATTCGACCATGTCTGCATATGTGAAACCCACCATCGTATTCTCTATGCGTGCGAGCAAGGTGATCGCACAAAGTTTCAACGGCAGTAATCCGGCCACCAAAATGGGCGGGTTGCAGGATTTCAAAGATTCTGCTCTCTGCCGCTCAACCTCTGGCGCCTATCAGGCTGATGAGTAGCCAGATTATAGAACTGCACTGAGAGTATCCGTGCTCCTCACTGGGGATACGCATGAGATTGATTCAACATGCCGTATCCCCAAAGAGGATCTCCGCAAAGAAAAACCAGACACACTCAACCCAAAACAACACTTCCGCTTGTCTTAATTGACTTTGTCTTCGCTATTCTGCTCCTCTCTCAGCTTTCTCCAGCGCGCATACTGATCTGCCTTAATCGGATCAGGACTCTCATATCCCTGTAGCCAAAAACGAAACCAATCGGCGTTTTGTTCCAGCGACTCCATCCTCGCTTGGGGAGCATCGGGCATGTGTCCCTGGTTTGGGAAAAAGTGTAGTTCCACCGGCCTTTTTAGCTTTTTGAGTCCAATGAGCGTTTCATACTCTGTGGCAAGGAAGGGCGGAATTTGTCCGGGTACATCACTGGTGACTCCGTGTCCCATAAGCTCTATAAGAAGAGGCGAGTGTACTTTACCCAGATTGAACGAAATGGAGTATTTGATCCAGTTCTTCAAAGCCGGACCGTAAGGTGATCCTCCGTAGATGTTGTCGTACCCCACAGACGCATGGTTCAATAGCCAGTATTCGCCGAGACTATACTCCACATTATCGGCGACACTCGCCGCAGCAAAATGGAATGTGCCATGCGCCAGCATGAATTCCACGTACCAGCCCGTGCGGCTGAATCCGATGATGCCGACTTTCGACGGGTCGATCAGGCCCTTGGCGCTCAGATTCTTGATGCCGCTCTCCCATATGTCCATCTGCTGGACGGCCTCGGCGATTCCAGCGGGATATTTCGGCGTCTGCCTGCGCACAATTTCCTTCTCCTGATTGTGGTTTTCAGGAAATGTCCTGATCAGGTACATCATCCCGCTGTTGGCGATGGGTTGCGGTGCGAAGGCAGGATCGTGATTCACTCCGGAGTCACAAACGAAGCTACTGTCGTCCTGCTGCCCTTTTGTTTGGATTACCAGGGGATACCTGTGTCCGGACATATAGTTCGTGGGCAAGAACAGCAGGCCGTGAACTTCCATGCCATCAGAGGCATACCACTTGATGTGTTCCGTCCTTGCCAGCGTCACATCGGCAAGCTGTGGGTTCAAGTTCGTGATGAGCTGCGCAGCATCTGTCTTGAGGTCAAGGGTATAAAGGTTTGGCGGAACGGACGTCGCCTCATACACGCCCACCACGATCTTGCCGTCACTGACCAGTTGCGAGAACGGATATGGTCTCTTGAAAGGAATGGCTACGGAAGATGCTTTTATCCATGCATTACTTCCCTGATGGAAGGTCGAAATAGTTCCGTCGTAGGTCTTTACGACAAGATCGCCATCTGGGGTCCATGCCAATGGGGATTGATGGTGGAACGGCACACGCGCCATAATCTCTTGAATTTCACCCGTCTCTGCATTGATCCAATATAGATTGGCATCGGAACCGGAAATTCGTTTTTCCTCGATGTCGCGTCTTTCCCAAAGACTGTTGATTGGAGCCGGCGCAGTCATGGCAAATGCTTTACTATCCTTCGACCAAAACGGGATCGTTCCGGCATAAATCGATTGGATGGGGATGGTTGCTTTGCCACTTGAAAGGTCGTACATCACGGTAATGATTGCTGGCGTTCCGTATCCCAAAATCAGTTTCACATAAGGATGAATCTTCCAGTTTTCAGGAATAGCTTCTGCGTCATAGGCGAAGACCAGCCGGCTTCCATCGGGCGACAAACTCAAGTGCTGAAGCTCGCCAAAGGCGCTCAGATCTCGATGGATGAACGGATCATTTATTGTGATTTGTTTGGGCGTAGACCACTTTCCGTCTGCATCGCGCTTGCTAATAAACAGCGCGCGCCTCACGCCCTCCGGATCTCCAGATGTCGAATCAGCCGTGATGAGTTTGCTGAAGGTGTTCCCGGCTGAGTGTGCGTTTGCTGAAGCGGCGGTGACACTGCTCCGGTATACCGTGCTGTAGACTATCGTGTCTTCATCGCGATCCAAGGTGTACTCGAGAATGCTGGTTGGCGCCCGAAAGAAAATGCTTTCCTCTTGGGAGGTGACATCAACGCTCTTCACAACCACAGCGTCCTGATCACGCGCCAGCATGAGGACATGACCTCCGTCCTTCCTCCAATGAAGACCCATGAAGTTTTCGCCCTGTGCGATTAGCTTGCCATTACCGCTCTCTTGCCCTTGCCGGAGATCCTTGATGTAAAGCCGAAAGATATTCCGGTTGTCTGTAAGGTCTGGCGCTTTCACCTGATAGACGACATGAGAGCTGTCCGGGCTGATGACGATGGGATCTCTCGGGTCAGCTCCCACAACGTAGTTGACATCGACACAGTCTCTAGCTGTCACGGGGCGAATTTGCGCCAAGCTTGACATCGCTGTGAATCCAAGCAAAAGACTTGTTCCGAAGATCAGAAAATGCGTAAACGATATTCTGCGTGATTTCATTTGCACAGTACTCCCCCCATTGCGGTTTTTTGTGGAATGAGTTGCCTGGTTCGGAGATGAATTAGAAGATTATCTTCAAGGCCAGTTGGAGTGAGCGGGGACCGCCCATCTGATAGAGCGAATTCAACCCGCCAAGCTGGCTATTGAGAGTGTTGTAAGCGTAGCCGAACTGCGTAGTAGACGAAAGGTTGCTGTAGATCGCGCCAAAGTTCGGGTGATTCAATAGATTGAACGCCTCGGCCCTGAATTGCAGATGGGCCTTACCTGGTAAGGGAAATTCGCGCCTTATCGCAAAGTCGGCTTGCCAGCTTGCAAAACCTCTCAGAAAGTTGCGCGGCTCGTCGCCGAGATACCCATTCACTGGCGTAGTAAACGCTTTGACATTGATGACCCTGCCGCCTGGAGCGCTGGGAACCTTCAGGTAGACAGGGACGTCAGAAACCATGTCGGCGCGAACGTACTGCTGAAAACCGTCTGCAAGCGGTGTGTATCCGCTATATGCATCAATGGGTAGAGCAGACCTGGCAGAGATGCGTGTGTCCAGAGACCACGCTTCCGTGAGCAAATGCAACACTGCTTCATTTAGGTGGCCCGGGACATCATAGGTGACCGCCGCTTGAAAGTTATTCCGTATATCGAAATCAGAGTTGCCGCGCAACAATCCTTCATTATTGATAGCATTGCTGGAGTTGTCGTCAATTGAGTGCGACCAAGTATAAGAGAGAAGAGTCTGCAGCCCGCGCGAAAGCTGACGATTATATTGAACTTGAAGCGCGTTATAGCTGGAGAATGCTTGATTTCTGATGATGTATGCAAGGCCGGACGCGGTAAAGTTCGGATTCCCAAGTCGACCTGGATAATACAGGTATTCAGTGAGCAAACGATGGCTGCCTGATCCAAGATAACTCAGCGTCAACGTTTGTTTTCCTCCAAGGGCCTGTTCAACCGCAACATTCCACTGAAGTGTGTATGGCAATTTGAGGTCGGGGGAAAAGGCGAACACTGTACCGTTGTAGGGTGGATCGGCGCTGGCCGTAGGCAGCGTGGTCTGCGAACCGGATAGAGGAAAGCCGACGTTGGTCAGTGTTCTCGTTGCAGCGTATCCGAGGCCGCTGATGCCTTGCGATCCAAGCGTGTTCCCCGTGTCATAGAAGACGCCAAAGCCAGAGCGCAAAATTGTTTCGTAACCTTGGTGCTGATGCGCATTGTACGCAAACCCTATGCGAGGTGCGAAGTTCCTGTATGTCGTATGCCATAGAGGCGTACCTTTCGGCGCGACCTTGGCGGTCGCCAGGTCGCTGGTCTCATCAAGCGTGTACGGAATATTCCCGTATCCATCTCCCGGTGGTGGATTCAGTTCCCAACGCAATCCGAATGAAGCGTTCAGCCGGGTTGTTATTCTCCACTCATCCTGCGCAAAC
>Ga0224529_1001947_pt1 | contig 11087 bp, 8 predicted proteins | sample CBST50metaG_FD_179893 | JGI IMG/M metagenome (GOLD analysis project Ga0224529, IMG submission 179893) | Peat soil microbial communities from Stordalen Mire, Sweden - C.B.S.T50 | ecosystem: Environmental > Terrestrial > Soil > Wetlands > Peat | place: Sweden: Norrbotten County, Stordalen Mire... | reverse complement strand
CCTTTGAGGCCGTCATTCTGCTGGGGCTGCTCGTCGGGCCGGGCTGGGCGGCGCTGGGTGGCGCTGTGCTGGCGTCTCCCGCAGTCCTTCACCATGAATTTCTGGCTTTGCCCTTCAATGTGATTCTGGGCTTGGCCGCGGGAGTTCTGGGCCGCTTTGTCGAGAAAGAGGAGATCTGGTCGTTCACGCCTTTCATTGACCTGAGCCTCTATCGATGGGTGCGGCGCAATCTGCGCCAGCCGCGCGTCGACCGCCAGATTCTGATGCTGGTTCTAATCGCGGTCATGGAGATGATTCGCGACTGGATCGCTCACGCCTTTCCGCACCGGCTGTTTGCGCTGCTTACCGAGCAGATATGGCTTCAGGCGCTGGTCTGGCTCAGCGCTCCGATCCTGGTCGGCATTGCGTTGAAGGTCTGGAACGCCCTGCGCATCGAAATCAAGCTCGAAGAGCAGAAACGGCTTCTGCTGGAAGCCCGCCTTGACGCCTTGCAGCGTCAGATCAACCCTCACTTCCTGTTCAACACGCTCAACTCCATCGCCTCGCTGGTGCGCATGAAGCCCGAGCTGGCGCGCGAAATGACGGTCAAGCTGGCCAACATCCTGCGCGCCCTGCTCAAGGACCACGACACCTACGTTCCGCTGCGCGAAGAGCTGAAGTTTACCGACGACTATCTCGACATTGAGGTGGTCCGCTTCGGCACCGAAAAGCTGAGGGTCAAAAAAGAGATCGACCCGCGCACACTTGAAGTAATGGTGCCCAGCATTCTGCTTCAGCCGCTGATCGAGAACAGCATCAAGCACGGACTGGAGCCGCGCATCCACGGCGGCACCATCACCCTGCGCAGCCAGATCAAAGGCGATCGCGTGCGCATCGAGATTGCCGATGATGGTGTCGGCATGGGCAACCGGTCTGCCTCGGCTCAGCGCCGCCCCGGTGCAGGCATCGGCATGAAAAACGTCCAGGAGCGTCTGGAGGTTCTCTACGGCAATCAGGCGTATTTCAACATCGTCAGCAACCCCGGTCGCGGCACTCTGGTTTCCATCGAATTTCCGGTGGTTTTGCCCGGCAATCTGTGAGCCGGCTGCTCCTTTTCATCGCGTCCGCCGGAAGGTATCCCAGACTGCGCCGCCGTTCGCTGTATCCTCAAAGCATGGTGCGCTTCACAGTGCTGTCTTCGGGGTCCAAGGGAAACAGCACGGTTGTCTCTGGCGGACGGACGCGCATTCTGGTGGATGCCGGCCTGAGCTGCCGTGAACTGTTCCGGCGGATGAGGCTGGTCGGCGAAGAGCCGGAGACGCTGGACGCCATCATCGTTACCCATGAGCATCAGGACCACGTGAGCGGCGTCTCTGTTACCGCCCGCAAACTCGGCATTCCCGTCTACTTTACCGAGGCAACCCACCGCGCCTGGATGCGCTGGCTCACTCCGCGGCGGCAGATGACCTACGCCCAGTGGATGGAGCAGTGCCGCAAGCAGGCTGCCGAGCGGCAGGCGGAAGCAGAAGCTGCCACTGAAGAAGGGGAGCCCGACGAGCCCGAAGCCGAAATGGAGCCAGTCGAAGCCGCGCCCTCAGCCGAGCCAGCTTCCGATCAGCCGCCTTCTCGCAAACAAGATCCAACCTGGCTTCCGGCCGTCGAGTACTTTAAGGCTGGAGAGCCTCTTCAGATCGGCGACATTGCCGTCAGCCCCTTCACCACTCCTCACGACGCCGCCGATCCGGTCGGCTTTGTTTTTTGCAGCGAGGGGGTGCGTATGGCGTTTGCCACCGACCTGGGCTACATTCCGCCCAACGTGAAGGCGCAGCTTACGAATCTGGACCTGCTGCTGCTGGAATCCAATCACGATCTGGATATGTTGCGCGACGGCCCTTACCCCTGGTCAGTGAAGCAGAGGGTGCTTTCGCGGGTGGGGCACCTCTCGAATGAGGCCTCGGCGGAGTTTTTGGCGGGCGAGTACGACGGTCACGCTGCCTACGTGATCCTGGCGCATCTATCTGAAAGCAATAACCTTCCAGAACTGGTAATGGTCACGGCTGAGAGAGCGCTCAAGGGTCGCGGCAGCCTGCCAGGCAACCACCTGCTCCTGGCTTCCCAGCACGAGCCGCTTGCTTCAATCAAATTTTAGGTAAATATATCGACAATTTTAAGCAGATTCTTTAGGCAAATGGCATTACAATAGTATTAAGCGGGAGTTTACAGCAAATCAGGATTGGCATAGGAAACGCGCCACGGCGTTTTGCCATGGCAGGTCACGGGGAGTATGGGCGCTGCTGAATCCTAGAAGTTCTTTTACGTACCCACACATCCGTAGTTTCCTCTAGCCACGTGAACCGTGCGGAAGCACTGCGGGTAAACAAATCCTTTGCAAAGCGAGTCTAATAATTTATGGCAAAAACCCAATGCACTGATCGAGTCGTAGGATCCATTCTGGCAAGCTGGCGTTATGACATCTCTGGAATTACCCCTGAGATGAACAAGGCTTACAAACAGCACTTTGCCGAGTGTGCGCATTGCAGGGCGCGCCAGAAGTTTCATCGCACGCTGGATGGCTCTCTGACCATTCTTACGTCTCTTGCGGCGCTCTTTTTCCTCTTCGCGCTTGCGGTTCTGAAGCATATCAAGCCGCTGGAGCATGTCGCGTTCAATATCTTCGGTCTCGATGTGGCCGATACCTATCACATGCTGATTTCTGCTGGCGTCGCCGGGCTATGCTTCTCGGTGATTGCCTTGGCGCTGGTGCTGACCACCACTCCCGCGCCAACCTACTTGGGCGGCCTCGCTGCCGAGCGCGCCAAGCTGATTGAAGCGCGCTTGCCGGAGTCCATCCGGGCGCTGCTTCCGCGTTAGGAACAGCTTCGGCGCAACAAAAATTCAGAGCCTCCCCACGCGGGGAGGCTCTTTCTGCTTCGTTCCCGAAGGCGGGTGTAACGGTGCGGGGATTCAGCCCTTGCGCGCGAAGTGCCGCTCGAACAGTTCCCGCGACAGCCGCTCGCCCTCTTCGCTCAGCACGACTGACTTGGCCTTGCTTTTCGGATCGGAGATATACCCCTTGGCGTGCAGCCGGTCCATCGCATCCCAGTCGTGCCCCTTCCACGCGCGGCCATCGCCGGCCTGCGTCAGCCACAGCAGCGCAAGCACCATCTCATCCACTTTGTCCTGGTCGTAGTTCATTGCAACGCCCCCTGATTCATAAATTTTACTCAACAGCTACTACTCGGTCTTGCGCTGTTGCCGTTGTTTCTGTTGGGTCCCGTTCTTTGGCGGTGAAGTGGTATCGATTGCGCCACACTACGGTGGTTGCACATGCGCTGAGGCGCGTCATAACGATGGGGCTTGCGTAGTTGGCATACGTCGTAGATGAAGCGTAATACTGGCGGCGTGCAGCTTGGCGCGTTCCTATGCCTACGATGGAAAATAGGCCATTGGGACTGTCTGGAAGCTGAGGCTTTCCGGTTCGGCGGGTTGAGGCTTGCGCGTGCATGACCGGGCCAGTATAGCTCCTCGCGTGGGCAAGATTGTGCAGAATGCATAACAGAAAAGGCGAAGCCTCGCTGGCTTCGCTTTTTCCATGTTAGTAACTCGAGTTACTTGGCCAGCGGCACGCGCAGGTCGCCGCCCGTCATATCCTTGGGCAACCCCTGGTTGAGCAGGCTGAGGATGGTTGGTGAAATGTCGCGCAGCGAACCGTCGGTACGCAGGCGGTAGTTCTTGGCTTCCTCGGCCACATAGATGAGCGGCACCGGGTTGGTGGTGTGCGCGGTATGCGGCGCGCCGGTGATGGGATCGACCATGGTCTCGCAGTTGCCGTGGTCGGCGGTGATGATCCAGATGGCGTTGCGCTCGCGGATGGCCTTGTAGATGCGGGTCAGTTGCAGGTCGACGGCTTCGACGGCCTTGATGGCTGCCGGCAATATGCCGGTATGGCCTACCATGTCCGGGTTGGCGAAGTTCGCGATGACCACGTCGAACGCGGTGTCGAGGATGGCCTTTTCGATGCTGTCGCCCACCTTCACCGAGCTCATCTCCGGCATCAGGTCGTAGGTGGCCACCTTGGGAGAGGGCGTCAGAATGCGTTCCTCGCCGGGGAAGGGCTTTTCCCGTCCGCCGTTGAAGAAGAAGGTGACGTGAGCAAATTTTTCCGTCTCCGCCGTGCGCAGGTTGCGCATATTGGCGTCGGCAAGCTGGTTGGCGAGCAGGTGGTTCATCGACTGCGGCGGGCTGACGATGGGCAGTTGGAACTTCTCGTCGTACCGCGTCATGCAGGTGTAGTGCAGGTTCTTCGGCAGCTCGCTGCGGGGAATGATCTTGTCCAGATCTTCCCATCCCGCCAGATTCTTGCCGCCTTCGGCGTTGAGTCCGCTCTCGCGGGTCAGCACGCGCGTTACCTGGCGTGCGCGGTCCGCGCGGAAGTTGAAGTTGAGTACAGCGTCTTCGCTCTGGATCAGGCCCACGGGCTTCTTGTTAGCGTCGACGATTGTTACCGGCAGCACAAACTCGTCGTTCACGTTAGCGTTGTAGCTGGCGCGAATGGCGGCGACGGCGCTGGTGGCCGTGCTGCACTCGCCCTTGCCGTGCACCATGGCGTCGAATGCCTTGCGCTGGCGCTCCCAGCGCTTGTCGCGGTCCATGGCGTAGTAGCGTCCGCTGACCGTGGCGATCTTGCCCACGCCGTACTCGCGCATCTTTTGCTCGAGCTGTGCGACGTAGTCCGCGCCGGAAGTGGGCGGTGTGTCGCGTCCATCCAGATAGGCGTGGACGAAGACCTTGGTCAGTCCATATTCTGCCGCGGCCCGCAGAATGGCATAGATATGCGTCTGCTGGGAGTGGACGCCTCCGTCGGAGACCAGGCCAAGCAGGTGCAAGGCGCGCCCGTTCTCCTTGGCGTACTTGAAGGCTGCGACGAGGGCGGGATTGTCCTTGAGCGTGTTGTTGGCCACCATCACGTCGATGCGTGTAATATCCATCTGCACAATGCGGCCTGCGCCGATGTTCAAGTGACCCACTTCGCTGTTGCCCATCTGCCCGTCGGGTAGGCCGACAAAGTGCTCGGAGGCCTGAATCAGCGTATTGGGATACTCGCGCAGCAGCTTGTCGTAGGTGGGCTTTTTGGCCAGCGCGATGGCATTGTTTGCAGTTTCGGGACGATAGCCCCATCCATCAAGGATGGTCAGAACAACAGGACGCTTGGTAGTGGACACGAAATACACCTCGTTGAAATCAAAGACTCTCTTTAACAGGTTAAACCGTCAGTGGGACCGTAGCCGGTGGCTTGCGTCACAGACGCCGCACGAGCAAACCTCATGCACTTGATTTGATGCGGGAAGATTGAGTGCCGATTCGGGGCAACAATATGTCGCCGCCAAAAGCAAAGGGAGGAAGCTGATGGCTTCCTCCCTTTGTGTCTTTCAAAATCTGTGGCGAAGCCGTCTGCTCCACCGCAGGTGGTTATTCATCTTTCGGAAATGGTGTAGACCCAAAATTCATTGGTATCCCACTCTTTCCGCAGAAAAAAGCGGAAAGGATGGGGCACGGAAGTCTACAGCAAAAGCAAAAATGCTCTAGTCGCCGCAGTTCAGGCTTTCGACGCCCAGGTAAACCGCGCCCGAGCCCAGTTCCTCTTCGATGCGGAGCAACTGGTTGTACTTCGCGATGCGGTCGGTGCGGCTTGCGGAGCCGGTCTTGATCTGGCCCACGCCGGTGGCGACAGCCAGGTCGGCAATGAACGTGTCCTCGGTTTCGCCCGAACGGTGCGAGATGACCGAAGTGTAGCCGTAGCGGCGGCCCAGTTCGATGGCTTCCAGTGCTTCGGTAACCGTTCCGATCTGGTTGACCTTGATGAGAATGGAGTTGGCCACGCCCTCTTCGATGCCGCGCTGTATGCGCTTGGTATTGGTGACGAAAATGTCATCGCCAACCAATTGGATGCGGCTGCCGATCTTGTCGGTCAGAAGCTTCCAGCCAGCCCAATCGTCCTCGGCCAGGCCGTCCTCGATAGAAATGATGGGATACTGGCGGGTCCAATTGTCGTAGAAGGCAACCATCTCCTCGCTCGACAACTCGCGCTTGTCGCTCTTCTTGAAGATGTACTTCTTCTTTTCCGTGTCGTAGAACTCGCTGGAGGCGGGATCGAGCGCGATAGCGATCTGCTCGCCCGGCTTGTAACCGGCTGCTTCGATGGCTTCGAGGATCAGCTCGATCGGTTCTGCATTGGAGTGCAGGTTGGGAGCAAAGCCGCCCTCATCGCCGACCGCTGTGTTGTAGCCCTTCTTCTTCAGTACGCTCTTCAGCGTGTGGAAGGTCTCAGTGGCCCAGCGAATCGCCTCGGAGAAGCTCTCGGCGCCCACCGGCACAATCATGAACTCCTGAAAGTCCACGTTGCTGTCGGCATGGACTCCGCCGTTCATCACGTTCAACATCGGCGTGGGCAGGATACAGGCATTTACGCCGCCCAGGTAGCGGTAGAGCGGAACCTCCAGCGTCTGAGCCACGGCGCGGCTGGCTGCCATGGAGACAGCGAGAATCGCGTTGGCGCCCAGCTTGGCTTTGTTGGGTGTGCCGTCCAGATCGATCATGGTCCTGTCGAGCAACCGCTGGTTGGACGCGTCCATGCCTTCCAGTTCGGGCGCAATTACGGTTTCCACGTTGGCCACGGCCTGCAAAACGCCCTTGCCGAGGTAGTGGCTCTTGTCGCCGTCGCGCAGTTCCACGGCTTCATGTTCGCCGGTGGAAGCGCCCGAAGGAACAGCCGCGCGGCCCAAAGCGCCACTTTCCAGAATTACGTCCGCTTCCACGGTGGGATTACCGCGCGAGTCAAGGACTTCGCGGGCACTAATGGCAACGATCTCAGTCATAACGCTCCTCATAATGCGATGCTGCAGCCGGTCATTCAGTTGGGGACGGCGATCCACGGCAAGATCTTCTCCGGCAGCGCTTTGAATCGTGTTCAGAAGCTCTTGCACGTTAGGATTCTCTCTCCGCCCTGTACTCGAAAAGGTGGTTACGCACCTACTGGATTCTAACAAATCTGGGCCTACTTCAACCGGTGGAGTGCCACACGGTCCGGAGCGGTTCGGAATTGTCCCCGGGGGTGCCTTTTTTGATTCGTGTTGCGGAAGGCACCTGGGCGGCTGTCAGTCATGCCGGCTTCATCTTCTGCGCGCTAGTCTTAACTTGGGTGAACTGGCTCACGGGCTGCACGCAGAAAAATGCCCGCGCAACAGTTTACCCGCGACAGGGTTTGAAGATTCAAGCAGATTTCTGCTCGCGAAAAGGAGTTCAGGATGAACCGGCCCATTCTCGTGTGCGCTTTGTTTGTTGCTGCCGCTGCCACTCTTGGAGCGCAGGAGGGAAGCCAGTCCAGTCCCTACCAGGGGACCTCGGATCCTCCACCGGACGGCACCATCGTTACCACTACAGCCCCTGTGGCCAAGCCTTCGCCCGCGCGTGCATACGATCAGCAGGCGGCTCAGCAGCCCGCCCGGCAGCAGACCGCGCCGCAGCCCACCTCCGTCGATCCCTCGCGGAACTATCCCGATCCCGGTGTGGACGACGGCATCGTGGAGATTGCGCCGGAAACCGCTGACGCTCCTGCCCAGCCGGCCCTGAATCAGCGTGCTGCTGCATACGACCCCGACGGCGATATCGTGCATCCGCACGCGCTGGGTCCCAACGATCTTGGACCGGGAACCATCATCCGCGTCCGCCTGTTGCAGCGCCTTTCCACCGCCTCGACGGAGAGCGGCGACCCCTTCCGTTCCCGCGTCGCTTCTGACGTGTTGCAGGGCGGGCAGGTCCTCATTCCCACAGGCTCTGAAATCGACGGCAGGGTGCTGAATGTTTCCAGCGGCCATCCCGGCGGTCACGGCTCCATGCATCTGCGTCCGGAAACCGTCATTCTGCCTGACGGCTCGCGTTACCGGCTCTTCGCCGAGGTGACCGGAACCCCCGGTTCCAGAACCCGCATCGGCGATGAGGGGGCCATCACGCCCGATTCACGCCTGAAGCGCGACAGCATCGAGTACGGTGGCGCAGTGGGTGCTGGCGTTGTCACGGGCGCCGTCCTGGCTGGTCCGGCTGGCGCTCTCACCGGTGGCTTGGTCGGTGTCGGAGTGATTACGGCTCACCTGCTGATCAGTCACCCGCAGGCCAACCTCGAAACCGGCACAACGCTGCTGTTCTCGCTTACGGAGCCGCTCAGCCTGGTTCCGGCTACCGCCAACGGCAACTAGAGAAAAATTAATTGATGTGGTCAAGGACCTGTTCCCCTCAGGGGAACAGGTCCTTGGCGTGTAGGAGGATGCCGGGCATTTCACAGCGCCGTTGTCAGGCCGCCACGCATTTACACTAGGGGTTTGGGAGCTCCTGATCTCTATGGACAAATTTGTCATTCGCGGCGGTAATCCGCTGGTCGGCACCATTCGTGTTTCGGGCGCAAAAAACTCGGCTCTGCCATGCATGGCAGCCGCCATCCTCACCGAGGATGAAGTCACTCTTGAAAACATTCCCAAAGTTCGCGACATCGAGACCGAGCGGCGGCTGCTGAAGTCCATGGGCGCAGAGATCAGGCTGGGCGGCGAGGATTGCACGACCATCAGTTGCCGCAAGCTCTCCGACCCTGTGGCCCGCTACGAAATCGTAAAAACCATGCGCGCCAGCTCGCTGGTTCTTGGCCCGCTGGTGGCGCGGACAGGCATGGCGCGCGTCGCGATGCCGGGCGGATGCGCCATCGGCGGCAGGCCGATCGATCTGCACATTAAAGGCTTGGAAAAGATGGGCGCAACCATTACCCAGGCTCATGGCTATCTTGAAGCGCGCGTCGACCGGCTGCGCGGAGCGCATCTGGTTTTCGACAAGATTACCGTCACCGGTACAGAGGATCTGCTCATGGCCGCCGTGCTGGCCGAGGGCGAAACCCTCATGGAAAATTGCGCGCGCGAGCCTGAAGTTACTGACCTGGCCGCGCTGCTCGCCGCCATGGGTGCAAAAATCGAGGGAGCCGGCACCTCCACCATCCGTGTGCAAGGCGTAAGCAGTCTGCATGGCACGCGCTACCGCATCAATCCCGACCGCATTGAGGCGGGAACGTTCATGGTGGCTGGCGTCATCACCGGCGGCGACCTGATCGTCTCCGGCTGCAATCCTGCGCATCTGGGCGCGGTCATCGCGAAGCTGCGCGAAGCCGGCGCTCTGGTCGACATTCTCGGCCCCGACGCGGTGCGCGTGCGCAGCGGCGGACATCTGCGCGCAGCGGACATCTCCACGGAGGAATATCCCGGCTTTCCCACCGACATGCAGGCGCAGTACATGGCACTGGCCACACAGGCCGAGGGTGTCAGCATTGTCACGGAAAACATCTTCGAGAACCGCTTCATGCACGTGCAGGAACTGGTCCGCATGGGCGCGGACATCAGGGTGGAAGGGAGAATCGCGACCGTTCGCGGCCCTGCCAAGCTGTCCGCTGCCGCCGTCATGTGCTCGGACCTGCGCGCCTCGGCCTCGCTGGTGCTGGCCGCACTGGTGGCCGATGGAGAATCCATTCTGGACCGCGTTTACCACATGGATCGCGGCTACGAGCGCATCGAGGAAAAACTCTGCGGCGTGGGCGCACAGATTCAGCGCCTGGGAAACATCTTCGCGCCCAAAGGCGAAGAGGAAACCGCCGGTTGACTTCCGCACTGAATCACTGGATACGGAATCAAGTAACAGAAAAGGCGGGGCGTGTACCCCCGCCTTTTCTGTTCGTCAGCGTTAAGCGTTCCAGGTTTTTGACCGCTTGTTTACGTATCATCTTCCGTGCCCCATCCTTTCTCCTTTTTCCTGGCGAAAGGGTGGGAAACCTCGAACCTGAAGATACTTGAATTGCGTGGTCACAGACTTAGCTGATTTCGATCACGTCCGATGCGGCAGCAGCGGATTTTTCTGCCTGCTCCATCAGCTTTTTCGCCACGGCATAAAACTCCGCGGCCAGCGGGCTCTCGGGTCCAGCCAGCGCTATGGGCTTTCCTTTGTCGCCGCCCTCGCGGATCGCGGGCACCAGTTCAATTGAACCCAGGAAGGGAACATTGAACTTCTTCGCCGTGCGTTCCGCGCCGCCCCGGGAGAAGATGTCGATCTCCTGGTGGCAGTGCGGGCAGGTGAAGTGGCTCATGTTCTCGACGACTCCCAGCACATCCACGTTGACCTGCGCAAACATCTCCAGAGCTTTGCGCGCATCTTCCAGGCTCACGTCGCTGGGCGTTGAAACCACCACCGCGCCGGTCAGCGGCACGGTCTGCACCAGCGAAATCACCACGTCGCCGGTGCCCGGAGGCAGATCCACGATCAGGTAGTCCAGCTCGCCCCACGCCACCTGTTGCAGAAACTGGCGGATGATCTGGTGCAGCATGGGTCCGCGCATCACCAGCGGCTTGTCGCCCGGCGAAATGTAGCCGATCGAAATCGTCTTCACGCCGTGCGTTTCGTTGGGCAGAATCTGATTGCCGGGCCCCACGCGCGGCTGCTGGGTCGAGCCCATCATCAGCGGCACGTTGGGGCCGTAGATATCGGCATCAATAAGGCCCACGCGCTGGCCGAGCTTGGAGAGCGCAATGGCCAGGTTCACGGCTAATGTGGTTTTGCCCACTCCGCCCTTGCCGGAGCCGACTGCGACGATCTTTGAAACGCCGGGTATAGCTACCGGCGAAGGCATGGCAGATGAATGCGCCATATGATTGCTCCTTTTGGAAACCCTTGTTGTTGCTGAATTCTGTTGTATTTGTTTACGGCCTGGCAACTTCGGCATCTTCTTGAGCGGCGACGGCCAGCCGTCCTTCCTTGCGCCGGACGCTCTCTGCCTCGCGGTGCTTGCGGCGGCGCAAGGCATCTTCATAGCGCCGGAACTCGTCGGGCGTCTCCGGCTGAAGCGGGCAAATCTTCTGGAGCTGCCCCTGCGCGTCGATGGCCACAAAAACCAGGTAGGCGCTGGCCACGTGTTCCATTTTGCCTGTTTTCATGGTTTCAGCCCACACCTTCACGCCCACTTCCATCGAGCTGTTGAATACCCGGTTCACGCTGGATTTGAGCGTCACCATGTCACCCAGATGCAC
>Ga0224529_1001943_pt1 | contig 11107 bp, 6 predicted proteins | sample CBST50metaG_FD_179893 | JGI IMG/M metagenome (GOLD analysis project Ga0224529, IMG submission 179893) | Peat soil microbial communities from Stordalen Mire, Sweden - C.B.S.T50 | ecosystem: Environmental > Terrestrial > Soil > Wetlands > Peat | place: Sweden: Norrbotten County, Stordalen Mire... | reverse complement strand
AGCCTAAACCACCGCCCGAACCCGTTCCCATGCCGCCGCCAGAACCTTGCCCGTTTGAGGCCAGCCTGACGTTTGTCGAATTCGTAACGCCGATATTGGGCAGCGATGGATTGTCGGGCAGCACAATATTTTTCTGTACATCGATAGCCGCCTGCATGGCCAACTTGGGGTTGTCCAGCACCGGCACCATGGGCGGGGTAATCGGGTTCTTCTCAATCTTGGGCAGCTTGCCCTTGATGGGATCGATCAGGCTGTGGTCGCCACCGCCGCCGCCGCCGCCGTTGGCGCTGTCGGCCTTGGGCGCGGTAGGCTGCCACAGGCTCACATCGACAGTGGTTGTGTGTTCCTTCTGAACTGTGGCGATGATCTTTCTCACTCCGAAAAAGAGCATTATCGCCACAATTGACAGGTTGATCGTGGTGGAGAATCCGATAGCCCATGGGTTGGTCTTCACCGCCATCCGGTCAGGAACCGGAATCGGCTTCGAGGTCAACTCCAGCGGAGGCAGCTTGGGCGGGAAGAAGACGTCGCGGATGCTCTCGTAAAGGCCAACCCAGATGGGCTTCTCATCAAACGCCCGGCCAAGAAAAGCGTCGAGTTCGTGGCCATCCACAGCTGAAGCTGCGGCAGCTTGGGGTTGGGTTTCCGTCTGTGTCATCACGTCGTTTGCCATGGTTATTGCTGGCCTTTTTTCGTTTCCCTGCCCGGTTTCCTGCCCGGAAGGGAGCCCTCGTTCGTACCGGCTCATGATCTCATTATGCGCGACAGCGCCTGACCTTGTCTCGGCCCGCCAATCTCTTGTTCCTGGGGCTCGCTATCCAGAGTCTCATATTTCGGCTTGGTTAGGGCTCCCATAATCAATAGACGGAGAACGCCCCCACTTAGTTACCGGATAATTCTCTCCCTCTCCATTTACACTAGCCAATGAACAAGTTTGCACCATCCCAGGGAGTGACGATGTCCCCAGTGCCGGAGTTGAAGGCGACCCTTGCCTTGCCGAAAACCGCCTTTCCAATGAAGGCCAATCTGCCACAGAATGAACCGCTTCGGCTGGCTCGCTGGGCCTCGCTCCGCCTCTATGAAGAGCTGCGCAAGGCCGGCCGCGGCCGCCCCGCCTACGTTCTGCACGACGGCCCACCCTATGCCAACGGCCCCATCCACCTGGGCCATGCGCTCAACAAGGGGCTGAAGGATTTCGCCGTCAAGTCAAAGACCATGGCCGGCTTCGACTCGCCCTACGTCCCCGGCTTCGACTGCCACGGCCTGCCCATCGAAATCAAGGTGGACGAGCATCTGGGCCGCAAAAAGCTGGAAATGCCGGTGCCGGAGGTGCTGGAAGCATGCCGCGCCTACGCGCAGAAGTACGTTGACCTGCAAACCTCGCAGTTTGAGCGCATTGGCTGCTTCGGCCGCTGGCGCAAGCCCTACAAAACCATGGCCCGCGACTACGAGGCCCACACTCTTGAAGCCTTCTACGGCTTCTTTGAGAAAGGCTTCGTCTATCGCGGACTGAAGCCGGTCTACTGGTGCATCCACGACCGCACCGCCCTGGCCGAGGCTGAAGTCGAGTACGACCAGCACACCAGCCCCTCGGTCTACGTGCGCTACCGGCTCACCAGCGACCCCGAGGCAATCGCACCCGCACTGGCCGGCCGCGAGGTCTCGACCATCATCTGGACCACCACCCCCTGGACGCTGCCTGCGTCCCTGGCCGTGGCCTTCCATCCCGACTTCGAGTACGTTGCGCTGGAAGCAGGCGACCGCCCCGACGCTCCGGTCTACATTGTGGCCGCCGAGCTGGCCGCCACGGTCGCAGCCGCTTGCCAACTCGACGCGCCCGCCGAACTGGCTCGCTTCAAGGGCAGTCAACTGGAGCGCGTCACCTTCCAGCATCCCTTTCTCGATCGCAGCATCCTGGGCGTGCTGGCCACCTACGTCACCGCCGACACGGGCACCGGCGCGGTCCATACCGCTCCCGCCCACGGCGCCGACGACTTCTATACCGGCCAGCGCTACGGGCTCGACCCCACCTGCCGCGTCGATGGCGCGGGCCGCGTTCACGTGGACCCGGATGCCTGGAATATGGCCGCCCCGCCCGCCTTTGAGGGCAAAAAGGTCTGGGACGCGAATCCCATCATTGTAGCCATGCTCGAGGAGTCAGGCGCGCTGCTGGCTTCCGCCGACCTCAATCACTCCTATCCGCATTGCTGGCGCTGCCATCATCCGGTCATCTACCGCGCCACCGAGCAGTGGTTCATCGGCATGGAAACCCCGGTCGAGCGCGAGGACGGCTCCAAGACCACCTTCCGCCAACTCGCCATCGAGGAGATCGACAAGGTCGTCTGGGATCCGGCCTGGGGCAAGGAGCGCATCACCAATATGATCGCCAAACGGCCCGACTGGTGCATCAGCCGTCAGCGCATCTGGGGTGTGCCCATCGCCGTCTTCATGTGCGAAAAGTGCAATCAGCCAATCGTTGACCCGGCGCTGAATCGCAGCATCGTTGACCTGTTCGAGCGCGAAGGCGTTCAGGCCTGGCATACCACCGAGACCAAGGCTCTGCTTCCTGACCATGCGGCCTGCTCGCACTGCGGCGGCACGGAGTTCCGCAAGGAAACTGACATTCTCGACGTCTGGTTTGACTCCGGTACAAGCTGGTTCGCCGTGTGCGAGTCCGATCCGGAGCTGAAGACAGCCTATAGCGCATTCCAAAACGGCGAAGGCGTAGAGGTTCTTTATCTCGAAGGCGGCGATCAGCACCGCGGCTGGTTCCACTCGTCGCTGCTCACCTCGGTAGCCCTGCGCGGCCATGCGCCCTATTCGCATGTTTCCACCGCCGGATGGACCCTCGACGAGCAGGGACGCGCCATGAGCAAGTCGCTGGGCAACGGCGTCGATCCGGTGGATATCGCCAACCGTCTGGGCGGCGAAATCGTCCGCCTATGGGTGGCCTCCGTCGATTTCCGCGAAGACATGGCCGCCAGCGAAAACCTGATGCAGCGCTGCGCCGACATCTATCGCAAGCTGCGCAACACCTTCCGCTTCCTGCTGGGCAACCTGAACGGCTTTGACCCCGTGCGCGACCGCGTTCCCGAGGCCGAGCTGCTGCCGCTTGACCGCTACATGCTGGCCCGCACCCGCGAACTCGCCGAGAACGTGCTCGGCTGGTACGCAGGCTTCGAGTTCCATCGCGTCTATCACGCCGTCAATGACTTCGCGGTGGTCGATCTGAGCGGGTTCTATCTCGACGTGCTCAAGGACCGCATGTACACCTTTGCGCCCACCAGCCAGGCCCGCCGCTCCGCGCAGACCGTGCTCTGGCAGATCACCGAAGCTCTGGTCCGGCTGGTCGCGCCCATCCTCAGCTTCACCGCCGACGAAGTATGGGAATATCTGCCCGCCATGGAAGGCCGCGAAGCCAGCGTGCATCTGGCGCTCTTTCCCAAGCCAGAGGAGATTTTTTCCGAGAATCCAGCGAAGTTGCTCGAAGAGTGGAAGCAAATCTTCGCCGTCCGCGATGCGGCTCTCCGCATCCTGGAAGAAGATCGCCAAGCCAAACGGATCGGCAAAGGCCTTGAAGCGGAACTGCAAATCACCGCATCGGGTGAACAGCTAACCCTCTTGCAGCGCCATGCCGCAGGCCTCAAGGAGATCGTCAACGTCTCGAAGGTCACGGTCATCGAAGGCCCCGAATTCCAAGTGACCGCACTGCCCGCCACCGGCTACAAATGCGCCCGCTGCTGGAACTTCATGCCTGAGGTCGCCAGCTACGGCATCTGGCAGAACGTCTGCACCCGCTGCAGCGATGCGCTGACCGAGATGAAGATCGAACCGCCGCAGTCCACGGAGGATGCCCAATGAGCAATAGCTCCGTGCCCCATCCTTTTTGCGTTCTTTGCAAAAAGGGTGGGAAACCACAGACGTTTGAGGTTCGTGCTTTCCCACTCTTGCGACAGAAAAGCGAAACGCAGGTTCTTCGACTCCGCTACGCTTCGCTCAGAATGACAGCAAGCGTGGAGCACGGACGTTGGTTGGCGACGCCAAAATCGCTTGTTCATCAGGAGACCGCCCAGTGAAATTCGCCGTACCACGCCGCCTGCCCTGGCTGCTGCTCATCTCCGCCGTAATCATCTTTGCCGACCGGCTGACCAAGACCCTGGTCGCGGCCCGCATCCCGCTGGGCAGTTCCATTCCGGTGATTCCGCCGTTTTTGCGCATCTCCCACTGGCTCAACGACGGCGCGGCCTTCTCGCTCTTTGCCGACACGGCCTCGCCCAACGCGGTTCGCTGGGGATTGATCGGCTTTTCGCTGCTGGCGGCGCTGGTGGTCCTGGTCTTCATGGTGCGCCTGGGCCACAGCTTCACCCTCACCTCCGTTGCGCTGGCGCTGGTCTTTGCCGGAGCCCTGGGCAATGTCCACGACCGCATCGTCTACGGCTCGGTCGTCGATTTCATCGAGGTCCACATCTTCAGCTACCACTGGCCGGACTTCAACGTAGCCGACTCATCCATCGTCACCGGCGCCTGCCTGCTGATGCTCGATTCACTGCTGCCGAAAAAGACTCCGGCGCGCTGACCGTTCAACCCTACGAGGCTTCCATGATTTTTCCTGCTTCCGCTTCATCGTTTCGCGCATCATTGGCAACTTTCGCCGCATTTTTCTGCCTGATTCTCGCCCCGGCCGGCCTGCTCCATGCCCAGCGCCTTCCCCAGGCCGTCCGCCCCGAGCACTACACGCTCACCCTCACTCCCGACCTCAAGGCCGCAACCTTCTCCGGCGTTGAGACGATCGACGTTACCATTGCCGAGCCTACGGATCGCATTACCCTCAACGCCGCCGAAATCGCCTTTCAAAGCGTCTCTGTGGCGGCTGGCGGCAAGCAACAGAAAGCCACCGTCGCTCTCGACAAGGAGAAGGAGCAGGCGACCTTCACCTTCGCTGAAACGCTCCCCGCCGGCAAAGCAACCCTGGCCATCGCCTACACCGGCATCCTGAACGGAGAACTGCGCGGCTTCTACCTATCAAAGACCGCGCGCCGCAACTATGCCGTCACGCAGTTCGAGCCCACTGACGCGCGCCGCGCCTTTCCCTCGTTCGACGAGCCGGCCTTCAAGGCCGCCTACGACGTTTCGCTGGTCATTGACAGCGCCGACACGGCCATCTCCAACGGGCCAATCGTCTCTGACACTCCCGGCGACAAATCCGGTCTGGGCGCCGGCAAGCACACGCTCAAGTTCCTTACCACGCCCAAGATGTCCACTTACCTGGTCGCCTTCCTGGTCGGCGACTTCCAGTGCTCGGAGGGCGAATCCGACGGCGTAGCCATCCGCGTCTGCTCCACTCCCGACAAGGTGGCCCTCACGCCCTATGGCGTCGATGTCGCCAAGTACGTGCTTCACTACTACAACAATTATTTCGGCATCTCCTATCCGCTCAAGAAGCTCGACCTTATCGCCCTGCCCGACTTCGAGGCCGGCGCCATGGAGAACTTCGGCGCCATCACCTATCGCGAGACCGACCTGCTGCTCGACCCCAAAACGGCTACCGTGGGCGCGAAAAAGGAAGTTGCCCTGGTGATCGCCCACGAAATGGCCCATCAGTGGTTCGGCGACCTGGTGACCATGCAGTGGTGGGACAACCTCTGGCTCAACGAGGGCTTTGCCACATGGATGGAAACCAAGGCTGTGGCCGCCATGCATCCTGAGTGGAATATGGACCAGACAACGGTGTCGGGTGTGGACGAGACGCTGAATCTGGACGCCCAGCCCACCACCCGCGCCATCCGCGCCAAGGCCGATACTCCCGACGAAATCAATCAGATGTTCGACGGCATCGCCTACGGCAAGGCCGGCGCGGTGCTGCTGACGGTTGAGAACTATCTCGGCGAAGAAACCTTCCGCCAGGGCGTGCATAACTATCTGGCCGCTCACAGCTACGCCAACGCCACCGCCGAGGACTTTTGGAACGCGCAGACCGCTGCCAGCCACAAGCCGGTGGACAAGATCATGGAGAGCTTGGTGGCCCAGCCCGGCGCTCCCATCCTCACCTTCGGAGAACCGGCCAACGGCAAGGTTCCGGTGGCGCAGAAGCGCTTCTTCCTCAGCCCCAGCATTCAACCCGGCCCGGCGCAGAAGTGGACCCTCCCGGTCTGCTTCAAAACGGCAAACGGCCAGGACTGCCAGGTTCTCAGCCCCGCCGCCTCCACGCTGCCCGTTCCCAAGACCGGCCTCTTCTTTGCCAATGCCGGCGGCAAGGGCTACTACCGCAGCGCCTATACTCCCAGCGCCTACGCGGCCCTGGTGGCCAATGTCGAAACCGGCCTCACTCCCTCTGAGCGCATCAGCCTCATCGGCGACGAGTGGGCGCAGGCGCGCGCCAACAAGGCTACCGTAGGCGACTATCTCAACCTGGTGGCGGCCGTCAAAGCCGACACCGACTCTGAGGTGGTGAGCGCGGCCACGGGAGGCATTGGCGCAATCTACTCCCGCGTTGCGTCCACTGCTGAAGAAAAGGCCGCGGTCGCAGCCTGGATTCGCGCCACCTTTGCGCCGGAATTGGCCCGTCTCGGCGCTCCCAGCGAACGCGACACGCCCAACACCCGCGAACTGCGAGCCCAGCTCTTCGGCCTCCTCGGCTACTACGGCAAAGACCCCGCCGTCCTGGCCCAGGCCCGCCAGATCGTTGAAAAGTATATGGCCGATCCCGCCTCCGCCGACCCGACCCTGAGCCAGACCGCGCTCTATATCGCCGCTCGCAACGGCGACGCCGCGCTCTTTGACCAGTTGCAGCAGGTAGCCGAAACCTCAACCAATCCCGAGTTTCAGGAGGGCGCCCTGCGCCTGCTGGCCGAGTTCGAGGATCCAGCGCTGGTTCAACGCGCCCTCGACTACGCCGCCAGCGGCAAGGTACGCAACCAGGACGCGGCCATCCAATTTGCCCTACCGCTGCAAAGCGACGCTACCCGCGACCAGGCATGGAAATATATCCAGAGCCACTGGGACAAGGTCCAGGCCCAGTTCACCACCGAGATGGGCGCCGCGCTGGTCAGTTCCACCGGCAGCTTCTGCTCTGCCAGTGCCCGCGACGATGTGAAGGACTTCTTCGCCACCCATAAAGTCGCCGCCTCTGACCGGGCCCTCAAGCATGCCATCGAACACATCGACGGCTGCATCGAACTGCGCACTCTGCAGGAGCCCAATCTGAAGCAGTGGCTCGCCACCCAACCCAAGCCGTAACCCACCGCTGGCCCCATCCTTGAATCGCTTTTTGATTCAAGGGTGGGAGCGCACCCCCTGCACACACCAGAATTCGCTACCATGGACTCATGCCCCAATTCCCTTCAGGCCAAACCCTGCTCATCGACGCCGACGACACACTGTGGGAAAACAACATCTACTTCGAGCGCGCCATCGCCGCCTTCATCGGCTACCTGAACCACCACAAGTACACGCCCGCCGAGGTGCGCAAGGCTCTGAACGCCGTCGAGCGCGAAACCATTCTCGCCCACGGCTACGGCCTCTCCAGCTTTACCCGCTCTCTGGTCACCTGCTTTGAGCGGCTCAGCCCCGCTCCTCTCACCGCAGAGAAAACCGAGCGCATCCACAGCTTCGCGCGCTCTATCGCCGAGCAGGAGATCGAACTGCTCCCCGGCGTTGCCGAGACCCTGGCCGAACTGGCCCTTCGCCACCGGCTCATTCTCATGACCAAGGGCAACCACGCCGAGCAAGCCGACAAGCTGGCCCGCTCCGGCCTCTCCACCTACTTCTCCTTCGTCGAAATCGTCCAGGAAAAGGATCCGCCCACTTACCGCGAAGTCATCCATCGCCATCAACTCGCGCCGCGCTCCGGTTGCGCCCCGCAAAGCTGCTGGATGATCGGCAACAGCATCAAGAGCGACATCAACCCCGCTCTCGCCGCAGGCTTGCACGCCGTCTTTCTCTTCCACAAAGACACCTGGGTGCTCGAACATGCCGCCCTCGATCCCACGCCCGACGGCCAACAGTTGCTCGAACTCGATTCCTTCGCCAAACTCGCCGCCATCTTTTAGGGTGGTTCTTCAACTCACTTGCTCTTGCCGAGGCTGTGCGGGGTGGCTTTTCTCAAGGAATTTCTGAATAAGTTCTTGCCATCAGGCAGGCATTCCCTCAGGGGCCAAAGCCCGCACTCTTCAGTGAATTCAGATGCGTCGGCCCTCACAAGTAGGTCTTTGCCTGTGCGCCGCATCGAGGAAACCCTATAAGCTAGGGGTTGAGCGCGGCACCTAACCGCACAGGAGCACCCCTTGGCCTACGACGATTTGCGCGACTGGATCAAGACCCTCGAAAAGCACGGCGAACTGAAGCGCATCGGCGAAGAAGTCTCGCCAGAGCTAGAAATTACGGAAATCACCGACCGCGTAAGCAAGATTGGAGCGGGACGGGGAGCCGGCGCCGCAGGAACTGCGGCTTCAAACGCATATGCGCCCGGCGGCCCGGCGCTGCTGTTTGAGAATGTGAAGGGCCATCCCGGCCACAAGGTGCTCATCAACCAGTTTGGCAGCGAGCGGCGCATGGCGCTGGCTCTGGGCGTGGAGAGGCTGGACGAGATCGCCGAGCGCATCAAGGGCCTGATGAACGTGAAAGCCCCGGAGGGGCTGCTCGACAAGCTCAAGATGCTGCCGCAATTGGGTGCGCTGGCCAGCGCATTTCCCAAGACGGTGAGCGCCAAGGACGCCCCCTGCAAGCAGGTTGTTTTGCGCGACAACTTTGACCTGAACCAGTTTCCGATCCTGAAGTGCTGGCCGCACGACGGGGGGGCGTTCATCACGCTGCCCTGCGTACATACCAAAGATCCGCGCACCGGCAAGCGCAACATCGGCATGTATCGGATGCAGGTCTACGACGGCCAGACCACCGGCATGCACTGGCAGCGGCAGAAGGTAGCCGCCGAGCACTATCGCGAAGCTCTGCGCGCGGCGGCGTCATCGGCTGCCGATGCCGATCCGGCGGTGGCCCGCGTGGCGGCCATGGCAGAGTCGGCCGGCGGCGCGGTCACCATCCCCGACGGCTCCATCGGCGGCCTGCCGCAGGTGGCTCTGGGCAAACTCAAGGGTTCGCGGATGGAGGTGGCCGTAGCCATCGGCACCGATCCGGCAACCACTTTCGCCGCCATTGTGCCTGCACCGCCAGAGGTGGAGGAATTCTTGATCGCCGGGTTCCTGCGCGGCAGGCCGGTGGAGATTGTGAAGTGCGAGACGGTCGATCTGGAAGTGCCGGCCCACGCTGAAATCGTGCTCGAGGGCTACGTGGAACTGGGCGAACTGCGCACCGAAGGCCCCTTCGGCGACCACACCGGCTTCTACACCATGACCGATGAGTACCCGGTCTTTCATCTCACCTGCATCACCCATCGCAAGAACCCCATCTATGCCGCCACCATTGTGGGCAAGCCGCCCATGGAGGACGCCTGGATGGGCAAGGCCGTGGAGCGCATCTTCTTGCCCGCGATGAAGATGACCATCCCTGAGATTGTGGATATCAATCTGCCGATTGAAGGCGTCTTCCATAACTTGATGTTAGTTTCTATCCGCAAGAGTTATCCCGGCCAGGCGCGCAAGGTGATGAACGCAATCTGGGGGCTGGGCCAGGCCATGTTTACCAAGTGCATCATCGTGGTGGATGAGGACTGCGACGTGCAGGACGTGGGCGAAGTTACGCTGCGCGTAGCCAACAACATCGACCCGGAGCGCGATATTCAATTCACTTTCGGCCCGGTCGATTCTCTCGACCACTCCTCGCGTCTGCCCAATTACGGATCGAAGATGGGCATCGATGCCACGCGCAAATGGAAGGCAGAAGGCTTCGAGCGCCCCTGGCCGGCGATGATCGAGATGGACCGCGGGACCAAGGCTCGCGTGGATGCGCTGTGGGCCAAGCTGGGGCTGTGAGCAATCGATTAAACAAGGATGGTATTCGGCACTTCAGGCATTGAGTTTTGACGCGAAACCAAGACCTGTTCAAACTGCCGCAGACGGATTCAATTTCGAGCGAAAAAAACGGATTTTTGGGGTTAAAATGGCACTTTTTTTGGGAAAAAATGGGCAAAATCGGGGGTTTGCAGTTACTGATTCGTTAACAGTTTAAAATCGCAACTTATTGAATCCGTGCTAGTTATAGGAATTTGGCTGGTCGGAAAATGGCCTCCACAGGTAGGGGGGGTGGGTGTAAAGCGGGTTTTGGCTGGATTTTTGAACTCCTTGTCGGTCTGGAAGAGGCTTGGCATACAAATATTCTGCGCTGCTGGAGCCTAATTATCCGCAAAAGGCAATGCTGGGAATTGCCTTCGAGTTTACGGTCTCGACAGAGATCAGAACGCTGGATGGGGTTCGTGGTCTCCCACATCTCAAAATCGAGTGTGGGGCACCCGATCAATTTGCGAGGGTCAGATCTGGAGCACCCGCCAAATCCGGACTGCCAAGGTCTGTGCTATCCCAGGTGCCCAAATGCGAGGCACCTAGGGCACCCATCTTCAGTGGTTGTGCTCACTTCTCCCGGCACCTGGGCCACCCGCGGGTCAGAGATCGGAAAAACACGCATGTTTGGGTTCGTGAATTTCCAGGTTCCAGAAGCCGAACCTGGAAATCCCTCCGGTCACCTTCTGGCTGTGATCACGATCTCCTCAGAGGCACGTAGGGAAAAATAGGCAAGCAGCGACGACCATTTCTTCAGCAACCTGCTCGTCAACGGCAACTCGTGATTGGAAAACCTTCCCTCCGCCTTCAGTTGCTCGCTTGCGTGATGAATTGAGTTCCCCCCGAAGGAAGATCGGTGAGTAGTTACCGTTTTGAACCCTATAGCCTTCAAACATTGAGAGAGAGCGTTAGGCGTAAAAAGGACTAAGTGAGTCGGGGGCTGCAAGGGATACCAGTCCTCGCCATAAATCATCGATCCGAACGAGCCAAAATTTGGTGTGACGATCGAAAGCATGCCATTAGGTTTTAACAAATCTGATATGGAGTGACCCGTCAACCCCTGCGCGTCTGTGGGGTTGTTTTTGCTGTTGTCGTTGCATTGGCCGTTTATCGAGGACAGGGCCAGCAGCAGTCGGGGCAGGTTTGAGCGACGATTG
>Ga0224529_1001942_pt1 | contig 11109 bp, 11 predicted proteins | sample CBST50metaG_FD_179893 | JGI IMG/M metagenome (GOLD analysis project Ga0224529, IMG submission 179893) | Peat soil microbial communities from Stordalen Mire, Sweden - C.B.S.T50 | ecosystem: Environmental > Terrestrial > Soil > Wetlands > Peat | place: Sweden: Norrbotten County, Stordalen Mire... | reverse complement strand
CACATAGGCAGAAGTATCGACCCGACCACACGACGTACTGTACGTCCTGGAGGGTTTGCTTTCGCTCTTCAAACCGTCTGGTGCGTGAATTCCGATGCGCGGGAAGCAAAGCATCTGCCGCCCTGAAAACCAAAGCAGTCAGACCAGCAATGGACGGCACGACGCAGCATGATCTAACTCCTTACGTATAAATGCTTTACGAGAGAACAAAGAAATTTGGGCACCGTTGTCTTCAGCTACGCGCGCTGAGCAATCAGACTGTATCCCAAGGCGTTATGATGGTTGAAGTATCGCAAAGGCAGGATGGTTTGGCGGCATGGTGATGTTGATGGCGAATCACCCGGAAACCGACACACACGACTGGATCTGCGCGTCAAAGTGTGATGACGCAACTCGTGCAGATGTTTTGGCAGAGGCCCAATTCATTCTTGGTCACGCGAGCTTCAAGAATAGCCGAAGGTGCGTTTCCCTGTTTCGGCATCTGGTTGACTGCTTTCTGGAGGGCAATCAGGAGAGTTTGAAAGAGCGTGTCCTCGGAGTTGCCGTATTTGGAAGGAGTCCCGATTACGACTCAAACTCGGACCCGATAGTGCGCATCGCGGCAAATGAAATCAGGAAGCGTCTGGCTCAGTGTTATGAGGTGCGGGATGACCGTGAGTTTTCGGCAAGGGTGCGTGACGCCATTTAGCTGATCTTGTTAAGTTCAGTCAGCCTGCGAGGTCGTCTGATATTGAATAGGAAAAGCGCATCCCCCATCCCCGAGCCAATCGTGCAATTGCAACAGCGGTTAGATGAGTTTCGAAGCGCCCGGCCGCACCGGACACGGCTGCCTGATGAGCTATGGGAGGCTGCGGTAGAACTGGCGCGGCAGCACGGTTTGTATTCAGTTGCTCACCCGCTGCGGTTGGATTATGTGCAGTTGAAGAAACGGCTCGGGGGAGTTCCGAGCCTCCGGAAGAAGGCAAACGCGCCTGCCTTCGTCGAACTTATCGCCGCGCAACCGGCGGCGATGCCGGAGTGCTTGATAGAGATCGAGTCCTCAATTGGCGGCAAGATGCGCATTCAATGGAAGGGTTCTGCCGCGCCTGATTGGACAATGCTGCTTCGTGCCTGGCGGGAGGCGGAGCGATGATCCATATCACGGCGCAGATGCGCGTGCTGGTCGCGATCGAGCCGGTGGACGGACGCAAAGGGATCGATTCATTGGTTCGCGTCTGCCAGGTCCAGCTCAGTGAAGACCCAATGACCGGTTGTGTTTTTGTGTTCAGGAGCCGGAGAGGAACATCGATTCGTTTGCTCAGCTATGACGGTCAGGGGTATTGGCTTGCGCAAAAGCGTCTTTCCAAGGGACGATTCACGTGGTGGCCGGAAGCGAGCGCGGCGGCCAAGCAGTTGGAGGCATACGAAGCGCAGTTGCTGATGGTGGCCGGGGATGTGTCGCGGGTGCGCGCGGCGCCGATGTGGCGGCGGGTCAACGGACTCAGGTAAGGGTCGAAAAGAAATATCATTTACCCCCTTGCGTTCCAAGAAAAGTTGGTTCATACTTCTGTCGAATGGCAGAGTTCAGATATCGCGGGCGTGAAATCCGAGAGGACGACATCCTCTCTATACGCGCGCTGATCGAGCGTTACCCGAAGGAAAGCCGACGCAAGCTATCGACGCGAATTTGTGAAGCGTGGCAGTGGCGTCAGGCGAATGGCGCGTTGCGCGACATGGTGTGCCGCGGCATGTTGCTGATGCTGGAGCGTGCCGGTCAGATCACGCTGCCGCCGGTCAGTTATGTGCGGCATAATCCGCTGGCACACAGAGCCCGGCCGGAACCAGTGCTGATCGATAAGACACCTATCGAAGATCGATTGCGCAAACTGCAACCGCTCGAGTTCGAGCAGGTGCGGCGAACCACGCAGGAGCCTGTGTTCAACAGCCTGATGGAAGAACATCACTATCTTGGTTATGAACAGCCAGTTGGCGAACACCTGAAGTATCTTGTCTGGGCAGAGGGCCGTCCGATCGCATGCCTGGCCTGGTCATCGGCTCCGCGTCATCTTGGCAGCCGTGATCGCTACATCGGATGGGACGCAGCGGCGCGGCGCGGCCGCATCCGTTTTATCGCATACAACACGCGCTTCCTGATCCTGCCGTGGGTGCGGGTCGAGCATCTGGCGTCGCATATCCTGGGGCGGATGGCAGCGCGGATCTCCGATGACTGGGGGCAGATGTACGGTCATCCTATTTACTTCCTGGAGACGTTCATCGATCCGGAGCGATTCCGCGGAACCTGTTACCGTGCGGCCAACTGGGTGCTGATGGGCAGGACGACGGGCCGCGGAAAACAATCCAACAGTTATGTACCGAATCGTTCGATCAAGGAGGTTCTGGGCTATCCGTTGACGAAGCGTTTTCGTGAACTGCTGGGGGGCGCAGCATGAAGACCAGGCGCCGCATCGATGTGAACCTGGAGGAACTGGACCGGGTGCTGGATGGAGCACGAGAGGCGCCGTTGAGCGAGTCCGACCACGGCAAGCTCAAAGAGACGCTGCATGCTCTGGCGGCACTGCTGGTGCGGTCACGCAACACGGAGAAGATCAGCGCAGTGCTGGAAAATCCGGAAGGCTCAAAACAACCGAAGGACAATGCGCCACCGCCGGCTGGCCACGGCCGCAACGGAGCAGAGGCTTTCAATGGTGCGCGGAAGGTAGATATCAAACATCAAAAGCTGACCCACGGAGACCGCTGTCCGGAGTGCGGCAAAGGCAATGTTTACGGACAGAGAGAGCCGAAGGTGTTAGTGCGAGTTATCGGCCAGGCGCCGCTGGCAGCTACCGTTTACTCGCTGGAACGGTTGCGTTGCGGAGCCTGCGGTCAGGTCTTCACGGCGCAGGAGCCGGAAGGGGTGGGGCCGGATAAGTACGATGAAACGGCCGCGGCGATGATCGCTCAGCTCAAGTACGGCGCCGGAACTCCGTTCTACCGGTTGGAGCAACTGGAAGCGCAGATGGGTATCCCGCTGCCGTCTGCTACGCAGTGGGAGATCGTCGAAGAGGCCGCGCAGCCGCTCAAACCGGCGCTGGATGAGCTGATCCGGCAATCGGCACAGGACGATGTGGTGCATAACGATGACACCGGCATGCGTGTGCTGACGCTGAAGCGCGACCCCAAGGATGAGCGCACCGGCGTGTTTACCAGCGGGATCGTCTCTGTGGGCGAAGGCCGGAAGATCGCGCTGTACTTTACGGGCAGCCGTCACGCAGGCGAGAACCTCGCCGAGGTGTTGAAGAAGCGCCGGTCGGAGCTGCCCAGCCCGATTCAAATGTGCGATGCGCTGTCGCGCAATGTGCCCAAGCTGCCCGCGGGCGCGGAGATCCTGCTGGCCAACTGCCTCGCGCATGGGCGCCGGCAGTTCGTGGAGGTGGCCGACAACTTCCCCGGCGAATGCCGCTACGTGCTGGAGCTGTTGGGGCAGGTGTATGGCCACGATGCCGAAGCGCGTGAGCGCGGCCTGACGCCGGACGAGCGGCTGCGGCTTCATCAGGAACGCAGCCGGCCGGCGATGGACAGACTGCACACGTGGCTGGAGGCGCAGTTAGATGAACGAAGGACGGAGCCGAACTCCGGGCTGGGCCAGGCAATCGGCTATCTGCTGCGGCACTGGCAGCCGTTGACACTGTTCCTCCGCAAAGCCGGAGCCCCGCTGGACAATAACATCGCGGAAAGGGCATTAAAGCGCGCGGTTCTACATCGAAAGAACGCCTTGTTCTACCGCACCCTGAACGGCGCGCAAGTGGGCGATCTGTTCATGAGCCTGATCCACACCTGCCAGTTATGCGGCGCCAACTCCTTCGACTATCTTGTCGAGTTACAGCGCCATGCCCGCGAACTGGCCGCCCGCCCCGCGGAGTGGATGCCATGGAACTATCGCGAGACACTTGCGCGGATATTGCTCCTTCCCGATGCGGCAGAGTTATGATGGTTCCCACATGGCCGGAAAGGATCATCTTCGGCCATGCGCGGGGAGCGTCCTGAAATGCCCGTAAAACAAGGGTCTGGCATCAGGAGATCCGGGAAGGTTTTTGGCCAGGGGCAAAAAGCCGCCAAAACAATCCGCGCCGGCCTCTATGCCCGCGTCTCCACTCAGGATCAGCAGACCTTGCCTATGCAAAACCGCGCTATGCGCGAGTATGCCGCACGGCGTGGCTGGACCATCGCCATGCAACTGAAGGAAGTCGGCTCCGGTGCGACCCAGAGGCAGTTGCGGGAGAAGCTGATGGAATCTGCGCGGCGCCGGGAGATCGATGTCGTGCTGGTGTGGCGGCTCGATCGCTGGGGAAGATATGTCACCGATCTGCTGTCTACAATGCAGGAGCTCGAGCATCTGGGCGTCGGGTTCGTATCGCTGACCGAGGCGCTTGACTTGACCACACCGGCTGGTCGCGCAATGGCCGCGTTGCTGGCCGTCTTCGCGGCCTTCGAGCGCGAGATCCTCGGTGAGCGTGTACGGGCCGGACTTGCTCATGCCCGGCAGAACGGCAAGCAACTGGGCCGACCCGCAACTGCGGCTATGCATGCCGATCAAGTCCGTAGATTACGCCGCTCCGGCCTCAGCAAATCCGAGATCGCCCGCCGTCTCAACATCGGTCGCACTTCTGTGCGCCGTATCCTAACATCGGAAAAGGACTGACATGGCAACGAAGAAAATCGCGAGTTCTCAGGACATCTATCAGATCAAGGTCACTCTGCTTGGCACCAAACCGCCGATCTGGCGCCGTCTGCTTGTTCCCTCGTCTCTGACGCTGGCGCAGCTACACGATGCAGTTCAAACCGCAATGGGGTGGCAGGGCGGACATATGCACGAGTTCTGTGCTGGCCAACGATACTTCGGTAAGCCAGACCCCGAATATCGGAGCATGGGAATGGATCCGGTCGAAAACGAGCGCACAGTACGTCTTTCCGAGGTACTGCGGAAGACTGGCCCCAAGCTTATCTATACCTATGACCTCGGCGATAGCTGGGAACACGCTATCGTCCTGGAGAAACAGCTTCCAGTTGATCCGATTGCGAGCTATCCGGTCTGCACGGATGGAAAACTCGCGTGTCCACCGGATGACTGTGGGGGCATTCCAGGATTTTATAATCTCGTTGAGGCCTTCGCTGACCCCGACCACGAACAGCACAAAGAACTGAGAGACTGGCTCGGCCATGACTTCGACCCGATGGCCTTCTCGATCGACAGCGTCAACCAGATGCTCTTACCCGCTCGTCGTCGCGGCAAAGCCCCCAGGAAATAAACCAAGTATCCTCGACAACGCAGGCTTGCCGAAAACACACGATTGATCAATCCACGTGAAAGCACCGATATAGCATCTGCCCATCTGGTAGAGGTAAATTGAGTATTGATGGTCGCAATCGAGTCAGCCAGTTCTTCCAATGGTTGCTCACAATCACACGCCACAATCATGCCGATCGGTATGTGGTGCCATCCTGCAACTGAGTCTGTGTCATGCCCAGGGAGTGCCTTCACTTGGCAGATCAACTTATAGCCTTCCGCCAAAGACGCGTCGTTCAACGTCCTCACCGCATAAATGACGCCAGCAACCCTCTCGGAAGAGACGTATTTTGGCGAGTCGTCCGTCACTACCGATGAGCTGGTGTAAATGAGAAGCGCAGGTTCCATGAGGATGGCGCCCGCTTCTCCCGTCACACCAACGAACCCAATTCGAAAATCTGGACGCAACTGCGGTCCCAGTACCTCACAGAGACGTCGGGGAAAATCGTAACTGCCATCTAGGCAATGCTCCGAGAGCGACTTCCCGAGATCGTGGATCGTTTCCGTAAGTGAACCTGCCATACGTCTGACGTCCTCTAGCTTCCACTTCGCGTCTAGCGTGAGAGGCAATCTTTACGTCATCTCCTGTCGTGTCAGAGAGAACTTGGTATGCTCAGATTTCCACGAACAATGACAACACCGATGCCGATTGGCAATCCGTCTCCAGATGGACCGGTCCGAACTTCGAAGGTGATGTCGTCAGCGACACTTCCAGATGCGGCAGTCTTCGGGTGTGTATCGAGGATGCACAAGATACCGAACCGCTTATCACTACCAGTTACATATTGCACCGTTTGCGCAAGATGCTTCTCGATGTCGGCTTGAGCTACTGGATGGTCGCTGATTGCCTTCAGTTCAAGGCGAACCCCCAGAAGAGAAAGATCCGTAATTCCACCGGAGGCATGTGGGTGCTCTTCCAATGCAGACCCGATCGACGGCCTTGCACGAAGCCGAGCAACCATTTCCTTCTGAAATGGCGCTTCCTTCCATTCTCCCCTGAAAAGATTGTCTTGAAGGGACTGTCCCGCGATACCACCAACCCCAGCCATGAGGACAAGGAAACCATTGAGCTCCGCATCATTAACGGCAGGATATCTGCGAGCGTGATCTCGAATCGCCACAAGCTTTTGATCAACTTGTTCGTAGCCGCTCTGTGGGTCACTCTTTGGATCGAAGCAACGGACTGTGAGATGACGTTGACCTTCGGTAGTGATGTCGTCCGTCTTTGAAAACGTTGCTCGATATGTGAACGCCATGGGACGCGCTAGGAAGGAAGCGGCCTGCTTGATGAGCATTCGTTTCGAGCCACGAAAGTTGAAGGGTGCGGAACCTTCGGGCTTGCCAAAAACGAAGGTGGGAAGACTATAGGTTTCGGAGGGTTCTACCGACAGTGGCTCTAAACGGAGGTCAACTTCGTTTTCGGGCCATCGCGACAGCGCGATCTCCACTTCAAGGTCATAGCCTATGTTGAGGTTTAGCTGCTGGTTTTTCTTGAATTGTTGACCGTTCACACTGAATGACGTGAACGCAACAACGACGGGTGGAACTTCCTCGCGCGGTTCTCTTGCTACTCGTGCCCTGAAAGCTCTCGGACTTTCCAGAGGAAAGGTGATGGGAAGTGGGACTGCTAGAACATCGCGGAATACTTCGCCGATTTTTGAAACGTCGGAAAGCTCCGCGATCATCTGAACAGGCTTCGTCATTGATGTAGGAACCTGGAGCCCCTTCGCGGCGGCTTCGTTCAACAGGAATCTTGCGCCGCGAAGGTAACGCTCTGCGTCGGCCTCACAGTCGCGTACGGAGGTCTTCCAGGCGACAAGACGAGCGCAGGCCTCGAGGAGAACCGCAAAGTAACGAAACTCTTCCGTTGCCGCTGCCGACTGAAAACCTGGCTCTGCAAAATCAAGGACTTCTGCCGACGCTGCGAGCAAAGCCGCGCTCGCGTCCGCAGAATCTGCAACCGCTGAGAACAAAGCCTCGCGGGCATTAGTCCTGGCGAACAATACCGAAGAGTGGGTCCCGCTTTTTCGCATTTTTCTTCTCATCTTCGTTGCGTTGATCTTGTACGGTCCTGAGCTTCGTGATGGCTGCTCGCATGGCCTCGACATTGCCACGATGAGCGAACGCCTCAATCGAGCAGCCAAGAACCCGCTCCTGGCTCGCCAACTTGCGAGGGCGGTCCCACTCGCTATTGCCTAGCTTCAACTCCTCATACTCGGCCAGAGCCACTGCCTCGTCCCACAGCCCGTTGCAGGTCAGGATCTCGATTCCGACATCGACGGCGTAGTACCCTGTGTCGGCCAAGCTCTTGAATGCCGACAAGACTTCCGCCGTGTTCGCGCGCAATATTGTCGAAGGAACATTCTGCAGAACTTCTAGCAGGTTCGTCGTCTGATGCTCGCTCATCTCGGGATTCTTGAGGTAGCCAAGAAGAAGCTGCAAGAACTTCGGCCGATGCCACAGACTCGCACCGTGCCACTTCACGATGTCGTCCGCCTCGTACCACTTGCAACGTCCGATCCGCTCGATAATCCAGTCACACAGGCTATCAGGAATCTTCTCCGGCTTGCCGCGCTGGAAGTCGAGGTAGACATCCAGAGCCGTCTTCAAGAGATTCCGATTGCCCGAAGCACGACTGTGAGCCTCGATTAGCAGCAGAACGTGAAATTCCAACTGCTCATCATACTTATGCGGAAGCCGGTGGTGATCCAATAGCTCGACTGCGGCGGAATGGACGATCACGAATGGATCTGTGAGCGACGTTAGAAACGTTTCGTGAAGTAGAGGAGGAAGATCCTCAGGTACGCGACCCAATACATCCCCGTAGGCTCGAATAGCAGCCGCTCGAACAAGCGTGGAACGTCCCGTGAGAGCTCCGTACAAAAGCGGAAGCACTTTCGGTAGGTTCGCGCGATTGCGTCCCATGATGCCAATCGTCTCGACAAGGCTGGCACGAAGATCGTCATGTTCATCGCCGATTTTCTGAAGGGTCTCGACTAGCGCTTTACCGACCGTTTCGGGCTTTTGCTCTGCCGCTTCGCCCAATAGCTTCGCCACAGCCGAAACAAGCCAATAAAGATGCTGTTTCCGCTGCGAAGCCTCCATGGCAGCTAGCGGATTCGGTGGGAGTTCGAGTTGAAGGAAACTGACTACTTCACTTGAACGTTCATTATTCAGGATCGCTAGAGCCCCCAACAACCCGTCTGAATGACGTTCAACTAGATCGATGTAGTGGATTGCGTCGTGCCGAAGGAATTCAAGAAGATCAGTCGAACCCTGCTCGGCGCTCTTGGTCGATAGAATGCTCACCAGCCGAGCAAAGATCGTTTCGTGCGCAGGTGACATCCGTCGCTCCTGGCGCTCGCGGTGACGAAAATCACGAAACATCCGGAGGTAAACTTTATCAAGCCCAGCATTCGATTTCTCGGAATCCAGCCTGCGAAAGGCTTTGCTCAATGGCGCGTCCGCTTCTTCGAAGTTTGTCTCCAGCATGTCCGCGAGGAGGTCCTGAACCCATGCTTCAGCCGAACCAATGGAATAGCCATCATCCGGCAATTCCGTCGAAGCAACCAAGAGTGGGATCAAAGACACTCCGCACTCCGGATGGAGCTCGCGAAGAGTTGAGAGTGCATTCACGACTCTGATCCGCGCAATCTTTTGTGGACTAGCCAGACCGTTCTCAAATGCCTCCATAACTAGCTTCGGAGTAACTCGATAGACCGCTTTCAATCCAGCGGGCTCCTCCGGTCGCGGCGGGCCGAAGAAATGATGCTCGTCAGGCCCAGCGAGATAGATGAGATGAGGAAGAGCTTGCGGAATCAGAGATGATTGAGATTCGTCCACAAATTGAGCAACTATGTCTGCCGCGACCGAGTTGGGATACTTTGCCAGGAAATTCAGCGCGAGCGAACACAGCCTCTTCGTGTCGTCTGAGACGAGGCGTAAGGTTTGGAACACGCTTTCGTTGACGATGATCGAATCTGAGCTTTCTGCAAGGCTGTAAAGCAGATCAGTAACGCGAGGATCGAAAGCATGGGACGCTACGCGTGCCAGCTCGACAAGGACTTCGCCGGCCTCGGGTGTGCCGCCTTGATCCAAGCGGTCGATTGCATCGATTAAACCTGCCGTCGGTTCATCGCAGTCCAACTTCGCTCGCAGGCGGACTTCGCTACGCTTTCGATACGCCGCCTGCCTTGCTTTCTGCTGTTGCTTGGCCTGTCGCTCTTGCTCCTGAATTTCATCATCGCGTTCGGCGACGACATCGCTCAGGTTGGGCATGCGAACCGCTATCCGCTTCTCACAGCCCTTGCAGTTTCGGTCGTAAAAATCGAGAGCGATCCCCCTCAGATCCATGCCAGCCATACCTCCAGCACTCGCGTGCTGGCATTTGAGCGACCGAGAACCGATCGGCAACCCAGTTTCTATTTCGACCATCCCCGTTCCGCCGAACCGTTCGACCTGAAGACTGGCACAGAAATTCTGGTAGAGCTGAATGATGACGGCGTTATCTTTGCCGATGCGGATTGCCCTATTGATTTGATCGTCCATCGAAGTGCCTCGCCCAGAACCGCTTGTTCTACTCCTCGCGTCAGCGACAACCTCTTGAAGATTCTCTTTATCTTCGTCTGTCGCCTGCCAAGTTGTCCATAATATTGCGCCCTGATAAACAAGCTATAGCGTCTCACACATCCTCTATTACTGCATTCCAAGGGCCGTCTTTTCAGCCGAGCGTCGGGTATTGGAACGGCATCACTGCCGCCCCATTCCCTAAGATCCAAACTTGATGGTTTTCATCATCCGGCTCAAGCCGTTTGTAAGCTCTGCCAGAGCAGAACCGGTTACACGACGCACAGATATCGTGCCAGCAGGCTCACCTAAACCTCTTCCGAGTTTTGAAGTGGCGCGTCACTGAGGATCGAACGGGTTATAGATATTGGCACGACAAAACGGCATCCGACAAAAACGTGACGAGGGGGTGTTGCCAAGAGCTTTACCGCGTTCGTCCGTCGAGCCGACGAGGGTAGTAACGAGAAAACAGGCTTCTCGGCAGCGATCCCGGAGCCGTTGTGGTCAACGAGCGCATCATTGCAAATCACTCGTCAACGGCAGATCAGTGCCGAATGTCGCCATAGCACCATCAATTCCTTGGCCGACGAGAGACTTTTCAGCACCCTCTTGAACACCCTCAATTGCATTAGGGCCTGGAATTCAGGCCAATCCCTTTGCCGTGCAACGACAGAGGTTGATTTAGATTGCTCACGACAACGGTGCATAGCCAGCCAGCGGCTTTACAGGATCGATTCACTCCAGTTTTCTCCCTTTCAACCTTGAGCGTTCCCGCGGACTCCACAAGGACTGCATCGGCTGGATCTTGAACCGGGTCGCCTGGCGCGCCGGCCACGTCGCCAGACGGCGATAAACGGGGCAGCGAGCGCGACATCTTGCTCCAGGCCAGACATACAAATAAGCCGAGGTGCTCGCCAAATGCGCCTCCGGTGGCTGAAACAGACAATCTCGTTTCCTGCCAATTCCAATCACACCACTGCACCCAAGCCAATCAGGAGAGCATCATGAGACTCCGTCGGAACCAACTGTGCCCAATCCACCACTCCCTCTTCTGCTGCGGCAGAGAAGCAATCCCGAGAGAGAAACGGACGCGCCAGATGGGCGTTCGGCGCATTGAAGATCCGCATCATCCCAGGGGATACCGGGAACTCCGCTCCAACGGCGAAATGCGGAAGCTCCTCGACCGGAAGATTGCTTTGCAGAATGGTATATGCGCTCTC
>Ga0224529_1001941_pt1 | contig 11115 bp, 8 predicted proteins | sample CBST50metaG_FD_179893 | JGI IMG/M metagenome (GOLD analysis project Ga0224529, IMG submission 179893) | Peat soil microbial communities from Stordalen Mire, Sweden - C.B.S.T50 | ecosystem: Environmental > Terrestrial > Soil > Wetlands > Peat | place: Sweden: Norrbotten County, Stordalen Mire... | reverse complement strand
CCTAAGGACGTAACGCATAGCTGTCAATAACTATTAATATCACGTTACGTCCTTAGGAGCGAAACGAAGTGAAGTCGAAGGATCTGTTTTTCTCTTCATCCTTGCGCATATTTTGGAGCCTTCAAAGAAAAAACAGATTCTTCGACTCCGGCTGCGCCTCCACTCAGAATGACGGGATTACACCCTTAAATGACAATGCATCCATCGAATGCTATTGCAAAGCGAAAGTCCTGGTTAACTAAGGACTAGATCGTCGAAAACCGAAAAATGGTCGTCACTTGATAAAATTGCCCAGGGACTAACTCGGTCGACGGATACTCGGGATGATTGGGAGAATCGGGATAGCGCTGTGTTTCGAGAGCGACAGCCGAATGACGCTTGTAGGATTTCCTCTTTTTGCCAAGCTCGCCATCGAAATAGTTTGCGGTATAGACCTGAATTCCGGGAAGCGTTGTCCAAACCTCCATCGCCCGCCCGCAGATCGGTTCGTATAATCCCACCGCGAATTCAAGAGCGCCGGTTTGTCCGTGATTCAAAACGAAATTATGATCGTAGCCAAGCTCATCCTTGATCTGCCGATGATCGGAGTCGATTCTCTCGCCGATCACATGATAGGTTCGAAAATCGAAGGGAGTGCCCGCTACATTTTCAACGGGGCCAAAGGGAATCGTGTTTTTGTCGACCGGAAGATAGCCGTCCGCATCCACCAAGAGCTTGTGCCCCAAAACGCTTGCGCTTCCGGCTCCCGCCAAATTGAAATAAGAATGGTTGGTGAGGTTAATCACGGTCTTCCGATCGGATGCAGCCGCGTAATCGATCTGCAACGCATTCGAATGAAGTAGAGTGAATACCACTTTCACCGAAAGATTTCCGGGATATCCCTCTTCGCCGTCGGCGCTGAAACAGGTCAGCGTCAACGACGGGCCTTCGGGAGTGGTGTGAGGATCGACGCTCCAGACTTTCTTATCGAGGCCCTTGATTCCGCCGTGCAGACTGTTCGGACCATTATTAATGGGAAGCTGATAAGTTTTACCGTCGAGAGAAAACTGTCCTTTTGCAATCCTGTTTCCGTATCGCCCTATTGTGGCTCCATAATAAGCGGTATTGGAGTCTGAGCGATAACTCTCTAAATTGTCATAGCCGCAAACAACATCTTTGAACCTGCCTCTACGATCTGGCGCGGTAAGCGAGACAATAGTCGCGCCGTAGTTGGAAATCTGCGCGGTCATTCCAGCCGAATTGGTGAGGGTGTAAAGAAAAACGCTGTGACGATCTACAGTCCCCCAAAGTCTCTTTTTGATTCCAACCGGTTTTTGAGCCTGAGCTGAAAGTGATGTGAAGCGACTTGAAATTGTCATGAATGCTCTCTTTCAAATAGATAATAAAAAGTAGCGGAGCGCAAAAGATTCTAAGGCGACGCGTATCGAACAAATTGAGTATACCTAAACGCGCAAATGCCGTAAATGCATTGAGCGCGCTTCCCGAGGATAATATCAGCGGGTTTTTTAATCGATTTCGCGCCTGCCTATTCGTGCATTCGGAACTCAGTCGAAACATTATCCGATATTATCCGTCTAAAACGAACGTATAGTAAATTAACGTATAGTAAGAACATAATAGAAGAAGCGCTCGTTTTTTAATGCATCGCTCTGACAGGGAGTCTCACAGTGTCTTATTTCGGCAGGCTCACAGCCTTCACTCAAACGCCTGTATCAAAGGTGAAAAATATTCTGATCTCAGCCTTATTGGGGCTGTGCGGACTGTTCATTGGGATAACAGCGCCTCTCAAGCAACATCATGCCTTGTTGATTCCCGCTGCCTACTGCGATGATAAGTCCGACCGCGACAATGAAATCAAAGTCGGGAAACAGGCGGAAGACGAGCTTGCGAAAACGACGAAGTTTGTCACCGATCCGGACCAAAATACGCGTGTCCAGGGCATAGTCGCAAAACTGGCTCAAGTTGCGGACAGCGTCCAAGTTCCCGCAAAGTTCGGAAACGACAGGGTTTTCAAATTCGACTACCACGTCAAAATCATCGACGCCAAAGATATCAATGCGTTCTCTCTTCCGGGAGGCGGCATCTATATCTACAAAGGCCTTTTGGATCTGCTTCAAGGAGACGATGAGCTTGCAGGCGTCCTCGGTCACGAAATGGCTCACGCAGCGCACCACCATGTAATGCAGCTCACTAAAGAAGAGAACAAGATCGACACTCAAACCACTCTTGGCCTCCTCGTGCTGGTGCTCTCGAAAGTGCCATCAGACCAGATCGGCGGGCTTGCAGCCGGTCTCGAATATGCTCAGCTCGCCAGACTCAATAACCATTTCAGCGAAATGGCCGAAGAGGACGCCGATCACACAGGCATGGTCTTCATGATCAAAGCAGGATACAATCCCCTCGGAATGCTTAGTCTTTTGCAGCGCCTTCAAAATGCCGAAGATCGATCTCCTTCGGTGGATTTGGGTTTTCTCCAAGACCATCCTCTCACTGTAGACCGAATTGCCGCGGCCAAAGAAGAGGCCACCGAACTCGGATACAAAGTCGATCACGCACAGCTTTGGATGGTCTCGAATTCAATGCGATGCCGAGTCACGGATGTTGGAACAGGCGACAAAAAAGCGCTTAAATTTACATTCGGAAGCAGACAAATCGCCCTGCTTTCCCCTGTCCACAAGGCCGAAGCGGATGCCGCAGCTACGATCCTCGATCAGTTTGTGGCCGATACCAAACCGGCCTATCGCATAAGCTCATCGGGCGCATCGGTGCTTGTCATGGGGCAGCCTATTTTCATATTCGATGAAAGCGACTGCGCGGTATCTCCCGTTAAAACAACCCCGGAAGAGATGGCGACCGCCGCTAATGCCGTTATTGCCGATGCGCTATGGGAAATTTCTGTCAAAGGCATTGATGCGCAATAGGCGCGCGAACCTCTCGAGGAAATAAGCTGTTCTATTTTGAGCAAAGAGCGCTCCGTTGACCACGCGAATCAGGTATTCTCACTTGGATTTCCCGTTCACATGAGCGCTCTTATCAATAGAGTTCGCCCGCTTCCCGCATTTAAGAAAGGATTCTTAACTCATGTCCCTTTTACACGGCTTTCAGCTTCTTGAGGAAAAAACGATTGTCGAGCTGAACATAAAGGCGTTGTTATACAAACATGCAAAAACAGGAGCCGAGCTCCTCTCGCTTATAGCCGATGATGAAAACAAAGCGTTCAATATCGCATTCCGCACCCCATCGCTGAACTCGACCGGAGTCGCCCATATCATGGAGCACAGCGTCCTTTGCGGCTCCCGAAAATATCGATCTAAAGAACCCTTTATCGAGCTGGTCAAAGGATCCCTCAAAACTTTCGTCAATGCAATGACGGGAAGCGACGCCACCTATTATCCGGTCGCAAGCACCAACTCCAAAGATTTTTACAATCTGGTGGACGTCTACCTCGACAGCGTTTTCTATCCGCTCATCACAAAGCACGCGTTCCATCAGGAAGGCTGGCGATACGAGCTCGAAAAGCAGGAAGACGAGATGATCTATAAAGGGGTTGTCTTCAATGAGATGAAAGGCTACTATTCATCCCCCGACCTTCACCTCTTCGACAATATCCAAAAAGTGCTCTGTCCGGACACCATTTACGCTCACGACTCCGGCGGCAATCCGCAAAACATTCCCGATCTCACCTACGAAGCGTTTGTCAATTTCCACAAGAAGTTTTACCATCCGTCGAACTCCCGCATCGTCTTTTACGGCGACGACGACCCCGACGAGCGCCTCAAAATCATGGACTCCTGGCTCTCCGATTTCGAAAAGCAGGAGATCTATTCCGAAATCGCGCCACAGGCTCCTATCAATGAGCCAAAACGCTATGTCTTCCCCTACCCAGCCGGTAAAGACAGCGAGACAAAACCGAAATGTCATATGCTCGTGGGCTGGCTGATCGATGGCGCGCCCGACTGCGAAACTGTTCTCGCGCAGGAGATCCTCGATTATATATTGATCATGTCCCCTGCATCGCCGCTCAGAAAAGCTCTCGAAGACAGCGGGCTCGGATCGCAGGTAACGGGCGGATTGCAGGACGGCATCCAAAGCCGCTTCTACGTCGGGCTTAAAGATGTCGAAAAAGAGGATTGCGAGAAGGTGGAAACGCTGGTCTTAGACACCCTCGAATCTCTGTCCAAAAACGGCATCGATCGCGATATGGTTGAGGCCGCGCTCAATACGATCGAGTTCTCGCTACGCGAAAACAACACGGGATCTTTTCCTAAAGGCCTGGAGCTCGGCTTCAGGGCTCTCCAGCTCTGGCTGTATGATAAAAACCCGATTGAGCCGCTCTGCTTTGAAAAGCCGCTCGAAGCGATCAAGGCAAAAGCCGCGCCCGGCTCGCGATTCTTTGAAGATCTGATTGAAAAGCTGATGCTTCAAAACATGAGCAGGGCGACCGTGGTGATCGAGCCGGACACAGAAATGAGCGAAAATCTGGACAAAGCCGAAAAAGCCCGAATCGCTCAAGAGCGATCCCAAATGAGCGCTGAGGAGATCGAAAAGATTATTACGGAGACTCATGAGCTCAGAAAAATACAAGAGACTCCGGACTCTCCCGAAGCGCTCGCGGCAATCCCAACCCTCACGCTGGACGATCTCGATAAAAAGATCAAAACCGTCCCCGTAGAGATATCCGAGATTTCAGGAGCCGAAATTCATCATCATGTCCTGCCCACCAGCGGCATCATCTACTTGGATCTCGCGTTCGATTTCAGAGCGCTTCCCAGCGAGCTTCTCTCATATCTCCCGCTCTTTGGCTCCGCGCTCACCCAGCTCGGCGCCGGAGACTACGATTATGTACGGCTCATCCAGCGCATCGGACAAAAAACCGGCGGATTAGGCGCAAGTCCATTCATCTCGCCCGTCTACGATTCATCCGATGCGGCAAGCTGGCTATTTGTTCGCGCCAAAGCTCTTCCTTCCCAGGCAGGCGATCTCCTCGCGATTTTAGAGGATATCCTTTTGAACGCTCACCTGGAAAATCGAGACAGATTAAAACAGATGGTGATGGAGCGCAAATCTCAGTACGAAAGCAGCATGTCCAATGCGGGGCGCTCGATTGTGGCCGCAAAACTCGATGCCAAATTCGGGATGCCGGGAGCCGCTGGAGCAAAACTCTCCGGAGTGGATTACTATTTCTTCCTCCGGGATCTGCTTGCAAAAATCGATTCCGACTGGGACAGCGTTTTGGCGGACTTGAAAAAGATCCGTGATATTGTGATCAATCGACAGGGAATGAAAGTCGGCGTAACGCTCGACAGCGTAAACTGGACCTATTTCGAGCCACAGATCGCCTCATTTCTCGAAAAGCTGCCCGCAAAGGTTGCTAGCGCAGCCGATTGGAGTGGATTAAGCGCCTCTCAAAACAATGAAGCATTCACAGTGCCCGCCCAGGTGAGCGCAGTTGGAAAAGCATTCAATCTCTTCTCGCTCGGTTTTAATCCTGGCGGAGAAGCGATCGTGATCTCCAAATGGCTTAGAACCACATGGCTTTGGGAGCAAGTGCGAATGAAAGGCGGAGCCTACGGCGCCACTAGCTCATTCGATCCTCGAACGGGAGTGTTCGCTTACGGGTCCGCGCAAGATCCCAATATTGTGGGCACAATCTCTGCATTCGATAAAGCCGCCGGATATCTCGCTTCGGTCGAGCTAAGCGACGCCGAAATCACCCGAGGCATTATCGGCGCAATCAGCGATCTCGACTCCTATCAGCTTCCCGACGCCAAAGGGCACTCGGCGCTTCTCAGATCGCTTATAGGCAACACCGACAAGAAACGACAGGCAACCCGCGATCAGGTGCTTTCAACCTCAATCGACAGTTTTAGAAAGCTTGCCGATGCGCTGCAAGCCGGAAACTTAACGGGCAAAATCGTAGTGGTCGGTCCTCCGATTGCGGTGGCGGAAGCTAAAAAGAGCGTCGATTTCGATGTGACGGCCGTGTTGTAAAGAGGCATATCGCAAAAATAAAGCCGGCCGGGGGCAAGGGGACTGTGAAAGTATTAACAATCAGATAAAAATACGATAATATACAGTATTATTTCCGAGATATAATTACTATATATCGAGGCTCATTTTAATTCTTTCACGCTCTCCAAGCCCTAAGGTTCTTCATCACGCAGCAATTCCAAAGTCATATACCACCCACCGGCTTTGCCGGTGGGTTAAATATTGGAACCACTCAAAACCGATAGTTTTTGGCGCAGGACATGCCTCCTAAAGGAGGCTATAACAGTCTGGTATGTTTTTCGTCCTTGAAGGAGTGAGAAGCGAAAAGAATCGACGCTAGCGTCGTTGCCGCTATAAAAAAGCTAACAACGAAGATGCCGACTAAACTTGCGCAGGTGTGTTTCCAGAATGAAAGCATAATCAACGGACCAGACATGATCAGGATAATAAAAAACAGGAAAAATAGAATGCCGGACAGCACCCACAACCATCCTTGTTCGCATTCCGGCATATTATCGTCACGACTGATTTTATTACGGCCGATTTTGTGTTTCTGCATTATCGTTCTTCTAGCTGCTCTGTCCTGTCATTCCCCGTCTTGCATATCGTCCTAGGTTTGGGCCAATCCTCCAGAAGCGACAGTGGAAGATCCGTAACGCAATCGGAGTATTCAATCAAGCGCGGCGTCAGGCGGATTTTCGTTCCGTTTTGAACATATTCGCACACGCATCCTGGAAAGGGATTTTACAGCGCATTCAGCTCGAAAGAACGCAGTAAAAATTTGGCAGACCATTTCTGCAATAACCAGTGCCGAATCTTCTCAAAAAAAACGACAAAGACCTGGAAAACCGAGCCGCGTATTCAGAGGGCTGATGAATACCAAAAATATCGGATAATACAATAATCAGGAGAGTGATTATGAGAAGCGAGGCGCTGATACACTGAGACAATCGATAGCCTGATGTCGGCTCGGTTATGAGAATATTCTCATCCGATGCCGCTGCGAGAGCTCCAATTTTTGTTCGCTCCATTAGAACCGCCTCATTGCGAAAACTGGATTGTTGGGATTGTGTTTGTTACGGCTGGCTTTCGTCAAAGGATAGAGAGCATTGACGAGCTTCTGACATAGAATGCCTCATCTAAATCAATTATAACACAATTTTAGCGCTATTTCTGAACAATTTTCGGCAGTGCAGCCCCCTGGCAATCCGTAAGCGAGATACACTGCTTATCTGTTTTTGTGACGATATTCCTGGCGCAGACTGCGCAGAGATTCGTTTTTACGGATCTGGCAGTTTTTTTCGACTCGGTCGTTCAGAGATTTTTCTAAGGACGCTTAAGATTAGATTCTGATCTGAAAACCTCTCTACTTCAAGCCGATGAGCCCCGCCATTCTGCCGCTGGGCGCCCCGCCCACGCTGTCTCGTCGAAACGAAAAGAAGTCCTCGGAATTGGTCGCGACGCATTGATCTGTCACGGAGACATTTTCAGGCTTGAGGCCGGCGGCGATCAATTGATCGAAAACGATCGCTCTTAGATCCGCGCGCCACTTCGAAGTAAACTCATTCTCGATCGTAAAAGGCGATAACGAACCGCCTGGCCATGCCTCATTGAGAGCGTCGATCACATCCCGGTCGACCTGAAACTGCTTCCCGCTGATACAAGGGCCAATCGATGCGAAAATCGAATCTCGCTCGCACCCAAAATTTGCAAGCAGCTTTGCAGCCGTTTTGCCCGCAATATTTAACGCCGTGCCTTTCCACCCGGAATGAACCATCGACACCGTTGGATGGATCGGATCGCACAAAAAGACAGGGACACAGTCTGCAAAAAGAAGAAGCAAAAGCAGCCCTTTTTCCTGCGTAATCAATGCATCGACCTCGCCGAGATCATCGGGACCATCGCTCGTCGCCACTGCAATACTGTCGCCATGGCACTGCCGAGCGCTCATGATTCGAAACTCATCCCCGGCAAGAGCGCGCGCTGCGCGGGATCTGTTTTCAAGCACATTCTTAGGGGCATCGCCCACAACAAGGCTCATATTGAGCGAATCGTAGGGAGCAGTGCTAACGCCGCCATTTCTCGTAGTGAAGCCGTGAACCACTCCAGGCAGCCATTCAAGCTGCTTAGATTGATAAAAATCCAATCCGTTAATTGTTTCTTTTTGCCAGCTGATCATAAGAGGATGCTTTCTGTCGATTAGCCGCCTTTTAAGCGACGAAATAATACTCAAAAATAAACACTCCCTAGAGGTTTTCGTTTATCACCCGCCATCACACTGAGTCCTTTTCCTATAGCGAAAGGCTATGTGTAACTCACTGCGCCCAAGATTTTTCCATGGGCGGAAAGCGAGGCAAAAATGTCGCTTAGAGAGATGAACTAAAAGCTGCACTCTCTTAAAATATACCCGATCAAAACGTTTCTAAAAAATCGCGGCGCGCAGGCGGCAACTGTTTTGCATCGCACTTTCATCCGTAAATCTTTGAAAGGGCGCCCCAAATTATGCCTTTGCAGGGTATAACGGCTAGAAACCTCAACTTTCGCTCCTCACCAGGATCTCTTTCGCAGAAGAACATTGCGTTTGCTTGAAAAAGAACATGTTGTTTGCGCAAGAGAAGAGACTGACCGGAGCGTGCTATCGACTTTTGACCCATGAAAAAAGAGTATATCACAGCTGTCATCATCAGCATTATCGTCATTCCCCTTATCATCATTTTCGAAGCAGCGATTATGCTGTCCGGACATATGACCGATAAATGGCTCGCAATCTTCACCCAGATTACGGACAAAGTGGAGAGACCGGATGTCGTTATCGTCACGCCGATCGTCTGCTTTATCAGCGGGATCTTTTTTGGCGCAATCGCATCGGTTCGCACCACGTTTAAAGATCTCTGGATCCCGGCAGCGATTGCGGGAGCGGTCATCTCGACTCTGATTATGCTGGGGGTAAATGCGATACTTCCCTATGTATCGAACGCATTGGAGAGGGAGGGAATCGACACTCCGATAACAACGTCTTTCACGGCGCACCCCGGTTTCTTAATTGCGGCCTGGCTGTTATGGACTGCCTGGTATCTGTTTGGAAGCTGGCTCGGAGCCTATTGCCGCCAAAAATTCTTTCAGGGAAAGAAAAACGCAGTCGCGAAATAGTCGTTAGTCAAATCTCGGTTTTGGCGCTCCGAATAAACTCCCGCACTTTACGAAGGGACTTTTTTCGGAGCGTTTCTTCTACTCCGCTAGAGACATCCACGCCGAAAGGCAAGACGTTTCGAATCGCCTCTCCCACATTACCGGGACTAAGCCCTCCAGCCAGAATAATAGGCTTAGGCGAGAGTTTCACGGCAAGCCTTGCAAGACTCCAGTCGGCCAAAACTCCGGCGCCACCGAGTTTCCCCGCCACAAATGCATCAAGTAGCACGTATTCGGAGGAATCGGGGATCTTTTCAAGCTGCTCTCGCAGATCATCCTCATTCCTGGGACGAATCACCGGCCAAAGATGAGAGCTAAGATTTTCCGGTGGGGCTTCCAGTTTATAATATTGAATACGCGCCGAACGGTAAGCGAAACTATCCGGAAGCTCTTTGACGACAATTACAGTCGACGCATCGCGAGGAAGCGCCTCGATAATTTTTGCGTGCTCCTCGGGAGAAACATAGCGCGGAGTATTCGGGGCTCCGATAAAGCCCAAATAGTCCGCGCCGGATTCATAAGCGGCCAGAGCATCGTCGATACTAGTCAGGCCGCAAATTTTTACTTTAATCGACACTCTTCTGATCTAACTCTTCCTGATTGGCCTTCCCGGCCTTTTTGGCTTCTTTGCCGTTGGGATCGCTCTTCTTACCGTTGCCGCCTTCGTGAACATGAGCTTCTTCAAGCTCACGCTTCATTATGTCGCCCTGAGCCACCAGTTTCTTTTTCCATGCGCCCTTATAAGGCTTTATGGCCTCCACAATAGCCTTGGAAACGATATAGTCGCGATACCACTTATGATTGGCCGGAACGATCAGCCAAGGAGCATCTTTTGTGGATGTATTTGAGATAACATCCTCGTAAGTCTTCATGTAAGTATCCCAAAGCTCCCGCTCCTTCCAGTCCGCAACAGACAGTTTCCACGATTTATTGGGTTCTTCTTCCCGTTTCAACAGCCGCGTTTTTTGCTCGTCCTTCGAAATATAAAGGAAAAACTTTAAAATGATCACTCCCGAATCGACTAACAAATCTTCGAAATTATTGATATGCTGGTATCGTTTTTTGCAAACCGCTTTCGGAACGATATCGTGAACGCGCACAACAAGCACATCTTCATAATGCGATCGATTGAAAACTCCGAATCTACCCTTTTGGGGAGCCGCGGCGTGAATTCGCCACAGAAAATCGTGTTGAACCTCTAAAGCCGAAGGAACCTTAAACGATGTCACCGAACATCCTGCAGGATTGAGCGCCTTCATCACATCTCGAATGACTCCATCCTTGCCGCCCGTATCCATCCCCTGAAAAACCGTGAGAACGCTGTTGGCTCCCGCCGCATACATCAGCTCCTGAAGCTCAGTGAGTTCAGCGCTCAATTCCGCGAGCTTGATTTTAGCGCTCTCTTCGGTTAACCCGCCATCTTCCGAGGGATCGATCTTGGATAATTTGCATTCCTTATCGGAATCCCAACGAATTACACCTGTCATAATATATGCCTGCCTTCCCTCATACTTGCCGATTATTTCGGCTTTATAATTCCAGATTATGCATCGTCAGCATCAATTCCTCCTCATCGACAAAATCGATTCAAGAAATTCTGCAATGATCATAAGATTTTAAGTTATACTATACCCAAATGACCATTTGCTATTATGTTACAGGACACGGCCTCGGGCACTCTATTCGCACCGCTCAGGTGATTAACGCTTTGCCCACGAATATTCCGATCATTATTCGCACCACTGTCCCCGAACGAATCTTCCGAGAAGAAATTCAAGGACGCGACTTTGAGTATATCTCCGCCGAATTTGACTGCGGCTGTATTCAGACCGACAGCACAACAATACTCAAGCGCGAAACGCTTCAGCGATACATTGAGATTTCAAAGAAAAATTATGAGAATCTCGATGACGAAATCGAGTTTCTGCATGAGCG
>Ga0224529_1001938_pt1 | contig 11126 bp, 9 predicted proteins | sample CBST50metaG_FD_179893 | JGI IMG/M metagenome (GOLD analysis project Ga0224529, IMG submission 179893) | Peat soil microbial communities from Stordalen Mire, Sweden - C.B.S.T50 | ecosystem: Environmental > Terrestrial > Soil > Wetlands > Peat | place: Sweden: Norrbotten County, Stordalen Mire... | reverse complement strand
AGCACCCGCAGACGGAAGCGCAGCTCGTCCGGCATCAGACGGCCAAGACTTACGACGGAAAGTTCGGCAGGGAAGTAACTTCGGTCGAGCACCGGGCGGGCTGGGATGCGACCTTTTCCGCGCCGAAGTCGGTTTCGTTGACCGCCCTGGTCGGCGGCGACGACCGGGTACGGGAGGCGCACCGGGAGAGTGTCCGCTCGGCCATGGCCGAACTGGAGCGGTATACCCAGGCGAGAATTGGCAATGTCCGCGCGCCGGAGACGACGGGTAAATTTGCCGCCGCCACCTTCGAGCACGACACGGCCCGGCCAGTCGGAGGCTACGCAGCGCCCCAGCTCCACACCCATGCGGTGATCTTCAACGTCACCGAACGGGAGAACGGCCAGACCCGCGCCCTCCAGCCCCAGGAGCTTTTTGCTTCGCAGAGCTATGCCACAAATGTTTACCGATCGGAGCTGGCCGTCCGGCTCAAGGATCTCGGCTACACGATCGAGCGCGGCGAGTATGGGCATCCTGAAATCAGGGGATACACGAAGGAGTATCTGGAGGCCAGCAGCCCGCGCCGGGAACAGGTGAAGGACCATATGCGCGCCAGCGGCCTTGACAGTCCAGCAGCCGCGCAGATCGCGGCGCACCGGACGCGGGATTCCAAGCAACTGCTATCGCCGGAGGAGGTGTTGCGGCAGCATCGGGAGCTGGCGGCGCAGCACGGCCACCAAGCGGACAGAGTGGTTGCCGAGGCGCGGCAGCAGGTACGGCAACACGCGCACGATCCCTCCAAAGCCGCCCAGGTGTCCGTGACCTATGCCCGCGACCACCTTTTCGAGCGTTCGGCGGTCGAGAACGAACGGGCGATTCTGTCGGCGGCGCTCGGCAGGAGCATGGGCGAGGCGAACTTCTCCCAGGTCCGGCAGGAGTTCGACCGCAGGGTCCAGACGGGCGAGTTCCGCGCCGTTGAAGCGGAGGCCAGGTTCGGGAGCGCGGGCCAGCAGTACACCACAGCGGCGATGCTGCGCATGGAGCGCGAGACCATCGGCAAGATGCAGGAGGGCAACCGGCGCGGCTATAGCGATCCAATGCTGGTACCGGCAGACATTCGTATTGCCACCGAGGACCGGCACCCCAAGCTGAATGCCGGCCAGCGCCAGGCGGTCGATGAGATTTTCCTGTCGCGGGAGAAGATCGTCGGCTTGGATGGAGTCGCGGGCGCGGGCAAGACGACGACGCTGGCCGTGGTGCGCGAGGGCGCGGAGCAGGCCGGGTACAAGGTCGAGGGTTTTGCGCCGACGAGCGGCGCGGCGAAGAATCTGGGCGGGGCCGGTATCGAGACCGAGACCTTGCAGGCCCATCTTGCCCGAGGCCAGCGGCCAGACACGGGCGAGCTCCGGCTCTATGTGATGGACGAGAGTTCGCTCGCGTCCACCAAACAGATGCACGAGTTTGTGAGCCGCCTGCATCCGAACGACCGCGTTTTGCTGGTTGGAGACACCCGGCAGCATGAATCGGTCGAAGCCGGCCGCATCTTCGCCCAGCTCCAGGACGCGGGCATGAAGACGGTGAAGCTGGAGGAGATCGTCCGCCAGCGCGATCCGGAGCTGAAGCAGACCGTCGAGCAGCTTGCGCGCGGCCAGGTGGGAGAGGCTATCGCCGGAATGGAGCGGCAGGGCCGCATCCATGAGGTGCCAAGTCATGGAGACCGCATCGCGGCTATTGCCAAGGAGTATGCCAAGTCGCCCAATAACACGCTGGTCGTCTCGCCCGACAATCGCTCCCGCGCGGAGATCAACCAGGCCATCCACGCCGAGCTACAGGCGAAAGGCGTTGTCGGCAGGGAGGAACACCGCGCCCAGGTGCTTGTGACGCGCCAGGATCTCACCGGAGCGGATCGCGCGTGGGCGGCCCGGTACAACCCCGGCGACGTGCTGCGCTACAGCCGCGGCTCAAAGGAGACTGGCATCGGCAAAGGTGAGTATGCGCGGGTGGTCCGCGTCGATGCGGACAGCAACCGGCTCACCGTCGAGCGGAAGGACGGCACGGAACAAAGCTACGATCCACGGCGCCAGCAGGGCGTATCCGTCTATCGCGAGCAGGAGCGGGCTTTCTCAGTGGGAGACCGTGTGCAGCTCACCGCGCCCTCGCGCGACTTGAAGCTGGCCAACCGCGAGCAGGGGACCGTCGAGGGCATCGGCCAGGATGGGCGGATGAGCTTGAAGATGGATGGAGGCCGCCAGGTCGAGATCGATTTACAGAAGTATCCGCACCTTGACCACGGCTACGCCGTGACGAGTCATTCCAGCCAGGGCCAGACCGCCGACCGTGTGCTGATCCACGTCGATACCGAGCTGGGAGCCAAAGACCTGCTCAACAATCGCATGGCCTACGTTGCCGTTTCGCGCGGCGCGCTCGACGCGCAAATCTTCACCAATGACCGCGAGGAACTGGGCGCGGCGCTGGGGCATGATGTATCGCACAGCAGCGCCCATGCGCCGGAGATGAAGCTGGAACAGAGGCAAGAGCAGGCCGTCACGCCACAGCGGGAGATCGCGCCGAAACAGGAGCAAGGAGAAGATTTTGGCTTGGGCCTCTAGTCAAAAAGTTGGGACTTGGAACCCCTGCCTTAGCGTACGATTTTTCCCGTTTCGTGAGCTGACCCCTGCTACGGCCCGCGTCTGAGTTACAGTCCTCTCAACATCTCAGACAGAGTAGTACCCAACGCGGTTACAATCTTGCTGAGTGTCCGCAAGCCCGGCTCGCGGGTTCCCCGCTCCAGGTCGGAAATGTGGACCTCATGGACGCCTGAATGCTCGGCAAGGTCGATCTGTCGCCAGCCTTTGGCCCGGCGCAGCTTTCTGATCCGCTCCCCCGTTGCCGCACAGATGTCCTTTGCCATGCGTCTATGATCGGGTTAGCCTTTGCGCTATATTTAGCGCATACACTCTTTGAGGTTCGAAAGGTGGCCGATATGCCGTTGCACAGGAAGATTCCCTTCACGTTGCTCGTCTCGATTGCTCTCCTCACTTCCGGTTGTGGCGGAGGTTCGAGCAGTAGTAGCGGTGGCGGGGGCACCACTCCTCCACCTCCGCCCAGCACCGCGAAGGAGTGGACCTGGATGAGCGGGAGCAGCACGGTGAACGCCACCGGAGTCTACGGCTCGCTGGGCGTTCCCGCATCTGGCAATGTCCCCGGAGGACGATCTGGTGCCGTTAGCTGGATCGACGGCAGCGGAAACCTCTGGCTCTTTGGGGGCTACTCCCGAGTTGGCGTGCCCGCGTCCGCCGATTCTACGTACCTCAACGATCTGTGGGAATTCAACGCCACAAGCAAGGAGTGGGCATGGGTGAGCGGGGGTGATACCGGCTTCGCCTGGGGGGTTTACGGCAGTTTGGGTGTGCCCGCAGCTGGCAATGTCCCCGGAGCTAGACAGGCTGCTGCTAACTGGATTGACAAAAGCGGCAACCTCTGGCTTTTCGGTGGCTATGAGCAGTACGAGGGCGGCAGCGCGTATCTCAACGATCTGTGGGAGTTTAATCCCACAAGTAAGGGTTGGACATGGGTGAGCGGGAGCAACGGGTATGGGTCATGGGGGGAGTACGGCCCGCAAGGCATTCCCGGCGCCAGGGTAGGCGCTGCTAGCTGGATCGATAGCAGCGGCAATCTTTGGCTCTTTGGGGGTAATGGCGAAGGTGAAGCTGAGAACTGCGTTGGCTGTGGCCTCAATGACCTGTGGGAGTTTAATCCCACAAGTAAAGTTTGGACATGGGTTAGCGGAAGCGACACAGAATCTGCATTGGGGTCTTACGGCACGCAGGGTACGCCGGGAACTGGCAACGTCCCCGGAGCGCGGAGTGGGGCTGTAAGTTGGATTGACGGCAGCGGAAACCTCTGGCTCTATGGGGGCAATGGATACGATTCAGTCGGAATAAATGGTCTGCTCAACGACCTTTGGGAATACAGTCCTACTGCAAAGACATGGACCTGGGTCAGCGGGAGCAAAACGGCAAATGCAGCCGGGGTCTATGGCAACTTGGGAACACCTGCCGCTACCAACGTCCCCGGAGCGCGGAGCGGGGCTGTAAGTTGGATTGACGGCAGCGGAAACCTCTGGCTCTTTGGGGGAGGGGGAAACAATTCAACTGTGACGGGTGGCGACTTCAACGATCTCTGGGAGTTCAGCCCCACGAGTAAGGGGTGGATCTGGATGGGCGGAAGCGACGCAGCGAACAACGCACCTGGAGTTTACGGTTCTCTAGGCGTTCCTGCTACTACAAATGTCCCCGGAGCACGGAGTGGTGCCGTTAGCTGGATCGATGGTAGCGGCGATCTTTGGTTCTTTGGTGGAGATGGATACGACTCAACCGGTACGCAGGGTTACCTAAACGATCTGTGGCACTACCAACCATAGCCGATCATCCGACAAGAGCCTAAGAAATGAGGCATATCAAAAAAGATCATGAGACGCTTCATCTTGCCGTTGACGGTCGCTGGATTGATGCTGACAGTTGGCTGCAGGTCCTCTGCACCCTCCAATTCGTCCGATAGCAATGGGGAGGCCACTTCTTCCCCTAATTGCACCGAACCAGAGAACCCGTATGACGAAGGGTCAGGGCACTACGTTGGATATGAATGGGCGGAGAATAGCGGCTCAGGGACTTGCGGCGGTAACTCCCAGTCATTTATCGAGGGCTGTGAAGAGTACGAGAGTCAGGAAGCGGAGTACCAAGAGTGCGAAGCCAAAAAGTAAAACTAGCTGCAAGCAGGGCTGAAACGGAGACGCTACTGTGAATCTCAGAGAAGGAACGCGGCGACTGGCGCTGCTCTTGGGAGTGGTAGGGGCGATACTCGGCGGATTTGCTACATACGTCGAATTGCAAACCGTCCTGAATCAAAGGGCTCGACACAACAAATTCGGGCAGTTGGCGGGTTCGGATGTCGTGCAGCGGGAGCGTAAATGCCGTCTCGCTGGAATGACCAGTGGTTGTTCCGATGACCCTTACGCGGCTACGGCAATTCAGGCTCCCGCAGGTGACCCCTATGCGGCCACGGCAGAGCTCAGCTATCGCCCCCAGAAAGTCAAGCAAACGCTCCATGACCCAAAGTTCTACGAGCTGTCTTCCGCCGCGCAGCAGAAGGTGCTGGCTACTCTTGACCCTGTCTACGCCCAGCTTCCGCTCCAAGAACAAGTCAAGGTGCTCCAGATAGGACGGCAGAAGTATGGCGGTTCCGCAGCGGGAGCGACTACGCCTGTTCCTTCTGAAGTGGACAAGAGCGGAATTAAGGCGATCAACTGGAGCCAAGACTATGCCGTTGAATCAATCGAGACAGGTGACGGCCAGACGCTCTATCCAACACCGGCAACATCCGCATGGACGTATCTCTTGATTGCACTCTTCCCCATCCTTGGATTCTTCATTCCGTGGGGCGCAGTTCGCGCAATCGGATGGGTGGGAGCCGGTTTCGTTGCAAGCCCCAAATAGCTGCATCCGCGCCGCAGCGGCTGAGGCTCGGAGTTAGCGCGGGTGATCGTTTGACCGCATCATTGAGACGCTGGAGAAGGGTAGATGAACCAACCCGGCAGCCGTGCCCTCTGTGCAGCGAAACCGGCATCTTCTTGCAGCGTCTCGAATACCGCGCGCTTGCAGGTGTATCATTTCCGCAAGTCACTTTCAGGACGACTCGTCCCGTGCTGGCAGTTCGTCGAGCTGACGTGGGACAGGAAAGGGCAAGGTCATGAGGCTACGATTCATCCCCATCTGGGCAGCATTGGCGCTGCTGGCGGGGGCAGTGGGAACATCGGCACAGTCCACCTCTACGGCGGCTGCCCGAGAAAGCAAAGATCAACCACCCCCACGCCAAGTCAAGGTCGCAATCGACCCGCGATCTGCGGGGGAAGCGCAATCTGTCTTAATCGTAAAAGGTTTTGGCAACTCATGCCCGAATGTTTCTATCGTTCGTAATGAATCTGAAGCAGAGTACGTCGTTCTTGCAAGCGAATCCGACCCATGGCGTGGGTTGTTGCTCCATTACTTCATCACAGTCTATGACAAGCAGGGGAAAATGGTGTTCGCAACTGACAAACATACCGGCAAAAATGCTTCCGAAGCAGCCTGTCGATTCATCAATGCTCAGCAGTAACTCCGCTACCATGTAAGTATCCACCGGCAGAGCCGGTGGCTTTACGGTTGCTGGCCCCTCAAATGGGCCTTTTCGCAACCGTCCGAAGCAAAAGCAAAAACAAAAGCAAAAGGATACCCAATTGACAGCCATGCTCGTCCGGGATATTCGTGAAGAGGTGATTGGCCTGCTCTTCAACCGCTACGTGTTCCGAACACATCAGGAGATCGTACGGCTCAACCCACGTCTACGAGACCGACCACGGAGCATCTTTGGAGAATGGGGCTGGGTCGTTTACGCTGTGACGAATGTAGTCGGAGTGAGGCGTCTTGCGAGTGGTACCTATATGGATGGTGACATAAATCTCGTTAGGCTTCTCGATATGTTTATTCGAGAACCTGGAGGGTTATGGGAGTCCTTTCGGCACTATTATCCCCAAGACGCCACGAGAGCGCACGCCGAAATCTTGCGCAAAGGACAACAGCTTCCACCCGATTGGGAGAGCTTGGCTAGCAAGCGACTTTTGGGTGAGGATCGCAAGGTCGTGATAAATGCTGCCGAAAAAGCTAGTCAGTTTGCCAGCAAGAGAGCTGCTCACAGCGCGCCCAAAGTCGAGGTTCATACAACGTTTTCGGATTTGGATAATGCCATCGATGTGGTGAAGAAAATCACGGAAAAATACACGCTCATTGTTGGCGGAGTGAGGCGTCAATCCGTGGATGAACTCCACCGTGCCGGAGCATCAACGGTTAACCCGATGCTCGTCCAGATGGACAAGACGATTGATCTCCTCGAAGAGATGAAGCGCCGCAAGCTGCCTGAGGGATGGGACGCGATTTTCCTGGAGCCATGGGCAACACCAGAGATTATTGGTCTTCCGCTCGGCGAAACAGAGCCACCTCGCAGCGCCTCTGGAGATTAGGGAAAGCCACTGATTCGGTTTGTTTGCCGTGTGAAAAATAACGAGGAGTGAGAGATGGAGAGAAAGCGGTTGTCAAGGGAAGAATGGATTGAACTCACCAAGAAATTGCGGAATCGAGTATCAGGATATTTCGACGAGAAAGAGCTAGAAACGATCGATCGGTTTGTTCAGTTGGCAGGACAAGGTGCGTCATTTGACCAAGTCTCAGAGTAGGCGAAATGCGAAAAAACGAATCTGCGAAGAGCCTGGGCGTCTCACGGGCGCTCGACAAGTTCGGTGTTCCCGTGGCGGGTGGCCCCGGTCCCGCTGGCCTTTCCAAAGAACAATGAGGGCACCCCCGGTCTCTCGCGAGGGCCGGAGCCGCCCAGGTAATAGTTTGGAAAAGACGCACCCTCAGCGGGGTTTGAATTAATCGCCGGGATCGAGGCCACCCGCCACTACGGTAGTAGTACCAGCGTCGCGGAAAGGAGGCAAAAGTGCGACGGCAAGTTGCGGAATTCTTACTCGTCGAGAAGTCCAAATTCCCGAGCGAGATCTTCTGGAACGGGTATCGCAGAGGAGAAATTGAATTCTTGATTTCTATCGAGACGCTCAAACATCACGCCTTGCCGATGGTTCGGAATTGGAATACGGTCAATGAACTCCATGAATCGTTCTCGGTCGAGATAAACGCTTTTGGGAAGACGCTGAACGACAACCAACTGAAATCTCCACTTGTCGGGGAAAACCGGAGGAATCACCTTGTTGAGTGTCATTTGCATTTGCTGTTTCCTTTCCTAGCCAGTATAGGATCGGATGGAGGGTCGTTGGAAAAGGGGGCATAACACCAACCGCCTACGAGCCCATCCAGAAGCATTGTGGGGGCTTTGGGCACCCATGCAGTGAGACACAAAGGGTAAGTTTTGACCCACGACCTATGCCCTGTTGTTTACGCATGATAATGTCCTTTATCATGCGTATAATGGAGCCATGACGCCCGGCGCAATCCAGGTCCAGTCCCCTTCCCTGCCCTCCATCTTCACGGCCCAGCCACAGGCCCGCAAGCGGATGCGCGACTTCTTCAGCTCCCACATCCGCAATGCCAACACCCGCCGCGCCTACTTGGAAGCCGTCCGGCAGTTTTCCGCCTACTGTGCCGGAATTGGCATCGTGGATCTGGCCCAGGTCGAGCCGATCCACGTAGCGGCCTTCGTCGAGGCCCAGCTCCGCGAGCACTCGAAGCCCACCGTGAAGCAGCGGCTGGCCGCCCTGCGGATGCTCTTCGATTGGATGGTGGTGGGCCAGGTAATTCCGGTGAACCCGGCGCACGCCGTGCGCGGCCCCAAGTACACGCAGAGGCGCGGCAAGACGCCGGTACTCCAGGCCGACGAGGCGCGGGCCTTGCTCGACGCGATCGACACCACTTCCCTTCCCGGTCTGCGCGATCGCGCTCTGATCGGTCTGATGGTCTACACCTTTGCGCGCGTGGGCGCGGCGGTCTCCATGCGGGTCGAAGACTTCTTTGTGCAAGGGCGCCGGGGCTGGGTCCGGTTGCACGAGAAGGGCGGCAAGGAACACGAGATGCCGACCCACCACAATCTCGACCGCTACCTTGAGGAGTACATTGCGGCCGCCGGCATCGGCAAGGACAGCAAGCAGGAGCGCAAGGGGCCACTGTTCCGCACCGTCAAGGGCCGCACCGGGGAGCTGACTGCCAATCCCCTGCTCCAGTCCGATGTCTGGCGGATGATTCGCCGGCGGGCCAGCCAGGCCGGCATCGAGACCGAGATCGGCTGCCACACCTTCCGCGCCACCGGGATAACGGCCTACCTCAAGAACGGCGGCCGGCTGGAGACCGCCCAGCAGATGGCCGCCCATGAGTCGGCCAGGACTACCGGCCTCTACGACCGGCGCAGCGACGAGATCTCGCTCGATGAGGTCGAGAGGATTGTGATCTGAGACGAAGAGCAAAAGGGGATACCTGCCCCACGGAACACATCGAGAAAACGCGCCTACGGGCATCCTGACGCGAGATTTTCCCGTCTTTTGGGGAGAATTGAGGCCCGAAGACCTTATTGCCCTACCTGTGCACGCGAGCTGACAATGCAAAAGCCCCGCCTTTTACTCGTCTTCTTCGTTGGCATTCTGGTTGTACAACTCATTGAGCTTGCCTTGGAGTAGTTTCTTGTCTGGAAGCATTGTCTGATACTCGGCGATCAGCGCCGGAGACAGCGTGCGGCTCAGGGCATATTCCACGACTTTATCCTCTTTGCTGGCGCACAGCAGTACGCCGATGGAGGGCTGTTCATGCGCCTTACGCACGTCGCGGTCGAGAGCCTCCAGGTAAAAGCTCAGCTTGCCGAGATATTCCGGTTCAAACCGAGTCACCTTGAGTTCCATGGCGACCAGGCAGTTGAGGCCGCGATGAAAAAAGAGCAGGTCCAGCGCGAAGTCCCGCGTACCCACTTCCAACGGATACTCGGAACCGACAAAGCAGAAGTCCCGGCCAAGCTCCAGCATGAAATCTTTCATGCGGTCGAGCAATCCACGGTGGAGGTCGTTTTCGGTATGCTCCTGCGGCAAGCCGAGAAATTCGACGGAGTAGGCGTCCTTGAAAATGCTTGCTGCCTCTGGATGTATTTCTGTCACCGCCGGCGACACTTTTACCGGGGAGAGCACGGTGTGCTCAAAGAGAGCGAGGTTGAACTGGCGCTCCAGCTCGCGCTTGGTCCACCGTTCCTTGACTGCCATGCGCAGGTAGAATTCGCGCTCTTCGGGCCGTTTGCTCTGCCCAAGAATGATGAGGTTGTGGCTCCACGGCAATTGGTGCGCCAGTGGCGCACTAATTGCCTCGTTCCGGTAGGTCTCGTAGAACTTCTTCATTCTGAAAAGGTTACTTGTCGTAAAGCCGCGCATTCCCGGCTGTGTCCGGGCAATGTAGGCGGCCAGTCGCGGCACCACGCCATCGCCCCACTCGGCGGCCTCGATCTTGCGGCTAATGTACTCGCCCACCTGCCAGTAGAGATCGATCAGCGTGGTATTGACGGCTTGAAATGCCCGCTGTTGCGAGGTGGCAATGAGGCCGACAACCTCAGAAAAGCCCCGTTCCAGAGTTGTGATTTCAGTTGGTTGCGACATTGCCCCCCCGCACTCAATTGAATAATATACTAAAACCATGTATACATAAAATCATGCAAGCATGGAATAACGCATCGATGCAACCATAGGAGCATGAAATCATGCAGGTAATCGTAATCAACTCGCAGAAGGGCGGCAGCGCGAAAACGATGCTGGCAAAGCATCTTTCCGTTGAGGCCGAGCGCGCCGGCGACGGCCCGGTGTTTCTGATCGACACAGACCCCCAGGGTAGCCTCACCGCATGGCACACGAAACGCGAGTCCGAAACCCCGCAGCGCGTTGAACTGCCCTTTGATGGGCTGGAGAGGGGCTTAGACCTCTTGCGCCAGCACGGAGCCGCGTATTGCTTCATAGACACCGCGTCAGGCCGTGTGGACGTGGCCAGGGAGCTTTTCAAGCTGGCCGATTTTGTGATCTTCCCCGTCCAGGCCAGCGAGGACGATCTAACGGCCGCGCCGGTCACGGTCCAGGCATTGAAGGAGGCCGCAGTCCCCTTCTTGTTTGTGTTGACCCGAGTGAAGGCCAACACCCTGATTACAGCTCAAGCCGCCGCCGTGCTGTCGAAGCACGGGGAGGTTGCGGAGACATTCGTCAATGACCGCACAGCGTACAAATCGCCCTACCCCAAAGGCCAGACGATTACCGAGGCAGAACCTAAAGGGTTAGCAGCTAAGGAGATTTCGGCCTTGTGGGAGAACATAAAATTATGCTTGCATGGAATCATGCAAGAAAGCAGGGAGGTAAGAGCACATGGCTAAAGCACTCGAATTGAACGCCGACACCTTGACCGTTGTGCCGTCCGTACCCAGGGCCGCACAGGTTACGATGCCCACCGCCGCGCCGCAACAGCGGAGCAAGCCAACGCCCAGGGTCGAGCGGGAGCCGTTGCAGGTTCGTTGGCCCGTGGAGGACGTGAAGGCCGTCAAGCTGGCAGCCATACAGCAAGACTTTCCAACCGTGAGTGATTTCATGCTTG
>Ga0224529_1001935_pt1 | contig 11136 bp, 6 predicted proteins | sample CBST50metaG_FD_179893 | JGI IMG/M metagenome (GOLD analysis project Ga0224529, IMG submission 179893) | Peat soil microbial communities from Stordalen Mire, Sweden - C.B.S.T50 | ecosystem: Environmental > Terrestrial > Soil > Wetlands > Peat | place: Sweden: Norrbotten County, Stordalen Mire... | reverse complement strand
GTAAGGCCGCGGCCACGCACGACGCGCGTGCCGGTAACATCAAGGAAGCCAGAACTCACCGCGTTGAACTTGATCGCAACCGGATCGCGGAGTTCGGGATGGCTGGGCAGCAGCGTCTTGATCGCAATGCCCCCCTCGGAGAGGCTGAGCGGCGCGCGGATGGCGAAAGCCACACGATTGATGCCGGGCAGCGCCTTCATGCGCTCAATCGCCGCATCGCATGTTACCGCGTTCGGCGCCGGCGTCCAGGCCAACAGCACCTGGTTGCGCGTCAATCCAATCGGCTGCGTACGCGTGTTGAGAAAACTGCGCACCAACACACCGGTGGAAACGAGCAGCGCAAAAGAAATGCCGATCTGCAGCCAGATGGCGGCGCGGCGAATGGCTGGAGTTTTACCCGCCGTGCGCGTGACTGCGCCAGCCTGCAGGAAGGGCAGCAGTTGCGGCCGCGCCACCTGGGAAAGTGGAATGAGTGCCAGTACAAGCATCGTCACCAACGCCAGCGCAAAAGCGAAAAGGAAGACGCGGGCATCAAGTTGAAAGCTGCTCGCTGACAACCCGACCTCGACAAGCATCGCCGGTTCTTTGACCAACAGGCGCGGCAACAGCGCGGCAATTCCCGCAGCCAGGCCAAGACCGGCAACCAGCCCCAATGCGCCCAGCAGAAGATTTTCGACCAGCAACTGGCGAACAACGGTTCCGCGCTGCGCCCCCAGCGACAGGCGCAAGGCAATTTCAGGACGGCGAGCAAGCCCACGCGCCAGTAACAAATGCGCGACGTTCACCGTAGCTAGCAATACGACGCAGCCAACGATGGCAAACAAAATAAGTCCACTTGGTCCAGCGTTATTCATGCGATAACGGAAATCGCTGACGGCGCGCGCACCGCGTCCATGATTAATGTCCGGATCGGCTGTCGCCCAGGCCTGAGCGATGGCGAAAACCTGCTGGCTGGCGTTTGAAACTGCGACTCCAGACGCTCGACGCCCGAGGACATTAAACCAGCGAAACTCACGCGATGTCAGCTCTTCTGAATTGCTGTAGGCCACCCAAGTCTCGGTTGGCATCCACAAGTCTCTATCTAAATTATTTTCGATCTCGCGGAAATTTGCCGGGAGCACACCCCACACGTCCACCTGGATACGATGATCCTTGCCGCGCATAAGCGTGATCTGGCGACCAACGATGGACGGATCCCCCGAAAACTCGCGACGCCAGAAGCTGTAGCCGAGCACGACGCCGGGGTGAACGCGGAGCCATTGCGCGTCGTTAGTCGTGAAGACGCGGCCCAGGATCGGATGCACACCGAGCGCTCCGAAGAAATTACTCGAAACCACATTTGTTAACAACAACGCCGTGGTGCCATCGGCGCGCGGCATTTGACTGCCGCGGCGCCCCACGGCGACTACGCTTTTCATCGCCGTAGCTCGCTCGGCTATGGCATTGTATTCGGAGTACGTGAACATGCCCTCCGGATTCTGCTGCGTGGTCGCGAAAATGCGCACCAACTGCTCCGGATGCGGAATCCGCATGGGATGGAGCCAGAGCGAATCCATGAGGCAGAAGATGGCCGAACTCGCGCCCAACCCCAACGCCAGCGTAAACACCACTGCAAGCGTGAAACCCGGCGCGCGGCGCAACTGGCGCAGTGCGTAGCGCAGATCCTGAACGATCGTATTCATTCTTAGTTCCTCCTTGGTGGCGCGTTATTCAGAGCGCAGTGCCTGCATGGGATCGATGGAAGCGGCACGGCGCGCGGGAAGCAAAACCGCGCAGACAGAGACCGCGATCATGGCGGCAATGGCAACGACGAAGCTGATAGGGTCCAAGGGCGACATCTGGTAGAGCATCGACTTCAGCGGACGCGCGGCAAAGAAGGTAAGCGGAATGCCCACGGCCAGACCCGCCACGAGCACCCACAGGCTTTCGCGCAAGACCATACCCAGCACCTGCGCGCGACTGGCGCCCAGCGCCATGCGTATGCCAATCTCCGTAGTGCGGCGGCTGACGCGAAAGGAATGCGTGCCGTAGAGGCCTGTGGCGACAAGCAACGCGGCAAGCACGCCGAAGAATCCTCCCATGGCGGCGAACATGCGCTGCTGCGCATAGGATTTGTCGAACTGCTCCTGCTGCGTCATCGGCTTTTCAAGCGGCACATTGGGATAAAGGCTGGCGACCGTCTTGCGCAGCTCCGGTAGCATGGCCATTGCCGCGCCGCGCGTACGCACTTCGATGTGCATCGTGCCCAGCGCCGAGGCTTGCATCTGCGCGTAATAAGCCATGGGCAGTGGCTTTTCATCGACCGAGTTGTACTTGCTGTCGCACACCACGCCGATGATGGTGGTGCGATACTTGCCCTCGCCAAGCTGATGCCCGAGGGGATTGGTGTTGGCGAGAAACTTCTTTACGAAGGTCTCATTGACCAATGCGACCGCCTGCGTATCCTGCGTGTCGGAGTCGGCGATCTCGCGGCCGGCAAGAATGGGAACGCCTATGGTGTGGAAGAACCCGGAGCCGACGCCGTTCGAGCGCAAATCCTCTCCTCTTTTCTCAACACCATCAAGCATCAGACCGTTATTGTCGGTCCATCCTGAGCCGGGACGATTTTCTGCCATCGAAACAGACTCCACTCCAGGTGCCTGACGCAGCCGGTCGAGCAGTGTGCGATAGAAAACGTGGGTATCGGTCTGCCCCTGCGGCGTGACGCCGAAGACCAGAAGCCCTTCCGTCTGCATTCCAAGGTTTTGCGTGGCGTAGTTGCGCAGCGTGCGCAGCAGCAACATGGCGGCCATCAACAGCACTAGACAGATGGCCATCTGGGCAGCAAGCACGATGCGTCCGCCCAGCACGTGGCTGCGGCTCGTAGTAGTGCTGGTAGCCGTTGCGCGCAGCACGCCAGCTACCGGTGCATGTGTCGCGCTCCACAAGGGAATGAGTCCGAAGATCAGTGCCGCCGCCGCCGAAACCAGCAGCGTAAACAGCAGCACGTTGCGATCTGGACTGAGGCCGGTTTCGATCTCCGACCACGATGCCAGCATCCGCGTGGCCGAAAGCGCGAAAAACCAGCCGAGAGCCGCACCGGCGGAGACCAATAACAAACTCTCCGCAAGCAATTGGCGGAAGATGCTAGTCCGACTCGCGCCGATGGCAAGCCGCAGGCTGAATTCCCGTTGTCGCACCGTGTTGCGCGCTTGCACCATCATGGCCACGTTGGTGCAGGCAATCAAGAGCACCAACCCGACCAAACCCATGAGAATCTGCACCGGCTCGCGGTACATCTCGTTATAGCCACCGATGCCACGCGCGGGAACAAAGTCCAGGAGCGGCTTCCACTCTTTGGGATCGATCGTGCCGATACCTAGCTTGGCGGCCTCGCCAAATGTGCCGGCAAGCGCCTGCTGCGCCTGCATCGGCGTGACGCCGGGGCGCAACCGCGCCATCAGGCGCAGCGACCACCACTTGGGCGAGCTATAGAGCCTATTGATAGCCGCGTTGACCACTGAGGGCATGCCCCAGGCGTTCAATTCCGGGCGATTCTGCAAGGGAATCCAGAAGTCTGTAGCCGTGGCCGGTTCGATACCTTTGAATCCATGAGCGGCAATACCCACCACCGTCATTGGAACGCCTTTGACGTAGAGCGTCTGTCCCAGGACAGCGGAATCGCGCGCATAACTCCGCGTCCAGTAGTCGTAACTCAGCACAACGGTGGGGGTGTGATCTTTTTCGTCTTGAATCGTGAATCCGCGGCCTTGCTCAATCCGCGCACCCACACCAGAAAAGAAGTTACCGCTTACCTCTTCTCCTTCAGCCTCCTCAGGGAGTTCGCCGTGGCGCACCGCGACACTGTCGGTAAGGCTAAGTGGCACATAGGCGATCAGATCCTCAAAGACATCAGAGCGTTGACGCAAAGCCTCAAACGTCGCCTCGGAAAAGGAAGTGCTCGAACCCCCGGCAGACATAATGCGTGGCGGCTGTCCCATGCCATTCGCCATGTGCACATACGTGAGGCCTTCGGGCCGGTTCACGGGCAGCAACTGCATCAGGACAGCATTCATTACGCTGTAGACGGCAGTATTGGCGCCGATGCCAAGGGCCAGCATCAGCACCACGGTCAGCGTGAACCCCGGCGACTTGCGCAACTGCCGCAGCGCGTAGCGAATGTCTTGAACGAGCGTGTTCATTCTTGTATCTCTCCTCGATAGTTGGTTATTCGCTTCGTAAAGCCTGCATGGGTTCAATGGAAGCGGCGCGGGCGGCCGGAATCAGCGCCGCCAGGATGCCCGCAACCACCAGCAGCAAGGCCAGCAGAAGAAAACCGCCAGCCTCTTTCTGCGCGTCGAAGTAGATGACCATGCCGATCAGCCTGCGAGCGAAAAGGGTCAGCACCAGCCCGGCCGTGACGCCCACCCCCAGCATCCACGCCACTCGCTTCAGCACCATGGCGAGAATGCCGGGACGCGTCGCTCCCAGCGCCATGCGAATGCCGAGTTCGTTGGTGCGCTGCGCCACCATGTACGAGAGCACGCCGAAGATTCCCGCCGCCGCCAGCACAAGCGACAACACGGCGAAGCCCAAAAGCAGCGTCGCGTTAAAGCTGGCATCGAGCGTTTCCTTGCCCAGCAGTTGGTCCATCGTAAGCACGTTGGAGACCGGCAAATCGCGGTCCAACTCTTGCACGACGCGCTGGACCGGCAGGGCGAGCTGCTCCACATCGCGGCTGGAGCGGACAACCAGAATTCCGTGATTCAATTCCCCGGCAAACAGTGGGTAATACTGAATCGGCTCCGGCGCTTTGTTCAGCGCATAGCGCGTGTCGCCGACCACTCCGGATATCTCCCAGGTCTTGTCCGTGTAGTGAAGATGTTTTCCGATCGGATCCTCGCCCGGGAAATAGCGACGCGCAAAAGCTGCATTGATAACCACCTGATTGGCTTGGTCGAGAACGCGACTTGGATCGAAACCTTGCCCGCGCTGAAGAGGAATGCCCTGCGCGCGGAAGTATCCCGGATCGACCTCGCGATTGATCGCGAACTGCATCGTCCCCTGCGGCAGAGGTGGATGCTCCACAATCGTAAAAGCGTCGTCGCCTCCATAGCCCTGGCCGGGTACAAGGCGGGTAAAACCGGCCGCTTCCACGCCGGGCAGCGCGCGCACCCGGTCGAGCAGCGCTATATAAAAGTTCACGCGCTGTACGGGTTCGTTATAGACGTGGCCAAAGAGATTGATGCGCATGGTGAGCACGTTTTTGGTTGTGCATCCCAGGTCGCTCGCGCGCAGCCTGGCATAGCTTTTCAGCAGCAGTCCGGCGGCGACCAGCAGCACCACCGTCAGCCCCACCTCGACGGCCAAAAGCGTGCTGCGCAGCCGCGTTCGCCCGCGCCCGGTGCTTGATCCCCGCCCTGCATCCTGTAATGCGGCGAAGAGCTTGCCGCCAGTCGCACCCAGCGAAGCGATCACTCCCGTGAACAACGCGCACAACACAACCAGCCCCACGGCAAAGGCCAACACCGCGCCGTCGATGTGAATTGCCTCGACACGGTCGAAGTTCTGGCGGATGTGCACCAGCCACTGGATGGCGCCGTAGGCCAGCGCCACGCCCGCCGCGCCGCCGGTTGCGGTCAATAACAAGCTTTCTGTCAGCCGCTCGCCAAGCAGCCGCAACCGGCTGCCGCCCAGCGCGGCGCGAATCGCCAACTCCTTGCGCCTGGCCGCCGCGCGCGCCACCAGCAGATTGGCCACATTCAGGCAGGCGATTAAGAGCACGCAGCCGGTGGCGGCCAGCAGGATGTAGAGCGGCTTTTTCACGTCGCCCACCGTATCCTCGAGCAACGGAATCAGTGTCGCGCCGACGCTGATAAGGGCATTGTCTGGGTGCGCGTTGTGGATGCGCAACGTGATGGCGGTAAGGTCAGCCTGTGCCTGCGATTCGTTCACGCCCGGATTCAAGCGTCCGACCCCGACAAATTCGTGCATACCGAGACGCGTCATCCACTGGGCCGGGAAATACCGGTCGATCGGCGTCCACACCTGTTCGGACGCATCGGGAAAGGCAAACCACTTCGGCATCACGCCGATGACCGTATAGGAATTCTTATCGAGCAGAATGGTCTGGTTCACGATGCCCGGATTTCCGCCGAAACGCCGTTTCCAAAGCGCCCAGCTCAACAGCGCCACGCGGTTGGCTCCGGGCCGGTCCTCATCGGCTGTGAAGTTTCGTCCGAGCGCGGGTTGTACACCGAGCGTCGGCAGCAAATTCGCCGTGCAGGTTATCGCGTTAAGCTTTTCTGGCATACCGCCATCATTGGAAGAGAGATTCATCCCCACCCATGTGTACAGAGCCAGACTCGAAAAGCTGCGGTTAGCCCGAATCCATTCGTTATAGATCCCCGGCGCCACGACATTCATCGGGAAGCCACCAGTGTGTTCGTAAACCGCCATCAAACGGTCCTGATTCCGATAAGGCAACGGTTTCAACAGCACGCTGCGCACCACTGTGAACAGCGCCACGTTGGCGCCAATGCCCAACGCCATTACAGCGACAACTATCAACGTGAATCCCGGCGAGCGCCGCAACTGGCGCAGTGCATAGCGAACATCCCGGACCGTACTCTCAAACAGCACCACTACGCCTCCACTTCTTCCTCAAGCTTCTTGAGTTCGTCCTCTGAAACCACCTTTCCATCGAACAGATGCACTTCGCGCTCGGCATGGCGGGCAAAGCGCGGATCGTGCGTGACCATGCAGATGGTGGAGCCTTCGCGGTGCAGGTCGGCAAGCAAGTGCATCACGGCTTCGCCGTTCTTGGAGTCAAGGTTGCCGGTGGGCTCGTCGGCCAGCAGAATCGAGGGAGAACCAGCCAGGGCGCGAGCCACAGCCACGCGCTGCTGTTGGCCGCCGGAGAGCTGCGCAGGATAGTGCTTCATGCGGTGCGCCATGTTGACACGCTCCAGCGCTTCTTTTACGCGCTTCTTTCGCTCCGCCGATGGCATACCGGCGCGATAGGTGAGCGGCAGTTCTACATTTTCCTCGACCGTCAAGTCGCCTATCAGGTTGAAGCTCTGGAAGATAAAGCCGATCTCCTGGTTGCGGATGCGCGAGCGCTCCGCAAAACCGAGGTTTTCCACGGGATTGCCGTTGAGCAGATACTTGCCGCCCGTGGGCGTGTCGAGCAGTCCGAGGATGGAAAGCAGCGTGGACTTGCCGCAGCCCGAAGGACCAGACATGGCCACATACTCGCCGCGCGCAATATTCAGGTGAATGCCGGAAAGTGCATGTGTTTCAACTTCGTCGGTATAGAAGACCTTGGTCAAGTCCTCGATTTCAATCAGCGTGCCGTTCGATTCCATGCTTTCTCCTCTTATCACTCGTCAGCTTCAAAAAAAAATTCTGGCCGCGCGCGAAGCGCCGCCCGCCGTCCGCGCTGTACTACTCCAGCCGAATGCGATCCACTTTGTCCCATTGCGACATGTCGGAAAGAATCACCGAGTCGCCTTCCTTCAAGCCTTCGATCACCTGGATTTCATTCACCGAGGCGCGGCCCACCATGACGTGGACACGTGCTGCGCCCTTGCCATCGGGATCGATCCGGAACAGGCTCAGCGTGGAGTTCTCATTGCCCAGCGCCGGCCGACCGACGTAAAGCACATTGGTCATGCGCTCCAGATCGATGGTGCCATCCACGCTTAACTGCGGAACCGCGCCCGGCGGCAGCGGCCCATCCAGTGTTACGTCAACCGTGCGTGTTCCGTTCACAACCGATGGATCAATCCGTGTGACGTGGCCGGGAATCACGCCGTTGTGTGTGTCGATGGAGGCGGGCTGTCCGATCTGGATATCGCGGGCCTGAGTTTCAGCAATCTGTAACGTGGCTTTGAGCTTGTCGAGCTGAATCACCTCAGCCACTGAGGTTCCCGCGGTCACGTGCTGCCCCACCTGCAATGGCGTGGCGAGCGGTGCAAGCGCGCCGGAGATGCCAGCCCTGACTTGGAGCGACTGCGCCTGCTTTTGATAGAGCGCGAGCAGCGCTTTGGCTTGATCGATCCTGGTCTGTTGCGAAGCAAGCTGAACTTTGATGGCCCGCGTGTTCACATCAAGTTGCTGACGGCTCAGATGGTGCTGCGTGGTCAACTGGTCGGCCTTGTTCTGCGAGGCTTTATAGGTAAGGCCAGAGATGACGCCCAGGTTGTAGAGCGCCTTGTCGGTCTGCGCCTGCAACTGGTTCTGCGTATAGTCGGAGTTGACCTGTGCGGCGGTGGTCTTCTTGTCCATCAGCGTGCTTTCCAGCGAGGCTTGCAGACTCTTGTAGTCTGCCTGCGCGGCCTTCAGCGCCAACTGCGCGTTAAGCAGTTCCTGCTGAAGCCGTGGATCGGAAAGATCCATCAGAATGGTGTCTGGAGTCACCTTGGCGCCGGGCAGAACGCGAATGCGAACGACGGTCGCGTCGGTTTGCGCGGGAATCAGCTCAATCGAGTCCTCACGCGGCACCAGGCTGCCGGTCGAAGCGCGGACCTGGCGAATCATCGGGCCTCGCTTGACTGTGTCGGGCCAGATGGTGGAGCGCTCAACACTGGGCGCGGCCGGTTTAAGCCGCGAAACGGTCAGCATCAGCAAGGTCAAACCCACCACCGCAACGCCGGCCCATATTGCCAGCCGGCGAATTCTCTTCTTCTTAAAATCTGGGCGTGCGATATCCATCACACCTTGTTGTTGCACGAGGTGTGCCAAAGGTGCCAGGCTCGTACATGCTGAAAACAAACACGTTGGCGAAATTCGGCGCGCAGGCTGAATGCACTGGAGTGACCGATCACGCTCTGAGCTGTTCGATTCCGGACAGTAGGTGGAGCAGTGATCTCTAACCGCGATGCCTCATCTTGAGACAGTCCGTGATTTTGCACGCCCCTTCCGCAGACGGTTTCGGAACGCACCTGCCAGACGCCCCCCCCTTGGACCTCGGGACTTTTGAAATGCTACCCTGTTGGTAGCGCGTACTGATTGAATTTCATTTCTATATTTAGCTGCATAACGTCATAGTGCGCTGAAATGGGTTATCGTTTTTTTCGTATAGAGTAAGCTATTGATTCTAAATGTGGCCCTGTATTCTTGCGCAGCTTGCCAAGCGCGCCGCCAGGGGCGGAAATATCTTCTGTTTGCACGCGAGAGGCAGCCGATGCGTCATCCGGCAGAACGGAACCGTGGGTACGCAGATGAATTAGGTGAGCATAGTCGGGATGATCTTTCCCGCCTGCGTTCAACTCTTTGTATTCCCGCACGTAATTAACGCCATGCCGGCGATGATACAGTTCGCGATCTTTGCCGATGGGGCAAACCTTCACACACACACCGCAGGGAAAGCGCGATTCTGCCACGAGCGCCTGGTGATAGCGCGTGCAGGCATGCGCGTCATAGTTTGCGGCGATTTGGCCGGGATGCGGTGCGAACGCTTGAGCCGGACACAACTTGCCGCACAGGCCGCACCCTTTACAAAGTTCCGCGGTCCGAAGCGGCGCAGCAGGCAGGTTTGCTTCGGTAAATACGGACACCAACCGGACCCGCGGCCCGTATTCCGGCGTAAGCAGATTATGGCTGTAACCGATTGTGCCCAACCCCGCATATTTCGCCGCATAGACGTGACTGAAGCAAGCCGGCATTTTTTGAAGCAAGATTTCCAGACTACCGTATCCATCGCGCGGCATGGGGATCGAAGCAAAGCCGCGTTCGTTCAAATAGAGCGACAGCCTGTAGGCCATCTGATCGAGCAATATGTTGCCCGTCGTGTACATCTCCTGATAGTTGATCGACGGAGTGCTCTCCACGATGGGCAACAGCATGGGAATTCCGAGCACCATCACCGTTTGCGTATGCTTCCAAATCGCGCGCGGACGGTAGGCCGGAGGAACTTCGTCAAAGTCCTGCCACCGATCAGCGGGCGCAAAGCCAATCAGTGATGCGCCAAGTGCGCGCGCCTGCTTACGGATGCAGGCGGCAAATGCGCTCTGTGCGGCGTTCGTATGGGCTGAAGAGGCGTGTTTGATCATCTGTGAATGTGCCGCGATTCTTTGCTTGGCTGGATGAAGAGCCGCCCTGGAAAACTCGGCAACCGTCTGTATCGATTTGATTCCGTGGGGAAAAGCTGGCGTAGAGAGGCTTACCGGCAACAACAGCACTTGCTGCCGCGAAATGCATTCCGGTGAGCTGCGATTTGGAAGGAAAGAGTCATCTCTCTCATTGCAGAATAGACAATCCGCGATTCCAAGTCAAAACCATCATTGACTCGGCAGGATGATTTCTCTATGATTCATCTATAAATTATGATGTCTTTCTTCAAAACGGCTCCTCGCTTGTTCGTTGCTTTCCGCATCGAGCGCCAGCTCTGCGGCTGTTGTATGTAGACCGTTTTCTTCTTTCAGCCCTCAATCTTTCATGTTTCAGGTAGTCGCATACGACACATCGCATATATGTCTTTGACGATGTACACACTCAGGAAAGGTGTGCCATGAAGTCTACGCTCCGTTCGATTTCTTTCGCAGTCCTGGCTCTCGCCCTATTGCCGTCGATCCTCTCTGCTCAGGCTCCGAGTCCACAGCAGTTTTTCGGATTCAAGATCGGCGACGATAACAAACTTGCCCGTTACGACAAGATCGTAGAATATTGCAACGCGGTCGCTGCCAAGTCAGGCCGCGTGCGCAACGTCGGTCCCACCACGCTTGGCAAGCCTTTCATCCTGACAGAAGTCTCTTCGGCATCCAGCCTCAGCACCGTGCCCAGACACACGCGACTTTCCCCTTGCTTTTTAACGCACTCTATTGGTCCACCGAGCCGGATTCGAACACCATGGCAAACACTGCTTCGCATGGAAAATAAGCTCGCAACCAACATCCCGCCGCACCGAAGCAACGTTTGACGACGTCGCTTCGGTGCGGCATTTCAGACGCATCGCAACCCGATCGCCTTCTCCTTTGTTGTACAAACGATCGAAATCTATGGAGAAATCAATGACTGCGCTCGAAGCTCCCGAACAGAAAATCTTTGTGACGGATAGCATTCTGGATACAATTGGCGACACGCCGCTGGTGCGCCTGCATCGATCGGCGGAGCAGCTTGCCCCGGCTATTTTCGCCAAAGTGGAATCTTTCAATC
>Ga0224529_1001930_pt1 | contig 11155 bp, 10 predicted proteins | sample CBST50metaG_FD_179893 | JGI IMG/M metagenome (GOLD analysis project Ga0224529, IMG submission 179893) | Peat soil microbial communities from Stordalen Mire, Sweden - C.B.S.T50 | ecosystem: Environmental > Terrestrial > Soil > Wetlands > Peat | place: Sweden: Norrbotten County, Stordalen Mire... | reverse complement strand
ATCCATTAACGGGGACAGTGAACGGTACTTCGCTTCGACCTGCTCGGCCGATGGATGATCGTGCATGACTTATTAAATCCGTTGTCGATAAAATAGTCCACTTATTTTGACGCGATGCCTTAGTGCCATCCACAAGCGAGAGTCAGGTAGCTGGAATGCTCTCTTTAGGATTCCAGCGTTTCGCCTATTCAAGGCTTCAAGTGGTCGCGAAGGACTCCCCTCTGCTGTGCCAACATGAGTGAGACATAGGCAGAGTATGTCAGTAATCGGGCACGCCTCCTGCTTATCAAGCGATTCGCTACAGAAGGGAATGCGACCGGTTTCCCCAAGGCTTTAAACGCTCGGTGCTACCGGCAAACGACATCGGGGCCAAATCACTCACCCAGCGAAGTTTGCGGCGCTTCTACCGGATTAGTAACCGAAAACGCCGTTCCCAACGGAGATCATTGATGACGGATCCGCGCCGGGAATTCGCGTCGCCTTGGCGGCTTTTCGGTAGCTGCCCGGCTCGATGAGCGTATTAGAGATTTAGCATAAAGCCAGAATTCCTTCCGGCGACATGAGCGTAGCTGGAAGGAATCCGCAGAGCTGCTTAGCAGTTTGTATGGCTTCGTGCGGCGCGCCAATTCCTCCTGTATAATCCGCTCATCTTGCTTGCTCCCGGAGGCAAATGCCATGCGAGTCCATCGTACGCTGAGAGGCGGTGGTTCTCTTGCCCTCTGCCTCGTGCTACTCACCGTCACCTCTGCAAATGGTCTTTCTGAAGCCAAGAAGGTTAGTGTAACAATTCCCGTGCTCCGTCCGGGAGCAGGCTTCGGCGAGAGCGTTATCCCAGGCAGTCTTAAGCTGCCCTTCGGGATTGAGAACACGATCGTCACCAACGCATTGCTACTCACGTTCCGAGGCATGCAATTGGCGCTGGTCACGCCCCCCATGTCGATCTCAAATCCACTTCCACCGGACAAGCCCGTAAAATTTGACGTGGCCGAGATTTCTCCGGCGATGCTCGCCGAGTACAATGCACAGTGTCCACCAGACCTCAAGCTTCCCACCACTCAGATATTCGGTATCAGTTTCGACTTCCGCTACGTCGTCCAGCCTATCTCGCTGTCATACACATTGCAGCCTCATCTTTTCACTCGTGGCGCGCGTTCGAGCTTCCGCAAATTCGACGGCGACTTCTCGGGGGAATTCTTCGTTGCGGCATTTGAGAAATCGTTCCAAGCGAACCTCCGGGCCGCTGCCGCAGGCGCCGATAGATGAAAAGCCGGGTTGTGCTCACCGTCCTTTGGCTGCTTGGCTTTACCTCCTCGTTGCTGCTAATCGAGGCGTACATTCACACGAGGGATGCAAACGGAATTTACATCCTCTTGCAGCAGGACCGCTGGGACTGCTGGCGACCGCTGATCGTCCTCTTTGCCAGCTATTTGACTGGGATCCTCGGCTTCTGGTTTATTAAGCCCTTTCCTTCACCGCCGGGCAACTTGATCGCCGAGCGAGCCCGCTTTGCCATTGCCCTCACCTGTACGCTTCTCTTCCTCGGCATCCTCGACCTTCTTCTCGCAGAGGGTTTCCTTCCCAGCGGGAACGAGTCGCAGATTCATACTCTTGTAGGTTCCGCAACCACCTTCGCGAAGTGGGCCTCGTTCCTCGTCGCACCCGTCAACTTTTACTTCTTCGGCATGAAGAAGTAGTGGCCCAAATCATCATGAGGTCCCCAGGTGCGCCCAATCGGAAAGAAGCTCTATGTCGTCTCGCTCATCGTGCTCTTGTCGGCGTCATTGCTGGTGAGAGAAGCCTGCGCATTCGGTCTTCTTCGCGGGACGATGTACATGTGCCTGAAAGAGTTGCTCCTTGGCGACGCCACGCAGTTCTCTGACGAGGCCGCCAAACACTTCTCTCGATCGGTCCTAAGCCGTGTCCAAAAGGGATACTCCAAGGCCCTGCCTTACCTTGCCGAGGAACATGCTCGCGACTTCGAAAATCTCAAAAAGTACTTCCCCACAATCCAGCCGCTTACTTCTCCCATCAAACTCGAGGTCTTCGATAAAACGTATCCCGAGCATGGTGTCCACGAAACTCCAAATGGGATGACGATCTATTCGACATCGGCCCTAATCAAAGGTGTCGTCCGTGGCGAACTCGTTGGCAGCATTACGCACGCGTACAAGGCTAATACCGATCAGACGTTGGAAGTGCAGGATACGGCGGACAACCTTGCGACTACTACGCAGGCCGAGCAGGCGCTTGAAAAGTACTATGCAGTCATGAATCATGGAGGCTTCTCCGAATTCGATAAGGAATTCGAGGGCGGACCAGATCCCATCCTTGCATTTGTAGACGAACTCGCCTCCAGCAAGCGTCAAGGTGTCACCTTCAACTACGAAATGTCGATCCTGCTCTTGCTTGCACACGAACAAGGGCACGTCGTCCTGAATCACCTCCCGCGGTTCGCGAAGCGAAACGTCACCGCAAAGGAATGCATTCAGATGGAGTTAGAAGCGGACCGCTACGCCGCCTATCTTCTCCAGTATCCCCTGAGCCATCTAGATACCAGTATGCGAAATTCGGGCAAGTTTCCCGAGATTGGGGTCTTCATGCCGGATTTCGAGAAGTCATTCTTCTACTTAAGTTATGGGCAAACTGGGTTTGTAAAGTCCGACCACTATCCTGAGCCGAAACAGCGCATGGATGCGATGAGCCAAGGCGTCTCGGATGCATCAAACGACGCCGACAACGCCACTGACATGACGGATAAAGAGATCGTTGGTTACCTACGGCGCTACGTATGGAAGCCGAACGACCTATTCCGCAGAGAAGACATATACAAGATAGAGTGGGGTATCATCCTAGAGAACTGAACCCTTCGTGACTTTGACCTTGCCCCCGGCAAACGTATCCCTTAGCAAGCTGTTCTAATGCGAAAGGGTAGCGAAGATGACGAAGTCGAAGCGGGTACGTTACACGCTGGAGTTCAAGCAAGAGGCGGTGCGACTTGTGGAGTCAGGCCAGAGCCAGGCAGCCACGGCACGCAGTCTGGGAATAGTCGAGCAGACCTTGGGCAACTGGGTCAGGGAACATCGTGCCGGAACCTTGCAGGGCGCGACCAGCAAGCCACAGGTCACGGCCGAGCAGATGGAGATCAGTCGTCTGCGCGCGGAGTTGGCGCGGGTCACCATGGAGCGCGACATCCTGGGAAAAGCGACGGCGTTCTTCGCAAAGAGCCAGCGATGAAGTACGCCTTTATCGAGCGTCACAAGCTGGTCTGGCCCATCCGGGTGCAGTGCCGAGTGCTGCTGGCAAGTGTCTCTGGCTACCATCAACATCTGGCGCGGCGCGTACATATCACGCAGCGCCGTCACCTCAGCGACGAAGCTCTGCTGGTGCATATCAGCGCTGTTTACGCGGAGAATCGCAGTGCCTATGGCTGGCCGCGCATCTGGCGGGAGTTAGTCAAGCGCGGCATTCGCGTGGGCAAGCAGCGGGTGCAGCGGCTGATGCAGAAGCATGGCATTCAGGCCCGCGGCAAGCGCAAATTTCGCGTTACCACCACCGACAGCAAGCATACCTTGCCGATTGCTCCTAACTTACTGAATCGCAACTTCACCGTGGCCGCGCCCAACCAGGCGTGGGTAGGCGATTTCACTTATATCGCGACTAACGAAGGCTGGTTGTTTCTGGCGGTGGTGATCGACTTATTCAGCCGCAAGGTGGTGGGCTGGTCGATGCGCCCCGATATGCAGCGCAGCCTGGTCATCGATGCCCTGGAGATGGCTTGGTTCGCACGCCAGCCAGGCAAGCAGGCAGGGCTGATCTTCCATAGTGATCGGGGCAGCCAATACGCCAGCCAGGACTTTGCAAAGGTGCTTGAACACTGCGCCATCACGCCCTCGATGAGCCGCAAGGGCAACTGCTGGGAAAACGCCTGCGCGGAGACGTTGTTCAGTTCGCTGAAGGTGGAGCGACTCCATGGCAAGCAATTTGAAACCATCCGCGCGGCCAAGGATGAGGTGATCGCGTGGCTGCTCTGGTATAACCGAACACGAATGCACTCGACGCTGAACTATGTCAGCCCGATCAAGTTCGAGCAAGACTGGACGGATCGAACGATAAAAATCGCCGCCTGAGCGTGCGTGGTGATCGCGGCAGGCCGTGGAAATGATGGAAATCGATAAAGCCGATTCCCACATTACCCACCGCCTCGACTACGACGGGGATGAATAGAAATCCCCCAAAACCAGCCGGTTAAGGGATACGTGTTCTGAGGGCAAGGTCACTTTCCCAATGGAATTCGCAACAATCGCCCGCTTGAGCCACTCTACACGGACGCGCCGTATCTGTGTTGGAATTATTCTTCTACCTGAGGAAGCGGGTCTCCTTCCGCCTTTCGATCGGCGGTTTGAAAGCCTCATGAGGGGCGCTTTCAAGCTCCAAGTGCAACAAGGTTGATTTCGTTTGAAGGTGCCCAGTATTTTTTGAAGTCGAAGACGCCTTTTGGCAGGAAGAGTTCTGAAGGCGCTTTCCATCCCAGCGACTTTCTTGGCCGGGCGTTGAGCGATGCTGCGATCTGGTTCAATTGCAACTGCGAGTAACCGCGGTTGAGAAACTCTGGGATGATTCGAGCAAACTGGAGACGAGCATCGGAAATTCACAATTGCGCATTACTAAGCTGCGCGGCGACAGTGCCGAGGTGACTCGCCAATTGGAAGAGTGGCAGTTGCGCTGGGCTGCAGCCATCCCAGACATTGGTTTGTCTCCAGTGGCGACTATAGAGCAAGCTGAGGTCGCACTTGCTGCGTGGCAGAAAGTGCCAGACATTCTACGCGAGCGCGATAATCGCGAGCGCAGAGTGGCAGGCATGCAGCGCGATAGCAACAGTTTTGAAGGCCGCGCTCGCGCCGTCCTTGAAATTGCCGCCGTAGATCTGATATCGATTCCCATCGAAGCAGCCGCAAAGAAACTCGGTGAGCATCTCAGCGAAGCCACGAATGCCAAAGCGCGCCGGGATCAGGTCGCAAAGAGGCTGGATAAGGCGGCTCAAACCCTGGGGGCTGCAGACCGAAAGCTGGAAGAAGCCACTGCCGAGCTGAATACGCTCCACACTTGCCTCTGGCCGAGGTACGCACCACACAGGCTGCCGATTACATGACGCTACTCGTGGAGGCGTGCGCATGAACGGTGTAGAAGTTACTGCCGCCGACACTGCAGCTCATACAGCCGAAGGGCCGCAATACCACGACAACGACACAGCTATCTACTGGCCTACTTTTACCCCGCCGCACTGGCCTGGTTTTGCTCCGCCCTTGACCGGGACACATAGCCATCGTTGGCTACAAAAGCCGTAGCCTCTGCGGCTATCGATTTCCACTCTGCAATGGTGGCAAGGATATTCAAGCTGGAGATAAAGGGTTTGCCAATGTCTATCTGGGTGCCTATATCCGAAGATACATTTTTGAGGTCTTCCGCAATGGCGTTCCAGGAGCCGAGGACGGCTTGCAGATTGGCGATTGCATTCGTAGTATCCATGTGGATCACAGGGGCTATCACGTCCAAAAAGTACAGATCCCAGGGATAGTATGGCTTGGGCTGAAAGGACCAGTGCTGGTTGCCGCCGTCGTTGCGAATGAAGGACAGAACCGGTGTTCCTTGCCCCCAACCCGAGTTACCAGAGATATCAATGCAGAAGCCGGTGTTGTTGGCAAAGGAGATGGTCTGGTTGTTCAGATCCACATCCAGTTGCCAAGAACAGTTGTCCGTGGCATTGGCGACGAGTTGTAACTGGGGTTGCAAAAAGCCCGCAAGAAACAGCTCAAATGGGAATTCCTGCGCGACACGCAATAACTGGCCATTGACGGAAATGTTGAAGTGGTAATTCTGCTGGCCTTCGGCCGTCCAGTTTTTGCCTGCATATTCCAAGTTCCAAAGTTGGAGCGGGTCATGCACATCGGTGTTGCGGCCCATCACCTTGGAGTGGTCATCGGAAACGCCCATGGCCACCGCCCCTCCCACATCCGGAATGATTTGAACGAGCTGGGTTTGCGGGGTAGAGTCGCTTGCAGACTTGAAGTTGGCTGCGTGTTCGGTGAAAGAGTTGATCGGGTCCACGATGGAGGCAGCCTGTTGAGCGTAGTTGTTGGCCTCCTCTGTGCACTGAAGCAGGATAGCGTCGAAGTGCCGGCGATCCCCCGGAGTTGGCGCTTGTGTTTGCAGCGCATCAAGGAGGGAGGCGAGTGCAGAATAAGCCGACGGCACCACCTGATTGCCATAGTTAGACACATAATTGGCCATCATCAGCATGTTCGGCATGACCGCTGAGCTAAATGGCGCAGCCACCGTAGCAAACTGATTGAAGGCCGCAGCGAGAGATCCGATGCGCGACTTCTGCGCGACTTTGTTGCGCACCTGAGCAAAGATCTCGTTGCCCTGCGGCGAGTTGATCTCAGCCATACACTGAAGCAACTGCTGGATGGTGCTCCACTGTTCGCTGGAAAAGTCAAAGGGAGAGGTCTGGACGGGTTGGCCCGTCCCAGCTTGTCCAGGCAATCCAGCAATCTTGGACTGCGATGGAAGCGGCACTGCCTGAGGCATCAAGAAAATACTAGCCATGGGTTTGCTCCTTGAAAGCGGACTAAGGCGATTTCATCGTGGGTGGAGGGGAAGTAGCCGGAGCAGAGTGGCGCTGCCAACTGGACGCGACAACCATTTCAGCCAGCTGCTTCCCCATCGCATCTGTCATGCCTTACGCACGGTTGATGCTTCCTGCAAACTCCATGCGGATGGACGTAAGGGTGGAAAGGTCAACGCCAGGATTGTCCGCTGCTGCTGCGCTGATGGTCCACTGTGTGAAGGGGGTTGGCTGGAAGTAGAGATAGCGATCATGCTCGTCCACAGTGCCATCGATCGTGATGCCAGAGGGATCTCCAACCGCACCGTTATAGATAAAACCATAGGTGAGAGGTTGAGTAGCGAACTGGAAGCTTTGGCCTTTGATACGGTCGGCGTAGACACCTGAGGTGGTGAGCTTGAGATTGACGGGATACTCCTCGCTGGCGTTGATCCCCACCAACCACACTCGTACGGTGGTTAGACGGACCCGGTCCAGGCCGCGAAACTGGGAAAGCTCCAGCGGAAGCGGGATGGTGGTAGTGCCGGTTGTTCGCAGTGTTTTGACGATACCGGCGAAGCTGCCAGTGTCGGTAGTTGGAATATTGAAGGCCTGATGCGGCATGGCCTGCGGTGCAGGGTTGAAAGAGGCCAGCGCAGTGGCATATTCCTGCTGGACGGTGGCGAGATCCTGCTGGAGTTGGCCGACAGTTTTGACGATGGAAGGAAGGATGCGACTATCGCGCAGAGCCCAGTAGCGGTATGCCCAGGCGTATTGCTGCACAATGGTGAAGACCCAGAATCGCATGTTGAGTTCCCAGGCAAAGAAGAGCTGCTTCAGCTCATCAAAATGCTGTTCTGTGGTGGTGGTATCGGCGATCAGTGCTGCCAGGCGATCGGCTTGCTTGGCATTGACCTGCTGTTGCAGTTGCAGTTGGACAAGTTGCTGGGCGATGTTTACTACGGAAACCTGAGTGGCCATGTAAGCCTTGCCATAAAGAGCAAGTTCCTGAATGGCAATCAGGTAGTCATATGCACCGGGAATTTTGGCATCGATAGCGGGCTGAAGAACCGCCGTCACATCGAGGACGAAGATATCCCAGCCGGGGTCAGCAGAGAGATCGCCAGCCGCTGGTAGGGATGCGTCGGGCAATGCTTTTTTGTCGCTCAAATCGCTGGAGACTTCGATGATGGTTTTCAGTGCCTCATAAAGTTTGGCAAGCATCTTGATTACGTTCTTGATGGTCATCATGCGGTCGGCGAGTTTACCGATCTGCTCGGCAAGCTTGACGGAATCAGCGGCGCTCTTGGCGGCATTGGCAGCACTATCGGCAGCCTTTGTCGCACCCTCAACGGCCTTGGCTCCAGAGATTGCTCCGGCTTCATCTCCCACACACATCTCTCCAATGGAAGCGCCGAATTGGACGAGCGCAGCACAGATGCCGAAGACGGCTTCGATCATCTGTTCGCGCATCCATGTTTTTTCCTCGTACTGAAAATTGATACTGGCAGAGGTGGTTGCCATCTGCGCAGTCTGCAAGTCCAGGTTGGCTTTCAATTCCGCAGCTTCGGCATCGGCGAGATTTTTTTGAGCCTGGGCTATAAGCTGAGCGTTCATTCCCATGACATCGCGATTATTGTCGAGCAGGAGTTTGGCAGCAGTGATGCGATCTGCGGCGGAAGCGCCTTGATCGGCAAAGCGCTGGTACTGGGTTTCGTAGGTTGAAGCTGCAGTGATGAAGGACGCCATCGAAGTCTTGTAGACTTCCTGATCCAGATAAGGAACGAAGGTGACGGGACTGGCGTTTGCAACAAGATTACCGAGAATGGCTGATGCCTGCATGTAGAGTTCACGCGCCTCCGACGATCCAGAGGTAACGCGCAGCACATAGCTGAACATGGAGCGGGCCACCTCCGGATGGGAGTAGAACGCCGCCATGCCGTACTGCAAAATGGTGACGACGTTGATGCGGAGAGGGCTGCCATAGCTAAGTCCAGAGTCCTGGAAATCTGCTATGTGCTGGATTGCGGCCGTACCGTCATGGCCAGACAGGACAGAGCCAAAGACGGCTCGGTCCGTCAGATCGAAGGTTTCCACCTGGGACGCAGTAGTGCCATTTGTTGGTGCAGATGTAGTTTCTGCCAACAGGGTTCCGCCGACTTCGTGGCAGAAGAGGACAAGTTTCCCTACCGGTTTGGCGGTGAAGTCAAACAAGATGCTGGCGCCGTCCGTTACTTCAATGCGGCGGGCACACAAAACCAGACCGCCGTTGCGGAGATCGGGTGTCAGGCTGCTGTGGATCTGGAGAACGTCGGCGTAGACCGAGATGGTTTTCGGCTGTACGGGCATGGTCTTGCACTTGTCAAGGATCTCATTGAGCACGATCAAAGTGCCAGCAACGACGGTTACGTCGGCATAGTTGGCGAGGGTCTGAACAGGGATGGGCGCGGCACGATTGAAGTCGGCGTAGATACTGATCCAATCGGGCATGGGGGAAGTGGGCATGAGCATACTCCTGTATGCGGCTCAATGAGCCGGTGCATGGGAACGTTGAAAAAATGACCTAGCAGGAGTCAGGCGACCTGGCGCTTCTGGACCAGATAGAGTGCCGCAGGCTTGCTCTTGATATCCGCCTCAGTTGTTACGGTAATGAAGGCGTTGACCGCGTATGTTTTGGCTTCTGTTTCCACGGTTTTCCATTCTGCGATCGCAGCGTCGATATCGAGATCCTTGATGATGACCGGGTCCACGTCGGCCGATTGCAAAGTCGAACCGATGCTGGTGATGTCTGCCGCGAGACTGTTCCAGATTCCTTCCATATGGGTCAGTACCTTTAGCGCACCTTTGATCGCGTCCAGGATGCCGGAGACGGAGTGACTGGCAAGGTGCATATCCGCCATCAACGTGATGTCTATTTGTTCTTGTGTAGTGGCCGCTGCCATTTCGTCCTGGAACTTGTGGACCTGATCCAGTGCATCCTGGGCTTTTTTGCCATAGATGCCCGCCACGACGGCTGCGGCGATAGTGCCGTAAGGGACGACCCATGCATAGGTTGCTGAAGTGCAGGCAATCGTAACGTCCTTTTGGTATTCATGGTTCCAGTAGTCGATCTGATCGTAATCTGCCTGTATCTGCGTCTTAAGCAGAGAGATCTGGCCCTTTTCTCCCTCATACTGATTGTCATACTTGGTCTTGATGGGGTCGAGGATGGCCTTGTCGTTGATGGTTTCATTGGCGAAGGCGGCAACTTTGGTCTGCATATCCGAGGCCTTCTGAGCGTTCTTCAGAACATTCAGCTTGAGGGTGGTAAGGATGGCGTCTACCTTGTCTTTGGCCTTGTCCGGTGCCATGCTGCCGTCTTGCCACATGCCTATGATGGTGTTGAGTGCAGGGTAGTAGGTGCCGGAGGCTTTCAGAGCGTAATCCGCGATGTCATTCGCAAGATCGACGGTTTGCTTGAAGGTGTTGGTGCGGAAATTGCCGCAGTGCGTGCTGACATTCTGATATGCAGACAAGAGTTCCTGGAATTTGTCGGCATCGCTGGCACTGATACCGAGTTTGAGCACAAGGTCCTGAGTGGTAGTGGGAAGTTGGGTGCCAGCATCACAGTAGCGCTGGACGTCGAGGAAGTCCGAGCAGGACATAAAAAATGGGCTGTTGGGGTCAGGCAAAAATTCGCCGGGTTTCACAGATGGGGAAGTGGTCGTGACAACAGGCATGGTATTCCTCTCTGAAATGAGGGTGAGATGCGGAACGCGATCCATGTGCTCGCGCAGAGGCGCGTGCCCGCAAAGATGCAAGAGGGGAGCGGCATGGGGGAAGTCCATCCCGCGAGTCGATTGAAAAACGGTGTCAGCTCTAGATAGCCGAATGTGTGAAAAGCAGAGACGAAGCCCTTAGGGCTTTTCGCAGGTCAGGGGAATCATTTCTTTTGATAGATGCTCACGCCTGGCTGGTTGCGCCAGCAGAGTACTTGTAGTGCCCTATTCACGCCAAGAAATACTGCTAATTCTTTTCGTTACGCGCAAGCATAGACTCTATTCCAACGCATGTCCACAGGTTTCTTCCGATGAGTGAGATATTCGGCCATTTTGCCCAACGCATTGAAAAGGTAAAATTGGCGCGATACCGGAATTCCGTGCCCATCATCTCTGCCTTTAGGAGACGAACACAACTTTGCTGTCACCGAGGGCAATCTTCCGCTTGGTACAGTAGGTCCTGCCAGCTCGATGCTGTTTACTGAAGGGTAACTGACGGATAGCCGACCAACCGACCGGACCCCAAACTCTCTGGAAGGACTTTTCAAGTTGCGATAGCTTGGCACTTCGCATGAGCTTTGGCCCAACCCCTCGAAACTGCTTAATTGAGTTTATGCACGGAAATTCTTGCCTGTATTCAATTAAGCAGTTTCGAGGGGTTGGGCAGAAATAGCCTTTATGCAAAATCGCCATAACCGGCCAATGTCTGCCCATTTTCATTCAGGTGGTGCGAAGTTTACGAATTTCGGCGAGGATCTTGGTGAGTCGGTTTGAAAGCCGGTCGAGGCGAGAG
>Ga0224529_1001927_pt1 | contig 11173 bp, 7 predicted proteins | sample CBST50metaG_FD_179893 | JGI IMG/M metagenome (GOLD analysis project Ga0224529, IMG submission 179893) | Peat soil microbial communities from Stordalen Mire, Sweden - C.B.S.T50 | ecosystem: Environmental > Terrestrial > Soil > Wetlands > Peat | place: Sweden: Norrbotten County, Stordalen Mire... | reverse complement strand
GGCCGGTGGCGATGACCAGATTGGCCCAGGTGATGAGGCCGTTTTCGTCTACCTTGTAGTGGTGCATGAGGGTGCCGCGGGGGGCTTCGGCCTGGCCCGCGCCTTCGAGGCGATTGACGCCGGCGGTGGCGCGGACGTGCTTGTCGAGGATGAGCGGATCGGCAAGCAACTGCTCGATGCGCTCAATGCCGAAGAGAATTTCGATGAGCCGGGCGTGATGGTAGTGGAAGGATCCTTCGACAGGTCCGGTGGCTAATTGCTTGAAGACGGCCAGTTCTTTTTCCGCGCGCGGCGTTCCCATGGACTTGGCGATATTGAGCCGGGCCAGCGGGCCGACACGATAGCTGCCGGCCGGATAGCCGAGTGACTTGACGTAAGCGAACTTGGTATAGCTGTAGGGCTCGACGGCTTCGCCGATGAGATCGGAAAAGTAGCGGGCGGCGACGTTGTCAGCGACGATCTTGCCCTGAGCGTCGATCAGCCGCAGTGCGCCGTCGGTGAAGGCGATGGACTCGTCTTCGTTGATGAGGCCCATGTAGAGGGAAGGGAAGTTGGCAAAGTGCGCGATCTCCGGCTGGAATTTTTCGGCGATCCGCTTGTAGGCATCGAGCGCGAGGGTGATGTTGGCGTAAGCCGCGGGCAGCATGGCCAGAATGGTGTCGCGCTTGGCCAGTTCGAGCGGCTCGGTGACGCCACCAGGAATGACCCAGCCGGGGTGGATGCGCTTGCCGGCCAGCAGTTCGATAATCTGCTGGCCAAAGCTGCGCAGGGCCACGCCAGCGCGGCCTAACTGCGGCTTGGCGGCGACTACGCCGAAGAGGTTGCGCGCGGCGGGGTCGGAATCCATGCCCAGGAGCAGATCGGGCGAGGAGAGATAGAAAAAGCTGAGGGCGTGGGACTGCACCATCTGCGCCAGATTGAGAACGCGACGCAGTTGCGCGGCGGTGTGGGGGATGCGGACCGACATGATGGCTTCGCAGGCCTTGGCCGAGGCGATTAGATGCGAAACCGGACAGATGCCGCAGATGCGCGCCATGAGGCTTGGCATCTCGTAATAAGGCCGACCCTCGCAGAATTTTTCAAATCCGCGCACCTGGGTCACGTGAAAATGAGCATCCTCGACCTCACCCCGAGCGTTGAGCTGGATGGTGATTTTGCCGTGGCCTTCGAGGCGAGTGACGGGATCGATGGTGATGGTTTGAGGCATAAGCTAGGCTCCAAAGCGGGTGAGGGCCGAAACATCGAGAGGTTCACCGGCGATCAGTGCGGTCAGCGCGGTGTGCAGCGTGTTGGCCGAGGGCGGGCAGCCGGGCAAATAGAGGTCCACCTTGACGTATTCGTGTAGAGGACGGACGACCGGGAGCAGCTTGGGCACCACAATGCAGGGAATCTGCGGCTGCGCGCTGGCGTTTTCGATGTAGGCACGGTCGAGAATGGCCTGCGGGCCGATGGGGTTGCGCAGGCCTGAGATATTTCCGGTGACGGCGCAATCGCCCATGGCGACAAGGGTTTTGGAGTGGGCGCGAATCTTGGCGATCTTCTTCTCGTCGTCCACCGAGGCTACCGCGCCCTCAACCAGAGCAATGTCCACCTCTTCGGGAAACTCCTTGGCATCGACCAGGGGGCTGTAGACCACGTCCAAGAACTCGGTCAGACCGAGAAGGCGCTCGTCCATATCGAGGAAGGACATGTGGCAGCCGGAACAGCCGTCCAGCCATACCGTCGCCAGTTTCAGTTTGCTCATTGGGCTTCCCTCATCAGGTTCAGGTAGGGCAGAAAACCGGGATACTTGGGATGATCGGAGCCAACCTTGCTTTTGTCGAAGAGCGCGCCGGTGGGGCAGACCTGCACACATTTGCCGCAACTGGTGCAAGTAGATTCTCCCCACTTTTCATGCAGGTCGGTGATGAGAACGGAGTCTGTGCCGCGGCCCATCACATCCCAGACGTGCGCGCCTTCGATCTCGGCGCAGATCCGGACACAGCGGGTGCAGAGGATGCAGCGGTTGTGGTCGGCGGTGAAGCGCTCGTGAGAGGCGTCCACGGGCAGGCTGGGATTGCGATAAGGCAGGCGGACGTGAGTCAGCCCCTGCCTCTGTGCCATGGTTTGCAGTTCGCAGTGGCCGTTGGAGACGCAGACGGCGCAAACGTGATTGCGCTCGGCAAAAAGGAGTTCGAGAATATTGCGGCGGTATTTTTGCAACCGCTCTGTGTTAGTGGAAACATCCATGCCTTCGAAGATGGTGGTTACGCAGGCGGGCAGGAGCTTGTTGCTGCCTTTGATTTCGACCATGCAGAGACGACATGCGCCGATGTCGCTGAGGCCTTCGAGGTGGCAGAGAGTGGGGATCTCGATCTCGTTCTCGAGGGCCACTTCAAGGATGGTTTGGCCACGGCGACCGCTGACTTGTTTCTCATCGATGGTGAGGGTTTTGACTTCAGCGCTGTCGATCATGCGAGCACCTCCGCGACAGGTTGCATGTTACAGACTCCAGCCGGACAGCGCTTGTGTTGAATGTGCTCAATATATTCGTCCTTGAAATACCTGAGTGTGCTGAGCACGGGATTGGGGGCGGTTTGGCCCAGACCGCAGAGGCTGGCGCTTTTGACCGTATCGCAAAGTTCGATCAGCAGATCGAGATCATCCATGGTGCCGGAGCCGGAGCAGATGCGGGTCAGCAGGGTGTGCATCTGGGCCGTTCCGGCGCGGCAAGGGATGCACTTGCCGCAGGATTCGGTCATGCAGAACTCGATGAAGTAGCGGGCCACGTTGACCATGCACGAGGTGTCGTCCATGACGATCATGCCGCCCGAGCCCATGATGGAGCCAACCTTGATGAGGGCGTCGTAGCTAACGCCGATGTCGAGCATTTCGGCGGGCAAACAGCCGCCGGAGGGACCGCCGGTTTGCACGGCTTTGAATTTGTGTCCGTCGGGGACTCCGCCGCCGATGACATCAATGATCTCGCGCAGCTTGATGCCCATGGGCACTTCGACCAAGCCGGTGTGGGTGATTTTGCCGGTGAGGGCGAAGACCTTGGTGCCTTTGCTGCGCTCGGAGCCGATGCCCGCAAACCAGCGGCCGCCTTTGCGGATGATGGGCGCGATGTTGGCGAAGGTTTCAACGTTGTTGATGAGGGTGGGCTTGCCCCACAGGCCGCTGACGGCGGGGTAGGGAGGACGCGGGCGGGGCGATCCACGACGGCCTTCGATGGAGGCAATCAGCGCCGTCTCTTCACCGCAAACAAAGGCTCCTGCTCCGAGGCGAATCTCGATGTCGAAATTGAACGGTGTGTTGCCGATGTTGTTGCCCAGCAGGCCGCGTCGGCGGGCGTCGCGCAGGCAGGTGGTGAGGCGGCTAACGGCCAGCGGATACTCGGCGCGCACATAGATGTAGCCTTTGCTGGCGCCCACCGCATAAGCCGCGATGGCCATGCCCTCAATGACGCGCTGGGGATCGCTCTCGAGCACGCTGCGATCCATGAATGCGCCGGGGTCGCCCTCGTCACCGTTGCAGATGACGTACTTGAGGTCGCCACTGGCCTTGGCGACTGTACTCCACTTCAGGCCGGTGGGGTAGCCGCCGCCACCGCGCCCACGCAGACCGCTCTCCGTCACTTGGTGGATTACGCCGTTGGGCGTCATATCGGTGAGGGCCATCAGTAACCCGCGATAGCCATCGTGGGAGATGTAGTCGTCGATGCGCTCGGGATCGATGTGGCCGGAGTTCTCCAGCACCACATGCACCTGCTGGTCGAAGTGCTCGCGCAGTTCGCACTGCAAGGCGGCGATGGGCTCGCTTCCCAGGCTGGCAACCACCGCTTCGGCGTGGCTCTCGTTCACATGCTGATAGAGAATTTCGTCGGGATCAGCCAACACCAGCGGCCCTGCAGCGCAGAGGCCCATGCAGCCAGTGCGGCGCACCAGCACCCGTTTACTTTGCGCGGCAACGGCGGCGGCGAGAGCGTCCTTGAGCTTGTCGGAGTGTTGGCTAAGGCAGCCGGTGCCCATGCAGACATTGATTTCGTAATCGTATTTGGCACTTTCGACGCGCACCGATTCGGCAATCTGACCCAGCTCTTCGATGGTCATTCGACGGCCCATCTTTCCAGTTGCGCCAGCATCTCGTCGCCGGTCATCAGGCCGTGCACTTCGCCGTCGGTCAACACCACCGGAGCGCGTCCGCAAGCGCCCACGCAGCGCGCCGTCGTCAGGCTGATGTTGCCGTCCTTGGTGGTTTGGCCCTGGGGAATGCCAAGGCGCTTTTCCGCAGCGGCCAGCAGCTTGTCCGTTCCCTTGATGAAGCAGGCGGTGCCGGTGCAAATGGTCATGGTGTGTTTGCCCGGTGGCTTGAGGCTGAAGTAGTGATAGAAGGTCACGACGCCGTAGGCCTGGCTGAGCGGAACATGCAGGGAAAGCGCAACGAAACGGATGGCTTGGTCATCCAAATAGCCGAACGAGGACTGCACGGTATGGAGCGTTTCAATCAGCGCGCTGCGGACAAAGCCGTTCTTGCGCATGGTGCCGTTGACGATCTTCCATCGTTTGTCGTCGCTGGGAAGCGGCGGAGCAGTGAATGCTGGCACAATCCCTCCCTGTGCGAAACGGAGGCTTTTCTGGAACCGCGCTGTGCCCCGTTCCATCGTAGCCTTCCTTCTACGCGCGACGGCTCAGCTTCGACCGTGACCGCGATCACCACCTGCGGTGGGGCCAACTGCACTGGTTACTCGCACGCTGTCGTTCGGAGAGAGGCACCATCCCATCCATCCGCATAAAAACGCGGATGGATGGACACTGGGTAATGGGGCTGTGCTGGCGTTGGGTGCAAGCGATAGACTCACTTCTTCCAGCGTCTTTGATCTGGTTGATGTACCTTTAGCTTTAGTCTTGTACGTGCCGAATCTGAGCGATGCAGGGCAAATCGCAGGGAGCTTGGTTGCTTATGATGGAATTTCATATTTCCCGTAAGGCGCGCGAACGCTACCAGTTCGCCGAATCGCTGTTTTCCTACACGGGAAATGTCGTTTTTGCCAACGTGGCGGCTTGCCGGCAGTTTGCGCACCGCATGAATCAGGTTCGCGACGTGGAAAAGCATCCCGAGCAGGCGGTGCACGCCGGGCAGTTGTATGCGATGGGCCTGATCGACGAGGCCAGTCACGTGCTGATGGCGCGGTACCGGGAGCAATTTGATCCGGCGGTGATGACATCGGCGCTGGAGTGGTTTACGGCCAAGGTGGGCGCGGCGGCGCTAGAGACTATGCTGCTGACCTTTGTGGAGCAGTTTCCGGGGATCACGGTCATTCGCGGGATGGAGACGCCCCGGCAATGGCTGGCAGGCGCGACCGACGGAATGCCGCACCGGGAAGCGGCGCTGGAAGAGCTGCTGCTGCTGTGGACGGCGAACAAAAACCGGGCATTTACTCCTTTCGAGGAGCTTTTCGAGGAGAAAACGCTGGCGGAAAAGACGGTTTACCGTCAGGTGACGCGAGCTTTTCCCGACTATTTCGCAACCCGGCCGCTGATTCCGCTGCCTGGGGCGAAACCGCTGAACCTGCTGGAGTTGTTGCAGGCTCCGGTGGTGGGCGCGCCCAGTTCGCTAAAGGATCAACTAGCTCTGATTCGCAAGCTTTGGAAGCCACTGTTGGGCGACAGTCTGGCGCACTATCTGGAGATTGCCGGCGAGATTCTGCACGAGGAAGAACTGGCCATCTGGATGCAGTTCAATCCGCCTGCGGCGCAGGCCCGGGCAGCCGCGGAAGAAGCCGCGCGGCGACGGCGCGAGAGCGGGCAAGAGCACGGGCCGGTGGACTTCAGCCACGCCGAGGTGCCGAGCTTTGGCGACACGGTCAATGAGTACGAGAAGTTTTCGCCTGACACGGCCTGGATGCCGACGGCGGTACTGATCGCCAAAAGCACCTATGTGTGGCTGGCGCAACTGAGCAAGCAATATGGACGCGCCATTACGCGGCTGGACGAGATTCCCGACGAGGAGTTGGCGACCCTGGCGCGGCACGGGCTGAACTCGCTGTGGCTCATCGGGGTTTGGGAGCGGAGCCGCGCATCGAAGACGATCAAGCAGCTCTGTGGCAACGCTGACGCTGTGGCTTCGGCCTATTCGCTTTTCGATTACACGATTGCCGAAAACTTGGGCGGCGAAGCGGCCTACATTACGTTGCGTGATCGTGCCTACCGGCACGGCATTCGCTTGGCCAGCGACATGGTGCCGAATCACATGGGCATCGATTCGCCCTGGGTGGTGGAGCATCCGGACTGGTTTATCAGCCGCCAGGATGTGCCTTATCCGGCTTATAGCTTCAACGGGCCCGATCTTTCGCAGGACGACCGAGTCGAGATCAAAATCGAGGACCACTACTTTGAGCAGTCCGACGCCGCCGTGGTCTTTCGCCGTCGCGACCGGCAGAGCGGCGAAACGCGCTACATCTATCACGGCAACGACGGTACCAGCTTCCCTTGGAACGACACCGCGCAACTCGACTATTTGAAGGCGGCGGTACGGGAGCAGGTGATCCAGACCATTTTGCATGTGGCGCGGCTGTTCCCCGTGATTCGCTTCGACGCGGCCATGACCCTGGCCAAGCGCCACTTTCACCGCCTGTGGTTTCCGGGGCCGGGATCGAGCGGAGCCATTCCCTCGCGCGCTGAGTATGGCATGAGTCAGGCCGCGTTCGACCAGGCCATGCCGCATGAGTTTTGGCGCGAGGTGGTGGATCGTGTCGCCGCAGAGGTTCCCGGTACGCTGCTGCTGGCTGAGGCTTTTTGGCTAATGGAGGGGTATTTCGTTCGCACCCTGGGGATGCACCGTGTCTATAACAGTGCCTTCATGGTGATGTTGCGCGACGAGGATAATGCCAAGTATCGCTCGGTGATCAAGAATACGCTGGAGTTCGATCCGGACATCATGAAGCGTTACGTGAACTTTATGAGCAATCCTGATGAGCGCACGGCAATTGACCAATTTGGCAAGGGCGACAAATGCTTTGGGGTGGCGGCGATGATGTCTACGCTGCCAGGGCTGCCGATGTTTGGCCACGGGCAGATCGAGGGCTTCACCGAGAAGTACGGCATGGAGTATTACCGGCCACGCTACGACGAGACGCCAGATCCCTGGCTGGTGGAGCGACACGAACGGGAGATTGCGCCTTTGCTGGAGCGTCGCTGGCTGTTTGCCGAGAGCGGCAATTTTCTGCTTTATGACTTCTTCCAGGCCAATGGCACGGTGGACGAGAATGTCTTTGCCTACTCCAACCGCAGCGGCGAGGAACGTGCCCTTGTGGTTTATAACAACCGCTACGGCGAGACGCGCGGGACGATTGACTCCTCCGCAGCCTACGCCGACAAGGGCAGCGCGCAACTGCGCCAGAAGCGACTTTACGAAGGTCTGGGCAGGGGTGACTATGGGGCAATTCTGGCTTGGCGCGATTCGCTGACCGGCCTGCATTACTTGCGTCGGGCAAGTGATGTGGCCGAGCACGGCCTGACGTTGGAGTTACATGCTTATCAGTGCCACGTGTATTTGGATTGGCGCGAACTGCACGCCACCGCCGAGCAGCCTTGGGACCGGCTGGCGGATCAGCTCAACGGCCAGGGCGTCGCCGACCTAAACGATGCGCTGGCGAATCTGGAGTTGCAACCGGTGCATGAGGCACTGCGCGCGCAACTGGATACGAGCATTGTGCATTTGATTGCTCATCTGGCGGAACAGCCTCGCATCCATGCCAGCGGCAAGGACAAGAAGATTGAGCAGCAGCAGCACAAGCTGGACGATCAAGCTTGGCGGCGCTGCGAGACGTTTCTTAGTGTGGCGCAGAAGCTTTATTTGGATCGACTCGACGAGAAGAGCCCCTGGGCTCATGCCTCGCCCACCAATCCCAGCTTGCTGGGGCCGGTTTTCCGCGAGCGCCTGCGCGCCGCGCTGCGCATTCCCGCCGTGGAAGCGAGCTTTGCGACGCCGTGGACAGAGGTTGCGCGCACTGTTTTGCCGAACTTCAGCCCGCAGATTGTCTCGACGGCGTTATGGGGGCCCGTGCTGGGCTGGTGTGTGCTGCAACTGCTGGCCGAATCCATTGACGCGAAAAATCCGGAGCAAGTGGCGCTGGACCTGTTTGACCGGCTGCGTCTGCGCGCACCCTTTGCCCAGGCCTTTGCCGCGCTGGGCTTTGAAGGCGAGGAGAGCTGGCGCGCGGCCGCGCGGATCAAAGTGCTGTTACTGGCCGGAGCCGGGGTGGGCAAGGCGGCGGAAGTCACACCTGAAGAGCCCGTAGATGCGACTGCTCCGACTGAAGCAGCAGTGGAGAAGCCGCCAGTTGCAGAGGAGAAGAAGACTTCTGCCTCAGCGCAGAAAAAAACGGTTGCCGAGGAGTCGGCTGGAGACGAGCGAGTGGCGCTTTCGGCGGCCTTGTGGCTTGATCCGGATTTGCGCTGGTTGACCGGTGTCCACGAAGCCGAGGGCCACGCCTATCTGGTGCGCGAACTCTATGAGGAGACGCTCTGGTGGTTGCTGGTGCCTGATTTGCTGCGGCTAGCCGGAGAGCCCAAACCCAGCCGCAAAGAGGCCTCAGAGATGAGCCTGACCGTTGCTGAGGTGCTGGAGAGTGCTGAAGAGGCGCATTATCGGATTGATGTGTTGCTGGGGCCGTCGTTTGTCGCGGAGGATAAGGGAGAGCCTGCGCCCGTCGATGAATCTGTCTCTACCACCGGTGGAAAGCAGATTGAAGGGCGAGCCAATTGATTCAAAGCTTGGATTGACGGAATTTATTTCCTGTCCTTGAGCAAGGGTGTGAGCTTGGGTAGAAGGGTTCGCGCGATGATCTCGGAGCCTTTGGCGGTGGGGTGTATGCCGTCGGGCTGGATGGTTCCGGGAACATTGACCAGATCTTTGTAGATCATGGGCACAAATGCGATGTGGTGCTTGGCAGCCAGACCACGGAAGACCTGTTCGAACTGTTGAATGTAGTCGCGTCCATAGTTGGGCGGCAGGGTGATGCCAGCCAGCAGCACTTTGATGTGAGCGGCTTCGAGAGCCGTGAGCACGGTGTCGAGGTTGTGGCGAGTTTCAGCCGGAGGCACTCCGCGCAGGCCGTCGTTGCCGCCGAATTCGACGATCACTACGGCGGGATGCAACAGCAGAACGCTGTGCAGGCTGGCCACGGCGTCCTTGGTGGTGGCGCCACTGGTGCCTTGGTTGTTGACCTTGTAATGGAAGCCCTTGGTGTCAAGATCGCGCTGCAAGGCATCGGGATAGGATTGGCCGCTGGCGAGCCCGTAACCTGCGGTGATGCTGTCGCCGAAGCAGACCAGTAGGGGCCGATCCTCGGCTAGCAAAGAGCCAGTCAGCAGCAACCAAAAGAGCGAAATCAAACATACACGGCGTTTGTACACAGATATAGTGTAACGAAGCGCAGTGAATAGGGAACAAAGAACAGGGAACGGAACGCGGCACTTGGGAGGCAGAGTGATCGAGGTACGGGACGCGAAGAAGTGGATTCAAAATGGCGCACGACGGGTGGAGATTCTGAAAGGGATCTCGTTGAATATTCCCGCCGGGCAGTTTGTGGCCATTGTTGGAGCCAGCGGCAGCGGCAAAAGCACGCTGCTGGGTCTGTTGGCGGGACTCGACACACCCAGTTCCGGCGAAATTTGGCTGGATGGCGTTCCGATTCACAATATGGCGGAGTCGGAACTGGCCACGGTGCGCGGCACCAAGATCGGCTTTGTCTTCCAGTCGTACCAACTGATTGCCACTCTCACGGCTTTGGAAAATGTTTTGTTGCCCTATGAGCTGAATGCTGACGGCAGCGGCCTGGCGCGGGCGCGTTCGCTACTGGATGAAGTGGGTTTGGCTCAACGCATGGACCACTATCCAATCCAACTGTCGGGCGGGGAACAGCAGAGAGTGGCGCTGGCGCGGGCGTTTATTGTTGAACCGCCGATTGTGATGGCCGATGAACCGACCGGCAATCTGGACACGGCCAACGGCAAGCTAGTGCTGGACCTGTTACTGAAGCGGAACAAGAAGGCGGGGACGACTTTGGTTATGGTGACCCATGACCTCGATGTAGCCAGCCGGGCCGACCGCAGAATCGTGCTGCGCGACGGCATGATCGTGGAAGATAGCTTGACCTTCAACGAGGCCGCATCCGACGCCGGAATTCTCGTCCAAAACGGGGAACAGAATGGCTAAGCGCGCGTTGAGCTGGCGGCGGGCAGCGGCCATTGGTTGGCGCGATATGCGCTCCGCGCCGGGCAAATTCGGATTTGTGGTGTTGTCGGTCGCGGTGGGCGTAGCGGCGCTGGTGGGGGTTCGCGGCCTCAGCGAGAGCTTGCGCGGCACGCTCTCCACCGAGGCACGCTCGCTGATGGCAGGCGATTTGAGCGCCAGGCTTTTTTATGAGCCGACTGCGGTGGAGAAAGCGAAGCTTGCCTCGATTGTCGCGCTGGGCGGAATGCGCTCGACCTGGACGACGGAAACGATCTCAATGGCTTCGGTGCCACCGGTTCCAATTCCGTTGCTGATCTCGCTGAAGGCTGTCGATCCGGCCGAATACCCCTACTATGGCCGAGCCGAGTTGGAACCGGCAATGGACTTGCGGCAGGCTCTGGCGGGCGATCAGGCGGTGGTGGCCGAGGAGTTTCTTATTCGCCTGAATGCGCAGGTTGGGCAGACGCTGCGGTTGGGCGGACGGGAGTTTCGCATTGCGGCAATGCTCAAGCAGGAACCGGACCGGCTGCTGGCCGGGGCGGGGATGGGTCCGCGAGTGATGATTTCGCAAGAGGCGCTGACGCGCACCGGGTTGTTAGCGGTGGGCAGCCGGGCCAGTCATAAATTATTGCTCAAGTTGCCCGCAGCGGCCGATCCCATCGCCTTGCGCAAGCGTGTGGAGGCCGCGCTGCCCGAGGCCCAGGTGATGGATTATCGCGAGGGCAATCCGGGACTGACGCAAGGGCTGGACAACGCTACCGCGATTCTGAGCTTGATTTGCCTGGTATCCATGGTGCTGGGAGCGATTGGCGTGGCCATGGCCATGCACGCTCACTTGGAACAACGCATGGACATGCTGGCGATTCTGAAGGCCGTGGGCGCAGGATCGGGCGATCTGCTGCGGATTTTTCTGCTACAAACGCTTGGGTTAGGACTGGCCGGGGGACTGCTGGGC
>Ga0224529_1001923_pt1 | contig 11189 bp, 12 predicted proteins | sample CBST50metaG_FD_179893 | JGI IMG/M metagenome (GOLD analysis project Ga0224529, IMG submission 179893) | Peat soil microbial communities from Stordalen Mire, Sweden - C.B.S.T50 | ecosystem: Environmental > Terrestrial > Soil > Wetlands > Peat | place: Sweden: Norrbotten County, Stordalen Mire... | reverse complement strand
TCTCTACTCGGTGCGCGAAGAAAACGCCGCCTTCATCGAGTTTTCCCGCCACTTCCGCCGTTGCGGGCTGCTGGTGCCGGAGATTTATGCCGAAGACCTGAGCCGGGGCGCTTACCTTGAAGAAGATCTTGGCGACACCACGCTCTTTGAATTTCTTAGCAGCCATCGCACCGCCGACGCCGTCGCTCCAGAGGTCGTTGAAGCCTATCGCAAAACCGTCGCCGAGCTACCGCGCTTTCAGGTCGAGGCCGGCCGCGAGCTGAACTATAAAGTCTGCTATCCGCGATCGAGCTTCGACCGCCAGTCGATTGCCTGGGACTTGAATTACTTCAAGTATTATTTTCTGCGCCTGGCCGGCATTCCCTTCAATGAACAAGCGCTTGAAGACGACTTTGGCCGGCTGACAAAATTCCTGCTTACCGCCGACCGCGATTATTTTCTTTACCGCGATTTTCAGGCCCGCAATGTAATGCTGCGCGAGGGCAGGCCATACTTCCTCGACTACCAAGGCGGCCGCAAGGGCGCGCTACAGTACGACATTGCTTCTCTGCTCTACGACGGCAAGGCCGATCTGCCGCCGGAGCTGCGCCAGCAACTGCTCGAGCATTATTTGGATTCTCTGGCCAGCTACATCGATTTCGACCGCGCCGCCTTCATGGAGCGTTTTTATGCCTTCGTGTATGTGCGCATTTTGCAGGCGATGGGCTCTTACGGCTTTCGCGGCTTTTACGAGCGCAAGACGCATTTTTTGCAGAGCGTGCCCTATGCGCTCAAGAACCTGCGCTGGCTCAAGAAAAACGTGAAACTGCCCGTGGCGCTGCCGGCGCTGCTCGACGCGCTGGACCGCATGGCTTCGTCGGAAAAATTGCGCAACATCTCCGTGCCTACAACGCCGCTGACGGTGCGTGTCTTCAGCTTCTCCTATCGCCAGCCGCTGCCGGCCGACGAGAGCGGCAACGGCGGCGGTTTTGTTTTCGACGCGCGCTACCTGCCCAATCCCGGCCGCCTGGAGCGCTTCCGGCAGATGACCGGCAGGGACTCGGCCGTGATTGAGTATCTTGACCAGCAGGAGGGCGTGCGCAGTTTTTTCTCTCACGTGCAGGCGTTGGTAGATTCAGCCGTGGCCAACTACCGCGAGCGCGGATTTTCTAGCCTGATGGTCAGCTTCGGTTGCACCGGCGGCCAGCACCGTTCGGTTTACATGGCCGAGCATTTGGCCGAGCACCTGCGCCAGGCCGGCGTCGTAAATGTCGTGCTTCGGCACGTCGAGCTTGAAAAGAAAGGCCTAGCCGAATAAATGCGCGCGATGGTTCTTGCCGCCGGCCTGGGCACGCGCCTGCGCCCGCTCACCGATAGCCGCCCCAAAGCGCTGGTTACGATTGGCGGTCGCACGCTGATCGAGCTGGCACTGGCCCGCTTGCGCGCGGCGGGCATAAGCGAAGTGATCGTCAACGTCCATCACTTTGCCGACGCGGTCGTCGACTACCTGCAAGCCAACAAAAACTTCGGCATGAAGATCGCGATTTCGCGCGAAGAAACACTGCTCGACACCGGCGGCGGCATCAAGAGGGCCGCGTGGTTTTTTCTGGAATCGGGCAACGACGAACCGTTTCTCGTGCACAATGTCGATGTACTGAGCATGATCGACCTCGCGCGCATGGCGAGCTTTCACGCCGAATCGCGGGCGCTGGCGACGATCGCCGTGCAGAATAGAACCACTTCGCGCTATCTGCTCTTCGACGGCGAGGGCAGGCTTTGCGGCCGCCGCGCGGGCCAAAACGGCGCGCCAGAACTTATGCGCGCTGTGCCTCGGCCGACAGCGCTGGCCTTCGCCGGCATTCACGTGATTTCGCCGCGCATTTTTCCGTTGCTGAACGAAGAAGGCGCATTCCCGATTATCCCCGCCTATTTGCGTTTGGCCGGAACGGGAGAAAGCATCGCCGCCTTTCGCGACGACGGCGCTTATTGGCGCGATCTGGGCCGGCCGCAGAGCCTGCGCGAAGCCGAACGCGACATAGCAGACGGAAGTTACGCAATATAAACAATCTGCACGATGATACACACGCAATAGAAATCTACAACTCATTTAAAACAAGCACGACGCGGCCGATCACCAGCTCGTTCGGCGTCGCTTCCGAATCCACTTCGATCAACTCGATCGGCGAGACGGGATTAATGGGGCGCAGAACCAGCCTGCTTGATGCGTACTCCACATAGCGCACAAGAAGATGCGCGCCCTCCCGGACGGCATACAGATTGGGCCGGTTGGGCCGGTAAGCCAGCAGCGAATTGTAGTGCCGGTCGATGAGTACGATCGCTTCCGGCAGCAGCAGCGGCTCCATTGGCAGTGCGTCGGCCGCTGAAAGACGGACGGCGACGAAGCGCTGCCAGCCGCGACGGGCACCCACGGCCCGCGCTTGCGCCGACTGAAGAAAAGAGGCTGGAAGTTGCAGCATCAATTGAACCGAGGAGGCCCGGATCAGCGGCTCAAAGAGCGCGGCGGCCTGTGTAACCACCGGAACAGCGTCGCCATATTCCTCCTCTGATCGACCTTGCGCGGAGGGCAGCAGGTCGACGGCTGTTAGGTGTTGTGCCGCCAGAATCCGATCAATCGCATCGAGAGAGAGTTGACGCCTTCCATGCAGATAATTCGAGAGATGTGATTGTCCAAAACCTGTCTGTCGCGCGAGAAGGGAGACGCTCAGCGTGCCCCGCTGAATTCTGCGCAGCAGTTCCAAGCGGAGCCGGTCGTGCATCTGGGTTAGATTCATTTGTGGAAAATTCGCTGCCAGCAATAGGCGCGAATCCCTTCCGCTTTCTCCTGGAAAAGCTATCAGAGCTCATTTCACCGTATTTTTCGCATTGAGGCGAGGCCCCAAACGTCGCAGAGGGAAAGTTATCCGAAGTACATTGACGGGGGAAAATTGAACCCATACATTTGGTTTACTGCATCACATAACGGCCTGTGGAAAATACGAGGAAAGCTCGAATTATCGTAATTGCAGCGGACGCATAAAGCGGCCCCATTCCTGGCGGTAAGCCAATCCCCTTGCGGAAATTAAACTTCCCCGGCCCTTCTCTTTTCCATCCCCTGACCTTCAGTAATGGCGCTCAGGGAAGGCCATCGTCTCATTCCAGAATCTGCGCGCCCATCGTCATGACAGGAAACAGAGAGTGCGGGCGGCATTCCCCCATCAGGACAATCGAAGCCTGAGCTGCTTGACCTTACTCTCTTAGGCCCGCAAAGTAACCAACGCTACAACGGTTCGGCGGGAGAGAAACTTCGGAGAATCGGTCATGGATGTACGCGTGCAACTAAAAATTTGCGAAGGGTGCGGCTGCCTTTGGTGCCGCCAGCAGAACCAATCAAGCGTCTACTGCAAAGCGTGCGAAGTAAAGCTAAAGAATTTTCCCACGCCGGAGAGCCGTAAACGGCGCGGCCGGCCGAGCCGCAAGCGTTTGGCGCAGGTTTTCGCGGTGGCTGAGAGAGGTGCTCTATGAGCGCCGCGCTGCAGTTGCCGGTCACCTGGGAATCCGCTATTCCTCACTCGGCTTGGGATTCGGAACGCGGGCGATGGGCTCCGGCCTCTGTCGGTCACGCCGAAACCCGCCCGGCAAAAGCGCAAAAGCGTCCGCTGGTTTCAGTGGCTTTTTACCGAAGGCATACGGAAAGCCTTCTGCGGCGCTACCTTTACGCCTCCATGCAAGTGGGCCGCGCGCCGTCGATTCTGCGCGATCCGGTGGCGCGAGGCTGGGCCTCGAGTCGTCCCATCCGCACCTTTGAGGACGCCATCATCTTCGTTCTCGACGTGGAAAAATGCCTAAGCCTGCTCGGCTCGCTCGATCGCGAACTGCTAAGCCGCATCGTGCTGCAGGAGTATACACAGGTTGAGGCCGCGCCTCTGTTGGGCATGAGCGTGCGCGCTATTTCGTACAAATTTCCCCTGGCCCTGGACCGGTTGACCGAAAACTGCTCAAGGCGAATCTGCTGGTTTTGCCTCACGAGACGGAAATCTAGCCCAGGCCCAAACGCGGAGAAGCGTACATCGCTTCTCCGCGCCTGGGCCGAATCTACCGCCTTTCTATTTACAATGAGCAACAGCTTATGTTGATACGCTCAAGAGCGCCGTTGCGGCTGGGCCTTGCCGGCGGCGGCACCGATGTTTCGCCCTACTGCGATGAATTTGGCGGCGCGATCCTGAACGCCACCATCGGTTACTACGCCTACGCCGCGCTCGAACCGCTCGACGACGGCCGGGTCGAATTCGTCTCTGCCGACCTGAACCAGTGCGCCAGCTACGAGGCCGCGCCGGTGCTGGCCAACGATGGCCGGCTCGATCTTTTCAAGGCCGTCTATAACCACATCGTCCGCAACTTCAATCAGGGCCAGCCACTCAGCTTGCGCATGAGCACGCGCGTCGATGTGCCGGCCGGCTCCGGACTGGGTTCTTCTTCCACGCTCACCGTGGCCATGCTGGCCGCTTACGCCGAGTGGCTCAAACTTCCGCTGGATGACTACGAGCTGGCCCACACTGCCTACGTTATCGAGCGCGTCGAAGCCGGCCTCGAGGGCGGCAAGCAAGACCAGTACGCCGCGGCCTTCGGCGGTTTCAACTTTATGGAATTCGGCCGCGACGGCAGCGTTCTGGTCAATCCGCTGCGCATCAAAGATTGGGTCGTCTCCGAACTGGAAGCCTCGCTGCTGCTTTACTTCACTGGAAAATCGCGCACTTCGGCCAATATTATTCAGGAGCAGTCGCGCAACGTCCGCGACCGCAACGCACCGGCTCTCGACGCCATGCACGCCATCAAGCAGGAGGCTTTCCGCATGAAGGAGTGCCTGCTGCGCGGCGATTTTACCCACCTCTATGAAGTGCTGCGCGAAAGCTGGGAATCGAAAAAACAGATGGCTCGCCAGATCGTTAACGAGCAGATCGAGGGCCTCTACGACTGCGCGTTGAAGGCCGGCGCGCACTGCGCTAAAATTTCTGGCGCCGGCGGCGGAGGCTTCATGATCTTTTTCGTCGATCCTATTCACAAAGACAAAGTTGCCGCCGCGCTGCTGAAGCAATGCGCGGGCGGCGCGGCTTATGCCTGCCACTTTTCTCCCGTCGGCGTGCAGGTTTGGAGGGTGCAATGAGCGATTTGGTTCGCGAAAAATTACTTGAAGGCGCAAGCGTCATCGACGCCGTGGCGCGCGACTCCGCGCTGCACGCGACGCTGGCCGCCGCCGCCGAGGTTACGGCCCGGGCGCTGAAGGCCGGTCACAAGCTGTTGGTCGCCGGCAATGGCGGTAGCGCCGCCGACGCGCAGCATGTCGCCGCCGAGTTTGTCTGGCGTCTGGAGGCCGACCGACCGGCGCTGCGCGCCACCGCGCTCACCACCGACTCGTCGATCCTGACCGCTTCGGCCAACGACAACGGCTTCGAATGCGTCTTTGCACGGCAGATTGAAGCGCTCGGCGAGCCAGGAGATATTTTTCTGGCGATCTCGACTTCTGGCAACTCGGCCAATGTGCTGCGCGCCCTCGAGCGCTGCCGCACCATGAGCATCGTCACCATCGGGCTGGCCGGCAAAACCGGCGGCAAAATGGCCGAGCTTTGCGACTACTATCTGCACATTGATTCCAACGTAACGATGTACGTTCAACAGGCGCATCTGGCGCTGGAACACATCTTCTGCCTGCTGGTCGAGCAGTTCCGCTTCCCGGAAATTTTCTCCGCGGGCAAGGAGTAGTTTTCAATGGAAGCGATCGTTTTAGCCGGAGGCTTTGGCACGCGGCTGGCCGCGCGGCTCGAAGGCATTCCCAAGCCCATGGCTCCGGTTGCCGGTCGTCCCTTTCTTGAGATTCTGCTTGCGCAACTGGCGCGCGCAGGCTGCTCGCACGTCGTGCTCTCGGTCGGCTATCTGCACCAGGTGATTCAGGCGCATTTCGGCGCGGCTTTTCGCGGCATGAGACTCGATTACGCCGTTGAAAGCCAGCCGCTCGGCACCGGAGGCGCCATCCGCTTCGCGCTTGGGCAAACGAGCGAAGACACAGTGCTGGTTTTCAACGGCGACACATTTCTCGACGCGGATTTTAACCGGATGCTGCGCTTTCATTCAACTCAGGCTGCTTCGGTCACGCTGGCCGTCGCTCACGTGGACGATCTAGCCCGCTACGGCGGCGTCGCCATCGAAGATGATCGCATTGTCGGCTTTGAAGAAAAGGGCCACTCCGGCCCCGGCTGGATCAACGCCGGCGTCTACGCGCTTTCGCGCAATCTTGCCTGGCCGGCCGCGCTCGCCGAGCGCTTCTCAATCGAGCGCGATTTTTTCGAGCCCGAGCTCACACGGCTTCGCCCCGCAGCCTACAAAGTCGAAGGATTTTTTCTCGACATCGGCGTGCCCGAAGACTTCGACCGCGCCCAGACCGAACTCGCGCGCTTCATCCTGTAACGGCGAAGAACGCGCGCCAAAACAAAGGGCCGCAACCCTTCGCGGATTGCGGCCCTTTGCTCTTGCGTTTGAGTCGATCGGTTACGCTTCTTTCACGCCTTCCACAAAGGCCTTCAGCTTCCGGCTCCGGCTCGGATGCCGCAGTTTGCGCAACGCCTTGGCCTCGATTTGCCGGATGCGCTCGCGCGTCACCTGGAAGCTCTGGCCCACCTCTTCGAGCGTGTGCTCGCTGCCGTCTTCCAGGCCAACTTTTCGCGGATTTCTGATCGCGCGGACATTGTGCACCGTTGCTTTAAATTAAGTTTATTAGCGCATTTTAGGAATGCAAAAATGGATTTCCAGCATATTTTTTACGCAAAGCACTATTTTGCATTATGATTTCTCCATGCTACTGAGTTTCCGCTGCAAGAACTTTCGTTCCTTCCGCGAAGAGCAGGAGCTTTCCCTCATCGCAGCAAAGACGCGCGCAGATAAAAAGCGTGAGAGCTTAATCGACACGCCGTTTGAAGATTTGAAGTTGCTTCGTTGTGTTGCCCTCTACGGCGCAAATGCCTCCGGTAAGAGCAACGTTCTAGATGCTTTAGCAACTTTTCGACGGATTATCTCGAATTCGTGGCGAAGCTGGAAGCCGGACGGCCCGATTCCGGAATTCGATCCATTTTTGTTGGATGAGTCTTCTCAAAAAGATACGACTTCTTTTGAGTTGACCTTCCTACTGAAAGCTCATCTTTACCGGTATGGATTCAGTTATGATCGTCAGAAATTTACCGAAGAGTTTCTGATTGACGCTACGGGGCGGAATGACAGAATTTTGTTCTTTAGGTCGCCAGATTCGGAGACAATCAGATTTCCCGGAAGAAATCTTTGGTCGGCTGCAAGCGAGAAACGCCATCTTCAGGAGATCGCACGCGACATTTCTGCGCGCCCCAACAGTCTTTTCCTTTCCGCCGCCGCGCAAAGAGCGTTTCCATTGTTGCTAGAGATCTATTCTTACCTGACAAAAAATTTCAAACCGTTGCACTGGAAGAACATGGAAAATCGGCAGCGGTACACGGCAGAGATGTGCGCAGATGAAGAATTCTGCAAACGGATTCATATCCTTATGCGGTTTGCGGATGCAGGAATAGTTGATATAAAAGCAATTCATCGCGATTTCCCTGAAGAAATCAAAAAAAGAATTAGCATTATTACAAAAGCGTTGAAGGAAAATGATCTAAGGCTATCGCCAGATGCCACTGACGAGTCGCTTGAGTTTCCCTCGATCCCCGAGGTAAAGATGATTCATACCGGCGCCGGTGGACATCAATATCCGTTGGATGAGTCTAAAGAATCCGATGGTACGGAAGCGTTTTTCTCTGCACTTGGACCGATTCTAGATGCACTCAGCAAGGGCGAGACGCTTTTGATCGATGAACTCGAATCCAGCTTGCATCCGATGCTATCGAGAAGATTCATACAAATCTTCAATTCTCCCGAATTCAATCCGAATGGGGCACAGTTTATCTTTACAACACACAACTCGAATTTGCTCAATCCTCCATTGTTAAGCAGAGATCAGATTTGGTTTACGGAGAAGAGTAATGAAGGTGCAACTAAGCTTTATCCGCTTACCGATTATCAGCCTCGGACGAACCAGAATATCGAGTTAGGTTATCTTGGAGGGCGATTCGGAGCTACGCCTTTTCTTGACGAACAATTGCTTCGGGAAGCTCTTATACTTCAAGAGCCAGATCAGGCATCCTTAAATTTTTCTGCTGAAAGCAAATAATGGCAAAGAACGATCGAAAGCGACGCCCGACGAGGAAGCTGCTTCAGCAGAAGCGTTTCCTCGTCGTAGTCGAAGGAGATGTTACCGAACGCGAATATATTGATGCCGTCAAACGTTCCCGCCGGATAAGAAACATCGACATTCAGATCGTACATAGATATACCGATCCTGTCGGGATCGTAAATGACGCAAAAGAACAGCAGAAACTTGCAAGGAAGTCTGATCCGTATGATGAGGTTTGGTGCGTCTTCGATACGGAAACAAAGCTTACTCAACCTGCGCGTCATGGTCTATCAGATGCGATCAATGCAGCAAAAGCCGCCAAAGTTGAGTGCGCTATATCGAATCCTTGCGTGGAGTTATGGCTACTTTGGCATTATCGAGACCAAAATTCATGGATTTCTTCAGACGGAATACAGCATTACTGCCGTGAACTGAAAATCACCCAAGAAGGTCGAGGCAAACACCTATCCGATGCTGATGATCTGATCGGAAATCGATATGCCGCGGCAAAAGAAAGAGCAGAAGCCGCAGATACAAGACATCAACAAAACGGAAACAGAAAGCCGGAGGACAGAAATCCATCCTCCGGCATGTACAAACTCATCGACGCTATCTACGCAGCATTTCCTTTGCGTAGTTAGCTAGTTTCTTTCACGCCTTCCACGAAGGCTTTCAGCTTGCGGCTGCGGCTCGGATGCCGCAGTTTGCGCAGAGCCTTGGCTTCAATCTGCCGGATGCGCTCGCGCGTGACCTGAAAGCTTTGGCCGACCTCTTCGAGGGTGTGCTCGGAGCCGTCTTCAAGGCCGAAACGCATCTTGATGACGCGCTCTTCACGCGGCGTCAGCGTGCGCAGCACCTGCGAGGTGTACTCCTTCAGATTCACGCCAATCACCGCTTCCGACGGCGAGACCGCCTGATGATCTTCGATGAAGTCGCCCAGGTGCGAGTCCTCTTCTTCGCCGATTGGCGTTTCGAGCGAGATCGGCTCCTGCGCGATCTTCAAAACTTTGCGGACCTTGGCCACGGGAATGTCCATGCGGCGGGCGATCTCTTCGCTCGATGGTTCGCGGCCCAGCTCCTGCACCAACTGGCGGCTGGTGCGGATCAGCTTGTTGATGGTTTCGATCATATGCACCGGAATGCGGATGGTGCGGGCCTGATCTGCTATGGCGCGCGTAATTGCCTGCCGAATCCACCAGGTCGCGTAAGTCGAAAATTTGTAGCCGCGCCGGTACTCGAACTTGTCCACAGCCTTCATCAGGCCGATGTTGCCCTCCTGAATCAGGTCGAGAAATTGCAGGCCGCGGTTGGTGTACTTTTTGGCGATGGAAACGACCAGACGGAGGTTGGCTTCGATCAGCTCGCGCTTGGCCTGTTCGGCGTCCATGTCGCCTTGAATCATCTCGCGCTGCGTGCGCTTCAACTCGACGATCGAGACGCCCGCGTCGGCTTCGATCTCTTCGAGATCGGTTCGGCAATTCTTCTGCTGCCGTTTGTACTCTTTTTTCAGCTCATCGCTTTTGGAGGCTTCGAACTTCTGATCGAGCGAGCGAATCTGCCGCTCGAGGGTGCGCATGGTGTCGACGGTTTTGTTGACCTTGTCGAGCAGGCGCTTGCGCTCTATGGGCGTGTACTTAAGTTCGCGCACGATCCGCGAGATGTAGATTTTTTCGCGCGCCACGGCCCAGCGCAGCCGACGTGCTTCCTTCACCTTGCCTTTGTTGCCGGGCGAAATGGCGGTCAGCTTTTCTTCAATCTGCGCCACTTTTTTCTGGTGCTTGACCAACGCTTCGGTGCGGGTAACGGTGGCCTTTACGCGAGTAACGACGACCTCTTCGGTCAGCTCTTCTTCGTCGAAGACCACAACTTCTTTTACGTTGCGCACGCCGCGCTTCAGGTCTTCGCCCAGCGCCGCAATCTCGCGGATCACGATCGGCGAACGCGAGATCGCCTTCATCACGCGCATCTGTCCGCGCTCGATGCGCTTGGCGATTTCCACCTCGCCCTCGCGCGTCAGCAGCGGCACCGTGCCCATTTCGCGCAGGTACATGCGCACCGGGTCGTTGGTCTTTTCCAGCGTGCCGGGCGTCAGGTCCAGCTCGACGTCCTCGCCTTCTTCCTCTAGGTCTTTTTCGCCGTGAAATTTTTGCGTGTCCAGCAGATCGATGCCCTGGGTGCCGATCGTCGTAATCAGATCGTCCAGGTCGTCGGGCGAGTGGGCCTCGTCGGGCAGCGCATCGTTCACTTCGTTGTAGGTGAGATAGCCTTTCTCTTTGCCGGTTTCGATCAGGCCATGCACATCATCTTCAAATTTTTCGTCGATCGCCAATGAATCCTACTCTCTGGGGCTAAACGTAAATCTTCTCGGCGCTTCGCCCGGTTGTATCCTTTTGCCCGCCGCAATTGCTCAACGAACTGGTCTCCTGGTCCGAACGCCGACAATTACTTAATCGGCATCGCCGCCAGTGACGAGCACGCATAGAGAAGACTTCCTTGTGGAAATCATCCTGCGTGTACAGCTCCAGCTCTCCGCAGGAGCGGCAAATATTTTCCTGGAACAGGAGGATAACGCTACAGGTTACGCCTGGAACGCCCGCGAGCCGCAGCTCATGTGTGGGGCAAAAGGGCGCGCATCCTCACATAGATCAACAGATTACCATATTTCATTCCATTGACACCAGCGCCAATCCTGCGCCAAACGCCCTGGCTCAATTGCCGCGAAGCGCTCTAATTTCGCTCTTCGCACCTGTTCCTTCTATACTTTAGACGCTAGAGCGAAGCATTTCGGCGCATGATTCGCTGCGCGCAGGGCATTTCGACTGAAAATCTTTTTTGCGTTATTCTTCGGCGAGCTTACGGCTCTGCAACTGCCTGAGTTTTCGGTCCAGCTCCAGCTTTTGCTGCGTTAGCGCGGCCAGCTCGGCAAAGTCGCCGCGCCGCTCGGCTTCGGCGATTAGCGTTCGTAGCGAGCGCTGACGAT
>Ga0224529_1001922_pt1 | contig 11189 bp, 9 predicted proteins | sample CBST50metaG_FD_179893 | JGI IMG/M metagenome (GOLD analysis project Ga0224529, IMG submission 179893) | Peat soil microbial communities from Stordalen Mire, Sweden - C.B.S.T50 | ecosystem: Environmental > Terrestrial > Soil > Wetlands > Peat | place: Sweden: Norrbotten County, Stordalen Mire... | reverse complement strand
CCATAAAGCCAGTCAGCCCGCCCACGGCGTGGGGCAGCGTGGTCGAAAAGTTGCTCCACGAACCCGCAGCCGCGCTGAAGCAGATCCCTGCCACAATCAGAATCAAAATCCCCTTCAGAACCGTGAAAACCAGTTGAAAATCGCCTGCTTTTTTAATCCCAAGGTAGTTCAGCCCGGTCACCAGCCAAGCTACGCAGATGGCGAAGATCTGCGAACCCAGCAGCGGCAGTGGTCCGCCGATGGCTTGCTCGCCCAAGCAGTGAAAGGCGGGGAAAAACTCCAGCGTTCGCGCCAAACCGATGGTCACGGCGGCAATCGAGGCTGGCTTGGCCACCGCAAACCATGTCCACATGTAAAGGAAAGCTGTCGTATCTCCATAGGCCCCGCGCAGATAGACATATTCGCCACCGGCGTAAGGCAGCATCGCGCCAAGCTCGGCATAAGTCATTGCGCCAAAAAGAGATAGTAGACCTCCCACGATCCAGGCCAAATAAACCAGCGACGAAGAACCCACGTCGCGCATCATCTCACTGGGCACGAGGAAGATGCCGCTGCCTATAATGGTGCCCACGACCACAGCCATGGCTTGGCTTGGGCCCAAAACGCGGGGCAAGTCTGCGGGAAGTGGTTGGTCTGTTGCGTAGCTCGTCGGTCTCATGCCGTGATGTGAGGGTAGCATGAAGGAGTGGAGCAGGCTGCGGCGGCTGGCGCTAATTCTTCGCGCTGCCAGTTGCCAAAGCGGGCGGAATGGCGTCTAAATAATGAAGCGAAGCGGCACAGTCCGGCAGGGGTGGCGGCGCGCGGAGGTGGATGATGAGGGCAAACCAAAAGGCATTGCACACAGTGGCAGTGGCAGCTTGGGCGCTGATGTTGGCCACCATGGCGGGGGCGCAATCGGCGTCGTCGAACTCGCCTGCGGTCAGCACATCTGCCGCGCAGACCGCTCCGGCGAGCACAACTCCAGCGCAGACAACGCCTCAGGCCACGCCCGGCACGGCTCCGGTCAGTGGTGATACCCCGGCGCAGCAGCCCGCGCCCGGTACCAAGCCTGGTACCACGCCCGTGGCGGGCGATCAGGCGGCTACCTCCACGGTCAATCCTGCCAAAGTGGTCGAGGTTGGTAGCCAGAAGGTGAACGTGAAGCCCGGCTCCATCGAAGACGTCAGCGCCGTCGGTACGCGTGACATTGGTGGCCGTGGCATGGGCAACTGGTACTCGACCGACTATGAGATCAAGATAGGCCGTTCCTACGCCGCGGAGATCGAAAAGAGCGTTCGCTTCATCACCGATCCGGTGGTCACCGAATACGTCAATCGCGTCGGTCAGAACATCGTCAAGAACTCCGACTGCAAGGTGCCCTTCACCATCAAGGTGATTGACTCGGACGAGATCAACGCCATGGCTCTGCCCGGCGGCTTTTTCTACGTCAATTCCGGGCTTCTTCTGAATGCCGACGAAGAGGCCGAATTGGCCGGCGTCATGGCCCACGAGACAGCTCATGTCTGCGCCCATCACACGGCCCGCGAAATGACCCGCTCCAACATCGCCCAGATTGGCATGGTTCCGGTCATGATCCTGGTGGGCGGCTGGACCGGCTATGGCATCTACGAAGGCTCCTCGCTGGCCATCCCCATCACCTTCCTCAAGTTTTCCCGCGAATTTGAGGCCCAGGCCGACTACTTGGGGGTGCAATACATGTATCGCGCCGGCTACGATCCCCAGGCCTTCATCAGCTTCTTTGAGAAGGTGCAGGCATTGGAGAAGCGCAAGCCCGGCATGGTTTCCAAGGCTTTCAGCGACCACCCTCAGACCCCCGATCGTATTCAGCACTCGCAGGAGGAGATCGCCCGCATTCTGCCCGCCCGCGACGAGTACACGGTGACCACCTCGGAGTTTGACGACGTGAAGGCGCGGCTGGCGCGCATCGAGAACAAACGCCGGCTGACCGACACCAAGGGCGGCAACAAGCCCTCGCTGCGTCGCGCCAGCACCACCACCGGCGACCCCACTAGCCCGTCCAGCACTTCAAGCACCAACAGCGGCTCTGCCTCCGACGACAAGCCCACCCTTCATCGCCGCGACGATCAGAACTAGGCCCAGAACTAGGTCACTGGCGCACGATTTTGTACCACTGCCACATGCCCCCGGTCTCGATTTTGAGACCGGGGGCATGCACGTCTGAGAGGTCGTCCGTTACACTGGAACATGGAGCCAACCATGCCAACCCTATGGGCCAGAACGCGGACGACCCTTGAAATGATCAAGTGGGAGCACTCGATTTTTGCCCTCCCTTTTGCCCTCACGGCGGCGCTTTTAGCTGCTAATGGCCTGCCTGCTTGGCGTGCCCTGGCCTGGATTTTGGTGGCCATGGTGGCCGCGCGCTCCTCGGCGATGTCCTTCAATCGTTGGGCCGACGCGGCTTTGGACGCCACCAACCCCCGCACCAAAAACCGCGCCATTCCCGCCGGTCTGCTGACCCGCAAGTTCGTTCTTGGTTTTACTCTGCTCACTGCAGCGTTCTTTGTGGTGGCCAGTGCGGAACTCAACCGCCTCACCTTGCTGCTGTCCCCCGTGGTGTTGCTGGTGCTCTGGGGTTATAGCTACATGAAGCGTTTCACCCGCTGGTCGCACCTGGTGCTGGGTCTGGCCCTGGGCATCGCCCCCACCGCTGCCTGGATCGCTGTCCGCGGCTCGCTGGACGCGCGGATTCTTGTTCTGACGGCGGCGGTTACCCTCTGGGTAGGCGGTTTTGACGTCCTCTACGCTTGCCAGGATTTCGAACACGACCGCGCTACCGGGTTGCATAGCCTGCCACAGTCGGTGGGCATTGCGCCAGCCTTCTGGGCGGCGCGCACCATGCACGTGGCCATGATGGGACTGCTAGTCTGGTTTGGCCTGCTCTTCCATTTTGGGCTGCTGGGCTGGCTGGGTGTCGCCGCCGTGGGGCTGCTGCTGGCTTATGAACACTCGCTGGTTTCCCCCCGCGACTTGAGCCGCCTGAATGCGGCTTTTTTTACCATGAACGGGGTTATCGCCATGGTTTTTCTCGGCTTTGTAGGCGGCGATTTATGGCTGCGGCGGTAAGATTCGCTTCATAGCTGCTATTTACTTGATCAAAACACGGAGAATCTCAAAGATGAAAATTGCCATTCAGGGTGAACCTGGCTCCTTCAGCCACGAGGCGGCGTTGCAGATGGTTCCCGGTGCGGAAATTGTGTCTTGCGCGCTATCGGCGGGTGTTTTTCAAGCGCTGGACGTGGGCGCTGTCGAGGCCGCTGTCATCCCTATCGAAAACAGCCTTGCCGGTTCGGTGCTGGAACACTTTGACCTGCTGTTGAATCATGACGTCCGTGTCGAGCGGGAGTCCCTGTTGCGCATTCGCCACAACCTGATCGCTCTGGAGGGGGTAAAGGTCGAGGAGATTGAGCGCGTTTCATCGCATCCAGTGGCGCTGGCCCAGTGCCGCCGCTTTTTGGCCGAGCACACTGGCATGAAGGCGCTAGCCTATTACGATACTGCGGGCAGCGTGAAGCAACTGGTGGAGCAGGGCGACCGGAAAGCTGGGGCCATCGCCAGCCAGTCCGCAGCCAAATATTATGGGGCGCGGGTCTTGGCTGTCGAAATCGAGGATAATGCGGAGAATTTTACCCGATTTTTCCTGGTTCGCCGGGCTTCCGAGGCCAAAACCGACGCTGAAGCCAATAAAATCAGCTTGGCTTTTTCCCTGGAAAATCGCTCTGGCTCGTTGGTCGCGGCGCTTGCCGAATTGGCCACTCTGGGCACCAATATGACCAAAATTGAGTCCCGCCCGGTGCAGGGCAAGCCGTGGGAGTACATCTTCTACGTGGACTGCCAGATGCGCTCGGCTGATGAGGCTGCGCGCACACGCGAGGCGCTTAAGGCACATTGCTCCATGGTCAAGGAACTGGGCTTTTACCGCGAGGCGCAGCGGTAGATTGCCAACGGGCTGTCAAACAACCAAAAAAGGACAGGCTTCAGCCTGTCCTTTTTTGTGCTCCCCTAACATCTCTTCCTAGAAGTGGTAAGCCACGCCAACGGTCGGCACGTAGATGTTGTACCACTTGTTGGTAGTGAAATTGTAACCAGACGTCGTTGACGTCTGGCCAAAATTCGGCACCTTGGTCACAAAACCGCGATATTCGGCGCGGATATCAAAGCTGGGGCTGATCTCGTAGGCGATGCCTGCGCCATACACTCCGCCGATTTCGGTTTGCTGCTTGGCGTCCAGGGTCTTGGTGCCCGAGTTGCGGATGGGCATGAAGATCATAACGCCGGGGCCGGCTTCAACAAATGGATTGAATTTGCGGTAGTTGAAGCTGCGCACGTAGGCGAACGAAATCTCCTGGTTGCGGGTCAGGACGGTGATGTCAAATGTGCCGGGATCCTTGAAGGTGATTTTGTTCTGGTAGGTGATGCCATAGTTGGCTTCCAGGGCGCTCGACGGGGTGAGCATAAAGCGGTAGCTGATCAAGCCGCCGTAAGCTGCGGTCGAGTGGACCTGAACGTTTGTTGACGCACCGATAAACGGCTCGATGAGCCCGGTTCCGCTGATGCTGATGTCTTGGCGGCTTTCCTGAGCGCGGCCTGCTGCCACGCATACGGCCAGCAGAAATGCAATGATGGCGATCTTCTTCATTCGGTCCTGATCCTCACGACTGCTCAACCGTCCGGCTGGCAACGAAATCTTGTTGATTCCGGGGCGCCGGTTCTTGCCGGACCCCACTCTCAGCATTGTAACTGGCCGGAGTGGCTCATGGTGAAACCCTCGCCACGGAATCGTCTGAACTATAGACGCGGCAGCGGTAAAAGGGGCGCTTTTGCTTGTCCATTTCCGCGAAATCCGCTCGTTACCCGGTCCGTTCCACCTGGTAGTGGAACGGCGGCCCCTGTTCGCGCGCCATGGTCCGCACCGTGCGCAAAAAAGCTTGGGCGGCGTAGGATAGCGTCACTTGACGGCGATGCACCAGACGCAGGACCCGTTTCATTTCCAGTTCGTCCACCGCAACCCGCACCAGATCGCCGGTCTCCAACTCTCGCTCCACGGCCAGATGCGGCACCAGCGCCACCCCGTTGCCCATGGCCACGAAGCGCTTGATGGCCTCCATGGTGGGCAGTTCGATGCCCATGTTGAGCGGCGTCCGATAGCGCTGGAAAGCCTCGATCACCTTGATTCGCAAGGGCGAAGTGACGTTGTGCGCGATAAAATTTTCCGTGCCCAGGTCGTTGATTGAGACGCGCTTGGCTTTGGCCAGGCGGTGGCCAGGGCTGACCACGAAGGCCAGGCTGTCGCCATAGACGGCGATGGAGCGAAATTGTGCCAAATCGGGGCGAAAAGTGGTCACGCCCAGCTCGAAGGTGCGCAGATTTAGCTCATCGGGAATGTGCGAGGCCAACATGCGGTGTACGGTCACGCTGATCTGGGGAAACTCGCGACGAAACTGGTCGATGACGCGTAGCAGATACATGCAGGTGTACTCATTGGCCGCCAGTTGCAGCCGCCCGCGCTCCAGGCTCTTCAACTCGCCCAGGGCGCTGGTCGCCTCGCGGCGCAAGGCCAACAAGCGTAGCGCGTAGTCGCGCAACAATACCCCGGCTGCAGTCAGCGAGCCGTCGCGCGCCGTGCGGTCAAAGAGGGTTTCACCTACGGAGGCTTCCAGCTTGCGGATGACCTGGCTGACCGCTGGCTGGGTGCGCAGCAGACGCACGGCCGCGCGCGAGAAGCTTTTCTCCTCGGCTACGGCCAGAAAGGTTTCAAGCTGGTTCAGCTCCATATCGGCTTTCAGTCTCCAACTACCTGTTTTTCGTGGCCGTAATCCTGCTAACGGCTGACAACTGAAAACTGGCAACAGTTGTAGTATAACGATTTCTTATCGACTCCCCAAAAAGAATAACTTTGCGTTATGGGGGCCGAATGCGCGACACTAACCATGCTCGCAAGAGGATTCCCAGGTAGGCACGCATATGATCTCCAATCAGGTATATTTTTTTGACACCACTCTGCGCGACGGAGAGCAGTCTCCCGGCTGTAGCATGACCACGCAGGAAAAGCTCACCATGGCTCACGCCCTGGAAGAATTGGGCGTGGACATCCTCGAGGCTGGTTTCGCCATGGCTTCGGAGGGCGACTTTGCCGCCATCGCCACCATCACGCAGGCTGTACGCAAGCCGCGTATTGCTTCCCTGGCCCGCGCCAAGAGCGAAGATATTGAGATGGCCGCCCGCTCTCTGCAATTTGCCGATCGCGCACGCATCCACGTTTTCCTGGCTTCCAGCGATCTGCATCTCGAATACAAACTTAAAATGAGCCGCGCCCAGGCGCTCGATCAGACCGCTGAATCGGTGCGTCTGGCCCGCTCGCTGGTGGACGATGTCGAGTTTTCGCCCGAGGATGCCACTCGCTCGGATCGCGATTTCCTGGTGGAGATTGTGCGCGTGGCCGTTGAGGCTGGCGCCACCACCATCAACATGCCTGACACAGTTGGTTACATGACTCCTGATGAGTATGGTCGCATGTTTGCCGAAGTGCGCGAGCGCATTCCCGCCATCGACGCCGAGGGCGTCATTCTTTCTTCGCATTGCCACGACGATCTTGGTCTTGCCGTGGCCAATTCGCTGGCCGCTATCAGCAACGGCGCGCGCCAGGTGGAGTGTACGATCAACGGCATCGGCGAGCGGGCCGGTAATGCGGCGCTCGAGGAAATTGCCGCCGCGCTTTATGTCCGCGCGGACCGTTTCAACGTCACCTCTGGCATCAATCTGAACCAGATTTATCCGGCCAGCCAGGTGCTCGGACATATCATTACTTTCCGCCCCTCGCCGAACAAGGCTGTGGTGGGCGACAATGCTTTTGCTCACGAGAGTGGTATCCATCAACACGGCATGTTGGCCAATCCGCTTTGCTACGAGATCATGACGCCGTCGTTGGTGGGTGTGGCCAAGACGCATCTGGTGCTGGGCAAGCACTCGGGTCGCGCGGCCCTGCGCCATCGCCTTGAGCAGTTGGGCTACACGCTTACGCGCGACGAGTTACAGCACACCTACTATCGCTTTGTGGCTCTGGCTGACCGCAAAAAGAATATTTACGATCAGGATTTGGTGGGACTTTTGCCCGATCCAATTCGCGCCACTCTCCGTGAAGCATCCTCTGAACTTGATTAAATCTCAATGCCGCTTGCCGGTTACTGATTACTGAAAAGGGAGATCATGAAGCTGAAGATTCTTGTCACTGCCGGCGACGGCATCGGTCCTGAAGTTACGCGCGAAGCGGTTGCCGTGCTCAACGAAGTCGCCGCACTGAGCGGTCATACGATGGAGATTGCCGAAGCCCGCATCGGTGGCGTGGCGATTGTGAAAGACGGCAATCCGCTGCCGCAGGCGACGATTGATGCGGCGCTTGATTCTGACGCCGTGTTGCTCGGCGCGGTGGGAGGCAACGAATTCAATTCGCTCGCTCCCGACAAACGCCCCGAAGCCGGTCTGCTTGGCTTGCGTTCGGCGCTGGGCGGCTTCGCCAATCTACGCCCCGCATTTGCTTTCAAGGAACTCGCAGTCAACAGTCCCCTGCGTCCAGAGATCGTCGATGGAGCCGACATTTTGTTTGTGCGCGAGTTGCTCGGCGGTCTCTACTTCGGCCAGCCCCGCGCCTGGGATCGCGCAAAAGGCGAGGCTTGGAACACCATGCGCTACACCCGCGATGAAGTGGTCCGCGTGGCTCGCATCGCTTTTCAGTTGGCGCAGAAGCGCGGCAAGAAGCTGACCAGCGTGGACAAGGCCAACGTGCTGGAAGTTTCGCAATTGTGGCGCGCCACGGTCACCGAAATCGCCGCCGAATTCCCCGATGTCACACTCGAACATCAGTATGTGGATGCCATGTCCATGCACCTGATGAATCGCCCCCGCGACTTCGATGTGGTGCTGACGGAAAATCTTTTTGGCGACATCCTCACCGATGAATCGGCGGTCATCACCGGTTCGCTGGGTATGCTGCCCTCGGCCACGTTGGGCGGCAAGGTCAACTTCTACGAGCCCGTGCACGGTTCGGCACCCGACATTGCGGGCAAGGGGTTGGCCAATCCGCTGGGCGCGATCATGAGCGGAGCTTTGTTGCTGCGCTACTCCGGCGGTCTGGAAAAGGAAGCCAAGGTGATTGAAGCTTCGGTGCGCAAAGTGCTCGAACAGGGCTTCCGCACGACAGACTTAGTCCGTGGCGATAAGACCGGGCTGACTGTGCTTTCAACCACTGCGATGGGTGTAAAAGTTCGCGAGACAGTGAAGACGCTGCTGGCGTAAGTGCAGGGACTAGTTTTCCGTTACGCTCGACAAAAACTTCTTTTGAGTAAGGGAGTCGAATGAGTTCTGAAGCCAAAACACTTTTTGAAAAAGTATGGGAGCGGCATGTGGTGGTTGAGCCCAAAGGCGAGCCTACGGTGCTCTACATCGATTTGCAACTGCTGCACGAGGTCACTTCGCCGCAAGCCTTCGAAGGGCTGCGCCTGGCCGGTCGCAAGGTGCGCCGTCCTGATCGCTGCATCGCCACGGTGGACCATAACATTCCCACCACCATTGAAGCTCGCCTCAACATTGTCGATCAGATCGCGGCCAAGCAGATCAACGCTCTGCGCAAGAATTGCGCCGACTTCGGCATCGAGTTATTTGACGTTGACTCGCCTGATCAAGGCGTGGTTCATATTGTCGGCCCCGAACTGGGGCTCACTAAGCCGGGCATGACGATTGTCTGCGGCGACTCGCACACGGCCACACACGGAGCTTTCGGCGCGCTGGCTTTTGGCATCGGCACTAGCGAAGTGGAGCACGTGCTGGCCACCCAAACCCTGCCTCAATCGAAGCCTAAAACTTTCCGCATTGCGGTCGAGGGCAAGTTACCGCAGGGGGTAACGGCCAAGGATATTATCCTCGCCATCATCGGCAAAATCGGCACCGACGGCGCCACTGGTTGCGTCATTGAATATACTGGCTCGGCAATTCGTTCGCTCTCGATGGAAGGCCGCATGACGGTCTGCAATATGAGCATTGAAGCAGGTGCGCGCGCCGGCATGATCGCTCCCGATGCGACCACTTTTGCGTATTTGAAGGGTCGCCGCCACAGCCCCAAGGGCGCGGCGTGGGACGAAGCGGTCGTCGAGTGGAGCAAGCTGGCCACCGACGCTGACGCCAAGTTCGATCGCGAGTTAGTCATTAATGCTTCGACGTTGACGCCCTATGTTAGTTGGGGAACCAGTCCCGGCATGGTTGCGCCTATTACTGCATCCGTGCCTGATCCTGCTGCATCGGCTACTGAAATCGAGCGCAAAAGCTTTGCCCGCGCTCTCGATTACATGGCTCTGAAAGCTGGAACTCCGCTGGATGCGATCCCAATTGATCGCGTCTTCATTGGTTCCTGCACCAACGGCCGCATTGAAGATATGCGCGCCGCTGCACACATTGCCGCTGGTTACAAGGTAGCCGCAACGGTGAGTGCGATGGTGGTTCCAGGCTCGCAGGCGGTCAAGGCGCAGGCGGAAAAAGAAGGTCTCGACCACATCTTCCGCGAGGCCGGATTCGAATGGCGCGAGCCTGGCTGCTCGATGTGTCTGGCCATGAATCCCGACGTGTTGGAGCCCGGCGAACGCTGCGCATCTACCAGCAATCGCAATTTCGAAGGTCGCCAGGGACGCGGCGGACGCACTCATCTGGTTTCGCCGGAGATGGCCGCGGCTGCCGCCATTGCCGGACACTTTGTGGATGTTCGTAACTGGGAGGTAAAAGCATAATGGAACCCTTTCGTACTTTGACTTCGATTGCCGCGCCTCTTGATCGCACCAACGTTGACACCGACCAGATTATCCCCAAGCAGTTTTTGAAGCGCATCGAGCGCACCGGCTACGGAGAGTTTCTCTTTTACGACTGGCGGCGCACTGCCGCAGGCGAGCCTGATCCGGCTTTCGTGCTCAACGATGCTCGCTACAAGGGCGCGCAGATTCTGATTGCGGGCAAGAATTTCGCCTGCGGATCGAGCCGTGAACACGCTGCATGGGCGCTGAATAACTACGGCTTTCGCGTGGTCATTGCGCCCAGCTTCGCCGACATTTTCTTCTCCAACGCGGGCAAGAACGGCATCGTGCTGGTTCGCCTCAGCGAAGAGGATGTAGCCAAGTTGCTTGCCAACGCAAAGAACTTGGCTAACTATCAACTCACGGTTTCGCTCGAAGAGCAGACGGTGACTGACGGCCTGGGTTTCAAGGCTAGTTTCGAGATCGATTCCTTCCGCAAGTTCTGCTTGACCGAAGGCCTCGACGATATTGGCCTGACGTTGCGCCATGCTGCTGAACTGGACAAGTTTGAAACCAGCCACGATAAGGACGCTTGGTTAAAGGCGAAATAGCAACCCCCTTCTTTCGATCACTGCCAAAGGAGTAACACATGGGAAACGACGCCAATTCTCAAGTATTCGATGCCTTGCTCGCATCACCGACGCGCCTGACTGGCGCGGAGATTGTCTGGGCCACTTTGGTAGGCGAGGGAGTTACCGACGTCTTCGGCTATCCGGGCGGAGCCATTCTTCCGGTTTATGACGCGCTACGCAAGTTTCCCATTCACCACACCCTGGTGCGTCACGAGCAGGGCGCATCGCACATGGCCGATGGTTACGCGCGCGCCTCGGGCAAGGTAGGCGTTTGCGTGGCCACCAGCGGCCCCGGCGCCACGAACTTGGTTACCGGCATCGCCACCGCCATGCTCGATTCGATTCCCATGGTCTGCATCACGGGTCAGGTTTCCAGCAAAGTGCTTGGTACCGATGCCTTTCAGGAAGTCGATATTACCGGTATAACTCTGCCGGTAACCAAGCATAACTTCATCATCAGCAAGGTTGAGGAGATAGCGCCAGCAATTCGCTCTGCCTTTGAGATAGCCAAGTCAGGCCGTCCCGGACCGGTCCTTGTCGATATTACAAAAGATGCGCAGCAGGCGACGGCTATCTTTGACTTTGCCGCGGCCGCACCGCATCCGCATCGCCCGCACCCCATGCTGTGTACCGTGGAGAACGATCTGGAGCAGGCTGCCGAACTGATTCGTCAGGCCAAGCGTCCGGTGATTCTGGCCGGCCATGGTGTGATTGAGTCAGGCGCCGGCGAGCAGGTGCGTGCGTTGGCTGAGCGGGCGCGGATTCC
>Ga0224529_1001920_pt1 | contig 11190 bp, 9 predicted proteins | sample CBST50metaG_FD_179893 | JGI IMG/M metagenome (GOLD analysis project Ga0224529, IMG submission 179893) | Peat soil microbial communities from Stordalen Mire, Sweden - C.B.S.T50 | ecosystem: Environmental > Terrestrial > Soil > Wetlands > Peat | place: Sweden: Norrbotten County, Stordalen Mire... | reverse complement strand
GCTCGTCGTCTTCGCCGTGCAGATTTGAAAGCCGGTGTGCCAGCCATGCGATGCTGTTGCTTTTACCGCTGCCGGCCGAGTGCATGATGAGGTAGTTCGACCCCGCACCCTCCTGGCGCGCAGTGCCTTCGAGCTTGCGCACGGCATCAAGCTGGTGATAGCGCGGAAAGATCATCGTCTCCTTCTTGATCTTCTTTCCGCCAACCTCGACTTCTTCCACCTGCAGATGCATGAAGCGGCCAAGGATGTCGAGCAGGCTATCGCGCTGCCAGACTTCCTCCCACAGATACGAGGTCTTGTACTTACCCGCTGCGGCGGATGGGTTGCCAGCACCCATTCCGTCACCTTTGTTGAAGGGAAGGAAGTAAGTGCTCTTCCCCGCGAGCCGCGTCGTCATGTAAACCAAGTCAGGGTCGACGGCGAAGTGGACCAGCGTACGCTTCTTGAACTGGAAGATCAGGTCGTTCGGGTCGCGGTCATTCTGGTACTGGTACTTTGCATGCTCGACATTCTGGCCGGTCATCGGATTCTTCAACTCGGCGGTGACAATCGGAATGCCGTTCAGGCACAGTGTCAGGTCCAGGGCCTGAGAACTGGTGGCTTTGAAAAGTAGTTGCCGGACGACGGTCAGGCGGTTCTTCTGGTAGAGCGCCATATCGTCGGGATTCATGCGCGTTGCAGGTTTGAAGTAGGCTGCCCGAATCAACTCTCCATAGCACTTGAACCCATGCCGCAGAACGTCGAGACTGCCGCGCGTATCCATCGCCTTGGCCAGATCGTCGAGCACAATTTCCTCGGTGCGCTCGGCCAGCAGCTTTTTGAGGCGCGCCCATGTCTTTTCCTGCGTCTCCTCGACGAAGGGAATAAACTGCGTCGGATCGAGCGCGCGTTCCTGATGGAAGTTACCCAGCTCGGCTTTCACATAGCCGGCGCTGGTAATCAGATGATGCTCGATTGCAGCCTCGAAGGCCTTTTCTTTGTGGTCTACTGGCATACGGCAGGAGCCTCCTGCGGGCGATAGTCGCGCACATCGATTTGGCCGGTGACTGCGGCTGAGATCAAGGCGGAACGGCGCTCTAGTAAGAGTTCAATAGACTGCTCTGAAGTCTTCAATTGCTTATTAAACGTAATCAGATGATCGTCAAGGAATGCTGCAATCGAATGTTGTTCATCCTTTGATGGAAAGGCAAAGCTGTACTTTCGCAACTTATCGGCCGGGAGATGTTCGATTGTGGTCTCGTTTCCTCCAGCAATAAAGACACCTTGATTTGTAGCCCATTGGATCAAATAGAATGCAAATCGTGAAATGTCTCTATCCGGTCGAAACGGCCTCAGGCGGTGAAGAGCCTTTTGGTAGTAACACTCAAAGTCCTCCTTCATCCACAATGCGCAGCGCCCCGGATAGCTCCCGCCCTCATTGACGAGCAAGTCCCCGGGCTTAAGAGCAAATCTTTTCCGGGCCGCCTCATCGAAGTCCATCTTTGGCAGGTCATCGATGTTGATTTCGTCCCATTGCACATCCAACACTCGGAGATAGGGTCGTAGATGGTTCCCAGTAATCCGTGACGAATCTAACATCTTTCCCAATTGAATGCTATAACGATAAGAAAGAGGAACAATATTCCAATGCGCTGGCACTTGTCCCAACCATTTGATGCCGGAGTCCTTCATCGGAACATTGGGATTGAGGCCTTTGGTGACAGCGAGGGAGATGACGGCTTGCCGCTTCTCTTTCAGCAGTTCAATTAGGCGCTTCTGCTGCATCACAAGCGCGTCAATTATACCCAGTTGGTGTTCCAAGAAAGCTGCGATCTCCCTTTGTTCCTCGACTGGAGGTTTGGGCATAATCACATTCTCAATCTCGTATTTTCCCAATCCGAATCGAGTCATTCCGACGGCAGATGTAGTGAATTGCGCTCGAAGAAACGCGCTCTTGAATGCACGTGCAACGTAAAGGCCGTCCGCCTCTCGCGAAATCGGACGAATCAATGCCAAGTGGTAACCGCAAACGACCTCTTCGAGTTTCTCAGGAACAAAGGCAGGAACCCCAATATCGTCGGGAGACTCTGAATCCTTAGTTATGATCACATCACCGCTCTGAAGCGAAAGGCGGGCGATCTGCTCGTTAGACGCAGACGCAACCATGAAGTCAAGGTTCTGTGTGATCTTCTCGTTACGATAGACGTCGACGTAATTACAGAGTTGGGCTGATGTTTCATCATCCGCTGTCTTCTTGTCAACGTTGCTGAGTTCTGTGCGGGCCATCCTTTTGAGGACAGAAACTTCCCAATGCTCCGGCACCTTCCCCAGCCATTTCACGCCGCTGTCTTTGTATCTCGGGTAGCGTGGCAGCTTCATGCCTTTTCTCCTTCGGAAGCGTCGGGCGCCTCCAGCATGAGGCTCCACTCGTGGAGTTTCTGTTGCAGAACCGCTTTGGGGACCATCCGCGTTTCGTACTGGGCGACAAGCGCCGGCGAGAGGTGACGGCTCATAGCGTATTCCACGACTTCATCGTCTTTGGAGCGGCAGAGAAGGACGCCGATGCTGGGGTTTTCGTGCGGGCGCTTGCGATCACGGTCGAGCGCTTCCAAATAGAAGGTCAACTGCCCCAGATGGGCGGGTTCAAAGCGCCCGGTCTTGAGTTCGAAGGCCACGAGGCATTGCAGGTCGCGATGGTAGAAGAGCAGATCGAGTTCAAAATCCTGGTTGCCAACCTGCACGCGCACCTTTTCACCGACAAAGGCAAAGCCGTCGCCGAGTTCCATAAGAAACTTGCGCAGATTGCGCAGCAGTCCAGTCTGCAAATCGGCTTCGCTGTGGCGCTCCGGAAGGTCGAGAAAGTCGAGCAGGTAGCTGTCCTTGAAGACGCCGGTCGCGTCCTGGGGCAATGCTCGCACCGCCGGTGCGAGTTTCTTGTCCGACAGGACGGTACGTTCGAAGGCAGCGTTGCGAATTTGTTGGGCCAACTCGCGCGAACTCCAATGCGACTTGGCCGCCAGGCGGAGATAGAACTCCCGCTCTTCCGGTCGCTTGTTCTGCCCGAGAATCATGAGGTTTTGAGTCCACGGCAAAACTCGCAGCACTGCTGCGAGTTTTGGCTGGTCGGCGTAGGTTTCGTAGAACTGCTTCATTCTCCATAGGTTCGAGGCCGAAAATCCCTTCAGGTCGGGAGACCGAGACAGCAGCCAGTCGGAGAGTTCCTTGACGACGCCCTTGCCCCATCCCGCTTCGGCCACCTTGCGGGAGAGATGCTCGCCGACAGCCCAATAGGTATCAATGAGCGCGACATTGACCGCTTTGTATGCCTTGGCGCGACCAGCACGGATGATACTGAGCACTTCGGAAAACTCGGAATCTTTTTTGATCAGCTTCGTGCTCATTCTGCCAATCCCTCCAGCATGGTCATGATACGACCGGCGACGGTCTTCAACTCCGCATCGATCTCGTCAAGCGGGCGCGGCGGTTTGAAGACGTAGAAGTGACGATTGAAAGGAATCTCATAGCCTATGCGGGTCTTCGATTTGTCGATCCAGGCATCGGGCACATGCGGCAGCACCTCGCGCTTGAAGTAGGCGTGGATGTCTTCCTTCAAGGGCACGTTCTCGTGGTCGCGCAGTTCCGTGTCCGGCTCCGGGTCGCCGTCGGCGTTCAGGCAGATGTCGGCGGAATCATCGCGTTCCGACATGATGCTGAAGATGGCCTTGCGCACGGGCGCCGAGAGCTTGAGGTCAGCTTGATCGAGTGCTGATGCAAAGCGTTCTTCAAAGGCAGGCCGATTCATATCGACAATCGAAGCATCCATGGCCTTTAGCATCTGCTCAATCTCAAGCTGAAGAGCCTGGCCAGCCTCGATTTCTTGCTTGCCTTCGCGTCCCTTCTTCTTGGATGTCGCCAGCTTTTGAAAAGCACTCTCCTCTTTGAGTGCCTCAATGCGCTCGGGTGTGACTTGAAAGGCAAGCCGAAGAGGGCGCTCAACCGTAATTTGATTAAAGCCGAAGTCTCTATTGTCGAAGAGCTTCGAGCGGCCATTCCTGGTCAGATCGCCGTAGAGATCGACAATCTCCGCGATGTTTTCTTCAGAAAGCTCGTTGCGCTTGTTGCCGAGATTCTTGCGCATCTTCACATACAAGTCCGTTGCGTTGATGAGCTGAACCTTGCCGCGGCGCTCGCGGCGTTTGCGGTTGGTAAGAATCCAGATGTAAGTGGCGATGCCGGTGTTATAAAACATCTCCGTTGGCAGTGCGACGATGGTCTCCAACCAGTCGGATTCAATAATCCAGCGGCGAATGTCGCTCTCGCCTGAACCGGCGTCGCCGGTAAACAGTGGTGATCCGTTGAAGACGATTGCGAGGCGAGAGCCTTCCGCCTTCATCTTCGAGATCATGTGCATGATGAAAAGGAGCGATCCGTCGTTGATGCGCGGCAGGCCAGGAGCGAAGCGGCTGTCATCGCCCTTGTCTTCACGCTCTTTCTGGATGAAGTCTGCCTGCGCTTTCCAATCGACCCCGAATGGAGGATTGGCCAGCAGATAATCAAATTTCTTGTCGGCGAGGCCATCCTGCGTAAAGCTGTCACCGAACTTGATGTTGTCCGGGTGCTGCCCTTTGATCATCATGTCGGAACAGCAAATGGCGAACGCCTCGTTGTTGTAGTCCTGGCCGAAGACTTCGAGTTTGGCATCTGGATTAAGTTCGCGCAGAAACTCCTCGGCAACACTGAGCATTCCTCCGGTCCCGCAGGATGGATCGTACAGAGTGCGGACGGTGCCTGGAGTACGCAGAACCCTCGAATCAGGAGTAAAAAGCAGGTTGACCATGAGACGAATGACTTCGCGCGGAGTGAAATGATCGCCGGCAGTTTCGTTCGACGCTTCATTGAAGCGCCGGATCAGATCCTCAAAGATCAAGCCCATTTCGTGATTGGGAACGACCGACGGGTGAAGGTCAATCTCGGCGAACTTGGAGACAACCAGATAGAGCCGGTTGGCTTCAGACAGCTTAGCGATCTCCTTTTCGAACTCGAAATACTCGAAGATCTGGCGGGCTTTCGAGGAGAAATGCTTGATGTAGAACGCCAGATTCGTCGCGATCTTGTCTGGGTCGCCCTTGAGGCGTTGAAAATCCCACTTGCTGGCATTGTGGAACTTCTGACCTGCAGCTTTGTTTAGAATCGGCTCGATGTCCTTGATTTTGCTAGCTTTGAGAGAGAGCGCTTTATCGAGAACCTTCTGTTTGGTAGGCTCAAGCACGCAATCAAGTCTGCGAAGGACCGTTAGGGGCAGGATGACCTTGCCATATTGTGCCGGCTTGTAGGGCCCGCGTAGCAGGTCGGCGACCGACCAGATAAATGAGACTCGCTCACTGAAGTTCGACACGATTCTTCCTCAACGTGTGATCCGAGCTGGAACCCCTTAGATTCTCGACACTTTCATTCTGGGGTTTCTTGGCGGCCGGCGGGTAGCCTTCGGATCAACATTCCAAATGGATTAAAGGTCAGTGTCGTTCATGTGGCCCGCAGCTGTAAAGAATGACCGCGGCGTGGCAGGAGCAGTCTGATTCTTGAGCTTGTCCGCGAGCTTCAGCGACGTCGATCTTTCGAGTCCGATGGCTTCATTTGGAACCATAACGCGCCTATATATGCGTGTTATGGTGGACAACTATCTGTCGACCTGTTCTTTCTTTGAAGTTTGCGCAGGAACGATTGAAGATGTTGTTTCTTTTTTTGAAAGCATAAAATCCTTCGCCTTGCTCAGAAATCTTCGCTCTTCCCTAAATTGCAGGCCACGGAAAATACATGCGGTTGTCATGAATTCTGCAATTAACCAAGGCTCCACGTAGTGATCAGGGCGCGGATGTCCTGGCTTGAAGAAGAATACTACAGACCCCAATGTCCAAAGCGCGATCGGCATCAGGACCCCTAGGTACACAGCTAGACGCGCAGAATAGAAATTACCTTGCGGTGATTTATAGAACATTGCAAGTCTGCGGAGCCAACTAATTTTCGAGATGTAATCTTTAAATTCTTCAGGAGTTCTGATGTTGGGATTTGGCCAGTGCCTGTATGCGTCTGCGACAACGAGAGAACAGCGTTCAAATTCGATTCTAGCCCTCTTCGTTTGCTCAGCAGATAGAGGCTCCAGAGCAGAAGTGCACTGTACCCACGACTTCCAGAATTCTAATCTCTTAGCAGAATCTTCAAGAATTCCACGCCTTTGAGAGCTTTGAGTAAGGTCGAGAAGCCAACTTGAAATTATCCCAGAAATGCCGACAATCAAAGTGACCGCTATTCCAAGAAGTTGAATTTGTCCTGTGGGTTCGTGTGCGTTCTCTATCATTTTATTGGTATCGGCAAAAAATCATCTTCAATTTAGTCTTGCTTCCATTCACAAGAATGAGGCGACAATATTGTCGCGCTAACGGAATGTCTGTAGATTGAAGAACGTACAGAAAACCGAGATTTGACAGCCGATGGCGTGTCGGGCAGCAGCGAAAGTCGTTTTCGAGAGAGCACGGCCATATTTACTCTCTTGCTTCCGAGCAGGCTCCGAAGGCTGCCGATGGTACGATCCTTGTAGTTCACGACCAGGTATGACGGATCTGTGAGTATGAAATCGCCGCTGTTTGCGGGCAACTGGTGCATGACCTGGATACAGTCCTATGTTGCAACATCTGTCCGTCGAAAAAGTCCACCACAGCGGCCACGGCATCGAGTTCGTACTGCTGCTGCGCATCAAATTGAATCTTCATGGCTTGCGCTTCACAGTGGCTTTCTTCGCAAGAATCTTCTTTGCCGCCCGCTCAAAGTCGCTTTCAAAGCTGCGGTCTTGTGTAACGCGGAATTGTTCATACTGCTCATCAACAAGTTTCAATGCCACCTCGTGCGAAACCTTCCCGGCATTGTTCAGCACCTCGTACTCGTTGAAACGAAGAAACGCATCCAATTTGTCCACCCATTCGGCCATCTTCATGGGAATCTGTCGCGCCGCTTGGTTCTCCGCATAGTCCAGATACATACTCACCACCCGCTCCAGAGCCTTGATCTCCATCTCGGTCAGATAGTTCTTTGCTACCGCAACGTCTGTCTTCAGAATCTTTCCATGCGGCGCCTGCTTCCAGGTTTGCAGGCCCATATTCGGCTGGTCGGCACGCGCCCGCTCTGCAATCAACTCGGCTGCCGTCTTGCCGGTAATGGCCCAATGCAGTTTATTCTGCACCGTCTTGAAGAATGTCTGCGTAATCTCGGCGCTGCGGTCGTAGTCGATGCTGCATTGCTCGTAAATGTCGGTGATCTTCAGGTAGAAGCGACGCTCACTGGCGCGAATCTCCCGAATCCGCTCCAGCAATTCATCGAAGTAATCCTTGCCGAATCGCTTGCCCTGCTTCAGACGCTCATCGTCCAGCACGAATCCCTTCACGATAAACTCGCGTAGCGTCTGCGTTGCCCAGATGCGGAATTGCGTCGCCTGGTAGCTGTTGACCCGGTAGCCGACGGCAATGATGGCGTCCAGATTGTAGAAGTCCACCTCGCGGGCTACCTTGCGGGCACCCTCGGTTTGAACTATCCGGAATTTCCGGATAGTTGCCCTCTGAGACAGCTCGTCTGTGGTGTAAACGTTTTTCAGGTGCTCACTTACGGTTCGAACGTCTACCCCAAAAAGCTCCGCCATCTTCTTCTGGTTCAGCCAAAAGCTCTCATCTTCATACTGAACATCCACCCTCACAGCCCCATCCGGGGTGGTGTAGAGCAGGATTTCGTTCTTCTGCGGCGTCTTTTCGTCTGTCATCGCTGCTGATCCTAGATGGTCTGGAACTTGGTTATCTGCTCGGTCAGTGCTTCAGCAATAGGGTGTTCGATCCCAGTCTTGCCCAGATTCAAGAGAACCGCTTCGGCCAGTTCCGGAACGCGGCGGCGAACAAGCGGCTTGGCAAGCCCGGCGTCCTCGGCCAGTTGCTCAAAATTCGCCTTCGACACCTTATCCGATGAATACTCGCCGCCAATCTTCATAGCCAACTCGCGGGTAAGCTCTGGGTAATAACGGGTACTCACAACATCATAGAGTGGCGCAAGCCGCGTCTCCATACTTGCTGTGCCCACGCCGCGATAGAGCAGCGAAAAGTTCTTGCCATGCGCGTCGTTGTTGCCGACCAGGTAGTTGAAGATCACGGCGTCCAGCAGACGTGCCAAGTCAAGGACCGGCGCACTGGAGACCTCGCGCAGCAGCGCAAAGCACTGCTTGAGCGATGGTCCACCTTCCTTCTGATACTTGTTTTCTGAGACAATGCCCAGTGCTTGGCAAAAGTCTTCCTGGTGCAAGCGTTCCAGCACTGGCACGCCCTCTGAATTCTGGCGGTGCGTCCGGTCATAACGCTCAACCAGCAGGTATTCAACGTCCTCCACGCGCCGGATTTCCGTCTTGGCCGCGGGCAGACCCACTGCCGACGCAAGCTTCATGCAGTAGGCTTCATTGAAGACACCCCCGGCAAATCGCTCCACAGCTGGCTTCAAGATGTGCGTGCTGGGCGCGCCGTCCAAAGGAAGCGAGACGGCGTCCCCTTCCACGCGCACGGCGATCTTGTCCTGAGCGCCGGCCAGCGAGAGCCGTATTCCGGTTTCACCGGCCAATAGCGGACGGCGTGGCAGTTCCCGGAGAATCCCCGCCAGTTCTGGTGAGGAAAGCGCCCGATAATGGTCGTCGCGGGCGGACAGGGCTTCGCCAGCCGGGAGGAACGTGACCGCACCCGCGCACTCCCCGCCGATCCGCTCCAGCATGGAGTAGTCATTACGTTCGCTGATGCCAAGGTTACGGGCAATGATCGCGCGCTTGCTTTCTTCGGGCAGAACACCGGCGAAGTATCCTCGGCATTCTTTGCGCGTGAAGCGCTTCTCCCGCAGCGGCAGTGAGTGGGACAAAGGCGTAGCGTCTGGCTTTTGTAGCCAGCTTGCCGCGTAGTCAAAGACCATCTGTCCACCATTATTTTGGATGAGGTGGCCGACCAATTCTCGGTGCAGGTAGACATCCAGGGTTTTCGCCATGCGCTATTCCTCGCTCCCTGAAACCGTAGGCGCTGTCAGCGCAATCTGGATTCCCAGCGTTTGCAGGACCGTGAGAACCTTGCCAATCTGGCAGGTTTCCTTGCCCTTTTCGAGGTCGATGACAAAGCGCAGACCCGTGCCGGAGGTCAGCGCCAAATCCTTTTGCGTGACGCCCAACCGCTTCCGGTTTTCCCGGATGATTTGGCCAATTGCCTGTGTCGTGTACTTCATGAGCCTCGTATGTGTTACCGTACGGGAATTCTAATCTTTGGTTTCGCCCACGTCAAGAATATTATTCCCGTTCGGGAATAACGCTATAATAAAAGATAAACAAGAGATAGATATTCCCGACCGGTAACATGGAATGTATTGCCAAGGGGAAGCTCGAAACGCTATCGGCTTTCTACTCTTCCTGCTCTCCCATCCATTCCGTGAGTTTCTGTTGCAGTTCTTCCTTGCTGGGCAGGTAGAGCAGGTATTCGCGGGCGTGAATGTTGGCATCTTTGGGAAGGGTAATCTCGACCAGAGCGGAATTCTTTTTCTTGCAGAGCACGATGCCGATGGTGTGGTTCTCTGCCTCGGTCTTAACGTGGCGGTCAAAGTAGTTGACGTACATTTGCATCTGACCGAGCGCCTGGTGCGTAATCTTACCAATCTTGAGGTCTATGAGCACGTAGGATCGTAGCAGCCGGTTATAGAACACCAGATCGACAAAGAAGTGTTCTTCATCGAAGGTGAACCGCTTCTGACGGGACTCAAAGAGGAAGCCCTTCCCCAGTTCGAGCAGGAACTTTTCAATGTGTGTGACGATGGCCGACTCCAAATCGGACTCGGAGTAGCGAGCCTTTTCCTCAATGCCGAGAAACTCCAGTACGTAGGGGTCTTTGAGCGGGTCTTGCGGCTTGGCTACGTGCTGCCCCTGCCGCGCTAGGTCACGGATCGCCTGCTTGTCGCGGCTTAGGGCTAGCCGCTCATAGAGGCCGGCATCGAATTGGCGTCGGAGTTCGCGCAGAGTCCACCCCTGCTGGGCTGCTTCAATCTCGTAAAAGTTGCGCTCCTCCTCTTTGAGACTGATCAAGAACACATAGTGTGACCAGCTCAGAGCGAACGGACGGTGCAAGGAAGCAGCCGAAGAATCCAATTGGCCAGACAATGTCTGGCCAATTGGCGATGACTCGGAGTTCCCGGTCAATGATTGAGGTAGGGGGAAAGGCTGGAATTGGCCAGACGCTGTCTGGCCAATTCGTGGAACCCGCCCTGGATAAGCCACATAAAACTGTCGCATGTACTTGAGATTGCTGATGGAGAAGCCACTTCCGAACTCACCTGTCAGCCGGGCAGCAAGGTCTCGGACGATCTCTTTGCCATATTGAGCGCGGTTGGCCCCCTGCTGTTCCTGCTCGAAGATTCGGCGGCCAATCTCGTAGTTCGTATAGACCTGCAATAAGTTGACGCCGCGGGTGGCGCTCTGACGAGCCGACAACACCAAACTGCGGATGGCTTCATAAAGCGAAGCGGCTTCTTGTCTTGTACTCACTGCAACCTCCGAATTACTTGCAAACCTCGGCGCTCTCGGCATCAAGCGTGGACTGCCCACTGCGCCCCATTTTGTGTTTTGTACCCAGGGGCAGGTTATGCTAGACGAAAAGACATTGCAGAACTCTTCTAAGCGATTGCTCCTACAAAGCTTATGCGGAATAAGAGAGCATAGCATCTCTTGCCGATCTGGGTTGCGTGGGACACCTGCGAATGGGCCGTCGGCGCGACAGCGAGCAGCATCGCCTCAGCTACCGCGTGGCCGCCGGAGCAGCGGTTTCATTGGCAAGTCGAGTTCCCAACTCAAAAGCCCGCTGGCAATCACCAGGAAAATGTTCCCTGCGGCTGTCAGCCTTCTTCTCCTCATCAAAACGATCTTGGTCGATCTTCGAGTAATCGTCGAACTGATAGGTGTCGAAGCAAAGTAGTGACTCTGAACTCCCGAAAATTTTCTTCAGAAACATTTCATTAAGAGCGATGCCTTTATCGAATCCCCTCTCCTTCAACTGCTTGTCAGTCGTATTCATCGTGTAGATGAACCCCGTCTGGATCTTTCTGGGAAAAAGAGTTGGTGCCGGTTCATCGGCCTTCGCATAGCGATAATAGGGAAACATCAAACGC
>Ga0224529_1001914_pt1 | contig 11215 bp, 10 predicted proteins | sample CBST50metaG_FD_179893 | JGI IMG/M metagenome (GOLD analysis project Ga0224529, IMG submission 179893) | Peat soil microbial communities from Stordalen Mire, Sweden - C.B.S.T50 | ecosystem: Environmental > Terrestrial > Soil > Wetlands > Peat | place: Sweden: Norrbotten County, Stordalen Mire... | reverse complement strand
ATCCAAAGATGTTGCTGGCCGCACAGGGAAATCTGACCGGCATCGCTTACGTGGAGTGACCTTTCAGCTTTGGTCCCCAGAGTACTACGGAGTTCGCGCAACCGCTTCACCGTTCTGGAACGCGATCTGTCGTGTCGTTAACACTCCGCGAGACAGAGAGCATGAAACCAACAATGAGTAGATGCTACTCAACGTACGGCCCGAACGCGGCAACCGCGGGTCGCGACGAACGCCCGGTGCCGAGGATGCAACAAGAAATAAGGAGATGCACCAATGGGGCGTTTAAGAGATAAGGTCGCAATCGTTACTGGGGGCGCGCTCGGCCTTGGCCGCGCGACGGCGTTGCTTATGGCTCGCGAGGGTGCCAAAGTCGTAGTGACCGACATGCGCGAAGCCGACGGCGCCAGCGCGGTGGCCGAGATCGAGAAAGCCGGCGGCACCGCCAGTTTTTTTCAGCACAATGTGAGCATCGAAGATGACTGGATCAAAGTGGTCGACGGGACAGTGGAGAAATACGGCAGGCTCGACGTTGTTGTCAACAATGCGGGCATCGCCACACCTGGCAGCGCAGAGGACGCCTCTTTTGCCGATTGGCGTAGGGTCATCAGCGTCAATCTTGATGGAGTCTTCCTCGGAACCAAGCATGGCATCCGCGGGATCAAGCAAGGTCAAAAGGGTGGAGCAATCATCAACCTTTCCTCGATAGAGGGATTGGTGGGCGATCCAGACCTCGCCGCGTATAACGCGAGCAAGGGCGGCGTCCGTCTTCTCACTAAATCGGCTGCACTGCATTGCGCGAAGACAGGCACAGGAATTCGCGTCAACTCCATTCACCCAGGGTTTGTCTGGACGCCGATGGTCGAAAACACTCCGGGGGATGCCGAGGCGAAACGCAAAGCACTCGTTGCCCTGCATCCGGTGGGCCACCTAGGCGAACCCGACGATATCGGATGGGGAGCTGTCTATCTTGCCTCTGACGAAGCCAAATTCATCACTGGCTCGGAACTCGTGATCGACGGAGGATACACGGCGCAGTGATCGTTTGAACCCGTGCAGGCCAACCAGTCTGCACCGGTTCTCTTAGCGAATAAACTGGAGATCCTAAATGAAGACATTCACTAAGACGATTTTCACCGCCTCTGTGTGGCTTGCCATTGCACTGATAGGCGCGGCGTCGAGTTGGGCGGAAGATTATCAGCCGTTCGACTGGGTTCCGTTACGTCCTCATAGCACGGCCTGCATGCTCTACTATCAATTCGCCAACCGCAACCAATTCAACAATACGATAACAGGCAATATCACAAAAGGTACGAATCTTGATAATAACTTAGGGATCATTCGCTGTGTGTACTACGAGAAGGGTTGGGACATGAACATCGTAGTTCCATTCGGCGTATTGAATAACGGCAGGATAAGCGGTGTCCCGCTGAGCAATGGTTCCGGAGTGGGAGACCCAATTGTCTCTGCAGGCGGTTGGTTGATCGAAAACGCAGAGAGGAAACAATTTCTTTCGGCGGCAAGCTACCTGACAATTCCAATTGGAAGCTACGACAAACATCAAGAGCTAAACCTTGGGAATAATCGCTGGCAAAATGATCTCCAGGCGAATCTGACGCAGGGCCTTCTACGCAAGTACACCATTGATGTTTCCGGAGACTGGGTTTACTACGGGGACAATAAGCAGGCGGGGACAGGTAACCAAAAGCTCAGTCAGTCTTCTTCTTATGCGGCCTATGCGTGGTTCAGCTACGAGACAACATCCTTGATGCGGAACAAGCTTCCATCCTTTGTGTCGATCGGTTACCTTGGCGACTATGGCGGTGCACAAAAGCTCGATGGGGTATCGAATGGAGCAAAAACCGGTGAGCAGCAGATAAGGGGAAGCTACACGAAGTTCATTACTCCGCGTTGTCAAGTACTGGTTTCCGCCAGCCACGATGTTGCGGTGTCGGGTCAATTCAAACAAGATTTCGGTCTAACGTTGCGATTGGCAAAAGTGTTTGGCAAGATGTGACAGCTCATCGTAGGTTCGTGAACCAGATCCAAGGGCCAATCCGCGCGCGTAATTGGAACACGATTCTACGAAAGTCTTCCCCTATCACACACAAACTCATCAAGGACAAAAAGGAGCGTTATGTTCTCTTATCAACCTGTCAATAACCATCAGGATTTGTTGAACGTCGTTGACGGCCTTCTCCTTGAGGCTGGTCTCAAGCGCGAAGACTTTGGTGGCCAGATCACCTTTGCGGGCATGGACCCAATTCGGCCAACACACCTCAAGGTTGGATGCGCATCGGCGACGGTAAGCGCTGCCAACGCGATTGCGTCGGCTATCATCTGGAAGCACCGGTCCGGCGAGAGCCAGGATATCCATATCGACCTGCGAAAGGCTTACGTGACTCAGAGCCCTTGGCAAGACTTATTGGCCGGTTGCACGCTGGTCAATGGCACGCCTCAGATGATGGGTGGAAATGTTGGAGAACTGGGTTCGCATATTCTTCCCACCAGGGACGGTCGTTTCGTCATTCTAACCTCGCTCTATGCCTCGAACACCGAACGGATTATGGGTCTGTTGGACAGCGGCACACTGCCCAAACAACTTGAGCGGGCAACACGCAAGTGGGACGCCGCGGACCTGGAGAACGCGGCGCAAGACGCAGCGGTGCCACTGGTCATCTGCCGAACCAGCAAGGAATTTCGCTCAACTGAGCAGTATCAGCGTCAAGTAAGCGCGCCTCTTATCCACATTGAGAAAATTGGCGACAGCGAGCCCGAACCTTTTCTTCCTGGTGCGAGACCTCTCTCGGGAGTTCGGGTACTCGGCATGACGCATGTTGTTGCAGGGCCCGCAGTATTGCGTCAGCTCTCTGCACAAGGGGCGGATGCTCTCAATCTGAATACGTTGAACTGGATCGAAGAACCCACAATGTATTGGCAGACTCAGGCCGGAAGCCGCCAAGCTTACATGGACGCACGTGTCGATGGAAATCGGAAGGCGGTTTATGATCTCGTCAAGAGTTCTGACGTCTTCGTTGAGAATCTGCGTCCGCACCTCGCAGACAAGCAAGGGTTCTCCGCGGATACGCTCGCGAGCATCCGTCCGGGCATCATCTACGTCAAAATCAAGCTGAACACCTCGACAGGCCCGTGGGCTGACTGGATGGGATATGACTTCACCGCGGCGGCCTTGTGCGGATTGCTTTGTGACATCGGCTCTGCCGACCAACCTCAGTTGCCTCACGGCGTGAACGTGGTATGCGATTTCCTGACTGGTTATCTGGGCTCGATCGGCGTCCAGGCTGCATTGCTACGAAGGGCGGCCGAAGGCGGGAGTTACAAAGTGACTGTTACCTTGTCGCAAACAATCATGTTCGAGCAGGCCCTCGGCTTTGTCGACAACGAGACTCTCCTCAACCTGGATAATCTGGGGCCTGACCACAAGCCGCTCAAGCCTAACCTTCAAACTGGCCAGACTGCGTTTGGTGAATTCACCCGCATCGGCTCTCAGGTTGAAATGTCAAAAACACCGGAGTACTGGGATGATCCAATCATCTCCCCGATCGGCTCCTCAAAGCCGGAGTGGTTGCCGCGATAGCAGGTGTGGTTCCTCCCAGTTACTATCGTTCAACTCTTGTTCGGTGTCTATTCGAATTGTGCGGCGACGGAAACTTCGCTCCGCCGGAACACCCTTTGCTCTTCACAAGGCTAGGAGGCCCCTTTGGACGCGCTCGCACTTCACCGAATCCATTTCGCCTTCACCATCACATACCACTATCTGTTTCCGCAGCTCACCATGGGTCTTGCGCTCTTGATAGTGGTTCTTAAGACGCTGGCTCTCAGAACGCACGACGAAACATACGACATCTCCGCCCGCTTCTGGGCGAAGATCTTCGCCATCAACTTCCTCCTCGGGGTAGTGACTGGAATTCCCATGGAGTTCCAGTTCGGCACCAACTGGTCGGAATTCTCACGTCGCACCGGGGGCGTCATTGGCATGCCACTGGCCATGGAGGGCATCTTCTCATTCTTCCTCGAATCCGCCTTCCTCGGTCTCTTCCTCTTTGGTGAAAAGCGCCTGTCTCGCCGGATGCACTGGCTGTCTGCTTTTCTTGTCTTCTTGGGTTCGTGGATCTCCGGATTCTTCATCATTGTCACCAACGCCTGGATGCAGCACCCGGTCGGCTACAAACTTCTCCCTAACGGCGTGTATGCAGTTACCAGCTTCACCCAACTCCTCTTGAATCCATGGGCATTGCTCGAGTATTCGCACAACATGTGCGCCGCAGTCGTCACTGCATCTTTCGTTATGTCGGCTGTCGGGGCACTCTACCTGCTGCAAGGTCGTGAAGGCCCCTACGGACGCATCTTCCTCAAACTTGGCGTCGTCGCAGGAATCATCTCATGCACCCTGCAGGTCTTCCCAACAGGCGATCTGCACGGTAAGTACATGGCGAAGAATCAGCCCACTGCCATCGCCGCCATGGAGGGGCTCTTCCATACAGAAAAGGAGCGGGGATGGTGCTCATGGGTCAGCCCAATTATGAGACTGAAACCATCGACAACCCGCTGGTTGTAAACAACGTGCTGAGCTTCCTTATCTATGGAACCACCGCCGCGGAGGTCGAGGGCCTCGACCATTTCCCTAGGGATCAGTGGCCCTCCACTCTTCCGCTTTTGTTTTACAGCTACCACATCATGGTTGGCCTCGGAACCCGGTTTGGCGCGCTCATGGGGATCGCGGCCTTGTTGCTTTGGCGCGGCAAGCTCTACTCCTCGCGCTGGATGCAGTGGCTCATTATGCTGAGTTGGCCGCTCCCTTACATTGCCACAACCGCTGGTTGGATGACTGCCGAAATCGGCCGCCAACCTTGGCTTGTCTACGGACTCATCCGTACAGCACAAGGCTCCTCCACGCATGTTAGCGCCGGCAACAGCCTCTTCACTTTGCTCGGCTTTCTTGGCATGTACACCGTCCTTTCGCTCCTCTGGGTCATCGTCGTCTACAACCACATCAGATCCGGCCCGCTGGTCAATGACCAAGCTGCGCATCCCCAAACCGTCACCACTTAAGGAGCACATTGCATGGGAACTCTCTGGTTCTGGATCGTAGCATTGATGCTCACGGCCTACGTCGTCTTCGACGGCTTCGACCTCGGCGTCGGCATTGTCTATCTCTTCGTCGCGCGCACTGAGACTGAACGGGCTCAGACCCTGCGCGCCATTGGTCCCGTCTGGGACGGCAACGAAGTCTGGCTGCTGGCGGCCGGAGGCACGCTCTTCTTCGCGTTCCCGCTTCTCTATGCCTCGGCCTTCAGCGGCTTCTATCTCCCCTTAATGATGGTTCTCTGGCTGCTCATCTTGCGCGGGGTCAGCATTGAGCTACGCGGCCACTACGCCGACCCACTTTGGCGTACTTTCTTCGATGGACTCTTCAGCTTCTCAAGCGTATTGCTCACCATCTTCTTTGGGGCGGCCATGGGCAATGTTGTGCGCGGCGTTCCGATAGGAGCTGACGACTATTTTTTTCTGCCCCTGTGGACCAACTGGCAGACGGGAGCGAATCCTGGAATCCTCGATTGGTACACCGTCCTCGCGGGCCTCATCGCCTTGTCAGCCCTCTCGCTTCATGGCACCCTCTACCTCGCTCTCAAGACGGAAGGCGACCTGGAGCGCCGCGCCGGTTGCATCGCTTGCCATATCTGGAGAGCAACCGTAGTTCTCACCGCCGCGGGCATTCCGGCCACGGTCCTGGCGCGTCCGGCTTCCCTCAATAATTTCAAAGGGAATCCTATTGCGTTCCTCGCCCCGCTCGCGGTCATAGCAGGTCTCGGAATGATGCGCTACACCATGGCTAAGGGTTCGCATCTGCTCTGCTTCCTCTGCTCGTGTGGCTACCTCATCTCGATGCTTGTGGGAGCCGCGACCGGTCTCTTCCCCGTTCTTCTTCCCGCCGTTGGAATCGCGGGGCGCGACATCACCATTGATCGAGCGATTTCCGATCCTTATACACTGCGCGTCGGCCTGATCTGGTGGTCGGTGGGGATCTCTCTGGCCTTGATGTACTCCGTAATCGTCCACAGGCAGTTCTGGGGCAAAGTCCCCACCGACACCGAAGGCTACGGGCACTAGCTGTGAACTATCAGCAAGTTTTTCCGTGAACCTGAGCGGCTAATCCATCAATGCTGTCCGTTGCTTCAGCATTCGCATAGAAAAGGAGGGCCGAACAATGCGATTCTCAAACGAAATCATCCGCGCTTGTGCACTCGCAACCGTCTTCGTCGCATTGCTCAGCCTCTTCCAGGACGTGGCTGCTCTGCTGAAACACCCGAGATGGACCGCCTGCCATTGCGTTCAATGCCGGGGCGATGATCTTTTTCGCGGCAATGTAGTCGATGAAGACCAGCAGCCACACCTGTAACGCCTCGATCGGAGGCAATTCGGCGGAGAGCTTTCTCTGCGCCTCGGCCAGTTTCTCGACTTCGCTTATATAGGCAGCGGCCAGCAGGTCATCGCGCGAAGGAAAGTGACGGTAAAGCGTCCCCGCCCGATTTTGGCGCGCTTGGCGATCTCGTCCATTCTGGCCTCCGCGCCCTGGCGCGTGAAAACCTGCTTCCCGTCTTCTAGAATCCGCTCCCAGTTGCGTTGCGCATCGGTTCGTGGCTTGCGGACAGTTTGGCGACCGAAGCTTTCATCGACTATCTCTGAAACCGGAGTGACTCTCCGATAATCTCATTAGCACTACGGAGGTTGACTCCGTTTTTTCCGGACCGAGGCCCTTGTTAAAGATTCGTGATCGGAGCGTACAGCATGGCAGCAGAATTTGGAGCAGAGTCAACCACGGAAGATGTCCTCAAAGGGGTCGACCTGAAGGGTAAGCGGATTCTTGTGACGGGGGTATCTGCGGGTCTTGGCGTAGAAACGGCCCGGGCGCTGGTGGCGCATGGCGCGGATGTTGTGGGCGCAGCGCGCGATTTGGAGAAGGCGAAGCGAGCCACATTGGAAGTCAGCAAAGCCGCGGCGGAGACCGGTGGGAGTTTCGAACTGATCGAACTTGACCTCGCCAGCTTGAAGAGCGTGCGCGCCGCTGCGGACAAGCTGATTGCCGATGGCCGCTTGTTCGATGTGGTCATCGCGAATGCCGGTGTCATGGCGACTCCGTTCGGGAAGACAAAGGATGGCTTCGAGACGCAATTCGGGACCAATCTCCTGGGCCACTTCGTGTTTGTAAACCGCATCGCAACGCTGATCAAGGACGGCGGACGCCTGGTCAACCTCGCTTCCTCAGGGCACCGCTTCAGCAATGTGGACCTGAACGATCCCAACTTTGAGACGACGCCGTATGAACCATTCGTGGCCTACGGGCGTTCGAAGACCGCGAACATCCTCTTCGCAGTCGAGTTCGACCGCCGTCATCATGACCGCGGTGTGCGCACAGCGGCTGTCCATCCAGGAGGCATACAAACAGAGCTTGCTCGCCATATGGACCCGGCCCACGTGGAGCAGATGGTCAAACAGATCAATGAGCAGGCTGCGGCAGAGGGCAAAGGGCCGTTCGAGTTCAAAACAGTTTCCCTGGGAGCCGCCACCTCGGTATGGGCAGCTGTCGTCGCGCCCGCCGAAGAGGTAGGAGGACGGTATTGCGAGAACTGCCACGTGAGTGCCGCCGTCGCAGATGATGCATCGCTGGGCATGCTTGACGAAGGAGTGCGTGGCTACGCGCTCGATCCACAAAATGCTGCTGCGCTTTGGAAGAGCAGCGAAGAGCTGGTGGGCGAGAGCGAGACGTTCCAGTAAGCAATTGCCTGGGACAGGCGAGAGCGCTTATATCGCGGCACAGGCGCAGACTGGCTGTCCATAGGTTCAAGCCAAGAACCTGTGAGCAGCCAGAAGCTTTCCCGGTCGCTATCCGCGACCAGTTGTGAGCAACTTCCACATCGTTTTGGATGACGCAGGTGCATGCTTCTCAATTACATCTGAGTTCACGGCGAAGAGACCATGTGTCTTCAAGCCAAGAAGCTGGTCTGCAATGGTAGGTTTGGGATTTGCAATGATGCAACCCGCGCGATCATAACGGGACGGCGGCTTCTCGTCAGTTAGAAATACAGTGTAGAGATGAAGATCAGTCAGGCCACGGCGTTGATTCATACACCCCACATTGAGTGGGCGCGACCGCAATCCTGTTGCGATCTAGGTTGCGGCAACGGAACGTTCACAATCGCGCTTGCGCAATTGCTGGTCGTCGGCAGCACGGTTCATGCCGTCGATCTCGACCAGAAAGCGTTATCGGAAATTCCGGGCCAGCATGACGGAGTCAAAATTCGAAAGATCCTGGGGGATCTGCAGAGTCCTGGCCTCAGTCTTCCCTCCGTCGATGGAATTCTCATGGCAAACGTCCTGCATTTTATTCGAGAGCAAAGCCTCTTCCTGAGAAGACTCTTGTCCGTGACAGATCGCTTCCTGATCGTTGAGTACGAGAGATCCAAGCCGAATCCGTGGGGACCATATCCAGTTGGCTTCGAAAGGCTCCGCGAGCTCTTCAGCGAGGCAGGAGTGGAACATGTAGACAAATTGGCAACACGGCCATCAAGATTTGGTGGCCCGATGTACTCGGCCTTTGCCGAACAGTCCAGGCCTTGACGTCACGCGTATCCCTGAATCGGAACGTAAACACGGACTGCACGCCAAGGCTAAGATCTTTTCTGCAAGACCCCGGAGGCCTCCTCGGCAATACTCGAGGGTTGGCCTACCTTCTCGGTTTTTGCTGTCGACCCAAATTCAATCCACTGGAAGCGCTCTTTGTAGAGTGATCCCAAAGGTCATGGGAAACTGCCTCGCCCTGCGATCATTTGGTGGGGGCTCCGGCGCTGGCAAATCTTGGCACCGTGGGATTACCCCAATTCTCGGCACCCGTGTCTTGGGGGCTTTTTGCGGTCATTCCGCCGTCGAGACATTCACATGATTTAGTCAGTGAGGCGCCGGCACCCCATGATGCAACGGTGCTACCGAACGAAATAACGCTATCCGGTCGGGGCACGGGTGAACCTTTTAAGCAAATAGCCCTCAAAGATATGCTCAAATCTCGCGTATATGATGCCAGTTATGCGCACCTTTGCCTTACTTTTTGCCATTGTGCCCCTGAGTGGTCTTGCCCAAGACACGCTCCAGTCCAAAATCGCTGCGATTGCAGAAGATGCGCAAGGCACCGTGTCCGTTTCTTGCATCCTCCCAGGCACTAAGCTCGATTGTGATCTCAACCCTCACAACCACCCGCCAATGCAGTCCATGTACAAATATCCGCTTGCGCTCACAGCCCTGCACCTGGCGGACTTGGGAAGACTGCTGACCGATCAGCGGCTTGGGGAATCGATGGACGTTGCGCTGGATCGAACCGTGCGATTTCTGCCGACAGACATAATACCGGGGTCTTACAGTCCTCTTACGGATCGCTATCCTAAAGCCAACGTCGATGTGACATTGCGTGAACTCATTCGGTTAGCCGTTGGGCAGAGCGACAACGGTGCTGAAGAGGTTCTGATCCGCCTCGTTGGCGGTCCCTCGATAGTCCAGAGCTACATACGCTCCCTGGGAATCTCCGCCTTCCATCTGGTCTATAGTGAGCGTGATTTGGACCGCGACGAAAATCTTCAGTATCAGGACTGGATTGAGCCCGCAGCAGCCGTACAACTGCTCGAACGCCTCGTAAACAATCCTCCAGTATCGCCGACGGCCAACGCCTTCCTTTTACAAACGATGATCGACGCTGTTACTGGCCCCGGTCGACTTCGCGCCGGACTTCCTCCCGGTACCGTTCTTGCACACAAGACTGGCTCTTCCGGGACTCATCGAGGCATAACGGCCGCCACGAATGACATAGGACTGGTCACTCTACCTGATGGACGGAGACTAGCCATCGCTGTGTTTGTTACGGATAGCCGAGCCGACGAAGATACTCGTGAAGGCGTCATCGCCCGCATCGGACGGGCAGCGTACGATAAGGCTATCGCTACCAAGTAGCTTATTCGACCAGGTGCTTGGGCTGCACTCGTCGCGGAACGAGCCTGTATATAGGGGCCTGTTAAACGCCTTTTGCAACTGGAGCTTTCACTTAGCGAGTGGACGCGACATCCCGGCCGCCATGCCGACTTGCGGTTACCGACTCCTTGCAAAGAGTTCCCTTCAAGAATGTTGAAGCCTGCGGAGACTAGAGGGGCACCTGACCGCTGCGAAAACTGCGGTTGATCGCACTCTGCGGGACTCACTGCCTTTGTACTGCATGGTCATCGAAGCTAAAGATTGCGGCGATCTCATCTGCCGTAGGGCGTTCTTGATCGTACGCCTCCTCCATTCCGCGTACTGGAGAGCGGGAGCGTAGCAGAGGCTCAACAAACGGCTTGCCATCAAGGTGTCCGTAGATCGCGACACAAAGCTCGATGATATTGATCCAACGGTCATAGAGATGAAGAAGCCCACACAGCTTCATCGGTTCGACTTCGACGCTTCCTTTTCGATAACCGCGAGCCCTGGGTGTATGTTCATAGACCACCGCATTTGATTCGGGGGTATTGGACTCGTTGAATTGCCGCAACTCCTCGCGTAAAGAGACAATCGATCTATGCAACGGCGTCTCCTCAAACGCATTTGAGGTCTGATCGAACCTGAGAAAGAAGGGAGAGACAATTGCAGTGTCCAAGATCATCGGATGAAACCGTACCGCGATCAAATGGACCGCGTACCAAGTAAGGCCATCCCATGAATCGGTGTCGATATCGAAAAAATTGTCCTCTTTGTTTTCCTTTGTCAGCGGGTATTTGCGGAGAAATCTTTCGACGGCAAGCCGTGGTGACAAGAGGCCACCATCGGGGGCTTTAGGTATACAACGCCTCAGGATCTCCATTACCTCGGATTGGAGCAGCCTCCGGAGTGCTGCCTCTTCCACAGGAATGCCGGAGAATGTCTGAGCCTGCAGAGTCGAGATGACCTCGCCGAATCCAGAGAATACGTGAATCCAATTGCCAGGCGGGAGCGTCCCGGCGCTCTTCAAGGCACTTGCCGTCTCCCGATTACGCCCGACCTCACTGATGAAGGTGGATCACTGGTGTCCGGTTAGATATCGAATAGATTCAGTTGTTTAGAGGAAGTTGTCTGGTCTGTTCCGTGGAGATTTGGCTGAAGGGCGCATGAAATATCGGTCTTCTCGAAGATCGATACCGACAGA
>Ga0224529_1001908_pt1 | contig 11265 bp, 7 predicted proteins | sample CBST50metaG_FD_179893 | JGI IMG/M metagenome (GOLD analysis project Ga0224529, IMG submission 179893) | Peat soil microbial communities from Stordalen Mire, Sweden - C.B.S.T50 | ecosystem: Environmental > Terrestrial > Soil > Wetlands > Peat | place: Sweden: Norrbotten County, Stordalen Mire... | reverse complement strand
CACTTCGATCAGATTCTCCCGCCGAGTTCGAATTGGCCAGACGTTATGAATCAATGGTTTGCAGGCAGGGGATAACGCCTCTCGATGCTAATTTTGCCTTTTCGGGGGGTTGGGCAAAAATAGCCAAGTTTGCATCCCCCCCGGGGTAGACGCGAACCTGTTCGATGGCTTGCGCCTGATGCGTATTCTCGACGGCCGCTCCGAGAGGGATGATCGAGCCGGCGCGCACGAAGAGCGGCAGCGTGTCGATGGGCGCTGCCACTGTAATGCTTTGCCCACCCTTCACGTGCTCATCGGTCCAGAAGTTATACCAGTCGGTCCCGGCAGGCAGATACACCTGACGGCTGGTAGCACCCTGCTCGGTGACCGGCGCCACCAGGAAACCCGGACCGAACATATACTCATCGCGCAGGTCAGTCACCTGGGGGTCGTTGGGAAAATCCAGGGGCAGAGCGCGCAGGAACGGTGCGCCGGTAAGCCATGTCTGGTAACCGAGCGAGTAAATGTAGGGCATCAGACGATAGCGCAGTCGAAGATATTTTTCCAGGATCGGCTCGGCCTGGCTGCCGTAGGACCAGACTTCATTGGCCGGCCGGCTGCCATGAGAGCGGAAGATCGGCAGAAACGTGGCATATTGGAACCAGCGCGTATAGAGCTCTGGATAATCGTCATAACCGCCCACATTCTGCCGTGCATCGGACGGGTCCAGCAGCGGAGTGTGCGCCGGATGGTGCTCCTCGGGCAGATACTGCCAGCCGCCGGTGTCGTTTGACCAATAAGTCATCCCCGACGCCGCAAAGTCCAGTCCGGTAGGAATCTGCCGCCTGAACGTGTCCCAGGTGGGTGCAATGTCCGAGGACCAGAAGATGGTCCCATTGCGCTGCGCGCCCAGGTAAGCGTCGCGGGAAAGAATCAACGCCCGTCTTTCCGGCTCGTCCTTGCGGAAGCCGTCATAGAGCGCAGCAGTGTGGAAGAGCGGGTAGACGTTGAAGAACTGCGTGCCCGGCCCCACGTGGAAGTAGGCGCCGTTGGGAGGCAGGTCCGGCTCGGTTTCATCGGCCCACAGCGAGTCGAAACCCTGGCTGAGGATATTCTTTCGAATCGTATTCCAGTACCAGCGGGCCGCATCGGGGTTGGTGGTATCGATATCTGACCCGGCCCGGTCGTACGGCAACCCGTCGATCGGAGCGCCGTTCGCCTTTTGAATCAGCCATCCCTTCTCTCGCAACTCGGCATAGTATCGGCTCTGGGGCACAAACCGCGGCCAGACGCTGATCATGGAATCAAATCCCATCGCGTGCAGCTTCTGGTTCATCGCCGCCGGATCGGGCCAGGCCTTGGCGTCGAAGTCGAACTGTCCCATCTTGGTGTAATAGAACCAGTCCAGCACCATCACATCCGCAGGCAAATGGCGGTCGCGATAGCCCTGTGCGGCGTCCAGGAGTTCCTTCTGGCTGGCGTAGCGCTGTTTGCACTGGATGTAACCATAGGCGGCCTTCGGCAAAAGCGGTGTGGCACCGGTGAGCAGCTTGTAACCGGCGTAGATCTCATCGGCTGTTTCTCCGGCGACGACAAAAAACGAAACCCGGTCGCCGGCCTGCGAAGTCCACTTGGTTTGCTCGTTGAATCCCGGCTCGATGGTCGTCTTGGACGGGTTGTCCCACACCAACCCATAGCCCTTGTTCGTCACCACAAACGGCACGCAAACGCTTGGTCCGGCAGGTGCGTTGTAATCGTGCCAGCAGTGCACCACGTGGCCACGATGATCGAGAAAGCCCTCCTGATTCTGGCCAAGGCCGTAATAGTGCTCGTCGTCCGGGGAAGCGAAGGTCGCTCCCACCACATAGGACGCAGGGTCCGTGCTGCGGCGGTCTGCAGCCAGATCCGCGGTGCCGTCCTTCTGATTGGGCACGGATTGCGACCAGCCGGTCATTTCGAGCAGGTTCCTGCCCGCCGTGGTGCGCAACGTAATATGCGCGCTCGGAGCCGAGCCGCTGAAGTATTTGCCTATGTCCACACGGGACTGGAGCGGGGAATGGTTGGGGGGAAGGTCCTTGTCGACCGTGGCCACGATCCGTGCCGACCGATAGACGTCCGACTTTGGAGTCTGGCTCGCTGTCCAGCCGGCCGTCGAGGGCGCGGCAACAAAACCATAGCCCGGAGCAGCCAGCGCCGCCTTACGCTTCAAGCTGATCGTGACTCGCAGAATGTTTGGTGCATAGGGCTCGAGCACAATCGTCTCGCCGTCGCGGTCGAGCGCGAGCTGCGGGCTGGTAGATTGCGCTGGTGCATGGACGCCGGCAAAGACAATTGCGGCAAGCAGGGGGATGAGAATCGAAAACCTTCGCATGAAAATGCTCCGAAGAAACAGCGAGTGCGGGACAACGCGCCGCGCGCATGAGTGCTAATGGATCACTTGGAGATAGTTATCCCGGACCATCCGCCTCAGTCCTCGCCCAAACTCCAGTGCGCATACTATTATGTGCTGGAGTCGAAAAGGAGATCCGCGCAAAACCATAGGATGCGCTTCTCAGTTAAAAACAGTACATTCCCATAAAGACGAATGCGAGAGCCGGACGTCACGCCCGTCACACTAGATGAATTTCGTTTTTCAAATGGAACTGGCCCGTGAGCGATTCGCGCCAACGAGCCAGTTCCGTTTGCAGTTAGAAGCTGTACTTGACGGAAAGCTCACCCAAGCGACGGCCTGTCTTCTGGTCCATCGTGCCCTGGGTAAGCCCTGATGCGGTCAGAGGGGCAACCATGGTTGAGACGAAAGTCGACTTGTCAGTGGTGGTGAAGGTTGGCGTAATGATTGAGCTGGTAGTGAACCCCCATAGCGGATGGTTGAGGAAGTTGAAGGCGGCCGCCTTGAACTCGACCGTCTGCTTTTCCGTGATGTGGAAGGTCTTATAGATGGTGAGGTCGGAGTTGAAGTAACTCGGACCGCTCAGGTAGCCAACTTGACGAAGACCGTAAGTGCCCAGCGCCGGAGGAGCCAGGCAGAGAACGTTGACCAGCTGGTGCGATCCCAAACCACTTTTGGGATTGCAGGTCGTGATCGGCTGTATATCTCCGGTGTTGGTTCCGTAATAGGACAGGGTGGTTACGTTGTACCCTGTCGTGCTGTCTTTGATCGTCATGCCCAGATTCTGGCTGTCGTTGGCCTGAAGGTTTCCGCCCGCCTGCCAGGTGGTCACGCCGGTAACGGTCCATCCGTTTGTCGCGCCGCCTACAACCTTGTAGCTGCCCTTGTAGAGCTGTCCAAGGGAGTAGGCATAGGAAGTGGTAACAACTTGCGGGCGATCGATGCCGAGCACGCCGTAGTTGCCATGCACCGTGAATGCGTCCACGCTGTTGTTGACGATGCCCAACGACTTCGAATAGGTGTAGTTGAGGTTAAAGCTGAGTCTTCCAGTCTGCTTGGTCCACGCAATCTGCAGGCCGTTGTAGTTGGAGTACCCGTTATGAGTGTTCATGGTGATGGAGTTTTGGCCGTAACCCTTGAAGTAAGGGTAGTAATCGGTCAAGGTATAACTGCTTTGGTTGTCAGGATCAGCCGGAGCAGCCGCGCCGGACCAGGGGTCTTTCTTGAAGACACCGCCCACGGGAATCTTGTTCTGGTTGGAATAGCCGTTGCTGCCGCCGCCAATGGCCGTGCCTGAGCTCTGGCCGCCCATCAGCAAGTTCTCGGTGTTGCTGCCGACATAGGCTACTTCGAGCAGTGTTCTCCAAGGCATCTGCTGCGAAACCGTGAAGTTATACGCATAAGTCGCCGCGTCCTTGCGATCGTTGGGATCGGCAACGTTGACCGCGGAAGCCTCGGTTGCCTGCGCAGCGAGAATGCTTGCCTCCGCTCCGATTTCCTTGAAGGTAACATTGCCGGAAGGCGCGCTGTAGCTCTTCATCGATGCCGCGGTAGTCAGCGGACCCGCATAGTCGTTGTACTGATCGGTCCAGCGATAGTCGCCCCAGCCGCCGCGCAGAACCGTCTTTCCCGTACCGAAGATGTCGTAGGCAAAGCCGAGACGCGGCGAGGTGAAGACGCCCTGAACGGGCGATCCGCTGTTCGGAATTCCAGGTTCGATGCCATGCCAGGAGACACCGGGATAGCTTTTGCCGGCGGCTACATCACTGGCATAACGACCGGGAATCCAGACGGCGAGTCCTTCTCCAGCGCGATCGTACCAGCGGCCCAAGTGATCGAAGCGGAATCCGATATTGGCCGTGAAGCGCCGCGTTACCTTCCAATCGTCCATGGCAAAGGCCGAGGTCGTGCGGTAGGCCATATTGGTCAGAGGATCGGAGTTGGTTTGTACGAAAGCGGATTCGTTGAGGGTGGCGTTATTGCCCGCAATGCCCATCACCAGGTTGGCCGTAGGGTTGTTGGTGCCGATGACGGTTCCGTTGTTGAGAGGATCGGATTGGATCGCCGAACTGAACGCGAACTCGCCGTTCAGATTTTCGTAACTGCCCTGATAGTTGTTCGCCAATTCGGTAAAAGCTCCGAACTTGAACGAATGCGTTTTATAGACCTTGGTGACGTTATCGGAGAAAGACGGATTCGCCTTTTTCTCCGGGTAGGCGCCGCCCGAGGCGCTCCATACATCGGCTTGCGCCATCTCCGGGAAGGTCTTCGCTCCGGGACTGAAGACGCCCGGAGCAACCAATGAAGAGTTGAAGATCGTTCCGTAAGGATAGCCGATGGCCGTGTTGTACGACGCTTTGATGTTGGCAGGCGTGGTGGGGCTGTTGACCCAGCCCCAGGCGCCCACGAACTCGTTGGTCAAAGTGGGCGAGAGGATAGACAACAGATTGCCGGTCAATACCCTGGAGGTCGTGGTGTTGTTTAACTGCCCGCCGGGGAAAGGAACACCGTATGTGGGAATGCTCCAGAGGTGCGCTGGTTGAGGAGATGAGTTGGCGCCTTGCTGGAAGGCGATAAAGGCTTTGGTGTTTTCGCTCAGGTTGTAGTCCACGCGGAAACGGTAGATGTAGACGTTGCTCTGGCCGCCCATTGCCTTGTAGTAGTTGAAGCCGCTGTTCTTGGCCGGATCCACGTTGGCCGCGGGAAACAGCGACATGAGCGCCTTGGCGCCGGGATCGACCGTGAGCGCGCTGGGGTTGGTGATGGGATTGCCCGCGGCGTCGTAGCCTCCCGAGAGGTCGTTGCACCAGTTGGTTGCGGTGGGGGAGAAGCCGTTGGGACACAAGGCGGCATTGGAATCCAGGTTCGAAGTGTCCGAGGTGTTGTTCAGCGAGAAGTTGCCGTTGCGCATATCCGCGCCGGGAACATACGAGCGCATGATATTGGAACTGCCTGGGTTCTGATACTGGTACTCGTAGCCGCCCCAGAACAGCAGCTTGTTGCTCTTGTTGAATTCGGAATGTGGGATGCGGACCGGGCCGCCGAAGTTGCCGCCAGGATAATAATAGGCGTCTTGCGTTTTAGGCGTGCCTGCGTGGTTGTTCTGCCAATAGTTGCTGTTCAGCACGCCGTTGCGGGTATAAAGGTAGGCTTGTCCGTGGTAGTGCGAGCCGCCCGCCTTGCTGATGGAGTTCATGATGACCGGTCCGTCGGCCGAGTCGGCGCCAAAGTTCGAAGTCTGGATCTTGACCTCTTCGGTCATGTCGGGGTTGATGGTGGCGATCGACCAGCAGTTGCAACCAGGATCGATGATGTTGGCGCCGTCGAGGATGTAGGCCGAGCCGCCTCTATAGGGTGCGCCGTTGGGCGAAAGTCCGACGCCGACTGTGCTGCCGGTGGCTGCGACCGTCGTCAGAAAGTCAAATTGCGTGCCGTTTCCGATGCCGTTGGCCACGGTGGTCACGCCGGGCAGTATCTTGAACAGTTCCGAGAGATTGCGGCTCTCGACTGACAGGCGCGAGATGTCGCGCTCAGAAAGGAGCGCGGAGCGCTCGCCGTTGTCGGTGGGCACGATTTCCAGGGACCCTGACTCAACCACCACACTTTCACTGGCGGAGCCGATCTCCAGTTTGATTCCAGCGATGCTGCGCGAGTCGCCGGCATTCAGCGTCAGATCGGCTTGCTTCCAGGATTTGAATCCCTTGGCTTCGACAATCACCGAATAGGTGCCGGGGATGGCGCCGGCGAAGTTGAAGACGCCGCGATCGTTGCTGAGTGTTTTGCGCGTGTCGGACGTGGCTTGATTGCGCAGGATAACCGTCGCGCCGTTGATGATCGCACCGCTCTGGTCCTGCACTGTCCCAGAAAAGCTGCCGGTAATCAGTTGTGCCTGCAGGCTCAGTGAGCCAAACAGGAGACATAGTACGAGAACGGCCGGAGTCCACAGGCCCTTGGCCGGCGGCAAACTCTGCGTTCTCGTCTTAAAGCATTGATGCGCCATGATTCCTCCGAAATTGTTGGGTGCTCATATTGGCAATTTGTCGTTCCTTGCAAACAGGGCCACCATACCCACCGATTCATTGGGATACATAAATCCCGCTAAAACGATTTAGCGGGAACCTAAATCCGGGGATAGGACCGCGCAAGTAATACACGGTGTCTTACGGTAGGGCGAAGTGGGATTGCGGCGGGTTTTCGTGCATCTGCAGGGGGGTGTATGGCCAGGTTTCTTACGGTAAGGAAGAGGCTCCGGAACGCTCGACTCCGCATTTGTCGCCTTGAGGAGCCGGAAGAACTTCATGGGGCCTGCCGGTTTCAGTAAACACGGATATGTGCTTAACCAACGCAAATACAATAGATTAGTCGGCGGTATCCTTTCGAATCCCAGCCTGCTCCTGGTGATCGGCATGACCTTTCGCCTGAAGGTTTCTTGACAACGCCGCATCTCGTTGTATCTACTTTGACTCGCCGCCGAAAGTACGTACCGTACGTATGATGATTTGCCCAAGAGCCCGTCTGCAGCCATGAAACAGCTGTCCGAGGCCGAATTCCGTGACAGTGCAGGCCAGTAGATTGCGTTCCCCAGAGCCACGGAGGAGCGCAATTGGGGAACCAATGAGATCAACCGATGTATCGCCAGACGCGCATGAAGTCGTCCCCTCGCCGGCGAATGGAAAAGACGAGAAGCGGAGAGCCGTCCTTCTGGAACTCGAGAACGTTCTGGCAAGCCACTTTTCCGAAGCGCGGCGCGGAGCAAGCAATTCCTCGAGTATGTCGTCAAGCATCAGTTGGAGGGGCACCCAGAGCTGCTGAAGGAACGCACCATTGGTACCGAGGTTTTCCTCCGTCCAGCTGGTTACTCAACCGGAGACGATCCGGTTGTCCGCGTTCAGGCGGGCGAAGTGCGCCGCAGACTCGAGCAGTACTATCAGGCCAGTCCCAGCGACTGCAAGGTTCGCATCGAGCTTCCGGTTGGCTCCTACTCTCCGGCGTTCCACTGGACTTCCGCACCAACAGCGGCGGAGCCTCCCCATTTCCAAACGCCTTCACCGGAACCAGCGCTGCAACCCAGCAGCAGTTTCATCCATCGCGCGAGATGGTGGGCAGTCGCCGCGGCCTGTTTCGCGTTGGCGCTTGCCGCTTGCGCCGCTTTCCTGGTCCTGCACCGTTCAGCGCAGCAAAAGTCGGTCATGGAGCAGTTCTGGAGCCCGATTTTTAGCAGTCAACAGCCGGTCCTGATCTGCCTTGCGAAGCCGGTGGTCTACCGACCGACGCAGGAAATCTATCAACGCTATACACGCACCCACCCCAACACCTTTCAAACAGAGGTGGAGCGGACCAATCAACCGCTTCCCTTGGATGAGAATGAAAAGATCTCGTGGGACGAGATGTACATCCCCTCCGATTATGGAGTAGCGCTGGGCGATGCCTATGCGGCCGTCAGCCTCTCGGCGCAGCTGGGCAAGATCGGCAAACTCGCTCAGGTGCGGATCGGCACCAACTATTCCTTTGAGGATCTGCGCAACTCTCCCGCCGTGCTGGTGGGCGCCTTCAACAATAAGTGGACCATGCAACTTACATCGAATCTGCACTTTGCATTTGTGGAAAAGGATGAAGAGTTCATGATCAGGGAAGAATCCGGACAGCACCGCAAATGGGAGACCCGCAAAGGCCCGCACGGAGAGACGATTGAAGATTTTGCCATAGTCAGCCGATTGCTGGACTCGAAGACCGGCCAGTTCACGATTGCCGTGGCAGGCATCGGCGGCGCGGGCACCCAGGCGGCAGGGGAGTTTGTCTCAAACGCTGGATATCTTCAGGAAGGTCTTCGCAATGCCCCTGCCGGGTGGCAGTCGAAGAATCTCGAGATCGTACTGGAGACGACTGTCACCGACACTGTGGCTGGACCCCCGCACGCCGTCGCCGCTTATTATTGGTAAGTTTGCCGGGTCGCGACCACGAGGGCGCCTACTCGGTCTTCATCTCTTTCGCGCGGCATGCGGGGAATGACGCCGACAGACGGAAGCCCGGACGTTTTCAGCACTCGATGATATTCAATGCGAGCCCGGCGAGGCTGGTCTCCTTGTAGCGCGATTGCATGTCGAGGCCGGTGAGATACATGGTGCGGATGACCTGGTCGAGCGAAACCTTGTGCGCCTCTGACTCGTTCATCGCGATGCGCGACGCATGAATCGCCTTGGCCGCGCCCATGGCGTTGCGCTCGATGCACGGAATTTGCACCAACCCGCCAATGGGGTCGCAGGTCATGCCGAGATTGTGCTCCATGGCAATCTCGGCAGCGTGGCTATTTTTGCCCAACCCCCCGAAAAGGACTAGTTGGTAAAGTGTTCCAGACAAATATCAATAGAATGAGCAAGTTAGTTAAAACTGGGAGAGCACACTTCGATCAGATTCTCCCGCCGAGTTCGAATTGGCCAGACGTTATGAATCAATGGTTTGCAGGCAGGGGATAACGCCTCTCGATGCTAATTTTGCCTTTTCGGGGGGTTGGGCAAAAATAGCCAGATTGAGGACGATGACCAGTTTCGTGACGACGCAGCCTACGTTGATAGAACAATCCGCGAGATGAACGAGAACATGCACACAGCAATAGAGGATGACTTCAGAAAGCATCTCGAAGCTCTTCGTGCAGGCGATCTCAGCTTCCTCATGGACGACAACGAAGCTGCGACTTTTTACCGTAGCCTTTCCGTTCAGTACGCCCGCACCAACCACATCAAGCAGAGCGAACGCAGCATGTCTCCCCACAATCTCGCTCTTTATAGAACAATTGCGAACCCGCTGGTTCACATCGTCGCTGTCAATGTCGGCCTAAGCCTCTATGCCGAGCGCCACCACCACCGATTAATCCTGATCGATAATCCGAGCAAGGTCACATTTGTGACGGCCGACCAGCCCCTGATTAACCTCGCCGCAAACCCGACGAACAGCAACCCGCCCGCTAATTTCGACGTCTACTATCCGCTGGCACCCACGAAGGCCTTGCTCATCCTGGAGCCGTCTAGCCCGAACATTCCCGCTGATACAACGGTCGACGCTCGTTACGCCGAGATAATGAATTTGCGAATGGCGGCCCATTCCTACCGCCAGGTCTTCGCAAAATCCCAGCACCAGCTTGAGACAATTAGAGAGGATTTACCCGCTTTCTTGAGCTGCTTCGGGCAGTGATTTGGGGTCCTAACATTCGTGTTTAGTCGTGCGCCGTTTGTCGGGAGCCGGAAGATTCTGACTGCATCAACATGTCGGCTTCCGTCTGGCCAATTGTAGGTATAAGGGCAATACGCTTATCCAACATGGGTTATCCCTACAGAAGACGGATCGGTCCTGAAAAACGTTAGGTCCCTATCGGGACTGCCCCGTTGGTTGAGGCGAGACCGGGCACAATTGTCCCGACCGGGGCAGTTTCGATAGGGTCGTTTGAAGTAAGTCGCTGGTGTTTGCGACGGACGCGGTGATCTAGCTATGGGATTTCAATGGCCGCCAGTTGGCCCGTTTGGAGTTTGCAAGTGCAGGGGGCAACGGTCTGGGCGGTGCGGCCCCGGTCTGATAGCTAAATGCAGATCCGTTCTGTATTTGCGGACGGGTGTTGTCACGGTCGTAATCGGAGTTGGAGCACACTTCGGCGTTGCGTGCTGGTGCACGACGTAGGGAAAACTGGATAGGGACAAGGCGAGCCGAGAGGCGCTCAGGAACTGTCATCGCCGTACCTCCTTGGCTCGGACGGGGTCAGGCTTGCACGAAAATACACCTGGCCACGGGTTAGCCGTTCGACGACCAGCATAGTGGCTGAGCAGGCGGGACAACGCAACTGGTTAGTTACTTCGGGGCGACCTGGGCAGGCAGCTGCACCGAGCAACTCGCGGCAACGTTCGAGCGCCGCACTCCGTCTGCGGTTGGCGAAGAGCCCGAAGTGGCGAATGCGTACCATCCCTTTGGGCAGAACGTGAAGAAGAAATCTGCGCAGGAACTCATCTGCTGAAACGGTCATGACCTTCTTCTTGCCGCCATGGGCATAGTCTCGCCAGCGGAAGGAGACGCGATCGTTCTGGAAGGCCACGAGACGATGGTTGGAGATCGCGACCCGATGGGTGTAGCGGGCCAGGTAGTTGAGAACATGTTCGGCGCCGCCGAAGGGTGGCTTGGCATAGACGACCCAGTCCTTCTGGCCGAGTTGCCAGAGCAAGTGGCTGAATGCGCCAGGGGCGGCAAGTTGTTGCTGTGAGCCGTGGAACTGCAGTCTGTTCTGTTGGAACAGTTCACGGAGTTGATCGCAGAACTTGCCGCGGAAGACTCGGCTCAGTGCGTAAACAGGCAAGAAGAAGCGGCGCGAGGAATCGATCCACCTGGAACCGTCGAGAGCCAGTCCGCCGGCGGGAACGATGTAGTGGACATGGGGATGATGCTCAAGGTTCTGTCCCCAGGTATGGAGCACGCCAAGGAATCCTATGTCGGCTCCCAGGTGCTTGGGATCGCGAGCCAGTTCGAGCATCGTCGCGGCGCTGGTGCGGTAGAGCAGGTCATAGAGCAGCCGCTTGTTCTGGAGGACAAGAGCGGAGAGTTCATGTGGCAGCGTAAAGACGACGTGGAAGTACGGAACGGGCAACAGTTCGGACGAGCGCGCCGCCAGCCATTTTGCGCGCGCGTTCCCCTGGCACTTGGGGCAGTGCCGATTGCGGCATGAGTTGAATGAGATGGCCTGATGGCCGCAGCGGACGCACTGATCGCGATGACCGCCCAGTGCCGCGGTACGGCACCGGACGGCGTTGTTGCATGGATCGAGCGAAGGTCGAGCTTTCCCTTTTCCCATCTCGGCTAGGCCGCGATTTTCAGCCGCCGGACGGAGTCCGGGCGTCCCGCGTCCAGCATACGGTTGAGGA
>Ga0224529_1001907_pt1 | contig 11278 bp, 9 predicted proteins | sample CBST50metaG_FD_179893 | JGI IMG/M metagenome (GOLD analysis project Ga0224529, IMG submission 179893) | Peat soil microbial communities from Stordalen Mire, Sweden - C.B.S.T50 | ecosystem: Environmental > Terrestrial > Soil > Wetlands > Peat | place: Sweden: Norrbotten County, Stordalen Mire... | reverse complement strand
TGGTTTCATTCTGTTTTGTGCTCGTCCTCGTTGCTCTGAAAGTATTCAGCAATGTTTTCCACCATCCGGAACTGCAACAGCTTGCTCTGCCCCTGGCGGTATCCGCATTTGCGTATCAGATGCAGGATTTTATTCGGCGCTGCTTTTTCGCCACTCGGGAGAGCCACTGTGCGCTTGCCGATGATGCTCTCAGCTACCTAACACAACTGCCGATACTGTTCCTGCTTCATCGAGCGGGACATCTGACCAGCGCCACCGCCTTGTGGGTTATGGCAGGGACCTCGCTCCTTGGTGTGCTGGTGGGATCGTTGTGGGTGGAACCGTTTCAGTTCCATTGGCAGTGGATCAAGGCCGTTTCGCGGCGGCACTGGAAATCGTCTCGCTGGCTCGCCGGATCAGCCCTGATGATTTGGACGTCGGGAAATCTCTTTGTGGTGGCTGCCCCGGTCTATTACGGAGCCGCCGCTGCCGGCGTTCTGAGAGCTTCACAGAACCTGATGGGCGTGACTCACGTCTGGTTTCAGGGACTGGACAACGTGGTTCCGGTGGAAACAGCGCGGCGGCTTCGCGAGGGTGGCGTGAATTCGATGCTTGCCTATACCCGATCGATCTTGCTGAAATGGGGCGGGTTGACCTTGCTTTTTGCCATCATGATGGCAGTGGCGCCCGGGTTCTGGTTGCGGTTAATATACGGACCTGCCATGGCTCAATATGGATACATCCTGCGGCTCTATGCCTTGCTGTATGTCTTCATCTTTGTTGGAGCGCCGCTGCGTGCCGGTTTGCAGGCATTGGAGTTTACGGTGCCGATCTTCTGGTCCTATCTGGCCATGACAGCTTTTGCCTTTGTCTTTGCGGTTCCGATGGCGAAGTGGATGGGATTGAGCGGAACGATGCTCGGGCTCCTTGGAACGCAGATTCTTTTTCAAGGCATTGTCGCAGCGGCCTTGATTGTGAGATCAAGGCACGTTGCGCGGCAAGCGATTCACGCTTCTTGATTCCCCACCATTGCAGAGTATTTTTTTAGTGAAATTGTGGCAGCGAGGAGATTTAGGTTGAAAAAGCCCGACCGGATTATTCCCATGATGGACATTGGCTCAAACAATAAATGAACAAACCGTCCATCAATGATCTTGATATATTTCTTCGGTTGAGAAAGAAAGTTTTGCTACCAGATTGGAGAACACCATGGATGTAACATGTGAGCGGTTCATGCTAGGTGAGTTCCCGGCTTTGATTGAGAAGGAACATTTGGCCCGTTATCGTTTTGCAATGCAACTAGTCGCAGGGAAGCAGGTGGCGGACATTGCATGCGGAACCGGCTACGGGTCAAAAATCCTCGCCACTAATGGTGCATACAGTGTCTATGGTGTAGACCTCTCGGAAAAGGCAGTAGAATATTCCCTGAATTATTATAATGCCCCCAACGTAACCTTCACTGTCGGAAACGCTCAAGAGCTCACGGCGCTTTCAGACAGCCAATTTGACGTCGTTGTTTCATTTGAAACAATAGAACATTTGCCTAATGTTGAAGCATACCTGGACGAGATGGCACGCATCTTGCGCCCGGGCGGTACTTTCTTGGTTTCTACTCCTGACAGGCGGATAGCGTCCGTCATGCACTGCTTCTTCGGTCATCCTGCAAACAAATATCATGTGCGGGAGTACACTGAACGCGAATTTCTCAATTTGCTGCAGACGAGGTTTCAAATTAAAGCCTGTTATGGTCAGGCATTCGTGCCGTGGTGGTTAGTGTTTTGGCCGGTACAGTTCTTTATCAAGAGTTTTTGCCGCATTCTTGGTACGGCAAAGGCTCGTGACTTCAAAGACAATTTGTACAGCAATGGTGGAAATGTTGCAGTGACACCAAGGGAATCGGCGTCTGGAATCCCGAAATTCTGGGTGGTGTCCTGTGTCCGCCAAGTCAAATAGAATGGTGGCAATGCGTATGTGGAAATCATCCCAAATTGAGCACACGGATAAATTATTTGCTTGAATACCCTGCGACCGCATTGACAGGGGGTAAGCAATGATACACAAGGTCAGCTCTGAGGAGTGAGCACTAAGCGTTTATGAAATGCCCAGAAGTTACTATCATTGTATCGATTTACAACGGTTCGGCTTATCTCGCTGAGACGATCAACTCCTTGTTGTCGCAGACGTTTCATGACTTTGAATTGCTCGCGATCGACGATGGTAGCACCGATGCATTGAGCGATATAGTCAACTCTGTAAACGACAAACGGGTACGCTTGATTCGGAAGAATAATGGCGGGCTTTGTGAGACATTAAACCGTGGAATCGCGGAAGCTAAGGCACCTTACATTGCCCGCAGTGACCAGGACGACATCAGTTTTCCTTCGCGGCTGGAGCGCCAATTGCAAATAATGAAGGATCACCCTGAGGCGATCGGCCTTTTCTCGTACAGCACGAAATTTGGTAGGAAACGCCGATGGTCGAATGCGGACAAAATGGCCATGGCACCGGGCGAGCTGAAGCCGTTTGAACCGATGGAGGACGGTTGCATACTTGGGTCAACCATGTTTGTGCGAACTGATGCGCTGCGATCTCTCGGCGGTTTCAGGCAGGAGTACTACCCAGTGGATGACTGGGATTTGGAACTCCGCATGGCGCAGGCAGGTACGGTTCTGATTCTGCGTGAGCCATTGATTGCCTATCGTTTTCATGCCAGTGCAAATACCTATCGCACGTTTGCGGATATGTGTGAAAAGACACGATGGGCAGAGGATTCCTATCGGCGACGTCTGGAATCTATGCAGGAGCTGACACTGGACCAGTTTAGGGTTGCACATCCGCAAGATATTTGCACGCGTCTGCGCCATTATCGCAAGGATTCATCCAGATTGCACATGCGGATTGCTGGTCAACGATTTTTGGATGGCCGCTATATTGCAACCGCCGGCCACCTAGTGGTGGCCATCATGCTCCACCCTGCAGACCTAATTAGGCGCATAAGGCGGTACTACGGCCGTTCATAATCGCCTGTATTCAGCACAAGACCTCAAGCCAGTTTGCTGGCTATTGCGCAAGATCTATTCGAAAAATATTCAACCGGGAGAAACATGCAGGAAACTTTGTCGCTGCCAATACAATCACAGGTTATGCCGTTTAGCGAGCTTATCACAGTCCTGATTCAGTCGCTCAGCAGAGAGGGTGTGCGTGCCTGTGTGTTGCGGAATTATGAAGGCTTTCCAGCCAACAACGCTGGTCGCGACGTGGATTTCCTGATTCTTCCCTCCGATCTGCCGCAAGTCATGCGCGTACTTCGCTCGGTTCAAGGTATTAGAATCGTCGGCTATGCCGAACGGTTATATGTGGCAAGCGTGTTTTTGTCAGGAGTTTCCCCGGCTCCGAAAGGCCGAGCGCTTCAAATTGATTTTGACTTAAGTTTGAGTTGGAAAGGACTTTCATACCTGTCGGCCGATGCGGTACTTTCATCGGCAGTTCCGCTCCGTGCTGGTAATTTGACTTTTTTCGTTCCATGTCCGGTTCACGAGGCAATTATTTCCCTGTTTGCGAGCTTGCTTGTTGGGGGCCAGCTGAAGGAAAAATACTTTCCCGGAGTGCAGCGAACTTTCACGAAAAACAGGTTTGAAGCGATTGCTTCCCTATCGCCACAATTTGGGTTGAAGGCAGGGATACGCTTGGTCGATTCAGTGATTGGCGGCGATCGGCAAAAGATCATCGACTGCATAAGGCCGCTTCGTATTTCACTGGCACTGCGAAGTTTGTTGCTAAGACCGGCTGGCAGCACCTTGGCGATTGCCCGACACTATGCACGCGAATTCGTGTATCGCTATTCAGCGCAGAGCATTGAGTTTGTATGCATATTAGGACCAGATGGATGTGGCAACGCAAAAATCATCGACGCCCTGATGCCTATGTTGCAATCCACGGCAGTGGTGGTAGAAAGGCGACCTTTCAAGCCGCGATTTTCTTTTGGACGGTCGTTACGGGATAAAACGGCAGATTCAGCTTCCCATGCGGAAGCCCCAGGGGGCGGTGCTTCCATGGGGATGATCGTGATGTGGTTAGTGGAGGAGTGGTTTGATCTGATCTTCGGCAAGTTAAACCTCAAGCTCTGCGTTTACGAGGGCTGCTACCAGGACATGCTGATCGATCCCCAAAAATACCGTTATGGCGGTCCTATGTGGTTTGCGCGCCTCGTAGGCAAGCTCTTTCCATCTCCCGATCTTTGGGTATTGCTGGATATATCTGCGGAAGCAGTGCAATCCAAGAATCAGGAATTTCCTTCTGCGGAGGCTCTTAGGCAACTTGAGGCCTATCGCGCCTTCGTGAAGACGAGGAAGCGATATGTCATCCTGGACGCCAGCCAGTCGATAGATTGCATCACAGAAAACGCATACGCAGCCATCATCGATACACTCGCGCAGCGCGCGGACAGAAAGCTCAAGCGCCGCTTCTAGTGCCCTCACATTGTTTTTAACGCGAATGTTTGAACGGTGTCCGAAAATCTACGATTGAAGGAAAAATAACGCCTTGAGAATTGTCGTTCTAGGTCCAGATGGAGCAGGTAAAAGTTCAGTCATCCAGGGTTTATTGCGTAAATTTAAGCTTCGCGGGTGCTCCGTGCAGATGCGTCACCTAAGGCCGCAAATGGTTGCGCAAATGCTAGGCCGACCGGGCGCCATTGATACTGACCCTCACGGAAAAGCACCACGCTCTGCGTTTCTCTCTCTCGTAAAGATAGTCGTCTGGCTTATCGAAGAGTGGTATGCGAATCTTTTTCACGAGAAGAAAGGTGAACTATTTCTCTACGACCGCTATTACCATGACCTTTTGGTTGACCCGGTACGGTATCGTTTCGGTGCCCCGCTCTGGACAGCCAGGTTGGTAGGAGCACTAATGCCACGGCCGAAACTGTGGATACTCTTGGATGCCCCTGCTGAGGTCCTCCAGGCGCGTAAGCAGGAAGTCCTTCCAGAGGAATCAGCGCGGGAACGTCAAGCGTACCGGGTCTTCGTTCAGTCACGAAGAGACCACGTGATCGTAGATGTTTCGCAGCCGCTGGATCAGGTGATAGCGGATGTGGAGTCTGCCATCAAAGAGGTAGTGCAGTGAATGGAAACGAAGGCAATCGTGGATGAAGTAAACCGTTATTACAGAGCGCAGGATAGACTCATCGGATCGCATCTTGCCCTCTACTGGAAAGGAAGGGTGCGCTATATTGTTCCGCGCGTGGCTGCGGGGCAACAGGCATGTTGGCAAGTTTTCCGTCCAGGGAAGCTAGGAATCCCTTTGTGTGCAATGACACGGCTGCCTCGTCTTTTAGGCGCAGTGAGCTGCGTCGAAGCCGAAGGACTGGCGTCTATCAGAGAGGTGATCGGGAAGGAGGCGGGGCTATCGTGTTTGCGTGCTGGAGCTGAAGGAGTTTGGTCAAAGGACACCATTCTCTTCCTGGACAAGAAGACGGCTGAGCCACTTTATATTGTGAAGGCAGGTACAGGCGTCGCTGTCGACTCCCTCCTCAAAAACGAGGCTAACTGGCTGCGTAACCTGCAGAATCATGCGTCGCTTGTCGGCCACGTTCCCAAACTTGTTGCCCACCGCTCTGGGGCAGATCTCAGCTTCGTTGCGCAACGCGCACTCTCGGGTAATCTCGACTTCAGGCTAGGAGATGCGCAACTGGATTTCTTGCGGCGGCTTCAAGAGTCTTCGCTCCAACCGATACGGTATGAGGATTCCAGACTCTACCGAACCCTTAACTCACGTATGAAGGACCTATCCGGGCTACTTCCCGAAGCGTGGTCAACCCGTCTTGAGAAGGCAATGCAGCGAATTGAGCAGTCGCTCTCAGGAGCGCCGATTCTCTTAGTGGCTGCACACAACGACTTTACGCCATGGAACATGCGACTGGAGCGTGGTGTCGCCAAAGTTTTCGACTGGGAATATGCGGACTATGAGCAGTTTCCCTTGTTTGACCCGCTCCACTTTGTCCTGGCGCCCATGGCATTGAAAAGCGAGTCAACCGCCAAGATAATCCAAAAAATGCACGAGACGCTGCACATGTGTCAGCAATGGCTTGGGGAAGAACGGTGCTATAAGGGAGAAACACAAGCGCTGGCCTACTTGATCAATCTTTGTACTCTTTATCTTTGGGCTGACCGCGGAAAGCGCAATTTACATCCTACATTGGTTAGTTATGCCCATATGATCGATTTCCTGAACGCCTTATGAAAACCGACCCGTACAATTCGCTATCCGAGTTCATTACTAAGTCGCAATTGGCGCTGCAGATCATCAAAACAATTGGCGCATGATCTCGCAAGAAGATGGACGAGACTGCGTCCCCTAGGTGAGAGTAAATGAAAAAACAAGTTGCTTGTACGATAGTCTCTGCAAACTATTTCGCGTTTGCACGAACTGTGGCTCAATCGTTTCTAGCGAAGCATCCAGAAGATGAATTCATTGTGCTGGTAGTCGACAGAAGAAATGAAAGCATTGATGCGGATGCAAATAGCGCTGGCTTGCGCGTGTTATATGTCGGAGATCTCCAGATTCCTGACTTTAAATCTGTTTCTTTCAAATATGACATTCTGGAATTGAATACAAATGTCAAACCTACCTTTCTGAAAAGATTATTGCGTGATGGGTTTGACAAAGTCATATATTTTGATCCTGACATATATATTTATGAATCGGTGGAATTTATCTATAAGCTTCTTGACTCCAGTAACATTGTTGTCACTCCGCATGCAACTAGTCCGATTCTCGACATGGAGCGCCCTGCGGATCAAGACTTCTTGGCAACCGGTACATTCAACCTCGGCTTTATCGCCTTGAATGCCAGCGACGAGGCAAGACGATTCCTTGATTGGTGGGAGACTCGGTGCCTCCAGTTGGCATATGCCGAGACGCGCACAGGACTATTCGTCGATCAGAAGTGGTTGGATCTGGCCCCGTGCTATTTTGATGGGTTGCTTGTTCTGAAGCACAAGGGTTGCAATGTGGCAAACTGGAATTTTCACGAGCGAACCCTGAAAGAAGTTCATGGCAAGTGGTCAGTCAATGGAGAGCCCCTTGTATTCTTCCACTTCAGCGGAATTGATGTTCTGGCAAAGCTGCAGATATCAAAGCATCAGAAGAAAGTTACTTGCGAGAACAGGCCAGAAGTGCGTGGACTATTCGATGCATACCGAAAACAGGTGCTGGCAAACGATTATATGAAGTATATAGGAATCCCCTACGGATTCGGAGGCTTTTCGAATGGCTTATCAATCCCGCAAATCGCCCGTAGAATCTATTCGATATATCAAGACGAACTGGCTTGCAGTAATCCGTTTGATGATTCCGGAGAGTTCTACAAGTTTGCTGTTAGCCTTAGGCTGCTAAAAGGGGATGACTTGGCGGGGAGTATAAATTCTCAAAACTGTAATAGGAATGACCGTTACTTGCGAATTATTAATGCAGCGCTACGCCTTACTCTCAAGGTGATTGGTGGCGGTCGGTATACAATGCTAATGAAATATTTGTCGTACATCAGCATTCTGAGAAATCAGCGCGACGTCATAGGCCTGAAGATCAGTTGAACTACAAGCGCCGAGAAGGCGCGGTAAGGATTACAAATAATATTTCGCTGACATTTTATGGCATTTAGTGAATTTTGCTCCATTGACTGAGTGAAGTATTTGTGGTGCGCATAGAGCGAAATTCCAGCACTCCGGCTATATAAGTTGTCGTACTTGTCGCCGTTCTTGTTCATTGCCCGTGCATGAACGGCCGCGACGAAGACATTTTGATGGACTAGGTCTCTGACCGGATGAAGAAGTTTCATTGAGTTCATGCTTCCCAGGTCTTAAAATCGAGGCCTGGGGCACCCAGCAGTGGTACAAAATCAAGCGGTCAGAGACCTAGGAACCGTAAGGCCGCTGTTTATGAAGTAATGCCATTGCTATCCAGTGAGGATACCTGCATGGAGAAGACTGCATTACTGAGGCTCGCATAATTGGGTTACATTCGATGACACCGTGAAGCGCAGATTAAGCTATTAGCAATCGTGGCCCCTGTCACCATAATCTGCGAGCCTCAGTAATCACTGGTATAACGGATAAGGACGGTGCCTAAGTAGTGCAATGAGGAGATGGAGACTGCATGAGAGTATTGCTTTCAGCCTATGCCTGTGAGCCGGGAAAAGGTTCAGAACCCGGAGTTGGCTGGCACTGGGCTACAGAACTGGCTCGCCTTGGCCATGAGGTGGTTGTTATCACGCGTTCTAACAATCGGGATTCAATTGAAAAGGCGTTGGCAGATGCTTCGAGCGCGAGATTGCAATTCTACTACTACGATCTCCCATCGTGGGGAAAATGGTGGAAACGTGGCCCCAAGGGCATGCACCTCTATTATTGGTTATGGCAGCAGGGCGCATACCGCTTGGCCAAGCGGCTTGTAACCAAGATGCAGTTCGATGTGGTTCACCACATAACTTTTGGTGTATTCCGGCAACCATCGTTCATGGGACGTCTCGGGTTACCTTTTGTTGTTGGCCCGCTTGGTGGAGGGGAAACAGTGCCCGTCTCACTGCGCGGCAGCTTCCCGGCAAAAATAGCATTCAGGGAAATGCTGCGCGAGATGTCTAACAAGTTAGCTTTTTGGGATCCATCCGTTCCCGCAATGTTCAGGCAGGCAACGCTGATTTTTTGCAGAACCCAGGACACGCTCGATATGCTTCCGGTCACATGCCGGGATAAGAGCTATTTGCATCATGAAATCGGACTGGAATCAGAGCGTATAAAAAGCAGAGCTACGCCCAAGATGGCGGGCGCAGACTTTCTTTATGCAGGAAGTCTGGTTTATTGGAAGGGAATACATTTGGCTCTAAAGGCTTTCGCTGAAGTAAGAAAGGATCGTCCCAACGCAACCTTTGCAGTGATTGGTACCGGACCGGATGAGGCAAGGCTCAAAAGGCTCATTGCGTCGCTGAGGATTGAAGACTCGGTGCAATGGCTTGGCAGGGTTCCGCACGAGGAAATCTGGGCGCACTATTGCCGCTACACGGCCTTCGTATTTCCAAGCCTCCATGACTCAGGTGGCACAGTACTTCTTGAGGCGCTATCGCAAGGGCTTCCGGTGATTTGCCTTGATACTGGTGGGCCGGGCGCCGTTGTCCCGACGTCCTGTGGAATTAAGGTTCCAGTAAAGAATCGGAGCGAGGCGGAAGTGGTTGGAGACCTTGCGGCTGCGATGCGAAATCTCACTGACAATCCTAAACTCCAAGAGCAGATGGGACGTCAAGCCCTGGAGGTTGCTAGGGCAAGGACATGGAGAGATGTCGTGTCCAGCGCATACGCGGATATTGAGGAGGCTTTGGATGCTCCAATAAGGCCCAGGCGCTGCTCCTCGGTCCTCAAAGGACAATAGCCGATGTGCCACTGAGTCGGCTGATTCTCTATAGGGGTGGTTATCTGATTATTCTTCTTCAAGCATAAAAACATGGATTAAGATGAATAGCTTAATGAAGGCACAGAAGACAAAAGATATAGTCACTTTCAACACTTAATATTACGAGAACCATGAGGGGGCAAAATAGGCATATGAAGCAAGCTTCGCAGTTGGTCAACATGAATGAACACGGTATTCCTGAAGCGCGGTCTCCCCGGCGCCTTTCATTCCTGAAGTTCCCTCTGCGGTACCCGATCTTTCTTCTTGCATTTGGTCCCCCACTATTGAGACCAATGGATAAATACGCTGGGGTTGATACATCCCAGGCGCATTTTGACGCTTGGAGCATTTTTCAGGTTGGCTGGCTCTTATTAATTGCCCTCCGGGCGATCCTTCGCTTAAGCGCTGTGCGGTCGATCCTGCTTCCAAAGCAGACAAGATCCATCCTGAAATACGCCCTCTTCCTTGGCTTGACGTTTCTGGCATCCGTAGCATACTCTCCCGGCCGCATTATTTCGGCAGAGTACAGCATTTGTTATTTCCTCACTTTGATCTGCGTCCTGGAGTTTCTTGTCAATGCCTACCGGAATCCTCCGGATTGGATGCAATGCCTATTTTATCTAAGGCTTATATCGCTCTTGCTTTGTGCGGTTATCCTCCTATGCATTCTTATCAAACCAAGCCTCGTTCTAAAAGGATTCCGCGTTCTTGGAGGTTCCGTGGCTCCAGTGGATATAATTTGCCCAGTAATCGCGATCATCTCGGCATACAGTTTCCTGCACGCATTGGAATCCAGAGTTCGTTCCGTGCTGTTCTTCCTGGTCGGCCTGGCGGGCACGCTCCTTTCGCAATCGAGAGGAGCGGAGATCCCGCTGCTTATTGTTTTGGCGATCATCTGTATCGGGTCGGCAAAGACAAGCAAACGCTCTGCATATCTCTTTATCTCCGGATTCATGGCTTTTATTCTGCTGGTCGGCGCAATCGTAGGAACTGTCGGCGCAGGCCGCATTTGGCTAGTTTTCAACAGGGGTAACACTGAGAGCTTTGTAGAGGGCAGCGGAAGAGTAGGCTCTGCAAAGTTTGTGATCCAATACTGTATGACCCACCCGCTAGGGATGGGCTATGTCACAGGTCTCCGTAGTATCGGAAAATTAAGACCTGATCTAGGCTCGCATATGAACCTAAGTCATATGGGAGGAGCGGATAACAGCTATATGGAAGCGCTGGCAGATTCCGGTTGGCTCGGCTTGGCGCTTTATCTGCTCGTAATAGGCGAAACAGTTGCTTTGGGATGGCATTTCGCAAAGAAGCACAGTTTAGAAACGTTGGCCCCAGACAGAGAAGTCCACCACGTGATTCGATGTGCACTATTGTTGTTATTCTATTGTCTCGTCAATGGGCTGGATGCTTCAGAATATGTGCTTCCCTTGAGGGCGGAATTTTATGTTCAGAACATCATTCTGGCAATTATCCTCGGAGCTTCTGCAAGCATGCTCATAGCTTCTCGTACCCGGTACGCATTTTCGGCCAAGTGAATTCTGCTCGACCGTTTCGCAGAGGTCGAACCTGGAAAGGAATTTTCCCAATGCCGCATGAAAGTATCATCTCACAGAATCAAAGTACAAGCGATTGGTCATTGCGCGATGTGCTGCTTACCAGGATGCCAGCGATTTTGTTTTATATATTCCTCAGCTTTACGGCCGTGGCGCTTTTTATTCCCTTGAACCCAAGAATGCCAGGCAAGGGAATTGATGCGTCATGGGAGTTGGCCATGAATGAGGCTGTTGCAAGGCACATGAGCTTTGGCAATCAAGTCATGTTCACCTACGGTCCCTACGCATCAATCCTGACCAGAACG
>Ga0224529_1001904_pt1 | contig 11291 bp, 16 predicted proteins | sample CBST50metaG_FD_179893 | JGI IMG/M metagenome (GOLD analysis project Ga0224529, IMG submission 179893) | Peat soil microbial communities from Stordalen Mire, Sweden - C.B.S.T50 | ecosystem: Environmental > Terrestrial > Soil > Wetlands > Peat | place: Sweden: Norrbotten County, Stordalen Mire... | reverse complement strand
GGACTTTGGAAGACGCATTCCGTCATTGGCACAAAGGCTTCCGGCCAGTTGCTGACCAGACCCCTCAGGTCATGTCAGTATGACCTGCCCACAACTTTGCACACTCTCCCTTGAGTTGGTCGGCAATCAGTTTCAACAGGGGCGGGAAGGGTGGATGGTCAACGCCCAGGATGATTCCGGGGAAACGCAGGTAACAGAGTTGCACTGCGAACCCCAGCCGGTTTGCGGCCCCGCGGCGTTGATTGATGATGGAAAGATCGGACTCGCTCAACGTGTAGTGCCGGATCAACTCCTCATTTGTGTCTGGCAACGCAAGCAGACTTTCCCGCTCGGCGGCGGACAGGATCGAACGACGCGGCATCCGTGCTCCTCTTGCAAACGTAAGATTACGAGAAGCCAGCCATCTCCGCGTGGCGGAAACGCCTAATCAGACACTTACGCTTCTCGCAATTATTTCTTGAAATATACTTCTCAAACCACTATCATGGCAATGAGTTTCAAGAAGAGTCGTCAGCTCGAGGGGGTTCAATGGAGATTCGGATACATAACAGCGCTCCCCCGGCGGCGCTATTGAATGCGCTGGAACGCAGGAACGCCGGTCTTCATTACACTGACGCCGCAGCCCTCTATCACTGCCTTTCGTTGTGGGCAGATGCTTGTTGTGGGGTTTTCGGGGATGGCGACAATGCCGCGTATGAGTGGTTTGTTTGGCGAGACGGTAAGCTTGAAACTTCTGACTGCGCTTACGGTTCGCCGACGGTGGCGTTGAGGGATGCGCTGATTCAAGTCGAAGGCTACCCCGATGCCGTGCGCCACGCGGACATCGCGCATCTATAGGCCGGCTGTTTTATGAATCTACTCCAAGAAGGAGTTGCTTATGGCTGATTTCGACCGCATCACCCAAAGCCCCGACATGATGGGCGGCAGACCTTGCGTTCGCGGTATGCGGGTCACCGTCGGTATGATCGTCGGCCAGATCGGTGCCGGCGTGGGCATTGATGATCTTCTTGCTGAATATCCTTATCTGGAGCGCGAAGACATCATGCAGGCGTTGCGCTATGCAGCCTGGCGCTCCGACGAGCGAGAGGTATTGCTGGCCAGCGCATGAAAGTTCTGATCGACATGAATCTCTCGCCGAGTTGGGCCAGGGTACTAAATGATGCAGGAGTCGAAGCAACGCACTGGTCGGAAATCGGCCCGGCCAACGCTCCAGACCCAGCCATCATGGCTTATGCCGCAGCCAGCGGGTTTGTCATTCTGACCAGCGACCTGGATTTCGGAATTGCGCTGGCGATCACGAACACGGAAACGCCGAGTGTCGTGCAGATACGCTCGGAAGATCTCAGGCCCGCATCCATCGCCATGCAGGTGGTACTCGCGCTACGCCAGATGCAGGCGGAACTGGAAGAGGGAGCCTTGCTGACCATTGATCCCAAGCGAACGCGGCTTCGTCTACTGCCGCTGCGAAAGAAGGAATAGAGGCTGATTTATGCTGATTGGCTACGCGCGTGTCTCCACACAGGACCAGAATCTCGATATGCAGATCGACGCGCTGACCAAAGAGGGTTGCAAGAGAATATTTCAGGAGAAAATGAGCGGCAGCCGTGCTGTGCGGCCTGAGTTCTCAAAGGCGCTGGAGACTTTGCGCGAGGGAGACATGCTCGTCGTTTGGAAACTGGACCGGCTTGGCCGGAGTGTCAAGAACCTGGTTGACCTGGTTGGCGAACTCCACAAGCAGGGAGTCCAGTTCAAGAGCCTTACCGATGCGATCGACACCGGGACCCCATCGGGCCGATTCTTCTTTCATGTCATGGCCAGTTTAGCGCAGATGGAGCGCGAACTCACCGTCGAGCGCACCCGCGCCGGCTTGGAAACCGCGCGAAAGCTTGGCCGCAGAGGCGGCCGCAAAAGGCGCATGACTGACAGCAAGATCGAATCCGCCAGAAAATTGCTGACCAACGGTATGCCGCCCAGAGACGTGGCCCTGAACCTCAATGTCTCCATTCCAACGCTCTACAGGTGGATTCCTGCTGCCGCCTCGGTCTAAGGTGCTATTTTTTCCGTTTCCTGAAGCGACCCCAGTTCTGCCCGAAGACTCGCGAGTTACGTCGGCTCAGTCTCCGCTTCGGCGCTATGCTCAGATGGCGAAGCGCTAAGACACCGAATAACTGGATCGATTCGGCCACGGCTTCGGGATTCCCCTTCGTCGCTCAGTTTGCCACCACGCTACGTCGCGACTTGCAAGCTGTCGAACTATCCATCACGAAGCCCTGGAGCAATGGCCCAATCGAGGGGCAAATTAACCGCCTCAAGGCTATCAAGCGCCAGATGTACGGACGAGCAGGATTCGAACTTCTTAAAGCCAGGGTGCTGCCTTGGGGATATCTCAAAGGCAGCGTGAACCTGCACCGAAAGTGCGGAAGATCCAATTCATGTGCGCTTCGGCTCGGGCGAAAACTTGGGATAGCGGGCGGCAATCCAGGCCTCATCAAACGGAGTGACTTCGTCTGCGAAGATGGGCCCTGCCGTGAGCCCTGACAAGAACTCGAACAACTCATCGGGCGATTCCTGGGCGCGCGGAATCACATACTGGATGAAATCTTCGACATATTGTTGATCTCGTCCGGCGATCAGCAATTTGAGGTCGCGGTGGGCATACAAAGTGGCTTTGTGGCCGCTCTTGACCACGAGCAGGACGACTTCGCCTTCCTCTGACAGAATTGACTCGCTGGGTTGGCGGTACTTAAGGGCACAGATCTGCGTACTTGGTTTCATTCCGGATTGGTTTGCGGCGCTTGCCATAAAGCCTCCCAGCGTGATCGGCCGAACCAAGGACGTATTGCGCAATGCTTCTTATTCGGGTCGGGTTTGAAACCTGTTCTCGAAAAAGGTCGAAACGGTACACGGCCAGCTCCTTTTTCCATTCCTTGGGCAGGCTCCTGACGACTTTTGCGAGTTTTTCCACGTCAAGTTGCTGGATCGTCCTAACTACATTATCCACGTCTCTTTGGGCCGGCTGCATATAGATTTCCGGGTTCATGTACCGGGGACGGATAAATTGGGAAGGTTCCAGAAAGTGGAAACCCCTCAGAAGGCCGTCCGGCCCCCCAAATAAATGGCCATGGTCGATGAAGAACGCTTGAAACCGACCGCTGCGCAGCTTCAGGAAAAGTGCCTGTCGAATGTCGGTGTGTCCACACAAGACATCAAGAACCCACGCCGTCCAGAAATCGCCCCGGTTGGCGACGCGAACGTATTCGCTCGCCGGTAAGAAATCGTAAAGACAGCCCGGTTCCACAGTCAGAACCTTTGAGCCAAAGCACCATCCAGCCGTCGGCTTGCGCCATCCGTAGCTCGTCGACATCCTGCAGCCGTGGTTCCGTTGGATGAAGTTCCCCGGAACCCATACCGGACACCAGTCGGCCGTTGGTAGCCCGCATCCACGGTACACCTCGCTGCCGAGTGCTTCATTGAACAGCACATTCGGGCCCTGCGGATTATTGCCGAACTTAACGACGTAGTAGTTTCCGTCGCTCGTGCGCACCAAAACTGGACTCGACCCGCCGCGCAGTTTTCGGATGAACTCCACCGCTGTGACACGCTCAATTTGATTCATCGCTGTCCCTAAATCTCCAAGGATTCGGTTAGAGCCGATGAGAACTGGGGGAAAACACAATAAAACAAGCTACACACACCTCGACTTCTGCAATTTCTGGGTAACCTTGTTTGCCTTCAGATAGTACGACAATGGTTATGGAATGAAAAACTTTCGTTTCTTGTTGTATCCACTTGGGCATTGACTAACTAGGTGCCATGGTGGTTGGCTGAATCGCCGGAACTGGTGCCGTGCGATAGAACTCATCCTGAGTTACGTCGAAAAATCAGCCCGTATGCCGCTTTTTCGGGTGTCTCCCAATTCGGACGGCGTCACGCCGGCTGCGTTGCGGATGGGTAGTTTCTGAGCTACCGGCGTCGCGGGATATCTGAAGAGTAACAACGCGTTAGAGATCGCGGCCTCGACGGGCAAGCACGCCAGCACAGGAGAAAGGCCCAGACCAAACATGGTGCTCGGGGCGATCCATCGCCGACCAAATGTCAGCTTTAGCTCAAAAGATATATAATTTACACACAAAATCCAAAGACTTTGAACGGTGTCTATCTACGTTCGTTGCTATTCAGAAAGAGGACTAGCTGTGTCTCAATCGCGCAGGCTGCACCTTGTCTTTGCCGATGTCTTGTCCAATGAAGAGGCCGTTATCACGGTGCAGCATCACACGCAGATTCGTGTTGAAATTCTCAATAGCAAACACCTTATACAGGAGACTCAAGCATTCGATTATATGACTGAGGCGCGTTCCTGGTTATCCGCGAAGGGGTTTCCGGAAAAACAAATCACCATTAAGGTGGGGCAGGTGTGCGAAAGAGCCACCGATGGTTCCGGTTATTTCGGCATATTCCACTGCGCCAACTGCCAGCACAGTTGTGTTGAATAAATTCCTGCCGATTGGACGCCGCCAACTCAAGATGTCACTGTTGCAAAGTTTTGGTGGCCGCGTGAAAATGGGCAGAACATGAGCTGAGCTGGTCATGTCAGATTTCAAGTGGCGTCATTTTGAAGGCGAGATCATCCTTTGGGCGGTGCATTGGTACTGCCGCTATGGCATCAGCTATCGCGATCTGGAGCAGATGATGGGCGAGCGCGACGTGCCGGTTGATCATTCCACAATCTACTGTTGGATTCAGAGGTACGCGCCGGAGATGGAAAAGCGGCTGCGGTGGCAGTGGCGTCGCCCGCGATCGACGAGTTGGCAGGTCGATGAGGCTTACGTGAAGGTTCGCGGCGAATGGACCTATCTGTACTGGGCGCTCGATACCAGGACCAGAGAGGTCATCGGACAGACGCAACATCGCCATCGCTCCGAAGAGTTTCGCAAGTCCCTCGACACCATCGAAGAAAACGTGCCCGCCGAATTGCATATCCACATGATTTTAGACAATTACGGGACGCACAAGACGGCACTCATCCACAACTGGTTAGCCAAAAGGCGGCGCTTCCATTTGCACTTCACTCCCACCTCGGCCAGTTGGCTCAACCTAGTCGAGCGATGGTTTGCCGCACGCACCGACAAGCGGTTGCGACGTGGTGTCCATCGCTCCACCAAGGAACTGGAAACTGCCATTCGCACTTTCATTCAAAAACACAACCGCGACCCAATGCCCTTCGTATGGCACAAAACTGCTGTCCAAATCCTTGACGCGGTTGCTCGCTTTTGTGTGTGAACTTTAGAAACAGGACACGAGATACAGACGCTGAAAGAAACTGAATAGGCAACAGCCTGTTCCAGTCCAGGGTGCCTTAGTCGGATCCGCCTCCGCCCCGGTACCACTCGACGGTACGGCGCAGTCCTTCGCGGAAATCGACAATCGGCGCGTACCCCAGCAGTTCCCCGGCCAGCCCAATGTCGGCCAGCGAATCGCGAATGTCCCCTGCCCGCGGCGCTGCATAGGCAGGCTCACCGCTGTAGCCGGTCAACTCGCGCAGAATCCGAAATGTGTTATTCATCGTGATCCGGCTGCCGGTGGCCGTATTCATCATCTGGCCCGAAACTTTTTCCGCCGGGGCCGCAGCCGCCAGCAGGTTGGCGTGCACCACGTTGTCGATGTAGGTAAAGTCGCGGCTGTGCTCACCATCGCCGTAAATGGTGGGCTGCTCCCCAGCCAGCATCCGCCGGCAAAACAGCGCCAGCACGCCGGAGTAGGGAGACGTCGGATCCTGGTGCGGCCCAAACACGTTGAAGTAGCGCAGCACCACCGTCTCGATCCCGTAAACCCGGGCAAAGGCGCGCACATACTGCTCCCCGGCCAGCTTGGCCACGGCGTAGGGAGAAATCGGGTTGGGCAGCATGTCTTCGCGCTTGGGCAGAGTAGTGGGCGTGTCCCCATACGCCGAGGACGACCCCGCGTAGCTGAATCTGTGCCCGTCCTGCCCTGATTTGGTTAAGACTACGCTCTGAACTTTCCGTTTTTAAGCAAATTTATGGAAAGATTGAGCGGGAATCAAGCGGAAATTGGCTTCCCGGAACTTTCGGCGATATGCAGAGTCCAGGAATATAAAGAGTATTCTGTCCTGGGGCGGCAGTATGGTGATGCAAATCCGTCTCTTACGGCGATTCAGTCTTCCAATCTGCGCTTCATATTACTGCCTCCCTTGAACGGTTCCCATACCGAAGGAGGGCAGCATGATTACCACCTATTTCAAGCTTCGATCGACGGTTGCGGCCTATCACGCAGGACCTGCCGGCGCCTACCTGGATCAATTTACGACCTGGCTGGCAAAACGCGGCTATGGCAGCGACGCTGTTCGACATCTCCTGCGCGGAGCAACTGAGTTTGCCACTTGGGCACAGGTGCCGAGAAGTGGCCTGCCGATACGGCCATGCGGCTATTGGAGAGACTTCTGCGAGTACTTGGCCAAGCGGAAACGGCTGCGCGGTGCAAGGGGACAGCACTCGATCTACTGGCGAGGCGCGCAACAGTTTGTTGAGTTCCTTCGCGTCCAGCATGGGATAGTCGCTGTCGAGGCACCGGAACAAACTGTCCCACCTGAGCTTGTCGTAGCGTTCGAGCGCTGGATGGCGGTTCAACGCGGAGTCAAGTCCTCGTCGCTGGACACCTATCGCTCTCATGTCCTGGATCTGCTCGCAACACTGGGCGATCAGCCCGACCATTTCAGTGCCACCGGCCTCCAAACTTTCATCCTGGCCTATGCCAAGCATAGCGGTCGTGCTGCCGCGCGGACTCGGGTGAAGGCGACCCGCATGTTCTGCCGCTTCTTGATCGCGACCGGGCAGTGTCCGCCTGGCCTGGACGCGGCGGCTCCGGACATTGCCGCGTGGCGCTTGGCCTCATTGCCTCGCTATTTGCCATCGGATGATATTGAACGGGTCTTGGCCGCGTGCAATGGCGCAAGACCCATCGATATGCGCGACAAGGCCATCCTGTTACTGCTGGTGCGGCTGGGACTACGCGCCGGCGAGGTCGCAGACTTGAAGCTGGACGATATCGACTGGCCGCATGGCACATTTACTGTCATCGGCAAGAGCCGTCATGAAGCGAAACTACCCCTACCACAGGACGTCGGCGACGCTATATTGATCTACTTGAAACGCGCCCGGCCGCGAGTGAGCAACAGCCACATCTTCATCACTGCAGTTGCGCCTTGGCAGCCGATTACCAGGTGTGTCGTCAGACATGCTGCCGCACGTGCCATCCGGCGAGCGGGCGTTGAATCGCCTTCGCGCGGTTCCCATATTCTTCGCCACTCCGCCGCGACAGCGTTGCTGCGCCAAGGGGCCTCGTTGCAGGTCATCGGCGAGATATTGCGCCATCGCAGCATTGACACCACCGCCCTTTACGCCAAGGTCGACATCGGACTATTGCACCAAGTGGTACGGCCGTGGCCGGGAGGAATATCATGTTGACCGATGCACTCGACACCTATTTGGCTGTGCGGCGAGCTGCGGGGTTCGATCTAGTCGACGATGCGCTTCAACTGCGCAGCTTTGTTCGGTTTGCGTACGCGCAAGGCGACATGTTCGTCGTCGCCTCGAGCACGATTGCCTGGGCCGGCAACGGGAGATCGGAACCGCAGCGCGCCAATCGCTTGAAGATGGTCATTCGTTTCGCGCGGTTTGCCCATGCTGCGGATACCCACCATGAAGTCCCACCGCAAGGCGTATTCTGCAACCATCGGCATCGGCCGACGCCGTATCTGTATACCGAGGAAGAAATCGGCGCACTCATAGCGCAGGCAACGCGTCTCGGCCCAGCGGGAACGTTGCGTGGACAGACCTACAGCACCCTGATCGGACTGCTGGCGGCGACGGGACTGCGTGTTTCCGAAGCGCTCGGGCTACGCTTCCAGGATGTCACCGCAGACGGTCTGGTGATTCGTGAAGCCAAGTTTCATAAGAGTCGCTTGGTACCTCTCCATTCCACATCGCTGGCGGCACTGGAGCGGTATCTGGTTGAACGCCACCGAATCATTGCGGATGACGATCATCTGTTCCTCACGACGCAGTTGCGGCCATTGAGTCTCGATGCGGTGTACCCGATATTTCACCGGCTCCTGGCTTCCTGCGGCCTGCCTCGCCAACCCAACCAGCCGAGGCCGCGTCTGATCGACTTCCGCCATACGTTTGCGTCAAACGCGCTGCTGGCTTGTCCGCATGCTCGTGACCATGTCGGGAGCCACATGCTGGCGCTGATGACCTATCTTGGTCATGCGCTACCGAGCAGCACTTACTGGTACCTGGAAAGCTCGCCACGGCTGATGGAAGATATAGCCGACGTGTGCGAGCACATGTTCGAGGAGCGCACGCCATGACACCTATTGCCCCCCATATCGCAGCTTTCCTTCGTGAACGGCTTCCGCTGCAGCGCGGCGCGAGCGAGCATACATGCGACAGTTACGCCTATGCCTTTCAGTTGCTATTCCAGTTCGCCAGCCAGCGCCATCGGGTGACGCCATCGGCGCTGAGTCTTGAGCAGATCGACGCGCCGCTGGTGATGGATTTCCTGCAATATCTGGAAACTGGTCGGCACAATAGTCCGCGCACGCGCAACGCCCGGCTGGTGGCTATCAAGTCCTTTATGCGCTTCATCGAGCACCGCGTACCAGCGCTCCTGGAGCTAAGCCGACGTATCTTGGCGATTCCGGCAAAACGCACCGATACACGATTGATCAGCTATCTGTCAGTCGAGGAAATGCAGGCGGTTCTCAACGCGCCGGATACACAACGTCGTGACGGCATTCGCGACCGTGCCATGCTACACCTATGCTTCTCCGCGGGACTGCGTGTTTCCGAGTTGGTCAACCTGCCGATCAATGCGATAGAGTGGCAGCCCTCGGCCAATGTGCGGATCATGGGAAAGGGGCGCAGGGAGCGACTTCTTCCTCTCTGGAAGCAGACTTGTGTCGACGTGCGCGCATGGCTGGCGGTACGTGGACCGGCATCAGCGCAAGAGCTGTTCATCAATGCCCATGGCCAGCCGCTGACGCGGTCTGGTTTCGAGTACATTCTCGACAAGCACGTCGGTGCGGCGGCAGAACACCACCCGACGCTGAAGCAAAGGAGGATCTCGCCGCACAGCCTGCGGCACAGCGCGGCAATGATGGTGTTGCGGGCCACGGGCGACATCCGAAAGGTCTCTCTTTGGCTTGGCCATGCCGACATCCAAACGACTGAAATCTATCTGCGCGCCGACCCCACGGAGAAGCTCGATGTGATGAGTGCGGTCGTGCCTCCCTCGCTCAAACGAGGGAGGTTCCGCGCTCCGGACAGACTGATTGCCTCTCTGCGCGGCGCCTGAATATGCAGGGTAGTGGGAGCCAAAGTGCCGGTCTGCACCAGGCTCCCTCAGTTGAACTCAGCGTATTCCTGGACTCTGCATATCCCAGAAAATTCCGTCACCGTTGCGGTGTCTTGCCCAATCGCTTGACGGAAGTAACACCAATCAGGGAACGCATCTGAGTGATGGCAATGGTGTTCAGTTGCGCCAGGCGCTCCGGTGCCGTCAGGCCCTGATGGATCAGAACGGCGTTGATGCTCTCCAGGTTGGACAGTACGACCAGTTGCTCCAGAGTCGCAACATCACGCATGTTGCCCGGGTGCTGCGGATTGGCCCGACGCCACTGCACGGCAGTCATGCCGAATAGGGCGACGTTGAGCAGGTCGGCCTCGGTAGCGTACACGGTAACGATCTGTGCCTTGGTCAGCTGAGGTGGAATCAGCCGTTCCTTGATTGCGTCAGTGTGGATGCGGTAGTTGATTTTTGCCAGCGTGCGCTGGAAGCTCCATTCCAACGATGTCGCGCGTGCCTCTTCATCCTTGAGTCGTTGGAACTCTTTGATGAGGTATAGCTTGAATTCGGGGCTGAGCCAGGAGCCAAACTCGAAGGCAATGTCGCGGTGGGCATAGGTGCCACCGTACCGGCCGGCCTTGGCGTGCAGGCCAATGGCACCCGTGGCTTCGATCCATTTCTTTGCCGACAGATAGAAGCTGTTACGCCCGGCCTCGTTTCTAATTCCCTCGAATTCGAGGGAATTGAAGGCGGGATTGTAAATCTGTTCCCACACGCCCAGGAACAGTACGGTGTCCTTGTTCTTCAGCCACTGCTCGATCAAGGCGCTTCCGCCCTCGAAGCTCTTCACCATGTCGGTCAGCGAGATGTAGTCCTGCTCGTGCCGAGTCGCGATTGCTACCTCGGCGCCCTGCACGGTTATGCTGCGGTTCTTCATGTCAATCGGTTCCAATGGTGTCGGGAAACACCTGTTTTTCGGCAGTTGCGGTCTGGACAAGAAGAACGGTGCTGAAGACCGCCCAGAAATATGCGGAAAACTCTGTCGCTATCGTATAGCATACGAGAATCCCATGCCAGAGGTTTTCCGTACATGCTTGTTGGCTATATGCGGGTGTCCTCCGATTCAGACCGCCAGACCACGGATTTGCAGCGCGACGCGTTGCTGGCCGCCGGTATCGACGAGCGCCACATGTTCGAGGATCATGCCTCCGGTGCCAAGGATGATCGCCCCGGCCTGATCTCCGCGCAGGCGTTCGTGCGCCCGGGCGACGTGCTAGTCGTCTGGAAGCTGGACCGGCTCGGCCGCTCGTTGTCGCACTTGCTGACGATCATCAACTCGCTACGCGAGCGCAAGGTTGCGTTTCGTTCGTTGACCGAAGGGATGGATACGACCACGGCTTCGGGCGAATTGCTGTTCCATGTGTTCGGCGCGCTCGCGCAGTACGAACGCGCATTGACCCGTGAGCGTGTCATTGCCGGATTGGCTGCCGCCAAGCGGCGCGGACGTACCGGGGGCCGACCTCCCTCCATAGCCGGCGAGAAGTTGGAAGCGGTCATTGCAGCACTGAAAGGAGGCATGTCGAAGGCAGCAGTTTGCCGCAATTTCGGCGTCAAGCGCACCACGCTGATCGAGACGCTCGCGCGGCTTGGCTGGCCGGGCACCGAGGAAACTATACAGCGATGACCGGCAAGAACAAGCTCTTGAATATCCTGTCGGACGCCGAACAGTTCGCCCTGTATGGCCTGCCTGATTTCGACGATGGGCAGCGACTGGAATATCTGTCGCTGTCTGAAGCGGAACTGGCGCTCGCCAGTAGTCGTCCTGGCCTCCATACCCAAGTCTATTGCGCTTTGCAGATCGGCTACTTCAAAGCCAAACATGCCTTCTTTCGCTTCACCTGGGACGATGTCCCCGACGATAGCGCCTT
>Ga0224529_1001902_pt1 | contig 11308 bp, 15 predicted proteins | sample CBST50metaG_FD_179893 | JGI IMG/M metagenome (GOLD analysis project Ga0224529, IMG submission 179893) | Peat soil microbial communities from Stordalen Mire, Sweden - C.B.S.T50 | ecosystem: Environmental > Terrestrial > Soil > Wetlands > Peat | place: Sweden: Norrbotten County, Stordalen Mire... | reverse complement strand
CTAAGGGCCCGTACTCGTCCTGCCATCCAGCTGCTTGTCCCGCCGACCCGGTGGCAAAGAGCTGCACGCCTGCTGAACCTTACGACAACGGAAGAAAGATTACGCCGGAGATGCCCAATGCTTGCCGGCCGAAAGAAGATCATGAATGTCAGATCTAGTGGGCCCGGAAGCCCCGGAGAAGATGGATTCGACCGCGCAGGTACCAACCTACGATCCGCCCGATTGGATTTCGACCGATGAGCTTGAGGGTGAGCTCTTCGGAGCTGCGGTAACCGATACAGTCGGCGGCCGACGCGAAGACGACTTCGGTTTGTTGGACGATTACCTCGGTGAAACTGAACGGATGGAAAGCGAGTGCGAATATCGTTGGGCCCTCCTGCGCCTTCCTTCCACCCGGCGGCCGCAAGTAGCGCAGTTGCCGGGCGGACCGCATGTCAGCCCATAAAAGCAGGCCACCCAAAGCTCCGTATTGCGTTCTCTTGACCGGTGCCGCAGGTGGCGTCGAACCTACCAGCCGCCAAACGCCGGACATCCGGAACTCGTTGGTCTCATGGGGCGCAACAGTCCGTTGACGCTAGGCGCCTTGAACCTGTCTGCGAAACAGGTCCTGTTGCCACATCTCACTCGCACTTGAACCGAGAATTCTTTTACTCACATTGAAATCCTGCAGGAGCATCTCATGCAAGGACTCGCATTTTCGCTGATTCCACGCTCGACGGGCCTTGAGGAAATCATTGCCAAGACGAAAGCCTTCGCCGAGGCCGCCAAGGCTCCCTCGACGCGCCGCGCTTATGCGGCAGACAACAATGACTTCGAAATATGGTTTCGTCAGCATAATGTGCAGTGTCTGAGCGGCCCGCCGGCGCCGGAGGTCATCGCAATGTACCTGGCCGACAGGGCATCTTCGCTTACGCCTCAAACCCTGACCAGGAGACTCACTTCTATCAATCAGGCTTTGCGGGCCGCCGGATTCGAGGGTCCATCGCCGGCATCCACGCAGCAACCTCTGGTGGGCTCCGTCCTTCGCGGTATCCGCCGCACCAAGGGCGTGGCACCTGGCCCCAATCAGAAGGAGCCGCTATTGACCGAGCAGATCAGGCAACTCATCGCCACCTGCGGCGATGATCTCAAGGGCATTCGCGATAGGGCGCTGATCCTGGTTGGCTATGCCAGCGGTGGGATGGATCACGCGGTGGTAGAGGTCGATACCTATTTTGAGCAGGAGGATGAAGAGGCTCCGACTGTGTACAGGCGGTCGCTTCTCCGGCTCCTCAGCTCTCTGCGGCCGCAGTTGGCCGACCTGCTTGGCTGGGTTTCGGTCCAAAAGCGGTGATTCCGGCCCGGCTCACGCCCGCTCAGGCCGGGGCTTTATCGGGCTTGTACGCAAGGAGCAACGCCTCAAAAGCGGCGTTGTTCTACCGCATCTACCGCCAGCGGCAATTGGATTTCCATCTCTGACCCCGATTCTCACTTCAACCCAACCATCGAATCGGCTGTGGTACGCCTTCATCGCAGGGGCGCCCGGCGACCGAGTTCATGCGGGCGTGCGCACCCTATTGCGACAGAACCTCGTGCGATCGAGTCGAGGATCTGGTCTGCGGTCCTGTGCCAGACGAGCGGTTTTAGCGGCGCGACTCAGGATGAGTTCGATCGTCCGACATCAGTTCTGGCGATTGCGCCAACCATTATGGCACCTACTTAGTCAATGCCCAAGTGGATACAACGAGAAACGACAGTGTTTTATTCCATAATCATTGTCGTACTATCTGGAGGCAACCAAGTTTCCCCAGTACGAAGCAGAAGTCGAAATGTGCGTAGTTTGTTTCATTGAGGTTTCCCCCCATTTCTCATCGGCTCTAACCAAATCCTTGGAGATTTAGGGACAGCGATGAAACAAATTGAGCGTCTCACAGTGGTAGAGTTCATCCGGAAGCTGCGCGGGGGGTCGAGTCCAATTGTGGTGCGCGCGAGCGACGGATACTATTACGTTGTCAAGTTCGGAAACAATCCGCAGGGTCCGAATGTGTTGTTCAACGAGGCACTCGGCAGCGAAGTGTACCGTGGGTGCGGGCTGCCGACGGCCGACTGGTGTCCGGTATGGGTTCCGGGGAGCTTCATCCAACGGAACTACCGCTGCAGGATGTCGATGGCCTACGGATGGCGCAAGCCGACGGCGGGATGGTGTTTTGGCTCGAAAGTCCTGACTGTGGACCCGGGCTGTCTCTACGACTTCTTGCCGCCGCGCGATTACGCTCACATTGCCAACCGCTGGGATTTCTGGACAGCGTGGGTCCTTGATGTCTTGTGTGGGCACACGGACCATCGCCAGGCACTTTTTATGAAGCTGCGCAGCGGCCTGTTTCAAGCGTTCTTCATCGATCATGGCCATTTGTTTGGAGGGCCGGACGGACTTCTGAGGGATTCCCACTCTCTTGAACCTTTCCAATATCTCCGTCCCCGATATCTGGACCCGGAAATCTATGCGCAACCGGCCCAGAGAGACGTGGATAACATAGTTAAGACGATCCAACATCTTGACGTGGCAAAACTCGCACATGTTGTCAGGAGCCTGCCCAAGGAATGGAAAAAGGAGCTGGCCCTGTACCGTCTCGACCTTTTTCGAGAACAGGTTTCAAACCCGACTCGAATTAGAAGCATTGCGCAGTACGTCCTTGGTTCGGCCGATCACGCTGGGAGGATTTATGGCAAGCGCCGCAAACCAATCCGGAATGAAACCAGGTACGCAGATATGTACTCTTAAGTACCGCCAACCTAGCGAGTCGATTCTGTCCGAGGAAGGCGAAGTTGTCCTGCTGGTGGTGAAGAGCGGCCATAAAGCCACCTTGTATGCGCACCGTGACCTCAAATTGCTCATCGCCGGTCGCGACCAGCAATACGTCGAAGAATTCATCCAGTATGTGATCCCTCGCGCTCAGGAATTGCCCGATGAGTTGTTCGAGTACTTGTCAGGATTCGCGGCGGGGCCGATCTTCGCGCACGAAGTCACTTCGTTTGATGAGGCCTGGATTGCTGCCCGCTATCCCGAGTTTTCGCCCGAGCCTAAACGGCCTTAACCTGGCTCTGTTGCAGATGGTCGCGTAGGCGGTCTTCAGCGTTTTGATACCCCGCACTGGACCGATCAGTTGCTTCAGCTTGCCATGATCGGCTTCGACGACATTGTTCGGATACTCGACCTGTCGATGCACCGTGTTCTCAGAACATTTGCCTTCGGCCGTCAGCTCAGAAATCGCGATACCGTAAGTCGACGCTCTGTCCGTGTTGATGACCTTCGGCTTCTCCCAATCCTTCAACCTTTTTGGCGCGTTGCTGAGGAAGCGCTTCGCTGCTTTGCCGTTCCGTGTCGGCGAGAGATAGAAATCGATCGTGTTTCCAAACTTGTCGAGCGCCCGGTACAGATAGGTCCATTCGCCGCGAATCTTCACGTAGGTCTCATCGACCCGCCAGCTCGTCGATCGCGGTCGGCGCGACTGCTAGCGCAGCCGCTTTTCCATCTCCGACGCCTGCCTCTGAACCTAACGGTAGATCGTGGAATGATCAACGGGCACGCCGCGCTCGCCCATCATCTGCTCGAGATCGCGATGGCTGATGCCATAGTGGCAGTACCAACGCACCGCCCAAAGGATGATCTCGCCTTCAAAATGACGCCGCTTGAAATCTGACATGACCGGCTCCGCTCGTGTTCTGCCCATTTCCGCGCAGCCACCAAATCTCTGCAACAGAGCCATGGCGGATCTGTCCAGTTTTTGCCTCCACGACCCGGTTCTCGCGCTCCCGTGATTTCCGACCCACCTTACCGCTGGACTATGGGTGTCTTTTGAGTGATGCTTTGCGTGCAGCTTCTGTTTCTTCCCATTTGCTTGGCTTGGTAAAGAGCTTGATCGGCAACATCGATCAGCGCGATCGGGTCCAAGCCCATGGCGGGCTCGCAGATTCCGATACCGATTGACAGCGTCAGCAGCTTACCAAATGGAGATGCGTCATTTCGCGCGGCTAGAAGACGGACGGCATCATGCATGCGTTCTGCGACTTTGCTCGCCCCGGCGGCGTCAGCGCCCGGCAAAAGCAAGACGAATTCGTCTCCCCCATAACGCGCCAGGAGATCATCGGGACGCGCGGCCTGTTGCTCCAGTACGCGAGCGACCGAGATAAGGCACTCGTCACCGTATGTGTGGCCATGGAGATCGTTGATGCCCTTAAAAAAGTCCAGATCGATGAGCAACAAGGCGAGTGGCTCTCGCGAGCGCAGGTCGTGCCTCCAGGCATTTTCAAACGCCCCGTCAAAATGGCGCCGATTGGGGAGGCCGGTAAGCGGCTCTAGCATCGACAGTTGTTCAAGATCAATGTTGGCATTCCGAAGTTCCAACTCTCGCTTGAGAAGGTGTTCCTGCACTGTCACATAATTCAATTGCACTACTCCGGCGTGCAGGCTTTGAATAAGAAGCAGCACAAAGACTGCCGAGAGTCCGAGAACAGGATGCTGCGCACTGATCGCTGCCGCCAATGCGAAAATACCTCCCATGACGATCCCCGGACAAAGGCCTTCGATCAGCAAACGACCACGGCCCAGCTCTTTGTGTGGCTCCGCCGACATCTCAGTTATCGGCAGGTGCAGCACCTGCCAGCCTCCATAGACGAATGGAACGCTCCACAGCAGATCGAAGATGGTTCCGGCATGGAGGTTACAGTGGCTGGAGGCGTAGTTCATCCCCAAATGGATCGGAAGGAATAGCCACACGCCTTTGCACAGCAGGTGGATGCGTTTCCGTTCTTCCAGAGTGGACCATGAAGCAAGCCTTAGAACCGCCGAAGCAGCAAGCAACGCGCATTCTGAGAGATAGATGGTTGCCATTGCGGTTGCCGCCGCCCCGGCTGTCAAGGACGTCCGGAAAAGGAGAAGGTAAATGAGAAGCGCTGCCAGCGCCGTCTGTGCGCTGTCCAGGTAGAAAACGCTGCGAATGGATTCCGTCCTGCGTGTGTTCGATAGGGCGAGCAGCATGGGAAATGCCGCGATGAGGTTGAAGAAGTCGGACGCATCCGGCGTAAAGTTGAGGGCGGATACCGATCTACCGATCTGCGCCTCGACCGATTGCCCGACTGCCCAGAGCACCATCGACGCGCTCAACAGTCGCCACGGAAGCCGCTCCCGGAGCGGGACGGTTTGCGCGCGCCAAAGACCGCAAAGCGCGGCCAACAGCGGTGCCGCCGCGGTGGCGAACCGCGATGCAGAAATGAGGTGCACTTTCAGCACAAGAAGCAATACCGCGTGCGACACAACCATCGCGAAAAGAGCATAACCAAGGATCGATTGTGTGCATTCACTCACCGCCCGACGTGTCCCGGTTATTGAGCTAATCATCAGGCTATCGCTCCACTTTCCCGCGAATTTCGCTGCCCGCGGCGCCACACGAGATAGGAGACTAAAAGCGGCGGTGCGCATGACCGCGAAATTGAATTGTCTATTGAGAATTCACTTCGATTGTCTCATCTTGGGCCAACGAATGTGAGCGTCTTTGCAGGGACCGCGCGAGGTCCTAGCTACTGTCTTCTCAGCGAGTTTACGCGGCGACAGTCAGAAGGCGGGCGGAGTCTGGACGGCCCGCGTCGAGCATGCAATTGAGGACGACCACACGGACGGCCGCTTCGACTTTTTCTGGCCAGAGAGGCTTCGCGCTCGCAGGCAGCAAGCACAAGGCGATGAGTTTTGGACGCATGGGCGAGGCGGAGCAAAAACTGAAGGATGAGATCGACGCGCTGTTGAATCGGGCCGCGGCCGAAGATGCAGCCCAGGACGAAGAATTAGGCAAGGGCCGCAGCGGAGACGATCTGCCGGCGGAGTTGGCGCGGTGGAAGAGCCGGTTGGCCAAGCTGCAAGAGGCCAAGAGGGCATTGGAAGAGGAAGAGTCCTGTTTGCGCGGACCGGATGAGGCGGAAGCTGGCGAGCGAGGCAGGACGAGACGTGTACCGCATGCGCAAGGCCATCGTGGAGCCAGTGTTCGGGCAGATCAAGGAGTGGCGCGGGTTCCGGTGATTTTCGTTGCGTGGGCTGGACATCGTTCGCGGCGAGTGGAAGCTGGCCTGCCTGACCCATAATCTGCCGAAGCTGTTCCGGTCAGGGTATGTGCTTGAAGCGTGCTGAGGAAGACGAAAAGCAGCAGCGATGGTAAAAAACGGCTTTTGGGTGTGGGAGACGCTCATTGGCTCACCGATTGGCGTTCCCTCTGTGAGAGTCGATCAAGAGTCCATGCCCACTGAGACAAACCAGAAAACCACGCTCCGCTATCTCCGACAAACTCCTAGCCTGTCGCTAACAATCCATATCCGAGTAAATGAACCCCATTTCGACCAGTTTGAGCCTGCGCTCCGCGTAGCGTCGCTTTGCCTCGCCCAGAACCCAAATGTAATCGGTCTCTTCACTGTCCCACGTTATCTGCTGGTCAATCTCGTTCCACTCAGCGTGAACCTGCCGGACACAGTATTGAGTTCCCAAGCCGCTCGCTTCTTCAATCAGGCTCAACTCGTAAAACTCCTGTCCGCTCAGGGGTACCTTCGGATCGACTGTCCGGGAGAGCACTTCTTGCATGAAAATCCCGATCTCTTTCGACCGGGGAGGACACAACCGCTTCAAAGCCATTTGGCGACCCCTCCATGATGAGAGCAAGTGCCACTTCGATGTTGGCTGAAGCTGTATGTTCCATCGCGGCAAACTGCCGTCGCTCCTGCCGGAACGCCACCCGATGAGTATGCAGGAGAGTGAACCTGTTGACCGTCGCTGTTTGTGTAGTGGCGGTCATTGCTCAACTGCGGCGAAGGCGTGGGTTGTGCCTTTGGAGCATACCAACTGGCCGCATTGTGGAGTACTATTTCCGCCGCACCGCGATACTGAGTAATGGTGCCAGTGACGCATAACTGTCCATTGGTCGGCAGGGGACCTATCGCTTCTTTGTCACGTTCCCAGACCAACACCGTGAACGACTGGCGCGGATACGACCTATCCAAGTCGATGAAGGTAGGTCTTCCTTGTGATTGGGGCGCGACGTGTTGGCCCGCAACTTGCCCGCAAACGGTTGCACGCTCTCCAATATGCCCTATGGCGTCTGCTTCGGGGATTGTCTGAGCGAGTGCCAGGAAGAGAGCAAACGAAAGCAGGAAACTTGCCACTGAGAACGCTCGTAACGATTTCATTCTTGCCTCCTGAGCGCGTTCAGTTTACATCTATGCCGCAGAGCCGACAACCACGACGCACCGTTACCAGAAAACGGTAGGCCAGTTCCCGACCGCCAAAAGTGGAATTGCGACTGTCGAACGTTTCATGCCGTGATTTTATTTCGGCCGTCATGATCGACTGGTCGTAGCGCGCCATCCCCGCCTTCTTGTGCCCGGCAGTGGGGTGTGGACGTACTTCTGGGCCATCAGAATAGACGCGTGCCCAAGAAGAGCCGCAAGCGTTGGGAGGTCGATGTTCTCCTGCACGACGCGGGTTTGCTCTCGCGGGCGCGGTTGCGGATGTTCCTTCGGTAAGAACATCTGGCTTACGCCTCTGCTAACTACAAACATTCGCGTCTGGCGATAGGTCGGCAATTCACTATCCGTCCGCGCTTGGGACAGAAGGAATGTAGCCGATCACTTCGACGTGATCTTGTCTGAAATCGCTTTTCTGGATTTTCGCGATATGTCTGCCCGCTCGGCATAGTGCTGCCAATTGGCCACGGCACTTTGCACCTTAGCCAGAATTTCTGGCGCGTTCTTTATCCCATGCTGTTTGCCCAATGACTGAAGTTGGGCTGTGCCGGGATTCCTTCCCTCGCCCATGACGAGCATGCTTTGCTCGCCGCCCGGGCCATAGGAGAAAACCAGGTCATAGGCTGGCGCGAGAATCCACTCCTGCCTCGCGTTGAGCAGGAACGAAAAGTTCTTGACGTGATCGTCGCGGTTATGAGCAAGGACGTTGAAGCAGGCCAGCGCGTAGGCCTTTTCGGCATCCTGGATATTCCGGGTCAAAGCCAGAGTCACGCGCAGAACCATGTCGTAGTCGAGGCTGGGACTGCGATGATCGGCATGTGTCAGGCCGCCTAGACTGTGCATATGGATTCGTGCGTCGCCGTCCCGGTCGAAGCGGTTCGTGCCGAAATACTTGTTCCTTTTCGTGCGGAAAAGATGGGTATCTGGCATTTCCACACCCGCATCCTTTGCCATCAGGCTGTAGGCGTATTCGATAGCCCCGACGTCCGGCGCGTCCTGGGAAGACGGAAACTTGATCAGCCAGTGCGCGAAGCCGGAATGCAATTCCTTTTGGCCATGAATGATCCTCTTCTTGTCTGCGCTCACCTGCGCCACGATCTTGGGCCGCGCGCCCGAAGAGGAGCCATTGAGCCGCAGCAACTCTTCAAATACCTCTTCATCTTCTCCGGCCAGCACTGCGGCTGATTCCTCAGCAAGTTTGTCGAGCGCCAGCGGAGCATCGTCGCCGTTTTGTCGTCCCAGTTGCGGTTCGTAACTGAGGGCGCCCATGCCGTGCCGTCCCACATAGGCCAATCGGTCGAGGGGATTCAGTTGGCCGCGATGGATACCATGTTTCGCCACCGTGCGATCAAGCAGAAGACGGCCCCATCCGTCCGGAAGGCTGTCGTTGAATACGCCGTACAGGCCGTCGAAGATCGTGGTGTCGGCAAAGGATACGCCAGGCCTGAGAGGGAGCTTGATCGGAGAAATCTCAATGCCTGATGCGATGAAAGTGGCGTCATACTCGAAAAGTACATGCCTGTCCTTGAAGGCGAGACGCCCAACCTTGCGGCGTTCGTTTCGCGCCTCCAGATAAACCGTCAGCAACTCGATCGGGCTATACGCCACGGCTGTGTCCTTTCCTTCCAGTCGCTCTTCGCCGCGACGCCGGCGTAGCCAGGAGGGAGTCGAGCAATTGAACGGCTGGGATTGGCTGGCTTTCTGCGGCCAGTTCGTCGAAATCGTCAAGGCAATCCAGGACCAGGGCTAGATTCAACAGCGAATCCAGAGCGATCAATCCCTCGCGCTCAAATCGCTTCAGAGAACTCCATGTCACGCCCGAGCGCGCCGCCAATTCTCTCTGTGTCAGGTTCATGGCAAGACGACGGGCCTGAAACCGCACCGCAATTTCCGTCTGCACCTCTTGGACGGTCTTGAGATTAAATGCCAATCTATTACCTCTTTATGTAAATTATAGTACGCAACGGCTTACATATTGGCCATATAATCCACAATAATGCTCATCCAATACGAGGCCAACAGAATCATTCTGCGGGCCACGGGGGAGTGTTCTGGTGACCTTTTACTCGCGCACGAACCAGATCAAATCCCGCGCGGCCACCTGGCGAGGCAGCCAAAGCCCTTCGTTATCGCGAAGAAGTAGGCCCATTCGAACGCGGTCCTGTCGAACTCGATCTTCTGCATGTAATCGGAGAGGGACTGTATCAAAGTTGGGGGCGGCACGAGATATCGTAGAAAACGTCCCCGAGTTCACAAATTGGGGGCCCAATGGAGATTGAATTTTTCCTTCTCAACTACCAAAGAATCAAGAGTGAATCTACTCGGAAGATGTACCGGATTTACCTCGCGCGGTTTGCAGATTTCCTTCACAACAACTCTCTCCGTTTAGAAGATGTCTGCCCATCGCACATCAGGCGCTTTATCGCGATCGTTAAGAACCTCCGGAACTACAGAACAGGCGAGCAGGGAATTTCCGACACAACGGTGCAGCTGCACCTTGCGGCAATCAGCTCGTACTACAGCTGGCTTCAAGAAAGAGGAGGGAACGTTCAAAATCCGCTTCGCGAAATGAAGTTTCGCCGTGAACAGGAACCGCGCAAAGTATCTCCAGTTTGCTCATCGGTGGCGGATTCGATGTGCTCGAGCGACATCGACGAACTGAACACGGCCCTGGCCAGCGTTGGACGGAGCAGCGGTGTTCGCGTTTCCGAGATGAGCGGGATGAACAAGGAGGATATAGAGGTTGTCAAGTTCCCCGGCAGAGAGCCTTGCGCTACCACCGTTGTTACCGGAAAAGGAAGGAAGAGGCGTCAGGTTGCTATCAACTCGTCTGCCTTGCGGGCAGTAGGTGCCTATCTCAAGAAAAGAGGCGAGGATTCCAATCCTGCTCTCTTCGTTTCAAACCGTGGACGTATCAGCATACGAAGTATCCAACGGCGTTTAAAATCTCTCGGCATGTCAGCCGGCGACGATCATGTACACGCGCATCGGCTCCGGCATAACTTTACGACGGAAAGCATAGCGGCCGGCGTACCTGAAAAACAAGTTCAGGAGCGACTGGGACAGCAAGACAAGAACGTTATTTACCGCTATATCTCCATCAGCGACGACGCGGCCCGTGCGCAGTGCAACCGTGCGATGAAGAAGATTTACGCGCGCGAAAACTCACCGAAAGCGATGCCCACCTAACCAGCATCCCGTCTCAATCTTCAAACTCACAATGCCAAGAAAAGGAAACTGCGATGAGCCTGTAAAGGATCGCCGTGGCTGTTTCTTTTGCAAGACAGAGGGATACCCACCTAGCCGGTCGGTCTGCGGTCCGCCGATCGCGGTTTCTCAGATCCCTCCACAGCGATGAGAACTTGATTCCTCGGGCGCGTCGCGTGATGGTTCTCCCTTCAGGCAGTTTTTTCTAGTCGAACGCACAGCATTGCGATAGATAGCAGAACTGCGCAACTCAATTCACAACCAACCCCGTGCCTCACCGCTCGTCGCCGAAAAGGCCTCGAAGCGGCGGGCCGCTTTTGTTTTGGAGAACGCTATGGACGAAGGATCTTTCCCCCTATTCGGAGGGAGCACAGGCAACAACCCGGACCCGAACAAGACAGTAATTTGCAACCCGCCTTCGTGGCTATCGACATGCGACCTGGAGGACGAACTGCAAGCGGCCATGTGGCAGGCCAAGGTCGACGGCGCAATGGACCACGCGCTCGCAGAGATCGATGCATATTTCGAGCAAGTGGATGACGAGGCACCGACCGTGTACCGGCGGTCGCTTCTCCGGCTCCTCGGCCTTCTGCGGCCGCAGTTGGCCGACCTGTTTGGCTGGGTTTCGGCCTGACCGCCACGGTTTGTTTCTGCCTTCGCGGATAAACCTATTTCAACTCAACCACAACCACCATACCAAGCCGACCGTTCGCTGCCTCATCTCAGGCAGAAATCGGGCGGCCCTTTTGTTTTGGGAGATGCAATTGATCATTGAAACAGACATAGATTCTCTTTTCGCTGGGCCGACGCGCATGTTCCAAACCCACGTTCTCGTAGATCG